>Ga0126308_10000628_pt1 | contig 12287 bp, 12 predicted proteins | sample Plot55_FD_92533 | JGI IMG/M metagenome (GOLD analysis project Ga0126308, IMG submission 92533) | Serpentine soil microbial communities from UC McLaughlin Reserve, CA, USA - Plot55 | ecosystem: Environmental > Terrestrial > Soil > Grasslands | place: USA: UC McLaughlin Reserve, Lake County... | reverse complement strand
GGGCCCCAAGGAGGAGAGGACCTACGCCAAGTTCCTCCGGGAGGACGCCGAGGTGGGCTACTACGACGGCGAAGACTAGGCCATTCCATCCTCCCCGTCTGCCCTGCCTACACTAGGGTGCTAGGAGGGCCGACGTTGGGCGACCTCCCGACGGTCGAACTTCTTAGGATCCCCTATACCCGACTTTCGGGAAGACGCATCGCCCCGGCCCAGTTGGCCTGGCTCGTAAGGGGGTGTAATCCTTGCGCAGGGTATTGCCTCCTCAGCTCGTGATCGGTGCGGATACGCCCTTCTGCGGCCGCTACTGACTCGCAGAAGACGATGGTATGTTGCGGTTGAAGCGGAAGAGGTTGTGGGGATCGTAGCGGTCCTTGAGCTCTACCAGGCGCTCCCAGTCTTCAGACGAGTAGGCCGCACGCACTCGCTCCGGACTTGCACCGTCAAGGTCAAGGAAGTTTAGGGAGGTGGCGCCAGTCTCGTACGGGCGCATCTCCTCCGCCAAGCGGGCGAGGTTCGCTTGGACCAGCTGCGCCACTTCGGGTGTCGGGGTGGCCCCCACGCCGAACATAATGAACTTAGAGTCGCGGCGGCCCATAGGGCTCAGGTCGGCGGGCGGGCGAGCCAAGGCCCCACCGAGGTGGCGCAGCTCGAGCATAATCAGCGGCGAGTTGGAGCCAGCGCCGGCCAACTCTACCAACGCGTCGACGGACTCTGGGGTGAGATCGCCGAGCAGCTCGACGTGCGTATACACGCCTAGGGGATCTGGCGGCTCCATGCTGATCATGTCCATCTGCTGGTAAGGCATGACGCCGAACATGTCTACCTGAGGATCGCCGAACTCGCGCCAGGGCCTAAGTAGCTCCTCACCCGCTTCGGGCGGTTCCCCGCAGTAGCAACCCCGCACCGATATGACCGACTCGCCGCGAAGGGCCTCGGGGATCTCCGGTAAGGGCGGGAAGTTCATGAACGCGACCGCGGTGGTCATCTCGTCGGGGAGCGTCTCGACCCACTTGCTGTAGAGGTCGAGGAGCTCTGCGGTCCGCTCCAGCGGGTAGAAGAGGTTGCCGACGTAGATGGTCGTTAAGGGGTAGAGGGCGAACTCTAGGGAAGTGACGATCCCAAAGTTGCCCCCTCCCCCCTTGAAGAGCGCAGCGAAGCTTGAACATATCGGTGGATGAAGTGGCTGGCAAGGGTCCGATCGTCTGTGGAGTTTACGAGGACGGAACCAACAAGGCAGCCAAGATCGCGAAGATGGCCGAGCGGGAGGGTGCCAGCTGTCTCTTGGCGATCAGCAGCGAAACCGCGAGCACCACTGCAATGCGCAACAACCTCATGGCTTTTCCTCCTCATCACCTATTGGTTTCACTACCATTCCCAAGGATCGAAGCAGCTTTTTGGAATGGCGACCCTCACGCCGACATGTGGAAAGTCGACCACCTGATTGATGCGAAGATCACCCGCGAGACTCAAAAATGCATAAGCTTCGTGGCTATCTAATCCTTGGCGCTCCACCAAATAGTCGATCATGTAGCGCATAGCGCGTCGAGCTGCCTGATCAAGGGTCCGGCCGTAGGATACGGTCATAAATTCATCAGGACTCTCGATCTGGGGCCCAGGGATAGAACGGCCCCCGTGCAGGTGCAACTCGACCGTGACCCGCACCGGTGTCTCTAGGCCGGTGGTGCACATTTCGCCGTCTCCCTGCATGCCATGTCCATCGCCCGTTGATAATAGAGCGCCAGGTTGGAAGACGGGTAGATAAACGGTATTGCCTTTAGCGACATCCTTCACGTCCATATTCCCACCGAAATCTCGAGGCGGATTCGTAATAAATTCGCCCTTCGCGGGCGCCGTACCCAACATGCCCATCATAGGACTAAGCGGAATCCGAGTCCTAGGCGTCAACTCTATAAACCCGTCCTTCCAGGCGGCATCCATATCGAAGCTGCGCACCCAGGCGTCCGGAAAATCAAGCCTCTGCTCGTTGAGGAGAAAATCGTTATCCACCCAGGACGGAAATATGACGACTGTACCCGTCCCAAACGGGATTATGTCCAGGACACGTACCTCTAAGACATCTCCCGGCTGAGCGCCTTGCATGGCTATTGGGCCCGTTAAGGGGGCAACGCGGCGAAAGTCGATAGTGCTGTACAGAGTCGTATCGAGATCGTGTCCTGTAACCGGCGGGTTAGCCTGGCCGTCGAATCCATCCCGGCATTCAATCATCACCTTATCCCCAGGCTGTGTCGTAAGGACCGGATCGATATCGGCTTTCCAGCGACTATGCACGACCTCGGATCCAACGTGGCGCAACTTGCCACCGGCTTTGGCGCCCTGTTCATTCATTCCAGTACGTTCTTACATAGCTCCGGTGGCGGTGTCAAGACTCATTCGGACGCAACGCGAATGAGGCTCCAAACCTGTTGATATGCGCCGTTCAGGGTTGCTAGCGTTCTATAGGGTGGACGGTAATTCTATACAGTGGAATCGTGCAGGCAGAAATATGCTTCGGTACGATAGTAAGGAAGGAAGGGAGATTAAGGAGGAAAGGGAGATGGACGAAGCCTGGGTGAGGGCGATAAATCGTCGACACTTTTTGAGGTTGAGTGGGGCGAGCCTGGCTGGAGCAGCCTTGTTGGGCGTTACGGGTTGTGGTGGCGGTGAGAGTGGCGGCGGTGGTCAAGGCGAGGGGCCAATCAGCCTCGGCTTGAGCGGTGCCTTGACGGGTGGCGACGCCATCCTCGGCCAGACCCAACGAGAGGGAGTACAACTGGCCGTCGACAAGATAAACGAGGGCGGCGGGATTCAAGGGCGCCAGATCGAGCTTGTTACCGAAGACGAAGCGAACGACCCGTCGCGTATGGCCGAGATCGCTCAGAAGTTCGTCACCCGAGACCAAGTGGACGCTATCATCGGCGGGACGAACGACGGGACTGCACAGGTTCTCGCTCAGGTCGCCGAGCAATCACAGGTCCCGCTGATCATACCGTTCGCCAACGGCGACCAGATCACCCGCGGCAAGAAGTGGTCCTTCCAGGTTGACGTGGCTAGCACGGCGTTCGTCCAAGGTATAGTGGACTTCGCCACGGAAAACTTCGATAGGATCGGCATCGTTTATGACGACAATGCCTTCGGCCAAGCCGACCGAGATTTCGCCCTAGAGGACCTTAAGGCCGTAAATGTTGAGCCCGTTGAGGTAATCTCCATCCCGAACGAAGGCAGGGACTACACGCCCCAGCTATCCCAGTTTCGGGATGCCGACGCGCAGGTCTTGGTCGCGCCGATCAGCGGAACGAACGCGGCGCAGCTCCGGAAGGATATGACCCGCCTCAACTACGAGCCCCTAATAGCAGGTCCGAACAGCCTTGCCTTCCAGTCGATGATCGATGTGGGAGGGGAATTCGTCGAGCGTAATCCGCTGCTTGAAGACGTTATCGATGAAACAAAGCCCGAGGTAAAAAAGTTCCAGGAAAAGTTTAGAGCCGCGTACGACAAGGAAGCGACCAGCGGGTTCGAGCTGCTTGGTTATGACGCAATGAACATCATGGCCTATGGCCTCAAGCAGGCGAAGGGCACCGACAAGGCAAAGGTTCGCGATTCGATCGAGGGCCTCTCAAACTACGAGGCCGTCTCAGGGAAGAAGGGCAGCACCATCTCCTACTCACCGGAGGACCACCGGCGAGCGAATCCTCAGGATCTCGTGTGGCGGTGGGTGGATGGTGGCGAGTTCGCGAACGCCAACCTCGACCAAGTAGTAGAAGCGCACCAGTAATAGTGTAGGGTGAAGCAGCCGGAAGGAGCGAAGTGGCGAACTTCATCGAGATCGCGTTCACGGGAGCAAGTTTTGGCGCCGCCTTCGCGTTACTGGCCCTTTCTATTAACGTCATTTACTCGTCGTCCAACGTCTTAAACTTCGCTCAGGGCGAGTTCATGATGCTCGGCGGGATGCTAGGCTGGGCGCTCTACTCTACCGGTCGAACACCATACATCTTGGCGTTCGTCTTGGTCGCGCTGATCTGCGCTGTTATAGGAGTGGTCGAGTATTACTTGGTCGTTTGGCCGCTTCTCCGCCGTCGAGCGGCCGTGATCTCGATCATCGTTGCCACACTCGGGTTCAGCATCGTGATGCGGATAACGACGGCTCTGACCATGGGTCGCGTGGAGCGATTCGCCCGTCCGCCACTAGGGGAAGATCCCGTGAGGGTTTTCGGCGCCGCCCTCGTCCCGCAGAGCTTCGTTGTCCTGGGTGTTACTGCGGCCGCGCTGGTCGCTCTTTGGTTGATCTACTCCCGCACCACGCTGGGACTGGCCTTGCGGGCGGCCGCCTTCGAGCCCGATGGGGCTCGACTCGTGGGTATAGACGTCTCGAAGGTGAGGGCCGCAACCTTCGCGGCGGGAGGAGCACTCGCCGGTATTGCCGGCCTCCTCATCAGCCCTCTCTCGTTCGCCAGTCCGTGGGTCGGACTCGACTTCGCCATCCAGGGATTTGCGGCCGCCATCATTGGCGGTTTGGGCAGCTGGCCGGGAAGTATCGTGGGAGGAGCAACCCTAGGCGTGTTCCGCTCGGTGATGCTTCGCTACGTCAGCCCTGAGTGGGGGAACATGTTTACCCTCGCGTTGATATTGCTGGTGCTGTACGTACGACCGACCGGGCTCTTTGGCGAGCGGGCCGCCGAAGCTGGAACACGGTAGATGCGGCGCTACTTATCAGTATCCACTATGGTAGGTTTGGTCGCTGCGGTCTTGGCGCTGAGCTTGCCCTTGTTGACGCAGGATGCTTACTTCGTGCAAGTGGCGAGTTTTATTGGTACGGCGACTATTCTCGCGCTGAGCCTCGGGCTCCTCTACGGTTACACGGGGCAGATGAGCTTTGCGCAGGCTGGCTTCTACGGTATCGGCGCCTACACTTCCGTCTTACTCGCTGAGAGGTTCGGCTTCAACTTCTTCCTTGCTGCTTTTCTGGGTATGCTTCTGCCCGGTGCGGTGGCGTTCCTGGTGGGTATACCGACCCTTCGCCTTAAAGGGCACTACCTCGCCATCGCCACGCTGGCGTTGCAGCTCGGTATCTTCGAATTCTTCGTGAAGGCCGAGATCACCAACGGCACGGTCGGAATCTTTGGCATCGAGCGACCTGCGCTCTTCGGTCTATCGCTGGAGTCTAACGCCGCGTATTACGAGGTCATCGCCATCGCGGCGATCCTTACCTTCCTTTTTGCGCAGTGGCTCGTGAAATCTCGCTTTGGCAGGGGGTTAGTGGCAATCCGCGAGGACGAGGTTGCCGCTGCGGTAGTCGGCATCAATACCGCGCTTTACAAAGTGATAATCTTCGCCATCAGCGCCATGCTCGCGGGCCTTGCCGGCACCCTTTACGCTTACCAGATCCTTTTCATCAGCCCGGTCACATTCAACTTGGATTACTCTGTCGTCATCCTCTCTATGGTGGTCATCGGTGGGCTCGGGAGCAACGTCGGTGCCGTTCTTGGAGCGGTGGTCGTGAGCGTTATCAACCAGATACTGTTCAGCCTTGGCGATTTGCAATTCTTGATCTACGGTGCGTGGATCGTTCTGGTGATGGTTTTCTTCCCGGAAGGGCTTGCCGGCATCGGCCGTAACCTGTACACGATCGGACGTACCCGCCTTGGGGCTGAGGCTCGATCGGCTAGGTCCCGGCCGACCGAAACCGAAGACAGGGGGGTTGAGAAGTCCGATGTCACCTGAGACTGCCTTGCTGCGCATTGATGCGGTTTCGAAGTTCTTCGGAGGGCTCGCCGCCGTGGACGGCGTGAGCTTTGACATACAGGAGGGCGAGATTCTGGGCTTGATCGGGCCCAACGGGTCCGGTAAATCGACGATGATCAACCTCATTTCAGGGTTGTACCCGCTCTCCGGCGGTGAGATCTACTTTGAGGATCGTCGAATCTCGGGACTGCCACCGCACCGAATCGCTAGGTTGGGCATCGGCCGTACGTTCCAGCTGCTCAGGCTGTTTCAGGGCTTGTCGGTATACGACAATGTGCTTACGGGCACCCACATCGCCGGTTCTCGTGGCTCGATGGTATCAGCAGTTCGCCGTGCGCTGACTGGCGGCGAAGAGGCGTGGATGAGGGAACGGGCGCACGAAGTGCTCGAGTTCGTCGGACTCGCCGAGCGTTCGGCGACGCTGGCTAATCAGCTCACCGCAGGCGAAGGCCGCCTCTTGGAACTCGCCAGAGCTCTGGCGGCTGATCCGCAATTGATTCTGTTGGATGAGCCCGCTGCTGGACTAAACACTGCAGAGACGGCCCTGCTCGAACGCAGGCTCAGGGCGCTCCAAGGTCAGGGCAAGTCGCTGCTGCTAGTCGATCACGAAATGCGCCTCATGATGAGGCTAGCCTCTCGTGTTGTGGTGCTCAACGAGGGGAAGATTCTTGCACAGGGCACCCCTGCGGAGATCCAGGCTGACGCTCGCGTTATCCAGGCCTACCTGGGAAGTGGGGTCGCTCAGCGTCGGCGCAAGGAGAACAAAACTTGACGGCTCGCGTTTCGAAGGCAGACCAGGCCACTACACGTGGTCACCAAGCCACGAGGCACCCTTTAGAGTTCAATTCGGGCGACCACGTGCGAGGGACGAGATTCTCGATCACCTGGAGGCACTGAACCGTTGAGCGCCCGAGACCATAACCTGCTGTTAGAGGTTTCAGACTTACACGTTCACTATGGCCGGATCGCGGCGCTGAGAGGCGTGTCTCTCGGAGTATCCACGGGCGAAATCGTGGCTGTCCTAGGGGCTAACGGCGCCGGTAAGTCTACCCTGATGAAAGCCTTGACCGGGCTTGTCCCCGTCTGGAGGGGCGACGTCCGGTTTTCGGGTGAACCCATCGCTCGACTCGACGCACACAAACGTTCCTCGCTTGGAATGTCGCTTGTACCCGAAGGTCGGAAGATCTTCGCGCCGCTCACGGTCAGAGAGAATCTGCGCTTGGGGATGTTTTCTGACAAATGGATTGGAGGTCGAGACCTCTTCCAGGAGCGTCTCGAACGGGTGCTCGATCTGTTTCCGGCGTTGCGCAACCGGTTGGGCAACCCTGCCGGAGACCTCAGTGGCGGTCAGCAGCAGATGGTCGTTATCGGACGAGCGTTGATGTCAAATCCGAAGGTTTTACTACTAGACGAACCGTCCCTAGGGTTGGCCCCACGAATCATCGAAGACCTATTCCAGACCATTCTCACGTTGAACGAGGAACAAGGTGTAACCATATTGCTTACGGAGCAGAGTATCGATAATGCTCTAGCCATCGCCGATCGTGCCTATGTCCTCCAAGTAGGCGAGGTGGCCTTTTCAGAAGGTGCCAAGGAATTGCTGGAGCGAGGCGACTTAGAGAACGTGTACCTCGGCCGGAGCCCCGAATACGAACGACAGGAAGAGGACAAACAGGTGTGAAGCTCGCGAGGAGTTATTTGCTGTGTAGTAAGCAGGCTGGAGATCGTACAAAATTCGCCAGCCTTGGTGTTGCGCCGAGGCTCATTTACACCAGTAGTACACCAACCCACGCGAACGACGGCGAACAACTACGACATTGTGGATCTAACTTTGCCCGGCGGAGGTCAGGGGTTCGAATCCCCTCGGCTCCACTTATAAAGGGGCTAGCGGAGGCCTTACCCGGAGACGCGTAGCACCAGGACGGCGATGTCGTCGCGAAGTACTTGCTCTTGAAAGTTCAGAGCGGCACCCTCTATACGACTGGCGATGGTCGAGGCGTCGAGAGCAACTGAGGAGCGCAGGAGGGCCATGAGCCGCTCCTCGCCGAAGAAGAGGCCATCTGGGGACCGAGCTTCGACCACGCCGTCAGTATAGAGGACCAGGGCGTCGCCGAGTACCAGGTAGGCCTCCCATTCTGTAAGGTTTGCATCGTCGAACACGCCCAGGGCGCGTCCTGGCGGCCCTAGCTTAGAGATACTTCCGTCGGCCTTAAGCAGAAGGGGTGCTGAGTGGCCGCCACGACAGACGGTGATCTTGGCTCCATGCTCCGTATTTCCTTCATTCGTTTCTAGCTTTGCATAGGCTACCGTGCAGAACTTATGGTCGGCGTGCTCGCGTCTCTGGCGCAGTATGGCTTCGTTTAAGCCGTCGAGCACCGCTGAGGGGTGTGACTCGCGCGTGGCTAGGGTGCGGATAGTATAGCGGGCGAGGGCGAGCAGAGCCGCAGCCTCGGCGCCCTTCCCTGATACATCACCGATCACAACGCCCCACGAGGAAGTAGGATCAGAGGAACCGTTCTGGTCTGCCCTCCTTAGGTCGAAGAGGTCGTAGAAGTCGCCGCCGACGTCCCCTTCGCCAGCGGAGAGGTAGCGTACGCCCACCTCCACTCCCGGTACCTCGGGCAGGCGGGAGGGGAGGAGTCCATCCTGGAGGGTACGAGCGACCTGAATACGGCCACTGTATAGACGCGCGTTGTCCACGGCGAGCGCCGCACGGCGAGCGAGCTCCTCGGCCAGCTCCAACTCGGCTTGCCCATAGCGCCGCCCCGACTCCGCCGAAACCAGCGAGATCACCCCAAGCGTCCGCCCGCGGGCGACCAGTGGCACGATCATGTAGGACTTCAAGCCCAGCCCCTGCAGGATCTCGCGGTGCTCAGCGTCGTAGGCGGCTTCCTCCACAAGCGGTTCGGAGATCTCAGAAATGAGCTCTGATTGGCCGGTGCGCAAGACCTGCGCCACCCCGCGCGGCGCACCAGGCTCGGGCGGGTAGCGTTCCTCAAGCTCTCGTGCTAGTGCCACCTTTTCCGGATCTTGGTGAGTCATTGCCAGCCGGTCGAGCGAGCCATCCTCCTCAAGGATGTCTACTACGCACCAGTCGGCGAGGTAGGGCACCGCAAGACGCGCTACGCTGGCCAGCGTAGTTCTGTAATCGAGGGAGGAAGAGAACGTCGTGCCGGCCTCAGCCAGGAACCGCTGCGCCTCCTCGGTTCGCTTGCGCTCGGTGATGTCGTGAGCGACGACACACAGTGTTTCTCTGCCGTTGCGGAGGATGGTACTCGCGCTGACTTCGACGTCCACCAGCAAGCAGTCTTTGCGGCGGTACTTTCTCTCGCCGACGAACCGGCGCCCTTGCTCCAGGCTACGTTGGATATTCTTATCGATGCTCTTCCGGTCGGCAGCGACGATGTCGTAAAGCGTCATGCTTCTGAGCTCTTCCTCTGTGTAGCCAAGCGTCTGTTGGAAGGCGGGATTGGATTCCATGATGCGTCGAGTTTCGGCTTCCACGAGGAAGATATTCTCAGTAGCTTGCTCGATCACCGTATGGTAGAGCAGCTCGCTTTGCTTGACCGCCTCCTCGGCCCGCTTGCGCTCAGTTATGTCGCGAGTGATGGTCGAAGCTCCCACAACGTTGTCGACGGAGTCTGTTATAGGAGAGACGGTTATGGAGACGTCGATCCGGTCGCCATCTTTCTTGAGACGAACAGTTTCGTAGTGCTCTATATGCTCTCCACGGCGTACTTTTTCGAGTATGTTTGGTATCTCGTTGTAACGGTCGGGCGGGACCAGCACAAAGATCGGCTTGCCCACGATCTCTTCCGTAGAGTAGCCATAAATCTTTTGCGCACCCCTGTTCCAACTCGTTACGATGCCGTCGAGGGTCTTACCGATTATGGCATCGTCTGACGACTCCACAATAGCCGCCAGCCGAGAGCTTGCCTGCTCACCTTGCTTGCGCTCGGTGATGTCCCGCTGGGTTCCCCAGACCCGCAGTAAGGACTCGTTTTCGACGATGCCGGTCAGGTTGTTCGAGAAGTACTTGATGTTGCCATGACGGTCGACCTCTTGAGACTCAGCGTCTGTCAGCCGGTAGCTGGAGCGGGCGAACGCTCTCAGGTACTCGACGTTCTCTGGGATAGAGGAGGGGAGGAGTTCGTCTAGCCGGGCACCAACTATCTCTTCCGCCCGTGTGTAGCCGTACATCCGAGCCATCGCGTCGTTGCACTCGGCGAGGTAGCCGTGCCGGTAGAAGCACTCTACCTGCTCCTCGGGTGCGAGATCCGTCGGGACCGGCTCCTCGAGCTCGAAGCGCCAGATTCCCTCCGAGCTCTGTTCGATGAAGCTCCGGTAGCGCTCCTCGCTCTCTCGTAAGCCTCGCTCTCTCTCCTCCAATTGCTCAGTGCGCTCCGCAACCAGTTTTTCGAGGTCCTCGTTGAGCCGTCTGACCTCTTCTTCAGCCCGTTTTCGTTTGGTGATGTCGCGGACGATGGCGAGCACATAGCGTTCATCACCGTCGGCGTCGCCCACTAGCCAGATAGGACTAAGCGACAGTTCAATGTAGATCGCCTCACCGCCCTTCCTTAGGGCAGGCAGCTCGAGCAGCCTAGGCGAGTCGATGTAAAGGCCATGCCCCGTTTCGGCGTAGTGAGCGAGGCCCGCCCGATGCTGGTCCTTGAGATGCTCAGGTACCAAAGCCTCAACGCGCAGCCCGAGCGCCTCCAATGTTGAGTATCCGAAGATGTTTGTGGCCGCCTGATTCCAGAGGACTATTCGTTGGGTTTTGGCGTCCGCGACGATGGCCGCGTCTCCGATCCTCTCGAAGAGTTCACCAATACCTAAGTCTCGGGGGCGCATGTATCAATAACTAACCTGATGAGGCGTATGAATGCCGAGAGTATGGCTCGCAGTTTTCCTGCTTTTCCGCTTTGATCGTCCGGGCATCCCCACCTCTGCTACTGCATAATAGTTAAAGTTATAAATGCTGGCGGCTAGTCTAGCGTATGCTCCCTCCTTTCTCCAATAGAGCAGCTGCACAGCCATGCGCCGTGTAAGGACGCGTGACTGAGGGTACATAATGCTTGCCATGCTGGCCGATAAGCTGCGACTCTTAGATGGTAGCTGAAATCGACCTGAGACTAGCCCCCGAGTCCGAGGTCGTTACGACCGCGCGTCATACCCTGGACCGGCTGGCGGATCTCTTGCCACCTGAGAAGCTCGAGGACGTCCGGCTGGTGGTGAGCGAGCTGGTGACCAACAGTGTCCTCCACGCAGGGCTTTCGCCCAATGATCAGATCTCGCTTACGGTGACGGTCTCAGCAGGTTCGGTGCGTGGGAGGGTATGCGATCCGGGTCCTGGCTTCGAGGTGCCTTCGGAGCCTTGTCCAAGATCCGACATGAGGGGTGGGTGGGGCCTGCCCATCGTCGAGACGATCTCGGATCGCTGGGGAGTCGAGGGGAACAGCCACCCGTGCGTTTGGTTCGAGATTGATTGAGGCATCTCCCTCCCTCGGCCCGGTAAAAGTCTGCTCGTCGGCTCGTCATTTGTCGCGAGCTTCAAGGAAACATAGGGCGATAAATGGGCACCCGTGTGAGGTACGGCAGAGTAGATAGCAGTTGACACCAATTTGACACCAACCCACGCGAACAACGGTGAACACAGGCGACAGCATCTAAGGAAGGATATGCTTATTTGCAGGGATTTCTGGACATCAGCGAACAACTACGACATTGTGGATCTGACTTTGCACGGCGGAGGTCAGGGGTTCGACTCCCCTCGGCTCCACTCGGGAAACGTGCTCAATGAGCGGGGTTTCTCATTCTCCCGCACCTAACTGAATCAGCTTAACACCACTGAAGCGAACCTGCGTTGGGGTCAGTTGGCAGTCACATCCTCTTCTTTGACAGCTTGCTTTCCGGGTCGTCGATTATGCCCAAATAGAGCGTGCGCTGCCTGCCTTCTTCCCGCCACCAGTAGGTATTAGCAAGAAGTAATCGGTTGAACCGGAAGGGTCGGGGTCCTCTCTCAGTTCTTCTCCACTGCGTTTGACCCCGGCCCTTCGTCTTACCCCTATTCACCCAGTGCGTAGAAGGGGTGTTCTCCGAAGTTCGCCAGGAAAGTTTCAAAGACAACCCATGTGGGGAACAGAAGCGGGTGAATCCCAACGCCTCAGGAGAACTCGATGAAGGCAATCGTCCGGGACACCTACGGCTCACCCGATGTCCTGGAACTCAGAGACATCGACAAGCCCGAGATCGGAGACGACGAGGTGCTGGTACGCGTTCACGCGGCAGGCGTGGGTCGGGACGTCTGGCACGTCATGACGGGTCTGCCGTACCCCATACGCCTCGCGGGCTACGGCCTCCGCGTGCCCAAGAATCCCGTCATCGGCTCGGACGTGGCCGGGGTCGTGGAGGTGCTCGGCAAGAACGTGAGTAGGTTCCAGCCTGGCGATGAGGTGTTTGGCATCGGAAAGGGCTCGTACGCCGAGTACGTGTGTGCTCGCGAGGACAAGCTCGCGCACAAGCCGGCAAACCTCACCTCCGAGCAGGCG
>Ga0126308_10000626_pt1 | contig 12289 bp, 12 predicted proteins | sample Plot55_FD_92533 | JGI IMG/M metagenome (GOLD analysis project Ga0126308, IMG submission 92533) | Serpentine soil microbial communities from UC McLaughlin Reserve, CA, USA - Plot55 | ecosystem: Environmental > Terrestrial > Soil > Grasslands | place: USA: UC McLaughlin Reserve, Lake County... | reverse complement strand
GCTGCTAGTTGACGTAGCGCAGTGTTTTCGATAGTATTGACAACATAGCTGTCAGAATTTTTGGATAGCTGTTTTGTAAAGACAAGTTCCTGAAGCGGAACCTTTCGATCTTTCAATAACTGCACATACTTGTTAAGTACAGCTTTGACCTGAGGCATCAACATCCTGACTTCTTTGATTGTATTGCCCTTGGCAATGACTTTTAGAACTTCTGTTTGGAACTTGTCAAAAAATGGAGGATTGTCGCGCCTTCGCATCTCCAAGCCTCTCACTTTTAGGCTGCTGTCGTCGTCTTCTTCAAATACACCAAAGTATCGATTCGGCACCGGAATATGCTTACTGCTACTGCTCCTCTTGGAGTGGGCAAATGCAACCCATTTGTAAATACCTTCAAATGATATTGGAAAACCTGTATTCTGCTCTATTGCTTCCTTTAGTTTCAGATAATCCTCTCGCGCAGCACCTTGCTTGACCACCCATATAGAATCAACAATACCATGCAGTACTCTAAAGCCATGAGATTCGGCAACTCTGACTGCTTTTAGGAGCACTTGTCTGTCAAAGGCACATGTAGCAATATGTGCATCAATATTGCCGAACTTTGAATTGCTATATCCAAGGTAGCCGAAGCTTGTAACTAAAATCCATTTGAGCGATCCTTGTCTTGCTTCATAAACTTGTTTTGTTTTTGGATCTATCTGAGGAGACTTTAGTAACTGCTTATACTGCGCACGCTTCTTAAGCAATATTTCAAGCGATTGTGGCACAATACCAATCTTCTTTTCGCAGATGTGCCAGCCAAGCTCTGGCACATGCAGCTTTGATTCAGTGCAACAGGCGCATAGGACCGTCTCGCCTGACAGATTCTTTGCACACATGATGCTTGGATAAAGCGAAGAAAAGTCAAGCTCACCAACCTGCTCATGCACGCCTACCTGCGGCTCAAATATCATACCACCGCGGTCTGCTACAAATAGCTGTGAATAGGTCTTGAAGTGTTCTGCAAATGCTGATTTCCAAGGAATTAGGATGTCATTTATCGATGCATGGTAACACTGAAGGCTGCTCATGCAGCGCCCAATTGTAGCGCGTGAAGCCTTATGAAGTGGCATTCTGCATATTCTGGCAACTTCACAAAGCCCCTCCATGCCTGCCTCGTCAAGGATAAATGAGTTGTGCTTGTCGATATGCACTCTGCCAAAGAGCTGTGTTGATGAAGGACGATAATGCATCCTGCCGTAAGAGAAATAGGTTGTTCCATCTTGGATTGGCTTTCTAGTAGTTGTTGCTCTGGATGGCTCCCGACCAAGGACAAGGATATTGCTGCAATTGTTGACCTTGGCTCTGTGAGCGAGATAGGGAAAGCCAAAAGAATCGCCATCTTCAGTAAAGACAAAGTCTGGGTCTAGGGCAGACATTATTTCTGCAAGGCTAAAGAGTATCTGAACATCATCAGTACCATCAATTTCAATTATTTCATTTTCATTTCTGATAGATATTGAGTCTATCTTGTCTGTGAACTTGGGTAGCTTGCCCTCCTGTTTCCGGGGCCTGATGCTCAGGTGAATGGTCTTGAACTTTGGTAGTGTGTAGTCGAGGGACCACACGTCATCATAGTTTTTGCACGACCATGTTAGTCTACTACTGTCATCAACATCACCGGACACGGTAACTTGACAAAAAGCAAGCGGAAAGATATCATGTTCGTAAAAATATGATTGTGCGGGCAAGATATCGACGTTATAAGGACGGAACTGTCCAAACCTGCCGCCAAGCATGATACACTTGGCGAGCTTCTGGGCTTGAGACGAGTCTGTCAAAGTCAATTTCAAAACTTCAGATTTGGTTTTGTCAATGATCTTCTCATATTTCTTGACAAATTCATAGCGCTTTATGAATGAGGAAACGCGCTCGTCTTTTGCTACTGAAGCTAAGTCGTGTTTGTTGTCAGAAGCGACATAGATTGAGTGTGACCAGCTGTTGTCTTCAAGCCTGACAATCTTGCCATCCTTTTCCTGCTTTATCCAAAATATCATTCTGTCTCCTTTAGGATAGGCGTCAAAGAGCCAGCCAGTAGTGGAAGAAGAAATAGTAGTCAAGTGCGCCTCTTATCTTCTCCCTCTTTTTCAAGCTCATTCAACTTGGCACTTAGTTCAGCTACCTTTGGCACTAACCAATTAATCATCTTGTATTGCGAGAATACCAGAGACACGAGCAGTGCTTCATTTGGGAAAGGCTCACTTTTTGCATTAATTGCAGCGGCGTGAGCATAACATTTCTCTATCATTGTAAGGAACGCCTCTTTATCCTCTTGCCGCAGAGCATCGGCATAGCCTTTCCACTGTTCTTGCAGCTTGGCAAGAATGTCGTCAGTTGGAAACAGGCTCATTATTATGATAGATCTCCTTCTACTGCTGCTGCTTCTTTCCAATTCCTAATTTCAGCCAACAACATCTACTCTACTTGCTTGGCACACACTTAACCAGCTGTCTGAAATGGTACACAGCAAAATTGAAATAAGTAGCGAACAGAGTGGGACAGGCAGAGTACAATAATAGCAAGTAAAACCTGAGAATGTCAAAGAACATCTCTCAAACTTCTTTCTGTCTCTGATCTGTCTTGCAATGTCAATCTGTTATGAAATGCTTTCCATCCCTTTCTTCTTCCATTGCAAGCGTAAGAATAAATGATGGTATAGTGCTGATGATGGCACACATTGTGTATGTATTCACCGAGCGAGAACTAACTGCACCTCTCTTTCAGGTAGTGATAAGCAGTGGCGCTTGCTGTCATGATGGCGATGGTTGGTTATCTCTAACTGCAAGTTGTGCGACCCATCAGATGATGCAGTAGCAGCAATATCAATCCGATTATCACAATGCGGCAAAAGACTCCGGTATTGTGATGGGCGGTTGTTGTTATTGTTATTTAATGAAATAACAACTAATGCGTGAGCCGATATTCTCTGCAGTGACATTGCTATTTCTCTGAGCAACCATTGCGCTTCATCATAGTCTAGTTGTGGGTCTGATGCTTCTTGGGAGAACATTTTCAACATGTCAGATACTACTACAAGTTTAGCACCAAAGCGATGTATAGCTGCTGACTCAAGCTCGTATATGAGTAGTCCTGCAAGCTGGTGAATGGTAAACGGTCTGCTCACCATTATACCATCCAAGACCTTTTGGATATCCAGCCCATATTGACGGGCAAAGTTCACGCACTGGTAAATATCTGAGCAGTTGCCTGCATCAATAAATATTACAGAAGGTGAGCCAAAGCCGCCATGCCGCCTTGACATCAAGGCCCTGACGCATAGCCTTGTGACAAGGGTATTTGCATGCCAGCCGCCATCCCTACTTTCCCTACTACTGGCAACACAAATGCTCCCTCCACTGTCTGAAAGGTCAAGTAAGGAATCTATTTCGGCTATGTCGAAGGCAAGCTTGGCGGATCGTTGTTGAACGTCATAGGCAGTTTCAAATATCATTGGTAACGGCGACGGCAATGTATGAGCAGGATGATGAGGAGAAGGAGAAGAAATGTTATTCTGTGAAGACCTAAGTGATGGCTGTTGCACTGCTACTATTACTATTTGCTCCTGTAAGACGTTACCACAACTAACACATCTTTCATTTTTAAGGGAGCGGAAAATACTGCTGTCGATAGGGCTCTTTGTCTCTTTTAGCACGGTACGACACCGTGAGCATCTGTATTGGTAAAACAGCTGCTGCTGATGGTTTTGACCAAACCTCATATGAGGACGGTAACAGTACAGTAATGTTCTTAATGAAGGTGGTTTGTTCATTTTTCTGGCAGCTAAGGTCAATATTTCATGACTTAGAGGATAGCAAAAGTCTTATAAAGTTCTGTCCTCTAACCGTCCCTGTCCTCAACAAATATGCCGAAGCCAGGCTTTAAAACCATCACAGTAAAAGAGCATGTTTTCAACAAATACTATGAGTTATACAAGAAAGCAAAGAAAGAGCATAAAGTAGACCAGGGCATAAGCTTTTCGAGCTTTGTAACTAGCATGATGCAGGAAACAATGGCAAAGTACGAAGCCTTTGTCAAGCATGCACCGTTCCTTGAAAAAATTGCAATTGAGCAAGACAGGGTAATAATTAAGGATAACAAGCGCGATAGAATAGCAGAAGTAATGGTAAGGAACCAAGAGTTGCAGTGTCTTCTAGATGAGAAGACTGACTGCATACATATTGGGTTTGTATATGCGCTACCCGAAGTATATGCAGTACTTCAGAAGAAGAAGGGAATCATTAAGTCAAGACCCCAATAGCAGCAAGACCTCTATTCTTATCAAACGGGTAGAAAAGAAGTTAGCTAATCAGGTGGACTGTTCCAACCATATTTGGATGCAGTATCCAGAAGTAAGGATACTCGCCGGGTTAGGTAAAGGTATGTTCAAATGTTGTAGTTGGAGCCATTATGCCAGAGTCAAACCTGCCATCTGCCTGTGCATTTTCACCTGATGTGGCAGTGTGTGGTTGTGAGTCATCGTTTGTCCATGTTACTGTAGCTGCTAATAGTACTCTGTGTTGAGCTGTTCTTGCTGCCATCGTAGATCGGGTAGAATTTGCAACGATCTCTTGCATAATCTCTGCTATTCTATCGTCAACGGACGCTGAAGAAGAAGGAGAAGGAGGAGACTGTTGCTGCACTTCTTCTGATTCCTGTTCTTGCGCAGCCGCTATCTCAACATTGAAAGTAAAAAGAATGAAAGCAATTGCGTTGCAAGCCCCTATTGCCTTTATTTCACATACCAATAATAACTTTGATGAGGACCCTCTCATAAGTCCTGAAAGAATAGTCGCTCAAAAACAAGATAAGATCATGGATGTATTGTTCTCTTAAAAAATACGCACTCAAAGGCACAATAATGGGGCTTATGAGATAGGGTTAAAGGCATTAGGTTGTCAACATATATCTGAAGACACCTCTATCCAGGAGCATGGCCTTATCAAAATGAAGAGAACAGCAACAAAGAAACAGGAGCGCTTGGAGAATAAGGAGTAACAATGGTCATAGTAGACATAAAAGACCAAGAAAGGTTTGATCAAGCCGCAGCTAGTCTGACATGCACCTACTGCAATACCACTTATTCGACTAAGGCAGAGATGTCCTACCCTAGCGAAGTGTATAGCCAACGCGGTCGAGTGAAGACATGGAGAGCCAAATGCAAAGAATGCGTCAAGTCGTCAGGCTTAAAGACAAGCATAGACGACTTTACTCCAGTAGCAGATTCAATCGCAGGCAAAATCATAACACCTGAAGACCGTGACGAGATCTGGGCCGCGCTTGAAAATGCTACAATTAATCTGACCTCATTTGGTGAAACCTTTGTTCCATTAGTTGATGTGCTCAAGGCCGCATCTCGGGGAAATGAGAAGGTTCGCAGCCTCTATCAGGTACGTGATTGGAATAAGCCTGAAGAAGTGGAACGAGACAACAAAGTCATCTGGCCCTTAATTTATGAGGTAATAGCCCTAAGCGACAGCAACAAGTATCCTTCCTTTAAGATCGATGAATCAACAAGGAATAGGCCTGTGTTGTATGTGACCTATAGAAGGGAGGAATGAGCCGGCTAACAAAAGACCCTTCATAGAGAGATCATCACTACGCACACAGTCTGAGGAAAGCAAAGAAAACATCAAACAAACATAGAGAGTTGTATCTGGACAAAATGAGACTACGTCAGAGAATACATAAAGGCTACTCTGCTACTTCTTTTTTGTTTCTTTTTTTGCTTTCAAAGTGCTTCCAGCTCTTTTTCATGTCTAGGCACATTTTGAAGAAGCGTCTTGGTCTGCAATTTGGAATGCTTTTTTATAGCTAGATTATTTTGTGGATCAAAGTGATTCTTTCATATTATTATTCCATCCGTTAATATCTCCTCTTTCTTTTTTAGGCAAAAACCAGTCAAGAGCCATCATGGCCGTACGTCTGTATCGCTCTCTCTCCCTCCCTAACTTCGTTAGAATCTATCTTGTAGACAATCTATTGCTATCCCCAGTCCTGGCCAGTATCTATAGTAAACACCACTGTGTTGTCTGTCATGTTAAAATGTACTTTTGTGACATTAAATAATTCTTCAAACAAATTGCGAAAAATCTCTGACAAATATAGAGACCACTTCAATCCCATATCCTGGTATATGACAAAATGATGGATGTTGTAATCAACACCTGATATATCATGGACGTATGGATACCCTGCTTCTTTAATCCAACTTTCTATAAAATCAAGCGCTGATTCTATAGATATATTATATTTCTCTCTTAGCGAAAGCGAAGAGTCGCTGGACCCTCTGGCTACTTCTCTTGCTATCTCCTTTATCTTTTGATCGTCTCTTATTTCGTCTAGCAGTTTCATTATCAAGATCTTTCTGACTGAAATAAAACCAATTTCTGATGCATTTACATACCACTCTGTATGCTTCTCTGCTATCTGTGTCATCAATGTATCGACAGAGATCTCCTTTTGTTTTGCTTCTTGTTGCAATTTGTACAATATATTACGTGGCAGTCTAAATGAAATGGTCTGGCTAGGACCACCTGTAATTTTAGTTTTGGGATCAGAATTGTTGATAGACTTGTAGCTGGAGGCATCATCAGTATAATGCTTTGTTGGTTTTTTTTGATGCACTGCATTACATCATTGTCTTTATATCCATTTAAAGATACATACATATTCAATTTCTACAAATTTAGATGGACCATGATTTGTACTTGGGTTCGTCTTAACCTCTGAAATACATTAGATCACAGCTGCTCATAGCAGAGTACCGCAAAGGACGTGATAAATATTGGATACACCCTTGATCTGAGTAGAATGAGAGCAAGTAGAACATGAAAGCTATATTGTTGCTCGCATTCAATAGGAACATAAATAGACAAAACATTCTTCAAAATGCCCATAGAAGTGATGAAGATAAGTTGGAACAGCATTTGAAAGAAGGAGAGAGGCTAAATCAGGAGGACAAGGAGGATGATGCAACAGAAGACATTGAGAACACTCAAAGCTTCTTCTGCAGGGTCTTATTTTTATTATGGCAATTACTATACATGCTCTAAATGTCAACAAATGTATTTGTTCCAAAGGTAAAGCCAGAACACGTTGTATCTTTTGGTGATGCTATTTTTGCATTTGCAATAACCCCTTATGACACTATCAATAGATATACCTGATTTACCTCCCAACTTAACAGAATCACAACTATTAAGCAGACTTTATGACATGTATCCGCAAGTCGAGAGTTATATTATTAGTTTTGCTGTCATTGCAATGTTCTGGATTTAATATCATCAGGTTTTCAATTTTATCAGAGAATCTCATATTTCAATGGTTTACCTGAATTTACTATTCCTTCTATTGATAACATTCTTGTCGATCACTACCTCTCTTGTAATAAATTATGGTTCATATCAAATTCTATATGTCATTTACTCTGTTCTTGTGATTATGACAAGTTCTTTACTTGCTCTCATATGATGGCATGCAACAAAAGATTATAGATTGGTTGACAAAAACATCCATCCACTTTTCGTCAGAGGGGTCATGGCAAATCTTCTTTTGATTCCTTTCGTATTTGCTATTTCTATCCTTGTTTCCTTCTTTGATCTCGATATTGCTCAATATTTATGGTTGATTATCGCACCACTAAACATTGCTGTTAAAAGGAAATATAGGCACTAAAAAATTGATTGGATAGAACAATGCATGGATGAGAGGATAAGCAATGATAGTAGTTATAAGAAGCCTAACACTTAGGGAGAGTAAAATTCTCTTGACGAGATCTAATCGCGAGAGTATAACATCATATTCTTATCAATAAGAACTGTACTATACCAATATGTAAGTGCCAAGAGACAAGCTTATTTACATACATTAGTCAATTGACTTATGTTAACACATGCTACAATAGTCGGCCCCTGGAGGCGGCCTTGATTGTTAAAGACATGGCAGTATTTACCATCAGAAACCTGTAGGAGGGTATGGAGTAATAATAGTAAACATCAAAAAGGAACTAATAAAAATTGAAATCTTAGATAATGAGGTTTTGCTATATATAGCTGATCTTCTCAAGAGAATAGAAAAAAAGCATCCAGACCATGTTGAAGTTGCCAAGGTGGATGAGAGTCATCGAACAATCTTGTTTATGTCCAGTTCATATGTGGCTGCCAATATACCACGCATTTTGATGGAGAAGAAGGAACAGTCTAGGCATAATGAAAAAGAAGGCGTATTAAAAGTGAAGAGGCTCCAATAGTAAAAGGGAACATAACCAAGCAAGAAGAAGATGTTAGCAAGAACAAGAAAGATAATGACTCGTTGCTGCATATAGAGACAAGAATCGTAGAATAACAAATTCAAAGAAAGTATCAAAAGTAACTTCTTTGCAATGACCTTATAGGGTAGTAATTGACAACTTTTCTCACTTAATTGGAACAATTATTCTACATTGGCTGCTCTGGTTGGTCCTACGATGCATGGCTTGGACACTTTTATCCATCAAACCTAGAACACAAGGAATTTCTGAAGTACTATAGCCAAGTCTTTGATTTTGTTGAGATTGATTCTTCGTTCTACAGCCCACCAAACCTTTTTGTGACAAAACGATGGGCATCGGTGACCCCTGACAATTTTAGGTTTGCAGCCAAGTTTCATCGATCTATTACTCATGAAAAGCGACTAGCAGACCCTGATAACAACCAGCTTCGCTATTTCTTTGATGTTATGCGACCATTACGCAAAAAGCTCTTAGCACTATTGCTGCAAATGCCACCGTCCCTCACTGCAAAGGAGGGCTTGAAGAAGTTGGAGGCATTGATTCACATGTTCGATCCAGACTTTAGATACGTGATTGAATTCAGGCACAAGTCTTGGTTTGACAAGAATGTCTACAAGTTACTTTCTGACAATAACATTTGCCTAGCTTGGAGCCAACTGGACACTATACAGACCCCTGCTGAATTAACTTCAGACTTTGTGTATTTACGCTTCATAGGTGACAGGAGTATAGACGAAAAAGACTTTGGCACGGTGCAAAAAGACCGGCTCACGGAGTTGAAAAGATGGTCAGACTCTCTTAGCAGCGTCAAGGATATGACAAAGTTTGCAATCGTGGCAGCTAACAACCACTACGCTGGCTTTGGTCCCTCCACTGCAAACTCCTTTAGAAAGATGCTCGGCCTAAAGGAGGCAGTATGGGAAGAAATGAAGCAGAATAGATTGTAAAAGGTTTACAGCAGAATGAGGAAAGCGTGTGTTCTAGCTATCGCAATGGAACTGTTGCAGTGCTTTGCTGCATTATCATCGGTCAACCATCGACTGAAGTGACCAAGACTACATTTGCAACTACAAACAAGATAAGGCTTAATGTAAAAAATATTAAAATACTCGCATCAGGTGAAAGTATGCCCCGTTAAATGAATATCGTTATCAAACTGCTTGATAACAATTACAATAACTACAAATAACCAATTCTTCTCGCCCCTCTATTAAGAGAAGTCTTTTATCCTTTGCATTTGTGCTCTTATAGGGATATGATAGATCTCAATAATGACAAAAAGAAAAACAACCGTACCATACCAGCAGCGACCGTCTTTACACTGGCAATAATAATGGCTGTATCAACTATCGCAGCTCCAGTCGCAGCCACCACCGCCACAACAATGCCGCAACCAGTAACTGTCGCAACAGACAATCAATCTGTAAATGTGCTAATTAGCTGGGAGCCGATGGAGATAGAGTCGGGCCAGGATACAGTGTTCACGCTTGATTTCCAGGACCCCTCTTCAGGTGAGTCTATAAGCCATGTAAATTACAACTTTGAAATAAAAGATCAAAATGGTGGGACAGTTCAGTCAATGACAGATCTTCACACACATTCTGGATCTGATGAGCAAACGGTGACGTTTGATACCGCGGGAAGCTTCAATTTGGTAGCGACAATCATTGGCACGGGCTTAGACCCACCATTTGATACCACTCAGAGTGGCATTGCTCAAACAGTCATCACGGTAGGGCAGCAATTAGCTGGTGCCACTGATGGTAATAATACAGCAGGAACAACTGACAATATAACAGCAACAACAGGTGGCGTTGGCAGCACCGGTGCACAGTCTGCTTGCACTCCAACACAAATGGCAGGAGGAGGTGGAGGCGGTACTAATGCTACGGCAGGTAACGCTACTACTGCCACAACTGGTACTATGACTGCAAATGCTACTACTACAGCTGGAGGAGGAGGAAATCAAACTACATCATCGCCAACACAGCTTATAGAACAAGCATGTATTGCAGCGCAGAATAACGACACTCAAGGTGTACTGATGAACCTGAATTTAGCCTTGAATGCATTAGGAGGTAACATGACTACAACTGCAGGCACTGCAGGCGGCGAAGAAGAAGGAGAAGAAGAAGGAGAAGAAGAAGGAGAAGAAGGGGACTAGCAGCAGGACACATACATACTGTTCTATACTAGAACAGAAATACTCCTTTTTCTTGCTTCTGCGGTTATCAGCAAACCGATCGTGTCATATGACAACATCTAATACCTCAAGGGAATAAATGGCAATACAGCAGATTTGCCTTTTTCTCTCCCTCTGTACTAGTTATGTGGCAACCTGGTTATTATATTAGTATAAAGTCTTAACAATGACCAGTGCAAACATCGAAATAGCCATATTTTAATCTGGAGATTTGGAAGACGCCAAGTAATTTTATCTACCAAAATCAAGTTATTTTTTTCGCCTCTTTTTGCATCTCTTTGTACTGTTCCACTATGGAGAGTATCCTACCTTCATGCTTTTCCTTATAGTAGTTTTTTTGCAGCCAGCGCAGCAGAAAAATCTCTGAAAGTTTGCAAACTCAAGTAATTTCGGCTTGGCATGTATGGGTCCGCCGCAATATTCGCATTGCATCTTTACCTTCATGTTCCTCTCTACTTTTGCATGGAAGTGCTTCTTTTGTTCCTCCAGCTGCTTGATGGTTTCTTCTCCAAAGGACTGGTTTTTCTTTCGGCTATAGACTTTGGATAAATCGATGTCTGGTTTGACTGACTTGATAAGCCCAATGTTTACAAGGCGCTCATATCTGCTTTTGACTGTAGGCGTGCTCACCCTTATCTCGCGTGAGATAGCACGGAAGGACTTTCTGCCATCCTCCATTAATGATTTCAGGATTGCAATATCAGTACCGTCTAGGTCTACGGACAATAGGCTGCAATAGAGTCGATGCTAATGTGATTTAATTATTATGAAATGAAAGATAAGATTCCTGCGCTTTGATCCAACAAGTACTTTTAGACACCATTAAGTAGCGGAAGCCTCGCTCGGCGTATACACACTTTTCAGTTCCTTGTTGGAGTAGACCTGCTGTTCTTCCTTTGGTTTTGCTGCAGAATATCGTGGCGTGTACCTTCCAAGCAGTATAGAGTTTCCTACTACTGTTACTGAGCTCAGAGCCATAGCTGCCCCAGCAAGTATAGGCAGCCATCCGAACACACTTAGCCCAAGGAAGGGTACCAAAGCGCCTCCTGCCATGGGTATCAAGCCAGTGTTGTATGCAAACGCCCAAAAGAGGTTCTGCTTTATCTTCGATACAGTCTTTTTGCCTAGTTCCAGAGACGTTGCTACGTCCCTTACATCACCTTTTATCAGAATTATCCCGCCTGTTTCCTTTGCTACATCAGTTCCAGAGCCTATCGCTATCCCCAAGTCTGCACGTGCTAGCGCTGGTGCATCATTTATCCCGTCTCCTACCATTGCCACGACTCTGTTCTCTTCTGATCTGAGCTTTGCAATCATCTCTTCTTTCTGCTGCGGCAATACTTGGGCGATTATTCTGTTGATGCCAAGCTTGGACCCAATAGCCTTAGCCGTTCTCTCATTATCGCCTGTCAACATTATCACTTCTATGCCCATCTTGTTTCTTAGCGAATCAATTGCTTCCCTTGTACTTTCCTTGACAGTATCTGCCATTGCAATTATTCCAGAAAGTCTACTATCAATTGATACAAGCGTAGCCGTCTTGGCTTCCCTTTCTAGCCTTGATAGAATTGAATCGACGCTGGTGTCTACCTCGATCCCGTTTTCATGCATGAGTTTTCTGTTTCCAATTAGGATTGTGTGATCTGCATATGTCGCCCTGAGCCCATGACCTGACACTGCTTCAAACGAATCAGGGTTTGATACAGGTAGACCCTTCTCCTTTGCCTTTCTGACTACTGCTTGTCCTAGCGGGTGCTCAGAACCTGATTCTGCAATTG
>Ga0126308_10000623_pt1 | contig 12308 bp, 10 predicted proteins | sample Plot55_FD_92533 | JGI IMG/M metagenome (GOLD analysis project Ga0126308, IMG submission 92533) | Serpentine soil microbial communities from UC McLaughlin Reserve, CA, USA - Plot55 | ecosystem: Environmental > Terrestrial > Soil > Grasslands | place: USA: UC McLaughlin Reserve, Lake County... | reverse complement strand
CTCGGCCTCGGTGGTTGGCCCTCGATCGCGGAGAGCGTGATGGTCGAGCGTGACCTCGCCCTGGCCGCGTACGAGGGACGAAGGCTCCACCTGCTGCATCTCTCGGCACGTGAGTCGGTCGAGGCGCTTCGCCGCTCGCAGGCGAGTGGCGTGGCCGCGACCGCCGAGGTGACGCCACACCACCTCGTCCTCACCGACGAGGCGGTTCGCTCGCTCGACCCGAACGTCAAGATGAACCCGCCCCTGGGGACGGCGGACGACCGCGAGGCGCTGATCGGTGCGCTCAAGGACGGAACGATCGGTGCGATCGCGACGGATCATGCGCCCCACGCCCGCCACGAGAAGGAGGTTCCGTTCGAGGCGGCGCCGTTCGGAGTGACGGGGCTGGAAACGGCCTTTGCATCGCTCTACACGCACCTCGTCGTACCCGGGTTGCTTCCGCTCGAGACGCTGATCGAGCGCATGACGGCTGGGCCTGCTGCGGTCTACGGCATGGCGGCACCCACGATCGAAGTCGGTGCGCCGGCGAACCTCGTCCTGCTCGACACGGCGGCTTCGTGGCGGGTGTCGGAGGATTCGTTCCGCTCGCGCTCGACCAACTCCTGGCTCCTGGGCCAGAAGCTGCAAGGGCAGGTACGGATGACGGTCGCGGACGGCCGCGTGGTGCACGAGTGAGCGGAATGCTCGTTCTCGAGGACGGCTCGATCTTTAGGGGTGATCCGGTCGGCGCCGAAGGGTTCGCGTTCGGCGAAGCCGTCTTCACCACCGCGATGACGGGCTACCAGGAGGTCGTGACGGATCCGAGCTACGCAGAGCAGATCGTCTGCTTCACAGCGCCGATGGTGGGCAACTACGGAGTCGCGGCCGCGCGGTCGGAGTCGAGGCAGGTCTTTGCGCGGGCGGCAGTGATGCGCGAGGCGCGCGGCCCCGCCTGGACCGACTGGTTGCTGGAACGTTCGATCCCTGCGCTCTCCGGCGTCGACACGAGATCACTCGTCCTCCACCTGCGCGACCGCGGCGCGATGCGCGCGGTAGTCGTGGCGCGTGACTGCGCCGTCGAGGAGGCCCTCGAAGCTGTTCTTGCTCAGCCACAGATGGACGGCCGCGCCCTTGCGCGAAACGTGTCGACGAAGGAGCCCTACAGCGTCGCCGGCGTCGGTCGAGCGCGGGTGGCGGTCGTCGACTACGGCTGCAAACGGTCGATCGTCCGCCGCCTAGCCGCGGCGTGCGCGACGGTAACGGTCTACCCGCACGATGTCGACGCGGGCGAGCTGCTCCGGTACGACGGCGTCCTGCTCTCGAACGGGCCCGGTGATCCCGAGCCGTTGCAGGGCGAGGTCGCGACCGTCGCAGACTTGCTGGGGAAGGTGCCGGTGCTCGGCATCTGTCTCGGTCACCAGCTGCTCGCGCTCGCTGCGGGGCATACGACGTTCAAGCTCAAGTTCGGCCATCGCGGCGCGAACCATCCGGTGCTCGAGCGTCGCAGCGGCCGCGTCCTCGTCACGAGCCAGAATCACGGCTTCGCGGTGGAGCCGAGCGACGGACGCGAGGCGACGCACGTCTCGCTGTACGACGGGACGGTCGAGGGCCTCGACTTCCCGGAGTTGCGCGCGCGGTCCGTTCAGTTCCACCCGGAGGCCGGTCCCGGTCCCCACGATGCCTGGCCGCTGCTCGACGGCTGGGTGGAGGAGATCTCGCTTGCCAAGGCGGCGTGACCTCGATTCGGTCTGCCTGATCGGTTCCGGGCCGATCGTGATCGGGCAGGCGTGCGAGTTCGACTACGCCGGCTCGCAGGCGCTCAAGGTGCTGCGGGACGACGGCTTCGAGACGATCGTGGTCAACTCGAACCCCGCGACGATCATGACCGACCCGGGCTTCGCCGATCGCACGTACATCGAGCCGCTCGACCTCGAGGGTGTCGCCGCCGTCCTCGAGCGCGAGCGCCCGGACGCCCTGCTCCCGACGATGGGTGGCCAAACCGCCCTCAACCTCGCGCTGCAGCTCGGCGAGGAGGGAGTCCTGGAGACTCTCGGCATCGAGCTGATCGGCGCCGGCGTCGACGCGATCCGGCGCGCGGAGGATCGCGAGCTCTTCCGCGAGACGGTGCGGCACGCGGGGCTACGGGTTCCCGAGTCGACGATCGTCACGTCGCCGGACGAGGTTCCGTCCGGCCTGACGTTCCCGGTCATCCTCCGCCCGGCGTTCACGCTCGGCGGCCACGGTGGTGGGACGGCTCGCTCTGCGGAGGAGCTGCATCCACTGCTCGAGAAGGCGCTGCGCGAGAGCCCGGTGGGACAAGTGCTCGTGGAGGAAAGCCTCGTCGGCTGGGACGAATTCGAGCTCGAGGTCATGCGCGACCGGCTCGACAACGTCATCGTCGTTTGCTCGATCGAGAACCTCGACCCCATGGGCGTCCACACCGGTGACTCGGTCACCGTGGCGCCGCAGATGACGCTTGCCGACGAGGAGTACCAGGAGCTTCGCGACGCGGCGGCGGCCGTCATTCGTGCCGTCGGCGTCGAGACCGGCGGCTCGAACATCCAGTTCGCGCGCGACCGCGTCAGCGGCGACCTACGCGTGATCGAGATGAACCCTCGCGTCTCTCGCTCGTCCGCGCTCGCCTCGAAGGCGACCGGCTACCCGATCGCGAAGGTCGCGGCCAAGCTCGCGGTCGGCTATACGCTCGACGAGATCCCGAACGATCTGACGAAGACGACGCCGGCGAGCTTCGAGCCGACGCTCGACTACGTCGTCGTCAAGTTCCCACGCTTCGCTTTCGAGAAGTTTCCCGGCGCCGACTCGACGCTCGGCACGCAGATGAAGTCGGTCGGCGAGGCCATGGGGATCGGCCGCAGCTTCCTGGAGGCGTTTCTGAAGGCTGTCCGCTCACGCGAGCTCGATTCCGCCACGGCTTCGCCGTGGGGCCTTTGGGGAGATCCGCCCGCCGGCGTCCATGCCTGGTTCTGTCGCGAGCTGGCTCGGGCTCGCGAGGCGCTGGCGCGGCTCCGCTCGCTCGACGACCTCGTCGCCGACGATTGGCTGCGACTGAAGCGGCTTGGCCTGTCGGACGGGGAGATCGCGGCGGCGTGTTGGACGAGCGAGGAGACGGCACGGGCGAAGCGGCGCTCGACGGGCGTCCGACCCGTCTACCGGCGCGTCGATTCTTGCGCCGGGGAGGTCGAGGCAGGGTCGAACTACTTCTACTCCGCTTGGGGCGAAGCAGACGAGGTCGGCGATACGGGCCGCTCCGTCGTGATCCTGGGCTCCGGGCCGAACCGGATCGGCCAGGGTATTGAGTTCGACTATTGCTGCGTGCATGCCGCTCGCAGCTTTCGCGAGCTCGGCTACGAGGCGGTGATGGTCAACTGCAACCCCGAGACCGTCTCGACCGACTACGACACCTCCGACCGTCTGTACTTCGAGCCGCTCGGAGTCGAGGAGGTGCTGGCGATCTGCGAGCGCGAGCAGCCGGAAGGCGTCGTGGTCCAGTTCGGTGGCCAGACGCCGCTCAAGCTCGCGCGCGAGCTCGAGGCGGCGGGCTGGCAGATCCTCGGGACGCCGTTCGACGCCGTCGACCTCGCCGAAGATCGTGAACGGTTCGCCGCGCTGCTCGACCGGCTGCAGATCCGCTGCCCGGAGTGGGGGATAGTCGACAGCGCCGACGACGCGATCGCGGTTGCGGAGCGAGTCGGCTACCCGGTCCTGGTGCGGCCCTCGTACGTGCTGGGAGGGCGGGCGATGCGTGTCTGTTACGGCGCCGACGATGTCCTGGAGGCGATGGCGCATGCCCATGGACGTGTTCTCGTCGACCGCTTTCTGGAGAACGCGGTCGAGATCGACGTCGATGCCCTTTCGGACGGCACGGATACGTACGTCGCCGCGGTCATGCAGCACGTCGAGGAAGCCGGGATCCATTCCGGGGATTCGGCCTGCGTGCTTCCGGCGCCGGCGTTGGGCGCCGCTGAGTCGGCGGCGATCGACGACGCGGTTGGCCGCCTTGGGCCCGCGCTTGGGGTCATCGGCCTCCTCAACGTCCAGCTCGCCATCGTGGACGGGGTCGTCTACGTCCTCGAGGTCAACCCGCGGGCGTCCCGGACGGTGCCCTTCGCGAGCAAGGCGATCGGGTTGAACCTGGTCGAGGCGGCGTGCCGCCTTGCTGCCGGCGCCTCGCTCGCGGATCTGGCTCTGCCGGATCGGCGCTCGCCTGGACACGTTTCGGTCAAGGCTGCGGTGCTGCCGTTTGCGCGTTTCCCGGGAAGCGATCCGGTCCTCGGGCCCGAAATGCGCTCGACGGGCGAGGTCATGGCGACCGCGGCCGACTTCCCAACCGCGTTCGCGAAGGCCGAGCGGGCGGCAGGGCGGCCACTACCGACCGACGGCACGGTTTTCTTGTCCGTGCGCGATGCCGACAAGCCGGCAGCCGTTCCGGTCGCCGCCGCGCTCGCGCGACTGGGATTCCGGCTGCTCGCGACGGGCGGGACCGCAAAGGCGCTCGCATCAGCAGGGCTCGCGGTCGAGCGAATCCGCAAGGTCTCGGAAGCGGGCGAGGCTGCGACGGTCGTCGATCTGATTCGCCGCGGCCGCTGCGACCTCGTCGTGAATACTCCACAGGGCTCCGGCGCTCGCACGGACGGCTACCGGATCCGCGAGGCTGCACTTTCCGCGCGCGTTCCCTGCATCACGACGCTGTCGGGCGCCGCGGCTGCCGTCCACGCGATCGCGAATGCCCGCAGCGAGAACGCGCTCAGCCTCCAGGAGCGGATTGCCTTTGCGGCGCGAAGCGCTTAGCGTCGCCGGCGTCGAGGCGGTCGGGCCGTACACGCTCCTGCGGCTCGAGCGCGGCAGGATGGAGCCCGGGATCCCGGGACAGTTCTTCATGCTCCAGCCGCCGGAGCGCGTCTTGCCGCGGCCGATGAGCCTGTGCGCTGCCCCAGCGGGCCAGCTCGCGTTCCTCATCGACGCGATCGGGCCGGGGACGAGGGCGTTGGTGTCGGTCGATCGCGGGGAGCAGATTAGCGTCCTCGGTCCCCTCGGCAACGGCTACCGGATCGATGTCGAGACACCGCTCCTCGTCGGCGGGGGGATCGGCGTCGCGCCGTTCCCGTACCTGTCGGAGCGACTCGGGAGCCCGCCGGCGCTGCTCGGGTTCCGCAGCGCCTGGCACGCCGAGGCTGCGGCTCTCGTTCCGCAGGCGGAGGTCGTGATCGATCCTGTGCTGGTGACGGAACCGCTCGAGGAGCTCGCTTCGAGCCACAACGTCCTCGCGTGTGGCCCCGAACCGATGCTGCGCGCCGTGCAGCAGCTCGCGCCCGACGCGCAGCTGGCCTGGGAGGCGCCGATGGCATGCGGCTACGGCGCGTGCTACGGGTGCGCGGTCGAGATCGAGGGCGAGCTCAAGCGCCTCTGCATCGAAGGACCGGTGCTGCAGCAGAACGTTCGCCAGGAGGCATGTGCGTGAGGATCCTCAACGCCTCCGGCTGTCTCGACGCGCTGACGGCGCCTGAAGTCACCGCGCAGCTCGACGCATTCGTCTCCAAGACGGTCACGCCGCTTCCCCGGGAGGGCAACGCTCCCGTCCGGATCGCCGAGACCGATGCGGGGATGCTGAACTCGATCGGTCTCGCCAATCCGGGAATCGACGCCTTCCTCGCCGAGAAGCTTCCGCGGCTCGTGGACGTCGGCGTGCCGCTCTGGGTTTCGGTCGGCGGCTTCGAAGCCTCAGAGTTCGCTGAGCTTTGCCGCCGGCTCGACGATCGCGACGAGATCGACGTGGTCGAGCTGAACGTTTCCTGCCCGAACGTCGAGGCTGCGGCGGAAAGCGCCGCAGAGATCGTCGCCGCCGCGCGGAACGCCACCTCGAAGCCGCTCTATGCGAAGCTGTCTCCCGCCGTCCCCGACATCGCAGAGGTCGGACGCGCTGCGGAAGCGGCAGGCGCAGACGGTCTCTCGCTCGTCAACACGATCCGTGGCCTTGCGCTCGACGAGCGAACGCTCGAACCGGTGCTCGGTCCGGCCGTCGGCGGCTACTCGGGCCCTGCGCTGAAGCCGATCGCGCTCGCGGCGGTGTTCGCCTGCTACCGCTCCGTACGCATCCCGATCGTCGGAATGGGCGGCATTCGCTCGGGTCGGGACGTCGTCGAATTTGCGGCTGCCGGAGCGGCCGACGTCGCGCTCGGAACGACGCTTTTCTCCGATCCTTACGCGCCGCAGAGGGTTCGCGACGAACTCGCTGCGGAGGTTGCCGCGCTTGGGTATTCGCATGCGGATGACGTACGCGGACTCGCGCACGGTGAGGCCAACCGTCAACTACTGGTTGAGGCTTCGCGGACGTAAATACCCTGCAAATCCGGCACAACTATGCTCTTTGCACGGTCGGGCGAAGCAAGCTAACATCCGGCGCCATGGTCACCAAGGCGCCAGTGAAGGCCCCGCAACGGTCGCTCGATCAGCGGATGGATGCGCTGAAGCGCGCAAACGACATCAGGGTCCGGAGAGCAAAGCTCAAGAAGGACTTGAAGGATGGCCGAGTGCGGATCGAGAAGATCCTCCAGAACCCGCCGGAGTACGTTTCGACGGCCAAGGTCTTCGACATGCTGCTCGCGGTGCCGAAGTTCGGACGGGTGAAGGCGGCGCGTTTCCTCAACCAGTGCAGGATCAGCCAGTCGAAGACCGTTGGCGGCCTCTCCGAACGCCAGCGCACCGAGTTGATCGGCCTCCTCAACCGCTGATCCACTAGGTTTCGGCCTTGGCCGGAACTCCCGTCGTCGTCGTCACCGGGCCCTCGGGAGCGGGGAAGGGAACCCTCGAGCGGGTGGTGCTCGCGCGCATACCAGAGCTCGAGCTGGCGGTATCGGCGACCACTCGCGCGCGTCGCAGCAGCGAGGCCGACCGCCGTGAGTACTGGTTCATCTCCGAGGACGAGTTCGAGCGACGCGTCCGCTCCGGCGACTTCCTCGAATGGGTCACGTACGTGTCGGGAAACCGCTACGGGACGCTGCGATCCGAGATCGACCGCATTCGAGAGGCAGACAAGGTGCCGTTGCTCGACATGGAGATCGAGGGCGCGCTGCGCGTAAGGGACTCGGTGCCCGGCAGCGTGACCGTGTTCATCGACGCGCCGTCCGTCGACGAGCTCGAGCGCCGCTTGCGCGAACGCGCGACGGAGAGCTCGGGCGAGGTCGACGACCGGCTGCGGCTCGCGGTCGAGCAGCGTAGGCAGGCGGGGGAATTCGACTACGTGATCGTCAACGACGAGGTTTCGCGCGCTGCGGGCGAGCTGGAGGGCATTGTGAGGAGCGAGTTGCAGCGGGCAGCTACCATGTCCAGACAATGATCCATCCACGCATCGATGAGCTGCTCGAGAACGTCGACTCGCGCTACGCGTTGGTGGTCGTCGCGGCCAAGCGCGCGCGGCAGATCAACAACTATCACCACCAGCTGGGCGAGGGCACGTACGACGACTTTCCGCCACCGCTCGTCGAGTCGCGCTCCAAGAACTACCTGACGATGTCCATGGAAGAGATTTCGCAGGGCAAGATTCGCTACGAGTACCGGGCCTAGCGAGCTTCGCGCGCTTCGGCCCTCCCATGGGGGAAACGAGGTTTTCCCCATGAGCCCCCTTCTTAAGCGTTAAGCCGAGCCGTGGTCGACCTGCGCCGCGCAAAAGCCGCCTTCGGCGGCCAGCCGCACCTCTGGAGCCGCTTTCGCCTGATAGAGCAGACTCCCCACCGCGATTAGCGGCGCCGCCGGGGCGCGAAACGGAGCTGGAGAGCCGCTTCCGGCAGAATGGATCCATGACGCGCGTGCTGCTCGGCGTGACGGGGGGAATCGCGGCGTACAAGGCGTGCGAGCTCTGCCGGTTGCTCGTCAAGGGCGGGCACGACGTGGTTCCGCTCCTCACTCCGGGCGCTGAGCGATTCGTGACCGCCGAAACGTTCAACGCGCTTGCGCGGCGCGCGCCGGCCGCAACGCCCTATCCACACCTCGAGCGCGCCGATCTGCTCGTGATCGCGCCGCTGACCGCGAACACGCTGGCAAAGCTCGCGCGCGGGCTTGCCGACAACGTCGTGACCGAGGCGGCGCTCGCCCATCAAGGACCGGTCCTGGTCGCTCCTGCGATGAACACTCGCATGTGGGCTCACCCCGCGACGCAAACGAACGTCGACCTGCTGCGGAAGCGTGACGTCGAGCTGATCGGTCCCGAGGAAGGCGATCTGGCAGAGGGTGAGCACGGTGTCGGTCGGATGACCGAGCCACAGGACATCTTCGCGCGGGTCCAGCAGCTTCTAAACCCAAGTAACACAGTGTTACTTGGCAAGAAGGTGCTGGTGACCGCTGGCGGAACGCGCGAGCCGCTCGACTCCATCCGGTACGTCGGCAACCGGTCGTCGGGCCGCATGGGAGTGGCGCTCGCCGAGGAAGCCAGGCGCCGCGGCGCCGACGTGACACTGCTGGCGGCAAACGTCGCGGTGCCGGTCCCCGCCGGGATCGAGGTGGTCGAGACGCCGACGGCGGACGACGTCCTCCAGGCGGCGCTGCGCACGCAGGCGGACCTCATACTGATGGCGGCGGCGATCGGCGACTATCGCGCCGGCGAGCGCCGGGAGGGAAAGCGGACGAAGGACGCTCAGCCGTGGACCGTGCGGCTCGTCCCAACGGTCGACGTGCTCGAGGCGCTCTCAGGGGCACGGCGGAACGGCCAGGTCTTGGTCGGGTTCGCCGCAGACGAAGGGGCCGAAGGGCTCGAGCGCGCGCGGGAGAAGCGGCTACGCAAGCGCGCCGACCTGATCGTCTTCAACGACGTCGGGCGCGACGACATCGGCTTTGACGCTCCAGACAACGAGGTCGTGATCCTGGGCCAGGACGGCGCGCGCGCGGTCGCGAAGTCGAGCAAGCGCGCGATCGCGGCCGCCATTCTCGACGAAGCGGAGAAGCTCATTGGACGAGCTCGCTAGAGATCCGGAACAAGTCGCCGAGGCCGCTGAGGCGGCCCAGGCGATCGTCGACAACCTCGCTCGAGTGGTTCATGCGCCGGAGGAGACTCTTCGCCTCTGCGTCCTCTGCCTGATCAGCGAGGGCCACCTGATCATCGAGGACTTTCCCGGAGTCGGAAAGACGATGCTTGCGAAGGCACTCGCGCGCTCGCTCGACTGCTCGTTCTCGCGTATTCAGTTCACGCCGGATTTGCTGCCGTCGGACGTAACGGGCGTCAACGTCTTCAACCAGCGCTCCAACGAGTTCGAATTCCGGCCGGGGCCCGTGTTCGCCAACCTCCTGCTCGTGGACGAGATCAACCGCGCCTCGCCGAAGACGCAGGCTGCTCTCCTCGAGTGCATGCAGGAGGATCAGGTCACGATCGACGGCACGACCTACGAGCTCGCGAAGCCGTTCATGGTGATGGCAACGCAGAACCCGATCGAGTACGAAGGAACGTACCCGTTGCCCGAGGCGCAGCTCGACCGGTTCACGATGCGGGTCGCGCTCGGGTACCCCGACCTCGGCGACGAGGCGCGGATGCTGACCGAGCAGACGAGCGAGCCGCCGCTCGAGGCCCTCGAGCCGGCGACGACGGCGCTCGAGATCGTCGCGCTGGCCGAGCAGGCACGCCAGGTCTACGTAGAGGACAGTCTGAATCGCTACGTCGTTGCGCTTCTACGCCACACGCGCTCCGACGAGCGGCTCTACCTCGGCGCGAGCCCGCGCGCCGGCATCGCACTCCTCCGCGTCGCGAAGGCGCGGGCGCTGGCGGCGGGCCGCGATTTCGTGTTGCCGGACGACATCAAAGCGGTCGCCGAAGACGTTCTCACGCACCGCCTGATCATTGCGCCGGAGGCGCATTCCGCCGGCGTCTCGCGCGCCGACATCGTCCGCGACGCCCTCCAGCAGACGCCCGTCCCCGTTTGACTTCTAGAGGCCGGCTCGCGCTCGGGCTCGGGCTCGTCGCCTACGTCGTCGCCTGGGCGACGGGCTCGAACGCGCTCTATCCGGTCGCCGTCGGGCTCGTCGTCGTCGCGGTCCTGACGTGGACTTGGGTGCGGCTGGCACGGAGGCCGGTGCGGGTGACGCGACACAGCTCGCGGAGCGATCACTACGAGGGTGATGACGTCGCGGTCGGGGTGGACGTGGAGCTCGCGTCCGGGCTAGTTCCGCCGGGCGCGGTCGTGCTGCGCGAGCGCCTCTCCAAGCTCGGAGATCGCGAGACGGCGCTTCGCGGCCGCGGGTCGGTCGTGAGCGCCGGCTACGTGCTCGACCGCCTCCCGCGTGGCCGCTATGTCGTCGAGGAAGCCTTCGCCGTGCTCGAAGACCCGTTCGGTCTGAACCGCATCGAGACGTCGCTGCCGGCTGCGTCGACGCTCCTCGTCTACCCGAGGCTGGTCGCGCTCGAGAGCCTCTTCTCCGACGTCGGAGCAACGCTGCCGGAGGGGCGACGAATGCTCCTCCGCCGGCCGAGTGGGTTCGACCTCCATAGCGTTCGGGATCACCAGCAGGGCGAGTCGCTACGGAGGGTGCACTGGCGGTCGACGGCGAAGCGCGGCCGCCTAATGGTGAAGGAGCTGGAGGACGCCCCGCGTGACGAGGTCGCAATCCTCCTGGACGCGCAGGCGGGCGGCGCAACGGGCGCGAGTTTCGATGTTCTGGTGCGCGTTGCGGGCTCGGTTTTGCTCGCGCATGCGAATCGAAACCGCCGCGCGGTTCTGCTCGTCAACGGGGCGACGCAGGAGATCTCAAGGGCGAGCGGTGAGGATGACTGGCGGCGCGCACTCGAGGTGCTCGCGGCCGCCGAGCCGGACGGGCACCGGCCCGTCGAACTGCTCCTCGCAGACGAAGCGAACCTCGTCGCGCGGGCGCTGGAGCTTGCCGTCGTGACGTCGACGGTCGGCGCGAAGCTGGTCGAACGGCTGATCCAGCGATCGCTCGCGCGCAGACACGTCTCGCTCGTCTACGTCGACGCGGTGAGCTTCAACGGCGGCGGGCGCGCGCGGGAGACGGGGCTGCTGCGGCTGCAGGCTGCTGGGATCCCCGTCGCCGTCGTCCGCCAAGGCGACGACCTCGCAAGCGCGCTGAGCCGGCGAACGTCCACTGAGGCGGCGTATGGCTAGAGCGCGGATCGCCCTCGTCTACGCCGTGCCCGCTGCCGCCATCGCCGTTGCGTGGCTGCGAATCGAGCGGCCCCACGATGAGGGTTCGGGCGTGGCCGTCCGCGCCGCCGGCCTCGTGGTGCTCGCCCTCGTCCCGGCTCTGGTTCAGCCGGTGCGGCTGCGCGCCCTCGCGCTCGGCGCCGCCGTCCTCGTCGGTTTGCCGCTCGCGCTGGAGGCCTCGCCGCTCCATCCGATCGCTCTGTTCTCACGGCTCGGCAACGGTGCTCTCGAGTTCTACGACGTAGCGCTCCCGTTCGACCCGAACGAGCACCCGCAAATGCAGGGAGCGGCGCTCGCGGCAATGTTCGCGTTTTGCGTGATGCTCGCGCTCGCCGTCGCCAGGCGCAGGCCCTTTCTCGCCGGACTCGCCGTGGTCGCAGGGGCGGGGTGGCCCGGGACGCTTCTGCGTGGCGGGAACCAACTGCTGCTTGGCGGCCTGATCCTCGCGGCGGTCCTCGTCATCCTGGCCGGACTCCGCCCCCGCGTGGGGCGGTCCCTGCCGGTCGCCGCCGCCGCAGGGGCTGCCGTCATCGCCTGCGCGCTCGGTTTGTCGTCGAGTCCCGCCGTCGCCAAACCTGAATTCCTGCACTGGGAGCGATGGGACCTGTACACAAAGCCTGAGCGGGCCGTATCCGTCTCCTACGTGTGGAACTCGGACTACGGCGGGCTCGATTGGCCGAAGACGTCGACCACAGTGCTCCAGATCGCAGCCGACGACCGGCCGCTGTATTGGCGGGCGACCACCCTCGAGACGTTCGTCGACGAGAACTGGGTCGAGAGCTCGAGCCCCGCGGTCCCTCAGCGAGCCGACGGCCGCGACGACCTCTCGCGTGATCCGCTCCTTCCACCCGCCGCTCGGCGCTCCACGTCCTGGGTGCGACAGCAAGTGAGCGTACAGGCGCTGCAGGACCGCCACCTCGTCGGGGCCGACCAGCCCGTTGCGTACGAGGCCGACGAGCTCCGTGGCTCCGTCAGCTACGTCGAAGGCGGAACGGCGCTGGTCGTGCCGGGAATCGACCGTGGCAAGAGCTACACGGTGTGGAGTTACGTTCCGGAGCCCACTCCCGCTCAGCTCGCGCGGTCGAGGCCGATCTACCCGGTTTCGATCCGCAGAGGCAAGTACCTCGAAGTCGACCCCGGCGTATCGGTACCGCCGTTCGGTACGCCCGG
>Ga0126308_10000622_pt1 | contig 12310 bp, 11 predicted proteins | sample Plot55_FD_92533 | JGI IMG/M metagenome (GOLD analysis project Ga0126308, IMG submission 92533) | Serpentine soil microbial communities from UC McLaughlin Reserve, CA, USA - Plot55 | ecosystem: Environmental > Terrestrial > Soil > Grasslands | place: USA: UC McLaughlin Reserve, Lake County... | reverse complement strand
TGGCATTTTCCTTATACAAGCTTACCAGTGCCCTTATCAGACTGTGTGCACCTCTTTGCCCGGCTGCGAATTCATCGGCTTCAAACTCGTGTTTGCGCGACCACCACGCGATCAGCGGCCTTAAAAAGAAACCGAACACCGGTGCTACCATCATGAATAGCAGCAATCCCATATAAACCGATGGCTCGTCAACTCCAAGCGCCCTGTAGTACCAGGGTTGGCGCATCAGCCATGCGAGCACGAAGAGCGCTACCAGGGAATAAATTGCCATGAACAAAAGTCGCTTTTTTACGTGATTGCGCTTGAAATGTCCCAGTTCATGCGCCAGCACCGATTCGATCTCATCAGAGGAGAGCGTATCCATCAACGTATCGAAGAATACGATACGTTTGTTGCGGCCGAAACCCGTGAAGTAGGCGTTGCCGTGCGCGGAACGTTTAGAGCCATCCATGATGTAGACGCCTTTGCTCTGAAAGCCACAGCGGGCGAGCAGCGCCTGAATACGGCTGCGCAACGCCTCGTTTTGCAATGGGCTGAAACGATTAAAGAATGGCGCGATAAGGGTAGGATAGGCCCAGGTCAAGAGTAGGCCACAAGCAGTCCAGACCGCCCAAACATAAAGCCACCAATAATCGCCCCGGCCTTGCATTAACCACAGCACTACGAAGATAAGTGGGGCGCCAATGATCAGTAATAGCGCGGCGTTCTTGATCAGGTCGGTCACGAATGTGGCGACGGTAGTACGATTAAACCCGAAGCGCTTCTCAAGCACGAAGGTGCGGTAGATCGTCGCAGGAAGCTCAATAACGGCCGAGATGAGCAACACACTGAGAAATACTGCGATCCCTGTGGTAAGCCGGCCCATACTCAGCGAACGCCACGCCTGGTCGACTAAATTTAACCCGCCGCCTAACGTCCAAAGCAGTAGTAAAATAGTGTCCAATCCCGCATCGATCGTCCCGAAGCGAGTCTTAGCAACTGTGTAATCCGCCGCTTTGCGATGTGCCTCCAAAGATATGCGCCCGTTAAACGCCGCCGGCACCTGCGTGCGATGACTTTGCACATGATTTATATGACGCTGCGCCAGCCACAGCCGCGCAATGAGTGACAGACCCAGCGTGCATAAAAAGATCAAGGTGAAAGTGGGCATTTATCTTTACCGGTTAACCAATTTTGAAATTGGGACTAACGCGGCTGTGCATTGAGCCTCGCGTACCATCTACTGAGAGCTTACCCTTTCGTTATAATGCTAAGTAACTTAGCATCGATAAACTCATCGAATGAGAGTGCGCCAACCGACGAGAGTTCATTGTTAAGTAACGAACAGGCAAGTGGCCTGTTTATCTTTTCGCGTTCCATCGAATCGCAACCGTATGGCCCAAGCCACCGACAATCTAATCTGGATCGATTTGGAGATGACCGGCCTCGACACGGCCCGAGATCAGATCATCGAACTTGCAACCGTGATTACCGACGCGCATCTCAATACGATCGCAGAAGGACCGGTGTTTGCAATTCGGCAAACCCGAGAACTGCTCGCGCAGATGGATGCTTGGAACACCAAACAGCACACCAGATCGGGTCTATTAGCGCGGGTGTTGGAGAGTCATGTTGATGAACGCGAAGTTGAGACGGCGACGCTGGCATTTGTGCGGCAACATGTCGCAGCCAACGTATCGCCGATGTGCGGTAATAGTATTTGTCAAGATCGGCGCTTCCTGGCGCGCGCTATGCCGACTTTGGAAGCCTATTTTCACTACCGTAATCTGGACGTTAGCACGTTGAAGGAGCTGGCTCGCCGCTGGGCTCCAAATATCGCTAAGGGTTTCAGCAAAGACTCACTCCACCGGGCATTGGATGATATTCACGACTCCATCGCTGAACTCCGGTATTACCGAGAGCGCATGTTCCGGCTCTGAACGGCTATCGAGCGACTAAAAGGTGCGATGATCTAAATTTTCCCTTCAAATGTAAACAACCTGAGGTCACTAGTACTACACTAAACGGCGGTGGTCGCCAGCATTTTTTTGTTTTAAGCTCGGTAATCTTTGTGGCTTTAGGGTCTCTTAATTATAAGCGCTTAGTCGATAGGGGTATCGTTGCGGTTGCCCCATTCCGACCATGAGCCCGGATAACCGCGTACGCGTTCAAAGCCCAGCGCTTTGAGCACGAGCCAAGTATGCGCGGAGCGATGGTGAGTCTGACAGTAGGTGATCACCTCGCGGTCACGCGTTACGCCGGCTGCTGCAAACGTGCTCAGCAGCGTTTCTGATGGCTTGAGCCGCAAGCTGCGCGTCGCATCCATGGTCTGCGTCCACTCCATATTAGACGCACCTGGAATATGGCCCGCGCGCGCAGTGCGTTTGTCGTCTCCGCGATATTCCTGCGGCGAGCGGCAATCTAGCAGCTTGACGTCGGGGTTATCAAGCCGCGCGGCGATATAATCGTATTCCGCGATCACCTCAGGGTTGTAGGTAACCGGGTAGTCGTTAGGTGTTGGCGCTATTAGCGTAGCGTCTAAGGCGAATCCCTCGTTAACCCAAGCCTGAAGTCCTCCGTTCAACAGTCCATAACACGTATGGCCGTAGGCCACCAGGCTCCATAAAAGCCGAGCGGCATGGCCACCGCCTTCGTCGTCGTACGCGACGATGTAAGCGTCGGGCCGCAGGCCCAGCGAACCGAACAGTTCCCTCATGTAGTCCGCGCCCGGCAACAAACCCATCACCGGAGGGCGCGATAAGATTAGCCTAGGATAGTCCAAGTGCACGGCACCCGGGATGTGCCCGCATGCGTATTGCTCTGCCGTGCATAGATCAACCAATTGCAGGTAGGTATCCCCTAACCGGGCATTGAGCTCAATTGATTCTATCAAAATAGGAGATGCCGTCATTGCGAGCCCTGCCAATGATGTGTCTCAGGCATTCGGTTTAGCCGCGACGAGCGGATGGATAAGCTCATCATGAAAAACGGGCGGTTGCAGAACAGTATTAACGCTGTCCAACAGCGGGTTTGTGCGGGGATGATCGAGAATGTAATGTAAGCCACGGCTTTCCTTGCGCGCCATGGCCGAGCGGATGATGAGGTCGGCTACTGAAGCCAAATTGCGCATTTCAATTAGATCGCTAGTGACTTTGAAGTTGCTGTAGTACTCATCGATTTCGCCTAATAACAAGTCGATGCGGTGTTTGGCGCGTTGCAGCCGTTTGGTGGTGCGCACGATGCCGACGTAGTCCCACATGAAGCGCCGCAGCTCGTGCCAGTTGTGCGTGATCACGACCTCTTCATCGGAGTCAGTCACGCGGCTAGCGTCCCATTCGGGTATATTAACCGTTGAGCGCGGTTGCCGCAGGCGACTCGTAATATGCGCAGCGGCGGCGCGCGCGAACACCAGGCATTCCAGCAACGAGTTGCTAGCCATGCGATTGGCGCCATGCAGGCCTGTAAAAGCCGCCTCGCCAATCGCGTAGAGGTTATCGATATCGGTGCGCGCGTTGAGGTCTGTCATAACACCGCCGCAGGTATAGTGCGCGGCTGGCACCACGGGAATGGGTTCGCGGATTAAATCGTAACCGAACTTAAGGCAACGCGCATACACATTGGGAAAGTGAGAAGTGATGAAGTCCGCGCGCTTATAACTAATGTCAAGGTATACACAGTCCACGCCCAAACGTTTCATCTCATGATCGATAGCCCGGGCCACGATGTCGCGCGACGCGAGCTCCGCGCGCGGGTCGAAACGCTGCATGAATTCACTACCGTCCGGCAGCAGAAGCTTGCCGCCTTCGCCTCGCACCGCCTCGGTGATCAAAAACGACCTCGCTTTGGGGTGAAAAAGGCAAGTCGGGTGAAACTGCATGAATTCCATGTTGGCGACGCGGCAGCCGGCGCGCCAAGCCATTGCAATGCCATCCCCCGAGACGCTATCGGGATTACTGGTATAGAGATAAACTTTACTGGCCCCGCCTGTGGCCAGCACGACGGACCGCGCCTTAAACGTCTCGACCTGGCCGTCGTCGCAATTTAATACGTACGCGCCCACACAGCTGTTGGTTTTAGGTTTTCTAAGCGAGGCCAACTTGCAGCTAGTAATTAAATCAATTGCAATATGATTCTCGAACAATTTGACCTGGGGCTGCTCGCGCACGCGTTCGACCAGCACCTTGTGAATGGCTTGTCCCGTGGCATCGGCAGCATGCACTATCCTCCTGTGACTGTGACCGCCCTCGCGCGTTAAATGCAAATTTGAGCTGCCATCAGGAAGCGTCTCGCGCGTAAAGTCGACGCCCATTTCCTGCAACCAGTGAATGGCGGCTGGCGCATGGGCGACGGTGTAACGCACCACCGCCTCGTTACACAAGCCTACGCCCGCGTCTAAGGTATCGGCCACGTGCGAAGCCAGCGAATCTTGCCGATCCAGCGCCGCGGAAACACCACCTTGCGCGTACCAGGTGCTGCCTTCAGTAAGCGGGCCTTTGGATAGCACGGCAACGCTCGTACGTTCGGCTAAGCGCAGCGCGAGGCTTAGGCCCGCAGCGCCGCTGCCAACGATTAGCACATCGTAATAACGCTGTTTGTGCCTAGCTTGTGAGCATGTCATTGTTTAGGTATTTTGTCATAATTTTTTGCTGCGAGACATCAATGCTACGCTTCATGCCGGTGAAACGCTTCAAAAACCAACGGCCGGCGAGAACTCCGCTGGGTGTAACCTGTCAACTAGACAAGGCGCAGGGAGGGCGTCTGAAAATGGGGGAAGGCCCGGATGGGCGAGATTAATGATCGCGAGCTGGTCAAGCGAGTTCAGGCAGGTGATAAGCGTGCTTACGATGCCCTGATTCGCAAATATCAACACAAGATCATCAAGCTAATCTCACGCTACGTCCATGACCCGGATGCTGCTCTCGATGTCGCGCAAGAAGCTTTTTTGAAGGCCTATCGCGGTCTGGCGCGTTTTCGCGGTGAGAGTGCTTTCTATACTTGGCTGTATCGGATCGCGATAAATACGGCGAAAAACCATCTGGTCGCGCTGGGGCGTCGATCATCCGACTTTGAAGTAGATGCGCAGGAGGCTGAATATTATGAGAGCGCCTCCATGTTAAAGGAGTATGCGACGCCGGAGCGGCAGTTGCTCACTGAGGAAATTGAACGAACGGTTTATCGTGCGATCGGAGAGTTACCCGATGATCTCAAGACGGCTATTACACTGCGTGAGCTGGAAGGCATGAGTTACGAGGAAATCGCGCAGACTATGGGTTGCCCTATTGGTACGGTGCGTTCTCGTATCTTTCGCGCCCGCGAAGCGATTGATCGCCACCTGCAACCTTTAATCAGTTAATTGGATAATTAGCATCCGCCCGCCTCACGGTTCTTAATGCCACACGTGTTGAGTCACAATCATGATTATTCAAAAAGAAGAGCTGTTATCCGCATTTGTCGATGAAGAGGTCTCCAAAATGGAGGTACGGCGATTATGTAAGGGATTACTGAGCGACGAACGCGAGCTGGCGCGATGGACCCGCTATTACCTGATGCACGACGTTTTGCAGGGAAATCTTCCAGCCATAATCGACATGAATTTCGCGACCAATGTTATGGTCAGAATTGAGATGGATCCTTTGAACGTGGAGGTCCGCCAGCGAGTATCGACCGATCGATGGCTTAAGCCCGCGGCAGGTTTTGGACTTGCTGCCTCGGTTGCATTAGCGGCTGTGATTGGATTTCAATCGTTTACTAACACGCCATCAACCCCGCCTACTGCTACGCAAGTGGCTCAAATTCCCGTGCCGGCGCAACAAACCTTCGGTAAAGTTAGCCTCAATGGCGCTCGAGCAGACCCGTTTTCCGGAAATACGCCAGTGCAAAGCCCAGAGATCGCGGCTAGGCTACATAGCTATTTAGTTAATCATAGTGAGTACGCGCCGTCGCAGGGAATGATGCCTTACGCGCGCGTTGTAGTTGGTTACGACTACGTCGGGCAGTAACGTAGCCGATGCGGTATATGGCGCTATTTGCGGTGTTGGCGCTGCCGTCAGCGGCATGGCCTAGTCAAGACCCGCGGGCGTGGCTTGATAGAATGAGTAATGCCGTCCAGTCCCTAAGCTACGAAGGGACTTTTATTTATATGCGTGGTGACGACGTGGATAGCATGCACATTATACATGGACGTGATAAGGACGGCGTGCGAGAACGATTATTTTCATTAACCGGCGAGGCGCGGGAATTCATCCGCGATCAAGGCGTATTAACCTGTGTCTGGGCGCATAAACATTCGGTAGTGGTGGAACGCACACGGATTCGGCATGGCGTCCCAACTGCACTACCCACTGACACCCAAGGTTTGGACGATTACTACCGTTTTAAGATTACTGGCAGCGACCGGATCGCGGGCCACGCTTGCCGCACTATTACGATTCAGCCTAAAGACGATCTGCGTTATGGGCATAAACTGTGTGTGGACAAGGACTCTGGAATGCTACTCAAATCGGTGATGCTAAATGCCGCTAACATACCGATAGAAGAAGTCATGTTTACCAGTATTAAGTTGCTTAAAGACATCCCGGATCACCGTTTTAAGCCTACCATGATTGGGAAAAATGATATCTGGCGTCGGGTTAGAACCGAAAACGAGCCGCACGGATTAAAGCCTGATCTTAGCTGGCGGATCGGACGGATTCCACCTGGTTTCAAAGTGACTGGTAACACTAAGCGGATGATTGCCGCCAACCCCCAGCCAGTGCAGCACATGATATTGACGGATGGACTCGCCTCGGTTTCAGTGTTTATTGCGAAACCGCAAAACCGCGCGGCACTGTTCAAGGGTACCATGCACAGTGGCGCTTTGAATGCTTTTGCTCGCAGTGTCGACAATTATCAGATTACAGTTGTCGGCGAAGTGCCGGAGGACACAGTAAAAACGATAGGCCAATCCATAGCCTATAAATCCACCTCTGCCAATTAAAGTCGCGCGTCGTCGCTATGCATAGGCGCGCCGTGCTTAGCCTGGAAGCCAAGATTTGCATCGGTATCTTAAGCGTATCTCGGCGGCATGTGTTCTAAATTGTATGGAAATTCGCTGGCTGCAAAGCATTAGCAGCCGCAACATGCGAAGTATGAGATCCGCAGGTTTTGATAACTAACCGGCGTTGTTACAATAAATAGCTAAGTCCTTCTATAATTTCACAGTTACAAGTCTTTGATTTATTTCTTGGTGGCTTGATGCAAAAGCTAGGCGCTATTTGTGCGTTAATGTTTCTCATGAGCGGCCCCGGGTGCGCCGCGGAGCCGAGCCTGCCCGACTTTACCGGTTTGGTCAAAGCGAATACGCCCGGGGTAGTTAATATCAGCACCACGCGGGAGGTTGAGATGCCGGAACTCCCGCCGGGCCTGCGGATACCTAAGCTGCCGGACGATAATCCACTGAACGAATGGTTGCGCAAGTTTTTCGGGGAGGAGAATGATGGCCAGGCGCCATACGATGCTGAGTCGCTTGGCTCTGGCTTTATTGTTTCCGAAGATGGATATATCGTCACCAATCGTCATGTCGTGGAGGATGCCGACGAAATTGTGGTGCGGCTCAGTGATCATCGCGAGTTGGCGGCCCACTTGGTGGGTCAGGATATTTACAGCGATATTGCGCTTTTGAAAATCAAGGCGGACCAACTGCCAGTGCTGAAGATCGGCGACTCGGGAGATTTAAGGCTCGGTGAGTGGGTACTGGCTATAGGCTCGCCGTTTGGATTCGATCACTCTGTTACTGCTGGTATCGTCAGCGGCAAAGGGCGCAGTCTCCCCAGAGAAAACTACATTCCGTTCATACAAACCGATGTCGCAATTAACCCGGGTAACTCGGGCGGGCCGCTATTCAACCTAGACGGTGAGGTCGTCGGCATTAACTCGCAAATTTATAGCCGCACTGGCGGCTTTATGGGTTTATCCTTCGCGATCCCCATCGAGATGGCGATGGATGTTGTCGAACAGTTGAAGACAAAGGGCTCTGTTTTGAGGGGTTGGCTCGGCGTGTACATTCAGGAAGTCACGAGCGGACTGGCTGAGTCATTTAATATGGACAGGCCGACCGGCGCTTTGATCGCGAGGGTTCTACCCGGCGGTCCAGCGCAGCAAGCTAAACTGCGCGTCGGCGACGTTATCCTAAGGTACGCCGGCAAAAGGGTGTCGAATTCCGCCGCTTTACCGCCTATGGTCGGGCGAACTCCGATCGGCAGTAAGGTCCAGCTTGAGCTCATACGCGACGGAAAGAGCATTACCCAGGATGTAATTATCGGTGAGTTGCCCGGTCAAACATCCTAATGTGCTCGCCAGCGCGCGGCCGCAAAAGCGCATATACGCGATTTGGTCTTAGTCAGTTTGAAAGCGCGAGCGCTGAATGCTAAACAGCGCAAACGCTGGGACTCAAAAAAGGGGGGATTAAGAGTGCTTGGAGTGCGCAATAGGCCCACTAAAGACGCAGGCGTGCAGGCGAGAGACATCTTAAAAATGATCAATAACAAAAAAAATTTCGCAATAGGACAATTTAAGGTAACCACCGAAAGCCTGGCCAGAGACAAATTCATATCAATGCTGGTACAACGCCAAGCCGGGCCGGAGTTTCTGGCGTTGAGAATCCCTGGTTAAAAGTGTCCCGATTCGGGCGCTCGGCACCAGACTACGCCGCCTTAGCAAAATTCAGCTTGATCGAAGCCTGATGGGGGCCTACATCAGGCTTTTCTTTGAGTCCTCATGGAACGTATACGCAACTTCTCGATCATCGCGCACATTGATCACGGCAAATCAACCTTGGCGGATCGTTTTATTCAGCACTGCGAAGGCTTGTCCGCGCGTGAAATGAGAGCGCAGGTACTGGATTCTATGGATTTGGAGAAAGAGCGCGGCATCACCATTAAGGCGCATAGCGTTTCGCTTAATTGTCGGGCTAAGGATGGTTTGACTTATCAGCTCAATTTCATCGATACGCCAGGCCACGTCGATTTTTCATATGAAGTATCTCGTTCGCTGGTCGCCTGTGAGGGTGCGCTGCTGGTGGTAGACGCCTCGCAGGGGGTGGAAGCGCAGAGTGTGGCTAATTCTTATACGGCGATTGAGCAGGGGCTGGAGGTGCTGCCGGTGATCAACAAAATCGATCTGCCCGCGGCCGATCCGCCACGAGTAATCAAGGAAATCGAGGATGTAATCGGCATCGATGCCTCGCATTCAGCACTAGTCAGCGCCAAAACGGGTGAAGGTATTGCCGAGCTGTTAGAGAGTTTGATCGCGCGTATCCCGCCGCCCAAAGGCGACATCCAGGCGCCCCTGAAAGCGCTGATTATTGATTCGTGGTTTGACAGTTATACGGGCGTCGTCGTGCTGGTGCGGATTATGGACGGGATCGTCAAACCTAAACAAAAGATCATGGCGATGTCTTCCGGGTGCAGCTATCAGGTCGATAGCTTGGGCATTTTCACACCTAAGCGCCAGGCGAAAGTAAGCCTGCGAGCCGGCGAGGTGGGTTATCTGACCGCCGGTATTAAGGACATCGATGGCGCCAAGATCGGTGATACATTGACTTTAGCGGAGCGTCCGGCTTCGCTGCCGCTACCGGGATTCAAGGACGTGCAGCCCAATGTTTTCGCCGGTTTATTCCCGATCAGCGCGGACGACTTCGAGCGGTTTCGAGAGGCACTCGGCCGATTGCGGCTAAACGACTCGGCTTTGAGCTTCGAATCCGAAACTTCGCATGCTTTAGGCTTTGGCTTTAGATGTGGGTTTCTAGGCATGCTGCACATGGAGATCGTGCAGGCGCGGCTGGAACGTGAATATGATCTGGACCTGATTACAACCGCTCCGACAGTAACCTACAAGGTGTATACCACCGCTGATGAGGTGCTGGATATACATAATCCCGCTGAATTGCCGCTGCCTAACAAGCTTAAGGAGATCCAAGAACCTATTGTTGACGCATCGATACTGACCCCACAAGAATTTGTAGGCAACGTGATGAGTTTGTGCGTTGAAAAACGGGGTGTGCAAACGAGCATGCATTACTTCGGGAATCAAGTGCGACTGGAATATGATCTCCCGTTGAGCGATATCGTGCTCGACTTTTTTGATCGTCTGAAATCCGTCAGCCGGGGATTCGCCTCGTTCGACTATCATCTATCGCGTTTTGAGGCATCACCGCTGGTAAAGGTTGATATCCTGATTAATAGTGAAAGAGTCGACGCCCTATCAGTCATCGTGCATAAGGACAAAGCGCAAACGCGCGGGCGCGAACTGGCCGAGCGGATGCAAAAGATTATTCCGCGTCAGATGTTCGATATCGCCATTCAGGCCGCGATCGGTTCGCATATCATCGCGCGGACGTCTGTTACAGCGCTGCGTAAGAACGTGACCGCAAAATGTTACGGTGGCGACGTAACGCGCAAACGGAAACTTTTGGAAAAACAAAAGGCGGGCAAAAGGCGCATGAAGCAGATCGGTAGGGTGGAAATACCGCAAGAGGCTTTTCTCTCCGTGCTGCAAGTGGATAAGTAGCGCTCAAGAACACAGGAATAAGAATGCATTTTGATCTCGAATTGGTGCTGGTTATCGGCACCTTATTAACGGGTAGCATATGGCTTATCGATCGATTCGTGCTCAGTCGCCGGCGTAATATAGACGCACCACGAGCCTCGGATTCATCACAGCCTAATGCCCAGACCGCACAAACCCACGCCCAGGCTTATAACGAGCCTTGGTACGTGGAATATTCGAAGTCGTTTTTTCCGGTGCTGTTTATCGTTTTGGTCGTGCGCGGATTTATAGTCGAACCGTTTCGAATTCCATCGGGCTCGATGATGCCAACCTTGTTGGTGGGCGATTTTATCCTGGTTAATAAATTCGCATACGATCTGCGCCTGCCGGTATTCAATACAAAGTTAATTGAAACCGGGGACCCTGAGCGCGGTGATGTTGTGGTGTTTCGCTACCCTGAAAATCCCTCGGACGATTACATTAAAAGGGTCGTGGGCCTGCCGGGGGACCACATCGCCTATTACAATAAGGTTTTGTACATTAACGGGGTGCGCGCGCCGCAACAGCCTATTGGCGAATATAAAAGTGTAGGCAGCGGAGTCTCGATGAGCGGCGCGAGGGTCTTGCAGGAAACATTAGGCGATATTAAGCACAAGATTCTGATCGAGCCCCGCAATCCAAGCATAGAGGCGGAATACATTGTCCCCTTGCACGAGTATTTCGTGATGGGCGACAACCGCGACAATAGCAACGATAGCCGCTTCTGGGGCTTTGTGCCAGATGAAAATCTAATCGGTCAAGCCTTTATGATCTGGCTGAACTGGGATGTCAACGGCGGCGTTTTTGACTATGCTCGAATAGGCGATCACATCGAGTAGCAGTCTATGGCAGATGGAAATATCAGATGCCGTGTTGAAATGTCTTCAATGAGCGCTATGTATTCGCTTAATAGGCAACGCGGCGTTTCTTTTATTTTTGCGCTGCCATGCTGTGCAATCGCAGGATTCGTGTTCACGGTCGGCTTGAAGCTGATTCCAATCTACATGAATGCCTACACCATCTACACGATTTTAAAAGAGGTGGCCGCCGAGGCCCGCAGCACAGACACGGATCCGAGCCAAATCTTGAGCAGCATCGAGAAGCGTCTTGATATTAATGACATTGGAAATATTATGAAAGGCAATTCTGCCTACCATAAAGATCATAGCAACGCCACGATCCCGATAAAATACGAGGCAAGAACTCAACTGGTCGGCAACCTGCAAGGTGCCTGGGCATTTGAGCCTATCGCAACTTTGAGCGCCACTTCAGATTAGTCCATGGCGCATTGGCCTCTTGAGCGGTGGTTGGATCAAGACGTATTGGATTCGTCTTTATATGCTGAGGCAATAACCCATAGAAGTGCGGGCGGTAAGAACAATGAAAGGCTGGAATACTTGGGCGATGCAGTGCTTGGCACGATCATCGCCGAACACCTATTTCGTACCCATACGAGCGCAAAGGAGGGTGATCTGAGCCGGCTTCGGGCTTATCTTGTACGCAAGGAAACGCTAGCGGGTATCGCCAAAGAGCTCTGTCTAAGTGAGATTATTGCTCTGGGGCCGGGCGAACTCAAAAGTGGCGGGCACCGGCGAGATACGATTTTGAGCGATACGCTGGAGGCGATCATAGGCGCGGTTTACCTGACTAAGGGCTTCGAGTATGCCAAGTTATTCGTACTTGGCCTGTTTCAATCGCGTATTGCAGGTTTGCCGCGTCCTGAGCAGTTAAAGGATCCTAAGACGAGATTGCAGGAGTATTTGCAAGC
>Ga0126308_10000621_pt1 | contig 12322 bp, 12 predicted proteins | sample Plot55_FD_92533 | JGI IMG/M metagenome (GOLD analysis project Ga0126308, IMG submission 92533) | Serpentine soil microbial communities from UC McLaughlin Reserve, CA, USA - Plot55 | ecosystem: Environmental > Terrestrial > Soil > Grasslands | place: USA: UC McLaughlin Reserve, Lake County... | reverse complement strand
TAAAACCCTCGAGTCTTAGCACTACCTCTGCTACCAAGTTCATTTATGACATCTACCAGTTTACTTATTTCTAAGGCACGGACTAACCCTCAGAAAGCGAAATAAAATTCTCAATATTCTTGTCAACCAATGGAATAATCTTTTGCGTTATAATCTCATGAAAGTTCTCAGTGGTAACATCGAATGTAAATATCAGAACATATAATAGATGATTGGAATCGTCTGTAATTGGTATTGTGGATCGGAGAAGCTTGTCATAATGAGAGCATGTATAGTTAATCTTCCCCAGAATATGCTGCCACCTTATCCGAGTGTACTGTCTGGTCGCAGCAGTTATAGCATACTGCTCTGTTTCTTGCTGGTTCAGTAAAGGTACTAGACCAGGCCGTTCAGCAGTAGCTAATATACGTCCGTGCCCATCTGCTATCCCAAAATATCTAATTGATGGATCAATCTTAATAATTGCTTGGCAAAAGTCTTGGAAGAACTGTTTCACCTATAAACAGTCTTAGAATCTGTTTTTATATTTACTTATCGTTAGACAATTTCCTAGCCCATCTATTCCCAGATTTCATAAATGTGCATTTTCTCATTATTATTACCAAATTAATGGTTATATAATCAAGATCAATGACCAAAGTTTCAGCTTGAGTGTCAGGACTACGACATGAGGCTTCCAATAGAGCGCGGTGCACGAAGAATCTAAAGGAAATGACAAAGCAATGACATACCGACTATATCAAAGGGATGTTTTTATTGTGACTTCGGATCTATGCGGAGCAGACTATTTATTCGTGCAGAGGAGAAACAGACTGCGCAGGAGACAGAATAGTCGCATAATTTAAAAGAACTATTAACAACTAATAACTACATTTAACAGATTGAGCAATACATGCGATATCCTAGTTACCAATGCTTCTCTCGTAGTTCCCAACAAGGGTATTTTTCCTGATACAAATATCTTGATAGATAATGGAAAGATAAAAAAACTTCTCAGATCGGTCGATGATGTAAATGCAGGCAAGAAAATTAATGCGGATGGAAAATATGTTCTGCCAGGGGTAATTGACCCTCATGTTCATTATGGCGTTTATACCCCAATAGAAAAGGCAGCAGCTACAGAATCAAGGTCAGCATCCATTGGTGGTGTTACTACGATTATTCGCATGATGAGACTTAACCACAGTTATAAAAACATTGAACCGCAACTACAAGCTAGCAGTGGGACGCATTACATTGATTATGCTATACATGCTTCAGTATTTAATTTCGATCAACTGAATGACATTGAATACCTGAAACAGAAGGGGATAAACTCCTTTAAACTCTACTTGAATCTTGGCTATGACTTGAATTCTATATCTATGGACCAAGAACCTGGAATCAGTGATGATGACATCATTAACGAAGAGGTTAACATTACTCCAGAATTAGTGATTGCTACGTTGAAAAAGGCGTCAGAGACATCATCTATTGTCCTTGTTCACGCCGAGGATTCTTTAATTTGTTCGCGAGGAATTGTAGATGCCAAAGAGAAGATGAAGGTTCAGAATTACAATAAAAAACCGCTGAAAATATGGTCGGACTGCAGACCACCGCGTTCTGAAGCACACACAATCTCGTGGTGCTGTAAATACGCTAGGGATTTAGGGTGTAGTATTTATTTTGTTCATTTAGGTTCTAGACTTGCAATAGAGAGAGCTGCGGAAGAGAAGATTAGAACTCCTATCAGAATATTTACCGAAACATGCCCTCACTATTTGACGCATTCTACAGACAATGACAGTATCTTGGGAAAGGTGGTTCCCCCGCTGAGAACAAGAGAGGACGTCGCGTTTGCATGGCACGCACTCGCAAATGGATTAATTGACACCGTCGGAAGCGATCATGTTGCGAACACTTTGTCTCTAAAAAGAGGAAATGGAGATTTGTGGTCCACTTTATCTGGTTTTCCGGGAGTAGCAACGCTGCTGCCAGTCTTATTAAGCCGAGGTGTCAATGAGGGTAAGATCGATTTAGTAAAAGTTTCGCAAGTCACCAGTTATAACACAGCCAAGATCTTTGGCATGTATCCAAAGAAGGGTACAATTCAGCCCGGCTCAGACGCAGACCTTGTCATTGTTGATTTATCATTGAGACAGAGAGTATCGCCAGAAATATTACAGTCCCATTCCGATTATACAATCTATGACGGATGGGAATTAAATGGTTGGCCTGTAATGACTATGGTAAGAGGACGTGTTATTATGGAAAATGGGAAGATAAATGAGTCTGCTCTTGGACACGGCCAATTAGTACATCGTCACTAGATAGCGTTGTTTCTGAGCGCGATCACTTACTTAAAGTTGACTATGTCAAAAGAATGATCCTGATGTATCTTATAATAGCTAACATTTTTGGGCCTTGGAAAGATACCCACCTCCATGACCCCAGGAATATGCTTTATTTCGCCGACCATTTTTCTCACAGAGGTAATAGATCCAAAGGTAACGTCAAAAATGATGTTTCCATTTTCTGTAAAGTACGGAAAACCCTTTTGCAGTAATCTCAATCTGCAATCCATAACTCCGATATTCAAGTTCTTGATTTTTCTAACAAATAATGCTCGTGCAAAAGGATGGACTTCAATAGGAACTGCTAAGTTTAGTCTACTATTATATTTTGATGAGTCGGCTAGTATCACTATTCTGTGCGCAGCCGCGAATAAAATTTTCTCTCTGAATAGCGCGCCTCCTCCTCCTTTTATCATGTGATACTCAGAGTCCAATTGATCTGCTCCATCAAATAAGATCTGGATGTTCAAAGCTTTATTTTCATCTATGACGTTCAATCCGTGACGCTCTGCCTCCAACTTAACTTGCAAAGAAGAAGAGATGAACTTGAGCGACGGCTTACTGGGCAGGCTGCCCATCTGTGAAACAATCCCTGCTACCGTTTTTCCGCTTCCTAATCCAATGACCTGGTTTCCAACTTTTAGGAAGTGCTCCCGGATATGCTGAAATAAATCCTTCGTCTTGTTTTTCCTGAGTATAGAACTATGGGACCCACGCATTGATTAGCTGTCTTTCTATTTATAACTTATTTAAAGGCACAGATATCAGACTTACTTTATTTAATAAAATAAAATCTTTACAACGTTAGTCGCAACGATAGCTAGAATTTTTCAAGGCCGGCCAGTGCATCTCTATTCCTTTTCTTATTGGAGGAGGTCGTTGACACTCTCTCCTGTTTCGCATCTAGATCTTTGCTTTCTAGACGATCTAAGGCTATCATTATTTCTTTCTGGGTATCTTGTATCTTCTTTTCTTGTTCTATGAATGATTGAGTACGGTGAGAAAAGAAATGAGATGGTTTTTGAATTTGAACCTTATTCTCCCTATTCGCTACAGAGACAAATTTCTTGAACGGAGTAATAGGTGTTCCTGGTCCAAGGCGAGTTTCATTTTTGGAAAGCTGAGCAAGCTTCTCATCAACCTTTTTCATCTTATTTTGCAAAAAAGAATTAAGGTCGTTTCGCAGGTTTTGAAGCTCGGAGATATCATAAGTCGATCGTACTTCAGCCATCTCTTCTTCAAAGGTTTGCAATTTTTCAGTGTATTGCAGGACGAGTCTGTCATACTCCAGTGGACTAATTTTGCCCTGGTTCATTGCTTCAGCGACCCGGGTTAAAGATTCAGCGGTTAGACTTTTCTCAAATTCCAAGGAATGGAGATAAGATTTCAGCTCGGATTCGGAAGTCGAAGGCATATTTTTTGCAACATTTAAAGCCGGAGGGCTTCTTAGTTTTCCTAACGCTCTATTTATAGCAAAACCTATCACCGTTCCTACTATTAGGAACGATACAATCGAGCCAATTGTAAAGAGTAGCTGAGAATTTTCAATAACTGTAGCCAATAGTTTTTTCGATCTCTTTACATAGACTATAGAAAGATAATATATTTTTTCTGTAATACAACGGGTTGTAATATGACGGGTCATGCTAACTTAGCGATAAAGCTTTTGCTGCTAATATTTTCTCATATTCTATGAACATCTTAGAGATGAGGGAAAAATATCCGGGGATGTGGTAGCCTATGCCCTACATATATTGTCTGAGTTTACTTGTATTTTATGGGGTTAAGTAAGTTTCAGGAATACATACATATAAGTGAGCAAGAAGGAAGAAAGAACTATAGACAATATCTATCGAATGGTAGATTGAAGCATTTGATGATCATTACTCCTCACATCTCAACTCGCAGTTCATTGACCAAGTTCTGGATGTTTGTCCTTTTCTCCTTGCCGGTTCTCAAGTATTTAATAATGACCTCACCTTTTTCAATTTCCTTGGGCGCTAAGATGATTGCGACAGATGCATTTTTTGATGATGCATCGTCCAACTGTTTTGCTAGCGAGCGATCTTGAAGGTTGTAGTCAGTCACAAATCCATTGTTTCTAAGATTGGAGATTACACGCATCACCTTTTGTTTTGTCATATCAGAAGTATATGCGACGTAGACTATCTGACTATGTTCCTTCCGTAAGAGGTTTCGTTGTCGAAGGGCAAGAATGATTCTCTCTACACCAGCAGCGGCTCCTGTCGCACCCATATCTTTCCTCCCAAATTGGTCGGTCAACGTGTCATAACGTCCTCCACCTGCTAGTGCGCCAACCTTTGTGTTTGACTCATAGACTTCAAAGACTATTCCAGAATAATAGTCCAGACCCCTAACAATTCCTAAATTGATGGTAGCATTTGTGATTTGCCTAGATTCTAACATATCCATCAACTCTGTCATAGTTTTCCAATTCTCTAGCTCTACCAATTGACTGTTATTGTTCACTTCTGGAACAGGGCCTCTTATGCTCGAGAATGCGATTAATTTCTCCAGAATGGATCTGTCAATTTTGTTTCCATATTCCGTGAGGATTCCCTCAGGCCCTTTTTTGGGAACTTTATCCATTATTCTGAATATTTCAGAAATTAATGCTCCGTCCGAAATTTTGAGACTTTTTCGAATAAATTCCTCCACTAAAGGGCGATGACTTATCTCTAGAGTCACATCTAGTCCAAGGTTTCTTAGAAATAAATACATAAATTCAATTATTTCTGCATCCGAGGTGAGTTTTCTAGATCCATAGATTTCTATGTCGCATTGATGAAAGTATCGGTATCTTCCAGCCTGTGGCTCGTCATATCTCCATACTCCCCCGAATGATGCTATCTTTAATGGCATCTTGAGATCTCTTCGCCGAGCGACAAACCTCGTTAAACCTATAGTAAGATCAAATCTCAGACCAATATCTCTCCCTCCCTTGTCAGTCATGCTATAGATTTCGTCTGAAATTGATGGTCCAGCTTTTGTCTCAAGGGTCTGAAGCGTTTCGATGGGCGATGGTTCCATCACTATAAAGTTAAACAAGTGAGCAAATTCAAGGAATTTTCCTCGGACATGGTTAATCTCTTCTAGGTCGTCAAAGTCCAAGTCTCTCATTCCACGAGGAAGTTCTAGGTCCACCACAGTCCACTACATGAACCATTAATCGTTACAATTTAGATTTTGCTGTTCAGTATAATAACTGGCCATCCGTAGAAAAAGTGTGTCCAATGTTGACTTTCACTATATAGAGCACGTAAGCGATGCAATGGCTGAAGCTTACGGACGAACGCTAAGCGAAGTGTTTGCAAATTCTGCAAAGGCTCTAGTTAATATAGTCTGTGATCTCTCGAGAATAGATCCAAATAAAAGCGTCTTTATTGAGACTGAAGGTTTGGATCAAATAAGCCTCCTTTATAATTGGCTAGAGAAAGTGTTATTAACACTTCTGGTTGACAACATAGCGCTAGCCAACTTTGAGATAACAATAGAGCGAAGTAGAGATCAATATGAGCTAACTAGTATTTGTAGGGGCGAGACATTTTCTGAGCAAAAGCATCAGTATAAGGTTGAAGTTAAAGCTATCACCTATCACGAAATGAAAATTTTCAAAAGAAACGACCTGTTCATTGTACAATTTCTTGCAGATCTCTGATTTGATAGGTTTATTTCAAGGCGAAGACCGGCAATTTCTCTGTCTCTCTTTCAGTCAGTGTATAGATTTCTATTCTCAAAAAATCTTATATATCGAATAAGCGATAAACAGCTGATAGCATGAGTGAAAAGGAACAGATGACCAGTAGGGCCTCAACAGCTGTTGGAGCTAGTCAACTGCTTGAACTTTCCGAAAAGAACTTTGATGATACTGTTTCCGGAGATAAGCCAGTCCTAGTAGACTTCTGGGCCACGTGGTGTGGTCCTTGCCAGTTTATGCTTCCAATTTTTGACAAGCTAGCAAAGAAATACGGTCAAAAGGTTATATTTGGACGACTTAATGTTGACGATAATCAAGGAATAGCAATGAGGTTCGATGTATACGCGATTCCTACATTTATCATATTTGTGAATGGAAAAGCGGTAGACAGGGCTGTAGGAGCGGTGGGAGAAAAAGGGCTAGAAGGTCTGCTACAAAAATACCAATAATAATAATACCAATAATAATAATGATAATAAATGATGTTGGAGTAACGCACTAACTTGCTCAGGAGAGGCATTCTAATACGCTCAGCAGTTGCATTGGCTAAATATAGGCGTACGATGGGTCGACACTTCGTTTCATGGCAATTATTTTATCTAATAGCTCTTTTTCTTCATGCGTAAGACGGGAGATAAAACGTTCTGATAATAACTTTGCTTCTTTGCTCTTCAAATCAGTATAAAATATGTCGCCCTCATTGATGTGTCTTCCTATTGAAATCTCTTTTATTGATACCGCGACCTGTTCCCCTTGTGTGGCTTCATCAACAGGCTTGCCACTTTTCTGGATCTGGTGAATTGCGCCAATTTTTTTCCCGACCTCGTTTATTACTTGAACCTTCTGACGAAGTTTCCCTATCAGAATTTCAGCCCCAAAAACAGCTGGATAATTTCTTCGGAATATGAAACCTTTCATAAACTGAAATCTGCAGATAGGTGGGATCTCATTAAATAGAATAGATTCTTCATGCTCCTTCTGGTAATTTACCCAATCAGTGTAATTCCTAACAAGGTTGTAGATTATTCTTTCACTGAAAATTGGTATCCTCCTTTCTTGTGCCTCCCTGTTTGCTTCTTCAAGAATTTTTATATTAAAGCCCAAGATGACGCCTAAGTATCGATTCTTTTCTTTAACGGCCGATGCGGCAAGAACATCTCTTCTAATGATATGTCCTATATCTGCTTTCTGTATGGGAATATCTTCCTTTCTTAACATGTCTCTGATAGCCTCAAGCGAACCTATCGTGTCGCAGCGTAATATTATACCCTGAGTATTAGTATCAGCTATTATAGTACTGTTAATCTCCTCTTCTATAATGGGTTTAAGCTTTTTCTCCTCTTCTTTGTTTCTCAATACGTAGAGAGGACTTCCTGCCAGCACACCTTCCAAGTCAGGGGAGGTTATTTTTACGCCGGCTGCTGATGTTACTTCGGTCACAGGTTTGAATTTGTCCCGTGGGTCACGCATCTCATCGAGGGGCTTTGGAAGCAATAGAGCCTTTATTTTTGTAGTAACTGCTTTATCCCTCTTGGCCACTATAATTGTGTCTCCTACTCTTAAAGTTCCATCTATAAGTACCAAATTCGCAGAAGGTCCTAATCCTATCTCCTCGTTTATTTCGAGTATAATTCCCCTTCCTGGGCCTTCTATCCGTTGTAGTCTTTTAGTCATAAACTGTTGGGAAAGGCCAACAACAACGGCTAACAGCTCAGGAATTCGAATATTCTTGGCAGCACTAACTGGAACAATTGCTACCTCTTTAGTGAAGTCCTTAACGCGCCAAAATCCTTCCGAGTTGTATCCAAGTCTCGATAGAGATCCTACTACATTGTAGATTCTTTCGTCCAACGTTGAAGTAACTGAAGGATCCAGTGCCTCCACCTGTTCAGTAATAAATGGCGAGTCCAGTCGTCGCCAGCCTGCAATCATATCTACCTTATTGAGAGCAATGACAAAAGGAACCCTCCTCTTCTTCAATATTTCCATACTCTCAAATGTCTGAGGTTCAAAACCCTTATTGGCGTCAACAACCACAATAGCTATATCTGCAGCAGATCCTCCGCGGCTTCTGAGATTGGCAAATACTTCGTGACCTGGAGTATCTATCACTAAAAGACCCGGAATCGGGGATTCTGACTTCGCAAGCTTTTCATAAAGGGGACCGGTTAGTTGTTTTATTGTATCAATAGGAAAAAAGCTGGCACCTATATGTTGAGTAATGCCCCCAGCCTCGCGGGCCTGAACCCCGGTTCCACGAATAGTATCGAGTAACGAAGTCTTACCAGAGTCTACATGACCCAATACAACGAGAACCGGCTGACGCAGCTTCACTTATGTACTATTAAAAATGACTCCGGACTCTTTTATGAAGGTTTCATGAGAATCAGAGGCGTGAATAACGTTTTCGGTAAGACCTAAGCCATAGTCTCCTCTGATAGTACCAGCTGCCGCCTCAAACGACTTGGTGGCACCAGTCATAAGTCTAACAACCATAATAGCGTTGTCACCCTCAAGAATACATGCGATTACAGGTCCAGAAGAAATAAAAGAAACTAAATCTTCGAAAAAAGGCTTTGCCATGTGTACTGAATAGAATTCATGGGCCTGTTCGCGAGAAAAAGTAAAAAAGCGCAAATCCCTTACTTTGAATCCTTTGTCTTCAAATCTGGAGATAATTTTACCTATTAATCCCCGTCTTATTCCATCAGGTTTTATAACGATAAGGGTACGCTCTCTCTCCATAATATTATTTTTTGACTCTTATCCCGCCTTTAACGTACTTTCTAGTCCACTTAAGTTTACGTGGATCCCTTTTCAGGACTCTCAAATTCTTTCGACACTTATTCGAACATGTCCACTGAACTGTTCCGTCATTTTTCACTAACATAGTTCCTTGGCCGGTTGTCACTTGTTTGCCGCAGAAAAAACAATTACGTAAGGACGATGTCGCCTTGCTCAAGACCTTTCACCAAAAGGATTTGCTGAAAGGATCACTTTATCTTTCTGGCCTCTCGCTCGGTTTCTCGCAGCATCAATATGTCGTTCATTTTAACTGAGCCTTTAACGTTCCGGGTAAGTATACGACCTTTATCTTTTCCTTCTAACACCTTGACTCGCACCTGAATTACTTCTCCTGCAATCCCAGTCCTACCGACAACTTGAATGACTTCTGCAGGAGTAACTTTTTCCTCTACGCTGCGGCTCATGTCTTCCTCCCCTCTCGTCTACTCCTTCTTCGAACTGGCCGGAGTGATTGAGCTTACTACTTGCTCGACTATATGCTGAGCTTCACCAGAATCTATAATAGTGGCGGCAGCAGAGCCTACATCTATACCTAATGCTGCACCAAGCTGTTGTTTACTCGGAACAAACACGTAGACTGCATTTCGCTCTTCGCACAGAATAGGCAGGTGAGCGACCACTTCTGGGGGCTCAACATCTTCGGCTATAACAACCAAACGGCTCATGCCACGCTCGATTGCCTTTGTGGTTTCATTAGTTCCCTTTCGCACCTTGCCGCTCTGTTTTGCTAAACGCACTGCTTCATAAATTGCATTTACCAGATCTTTTGGAGTTTCAGATTTAACATAGTAAGGTTTACTCATTATATTTATCACCCATTGGGATCATCCTTTGTTCCTTCTATAAAAATCGGAAGCGTATTAAAAGTGTTATCTATGAAATATTAGCGGACAGGAAACAGAATAGTGCACGAATTTAGTCTTTCTGAGATGTAAGTCTAGCGCATTTTTGTCTATTCTGCAGCGGCTAAATTCGAAAATTTATATCAACTCAGATCATTCTACCCAAATCAAAAATTATTATATTTAAAATATTGTATTTAGAATCCACTTTTTAGTTGTTTCTTTATCAGGTTCGCATATTCGTCTACTTTAGAATTCAACAAATTCCGATCCGTAGACTCTGCATATAGCCGTATTATGGGCTCAGTGCCGCTAGGTCTCACCAAAATCCAAGTTTCATCGTCTATCCAAACCTTTACACCGTCCATAGCTTCGATTTGTTTAGGGCTGCCATGTCCTTGGATTTTATTAATGACTTCTAATGCGATTGCTTTGGTGGGACACGGATATTTTGATTTGAATTGGAACGTACGAGGTAGCGTATGCATAAGTTTTGATAAACTATCTTTGGCATAAGTAGCTAGCATTTCTAAAACCAAAGCAGTAGTCATAGCTCCATCTCTCACTTCATTTAACGGTCCGTACATGAATCCACCGTTTTCCTCCATTCCTATAATCGACTTACGTTTAACCATTTCTCTTGATACCTCTACGCTCCCCACCTTGGTAAAAACCACCCTAACCCCAGCTTTGTTTGCAACTAATGGGACGGCTACGGTAGTATTTATCGGACATACTATGTCGGTCTTGAGCTGTTTGGTAGCTAACAGGAACTTTGTGAGTAGGGCACCTGTTCTGTCCCCAGAGTAAGCCTGACCCTTTTCGTCACAATATATGCTTCGATCTCCATCACCGTCATACGCAACTCCAAGATTGGCACCTGCACTAGTTACGGCGTGTGACAGCGCTTTCAAATTGTCAACGGTCGGTTCTGAACCTCTTCCTGGAAAATCCCCGTCAATGTTGCAGTTGAGTGTTAAGACCCTGCATCCGAGCCTTTTTGCCAATACCGAGGCGACCGGCCCTTGAACACCATTTCCCCCATCGACAACTACTTTGAATTCGCGTTGTCGAATTTTTTCAACATCAATGAGGCTCAAAATCCTGTCCATATAAGACTCGACTGTATTTTCTTCAACAAATTCGCTTCCATAATACGCGTTTGGTAAGTGTTCGTTAGAATAAAATATCTCTTGGACTTTTAACTCATCCTCCCTAGAAATTTCTACCCCATCGGAGGCCACTGGTTTGATACCATTATATTCAGGCGGGTTATGTGATGCTGTGATCATGAGCCCACCACTAAGGTCTGTGTACTTGATAGCATATTGGAGGCATGGAGTAGGCACTAAGCCAACCACTTGAATATTCCTTCCCTCAGAGTTAAGGGCTGAACATACTATTTTAGATATTATGGGGCTAGAGTTCCTGCCATCCAATCCAACTGCCAGAGACCCTTGGGGAAAATAGCGTGCAAGAGATTTCGATAGTCGAATAATCATTTCAGGGGTCAAATCCATTCCAAATATGCCTCTAACTCCATTTGTTCCAAACAATGTCTTGTTTACCGCTTTATTCATTTTATCCCAATCCAAGGAAGAATATTTGATCTTATCTCATATTATCTACTCGACTAATAAGCAGGTAATAGAGGTTCTGCAAGACCTAATAATAGATAAATGTATGGCCCATCTACAAGATAAGAAGGTACACGCGGGGGTCGCCAAGCCCGGTCAACGGCGCAGGTCCTTTTCTTTTTCGAGTATATAAGAAAAGGTGCGAAGCTTAGAAAGAAAGGGCAAAGAAAACGTTGTGCGTTTCCTAGAACCCTGTTCCTTAGGGATTCGTGGGTTCGAATCCCACCCCCCGCATCATGGTATATAATCTGTAGTGTATTTCAAATAATCTTTAATATCAAAATCCATACAAGATAACCCCAACTATTTATTGTAGGAGAGTGCTAAACTATTTGGAGCTAATCCATTTCTTAAATTGCTTAACTTGTCAACTACATGTCGGAGATGCGAATCTAAGCTGGATATCCCGTAATATACATCCGGCTCAGACAGGATTTAGGAAAGGATTGGTTGACACTGGAAAAGTAAAGGACACATTCTCTTTTAAGCGCATTAGAATGGCATCTTTGCTTCTTAGTTTTTTCCGCAAAAATTATTGTCTTTATGGTTCTCAAAATGATTCTGGCAGAAATCGCTACCACAATCGTAACAATGCCACCCAGAAATGGTACAGCATACTTTGCATCTACCAGTAGGTTGGTTATAATCAAAGAATTTCGTAGGTCTTTGTTGCCGTTGTTGTACTCTCATAGAAAAATAAATTCCTCATTCACATGAGTGTAATTGGAAGCGCATGCACAACAGTGCTTGCCTTACATCCGACGAATGTTCCAAACTGAAGACTTGCCTCTATAATGAACTTTAGAGGAACTTATGATTATTTAAGTATATTGCTATACAGTTTAACTAGTAACTGCGTCTGCTATTGCTTCTCCTTATGCAATTACCTATGTTATAGTCGTACTAGAGATTTGCAATATAATGAACTAAGTCAGAAGGTTGTACTGCGCGAAGCATTTTGATGTTCGGTAATCAAAGGTTAATTAG
>Ga0126308_10000619_pt1 | contig 12327 bp, 9 predicted proteins | sample Plot55_FD_92533 | JGI IMG/M metagenome (GOLD analysis project Ga0126308, IMG submission 92533) | Serpentine soil microbial communities from UC McLaughlin Reserve, CA, USA - Plot55 | ecosystem: Environmental > Terrestrial > Soil > Grasslands | place: USA: UC McLaughlin Reserve, Lake County... | reverse complement strand
GGGGTTCGTAGCCGAGATCCGCGAGCCGGTCGGCGATCACGCGGTATCCTCTGTCATTGGGGTGTAGTTCGTCCTTACTCATGCCCGCGTCGCCGAGTCTGACCTCGACGGACGGTATTTCGTTTCCGGCTGTAGTGGAGGCGATGTGGCTGGTCGTTTCGACTACGTAGGGCTCGAAGGGCTTTCCCGCCCGCGGGGTGTAGCCGAAGCCGGCCGTGCGCATGATGGTCTCCTCGATGGAACGTAAGGTCAGGATCTCCTCGATTATGGCATCCCAGTTTTGTTCGACCTTGTCCACCGCTTCGCGCAGGCAGGCTTGGTTCTGCGGTCCTCCGCAGATGCCGGCCTCGTAGGCCCCTGACGCCTGCCCGAGATCGTTGAGACCGATGTTGAGCGTGACGATCTCGGCCCCGCGCAGGTTCTTTCGCATCGCCGGGTCGTGACGGAGTGAGTAGAGAAGCTGCGTGCTCGTCTGGCCACTGACGCCCAGGTTGATCGTCCTTACCCTAACGCCGGTGTCGCTCCGAAGTTGCTCGGCGTAGCGGATCACGTAACCCCGGCGCGCTCCGACACCAACGGCCAGGGAGTCGCCCAGGGCAACATAGTCCCACCTGGGACGCGAATCGGCCGAGGTAGTTTCGCGCCTGGGGGCAGACGTAGTCTCGGCACCTTCGCCCGAGGTCGTGGTCCTACGAGGTGTCGTGATCTGTTCGGCGCCTCGATCCGTGTCCTGCACCCCTTTCTCCTCCCCCTGGGAGCAGGCGACTATGGTGGAGGACAGGGCAACCATCAACAGGAAGACCCTCAAGCCCATGCAACGTTATTCCGGGTGAATTCTAACGGCACGAAGTGACCTTCCTGCGACCACGGAGTCTCTTCTCCCAGCAGTGGATTCCCGCTTGCGCGGGAATGTCGTACCAGGAGATGGCCTCGGCCACCCTGCATCCGGAGTGCGGTTCTCACTAAACAGACCAGGTATCAATTCCATGATATTGGTTGCGGTGCGACTTCCAGTTTGCCCGATACCAGGGGCGGAGGTCAATCGTGATCGCCAGATCGTCTGTGCACGACCACTTTCTGCAAGGCCATGTGGCCATCCCAATTACTGGAGCCCTGCACCCACCTTGCCACCCTTTGGATCGGACGTGGGGAAACACGCGGCTTGCCCGTACAATAGCGAAGAAGGGCCGCGTTCTCCCCATCCTCCCCGCGGCCCTTTCTCTACTTCGGAGACCTTATTTGCCCTACCCAACTCGACCGCTCTAGCGACCTCCCCAGGAAGCGTCGGTGTCGCACCAGACTCGACGGGGCCCGCTTTACTGTTCGACGACACCACGCTAGCAAACGGCGATGAATTCTTGGCGCTGGGGAACACCAAAACTACCCTACAGACATCCCGGAAATGCGACATAATGGGAGAGTCCATGCGTCAAGCAGGAAAGGCGGTGGTGGCATGTTCGCGCGGATAACCCGGTTCGACGTACGCTCGGAGCGCCTGCGAGAGGGGCGACGCGAGATCGAAGAGCATGTCCTCCCGGCTCTCGAGATGCAGCCTGGTTACGGCGGTGGATTGCTCGTGGCCGACCCCGAGAGCGGCAAGATGATCTCGGTGACGCTGTGGGAGGATGAGCAGAAGATGCACGCCACCGACGAGGCCGCGCACTGGTTTCGAATCTTCGGCGCAGAAGCGGTCGACGGCTCGGTCACGTACGTCGACACCTACGAAGTCTATATCTCACAGTTTGCGTATCCACGACCGTGAATCTCGTCCCGGCTCGGAAGCAGCTGCTAGCCTGGCTGCTCTCCCTCCGCCTTCGTATCGGGATGCAGCCACAAGGAGACGTGTGCGGGCTACATCGTCTTTCTCACTACTCCAACCAGGTCGTCGCTTAGCGCGTCCAGGTCCGTTTCATCACGCACCTGGGCCGAGAAGGCTTCCAGGGTCTTACGGGTGTCGTACTTGCTGCGGTAGAAGCGACGGTCCACCACCGCCTGGGGCGGAACACGGTCAACATCAAGAGCAAGAGGCTCAGGGCCGTCAAGCCGAGGGGGAGCACGCAGAGCGACCAGGCGAGCCGGGTTGCGGCGCGGGCGCCCGGCCGCCCTCTCGACGCTGCTCCTCTACTCTTTCTGCCACAACCCCACTCTACAGCACTGCCGTCTGCCAAACGTTACGGCATGCGCTGCGATGTCCGACTTCCGAAGCCTGGTGCTCAGCCTGTTGCCGCGTTTGTCAGGGAGGCGCAGCGAAGGCGCTTCGCGAACCGCCCCTACATGTTAACCGTCTCAGTTCGCGTCATTGTCCGTATCCAGGCGGATCACCAGTTCGACGGTATGATGGTTCGGGCTTCCCGAGACGCGCACGTCGTCGACCAGCCGCTCGATAAGGAATAGGCCCCACCCCCGTGCCGTCTGTGTACCCTCCAGCTTGGCCTCTATATCGGGTGCCTCCGTGGTCGGGCTCGGTGTGGGACCGCCGCCCCGGTCGATGATGCGCACCAGCAGGCGCTGTTTTACGAGGCACACCTGGATGTTGACGGGAACACCGGGGTCATGCCTGTTGCCGTGCTCCATGGCGTTCATCGTAGCTTCGGCCACGGCGGTCTTGAGTCGCTCCAGGCGCCGCTCCGGAAGCCCCAGACCTTCGACCGCCCCTGCGACCCTCTCCATCGCCAGGTGTTCGTTCCCCAGCTCGCTGGGAAGGGAAAACGCGGCGAGTACCTGTAGATCACCCTCCGCAGCTTCAGGTCGCGCCGGGGGTTCGCGATCCTTCGCGCGGGCTCTGGACCTCTCCAGGGTGACCAGGGTTATATCGTCTTCTTGCTCCTTGTCCTCACCCGTAAAGCGGCTCAGCTCGGCCAACAGAAAGTCCACGAGCTCCTCGCCGCCATCCGTGTCGTGGGCGAGGGCCAGTTTCCGCAGCCGCGGGAAACCGAACATCTCGCCGGCGGGGTCGTGGGCCTCAACCAATCCATCACTGTAGAAGAGGAGGTTGTCTCCGGCGGACAGGACGGCTTGTTTCTCCTCGTAGACCATGTCGGGCATCAGTCCGAGCGGCATCCCCCTCGCCCGCAGCTCGTCGACCTGTGAGTCGTGCCGCTCACAGGGGGGATCGTGGCCCGCGTTGGCGTAGTCGAGCCGGCCGGTCTGCGGGTCGAGGACGCCATAGAAGCAGGTGACGAACGTGCCAGACGGGATGTACGCCTGCAGGATCTCGTTGGCCTCAGCCAGCACCTGCCCTGGAGGTACGTTCCCCCTGCGGGCGATGGCGCGAAGCACGCTCTGGGTGTTGGCCATCACCAGGGCGGCCGCGATACCCTTGCCGGAGACGTCGCCAATGACGATTCCAAGACGGCCCTCTTCCAGGCGGAGGAAATCGTAGAAGTCGCCGCCCACTTCTCGGGCTGGTTGGTAATGGTAGGTTATCTTCCAGCCAGCGAGCCTGGGCAGGTCCTTCGGGAGCAGGGCGTGCTGGATGCTCCGCGCCCTCCCCAGTTCCTGTTCGAACGAGTGGTAGAAGCTACCCAGCTCCCTGTTCGCAACCGCCAGCTCTTTGCTGGAGCGCTCGGCCCTGGTGCGGCTGCGCACCACGAGCAAGGTGATCCCGAAAATAAGCAGGCTCAGCCCGAGGCCGCTCGCGAGCACGAAGGCAGGCAGGTTACTTTCAGCCCCCTCTTCGAAGGATGACAACGTGGCAAAGTACAGAGTCCATTCGCGTCCGGCCACCTCCATCCGGCTCTGTGTGGAGAAGAGGGGCTCGTGCCCCTTCCTGGTGGTGCGCTTTATGCCGTCGCGGTCGTAGAGCAGAGGGCTCGACGTCGGGTTCGTACCGTCGTAGACCTCGAAGTCTACGGCGGGATCGAAGGAGCCCTTGAAGATCCCCTCCAGTAGCTCGTCGCTTACGAAGGATCCCACGATGAACCCCCTCAAGGCGCTCCGGCGCTCCGCGACGCTCCCCAGCGGCTCTCCTTCCTTGTAGATAGGTAGGTAGACGAAGAAGCCCCGTCGCAGGGCGAGGTCCGCGGTGGAGCCAGTGGGGGCCTCGCTGAGCACGTAGACCATCTCAGTGGCCTGTGGCTTACCACTGTCGCGCGCCAGATCCATAACCTTCCTGTGCGCCCCTTCGGCATAGAAATCATGGTCGAGCAGGCGCCGGTTGGCGTCTCCGAGGGGACCGATGTAGGTCAGGGGAAAATAGGCGGAACGCTCCCCACCAAGGTCGAGGTCGGGCCGCATCTCGGGTAGGCCCTCGTCCTGCGCCTTTCGCATGAACGACTCTCTGTTCTCAGGGTCCACCCGCTGGGCGAATCCGAGGGCTTGCAGACCCTCGAAGCGGTTGGCCGGCTCTATGCCCCTGACGTAGTCGCTCCAATCTTCCCGGGTGACCGCATCTGAGGCGTAGAACAGTCCTCGGGCGCCGAACATCGCGTCGAGGTAGGCTTTGGTGCGGCGCTCCAGGGCCTCCCTGCTGGCCTGGGTGCTCTCCTCGAAACGGGCACGGTTCTGCACTTCGACGGTCTGGCTCACGTAGTACCAGGCCACGACCGTCAGGAGGAGTGCTATGAGCAGCACCCCGAAGGCGGCCGCTCTATGGCGCAGATAATGCCAGAGGCTACTCATTCTCTGAATCCTACACCGCGAGCGTCTCCGGTTCGTTACGAAAACCGTTACGAAGGCTAGTTGGCAATGAGGCAAAGCCTCTTTGTAAGCATTTCAGCCGGTCAGCACGGCGCTTCGCGCCTTGTCAGCACGCTCGGGCTTCGCCTTCGCTTCTCAGCACTTCAGCATTTCAGCTTTCGGTCTTTGGTAGATGGCATCATGCGTTATGGGTCGATGCTTTCGCGCGTAGCGGTGGGTTGTGTGGTTGTCCTGCGGAGCCGTTCTCCCTGGCGCAGCCACAGGGAGGCTTGTTCCGGTTGCATGGTCTCCGTTACGACTGTTATCAGATCAGCGCTCAAAGCATCGAGGTCCGTCTCGTTGCGCAGTCTTGCCGAGAATGACTCGAGTGTCCTGGCAGCGTCGTACTTCTTGCGGTAGAAGCGCCGATCGACGAAGCTCTGGATACGGCCGCGCAGAGGGCTGAACAGGGCGGCGATGGCCAGGGTGGAGGCGACGATGGCGAGTTGGGACTCGTTGCCGATCAGGGTGCGGAACAGCGCCTGCAACAGCACGACGCTGCCGACGTAGACGACGAGGAGCGCCGCCGTAAGCGAACCATAGACGATGGTGCGGTTGATCAGGACGTTCACGTCGAAAAGCCGATACCTGAACATCGCAACGATCAGCGCGATGGGGATAGACAGGGCGAGCAGCCAGAACACAGAAACACCGAAGAGCTCGTAGTAGAGTCTGGCCTGGCCCGAAGCAGGCAGGAACACACCAGGCAGGTACACGCAGGCGTAGCCGGCACACGCCCCGGCGATGACGAGCAAGACCCACTTCGTCCTGACGCGCTGGCGGGAGTCCGCCCGACGGTAGCGCACCGCTTGCGCCGCCAACCCGACAGTCCACCCCAACAGCACCAGCAGCAAGAATCCCCCGAACGACGCCCCGAATGGGTCGATGAGGCTCAGGGGCATACCAGGGAACAGGCCCCACGCCAGGCAGTACACGGCCCAGCCAAGCGCACTAAGGCGAGTCCAGCGTGGCACGAAGTGCCCGTCGTAGAAGAGCAGAAAGAAGCATACCGCCATGAATAGTCCTACGGCTTGCAGCAGGTCGGCTAGCGTCTGCAAGACCGGGGGAAGCGCGAGTGCGTCGAGGGTCGGCGTGACCCACACCGCGTAGGTCACGAACGTCGCGGAGAAAAACAAGGGGCGCCAATCGTCCCAATTGCGCCAGACCATCACCACCGAGACTACCGTGAGGGCGAGCACGAAGATGATCTCCAACGACAGCACCGTGAAGGCATAAGCACCCTGCGAAAGGAAGCGAAGCAGAAAGTCGTCCTCGGAACCGGAGTGCGCCGTCGCACGACGCCCGATATCGGCAAGTTCGCCGTATCGAGAAGGTATCGACAACATGAACAGGATCAGCGACAACCCTACGAGTATGCCCCACACGGAGCGCATTGCTACTATGCTTCGCCGCTCGCCCGAGGCAGGCATCTCGACGTTCGCTTTCGCCCTGTCCGTTCCTCGAACCGTGCGGGCTCCCTAGTGAGCGGCTCGGAATCTCTGGAGCGTCAGCAAGGTGATGTCGTCTTCCTGTTCCCGCTCTCCCCTGGTGAACCGTTCCAATTCGGTCAGTAGAGACTCGACCAACACCGCACCGCCAGGGTGCGCAACGACAAACTCCTCCATTCGTGGGATACCGAACATCTCACGCTGCTGGTCGTGGGCTTCGATCAGCCCATCGCTGTAGAACAGGACTCCGTCGCCGGGCAGGAGTACGGTCTCCCTCTCTTCGTAGGTCATGCTTGACATCAGTCCCAGGGGCATCCCGCTCGCCCTGAGATCGGTTGCCAGGCCTTCGTGCCAGCGGCACGGGAGGCTGTGACCGGCGTTGGCGTACTGCAGCCGACCCTCCGTGGGGTCGAGGACGGCATAGAAGCAGGTGGCGAACATGTTTGGCGGGACGTACGCAAAGAGGACGTCGTTGGCCTCCTCCAGCGCCTTACCGGGGGTGATGCCCGTTCTCTTGGCGACGGCACGCAGCACGCTCTGGGTGCAGGCCATCACCAGAGCTGCGGGTATCCCTTTGCCTGACACGTCACCTATGACCACGCCAACGCGGCCGTCGTCCAGGCTCAGGAAGTCATAGAAGTCGCCCCCGACCTCCCTTGCGGGCCTGTAGTCGTGGGATATCTCCCAACCCTCGAGCTCCGGTAAGTCCCTCGGGAGCAAGGTGTGCTGGATGCGCTGCGCCACCCTGAGCTCGTGTTCGACACGCTCCCGGTCGCGCATCTCTTGTTCGAGGCGCTCCAACGTCGTGTGCAGCGTGTTCGCCTGGCTCCACTCCTCGGTGATCTTGCCGTCAGCGATGCGGTGGATGTAGATGCCTTCGAAGTTCTCCTCCGTCCCTGTAGGGGGTAGGCCCCCGAACTCGCCCCTTATGACGCTTCTCTCTTTGTATTTGGTGACGACCGTGTCGCCTTCGGCGATCTGATCCTCGATAGTGAAGCTGACGATGGAGAAAGCGTCGAGGATCCCGGCCAGGGTACGCTTGAAGTCCTCGCGGGTCGGTCCCTGTCCGGGGAGTAAGCCGCGGTCGACAAAATCCGGGCTGAGCAGCTCATCGATCACGCCCAGGTTCCCCCTGGCCTGCTCCTCCAAAAAGCGACGCACGAGCGCCTTGTTATCTTCCAACGACACAGAACCTCGTCCTTCTTGTCCCGAGCCCGCTTTCGGCTGCAAGGTTCCTAGGAACCAGACCATAGTACAACCTAAGATGCGCTTGGGCACACTCTCGCCGGGGAGTGGAAGCCCTTGCGCTCCCCGTGCACTTCGGCTCCTCGTTATTTCAGCATGACAGCTCTTTGTTGTTACTGTCATGCTGGCAGGCGTGGCGCAGCCAGAAAGTCCGACAGCCGCGCTTCTCACTGCCTGCATGCCGGATCGCTCAGGATTCATCGGTAATTCATCGGGTCCTGTTAGTATGGACGTGGTTCTGAAATTAGTTCCGCAAGGAACGCTGGTTGGGAATGGGGGTGTGGCTGCAAATGCCTGAGGTCACGTACGGCGGCGAGAACGGCAAGACGGTCCAGTTGGTGGAAGATCCTGACCTGGTGGCGGTGCGGGCGCGCCGTGGCAGGTCACTTCGCGAAGGGCCCGTTACGTCCCCGGAAGCGGCACTCTTGGACGACATGGAGACCGTGCTGAGTTTCCCTCAGGTTGGGGTGGAGGTCTACCGGCGCTCCAAAGAAGCGCCGCGTTCCATGGAAGAGATGCGGCATGAATTGCACGAGTCTCCGGCCACGCTTTTCGCCGGGCGCGTGCTGGTGGACGAGAAGACCCGTGAGCCGGTGCTTTACACTGAGAACCTGTTCGTCAAGTTCTTCGACGACGAGCACCGGGATGACTGTCTAGAGGTGCTACGGGAAGCGGGATTGACCGTCAAACAGGAGCTCCCTTACGCTACCAACGCGTTCTTCGTCGCCGCCCCGGAAGGATCGGGCCAGGAAGTCTTCGATTTCGCGCACGAGTTGTTACAGCGTAAAGAAGTGGAGTATTGCAATCCCGAACTGGTGCGGCGTCTGAACCAACGCGCCATTTTTCCGCAGCAGTGGCACCTCAAGACGACCACGGTCGGCGGCCAGTTGGTCAGCGCAAGCGCGAACGTCGAGGCCGCCCACGCCATCAGCGAGGGTGAAGGCGTCACCATCGCCATCATCGACACCGGAACGGATTTAGATCACGTCGAGTTCTCCAGCCCGGGCAAGCTTGTCGCCCCCCAGGACACCTCCGCCAACGACGCCGACCCCCGCCCCGGTGGTCGCGACGAGAACCACGGTACGGCCTGTGCGGGCGTAGCCTGCGGCGACGGAAAGTTCGGGGCATCCGGCGTGGCGCCCCAGGCCAACCTCATGCCCATACGCATGATCTCGCAGCTGGGCTCTCAAGCGGAAGCTAATGCCTTCTACTGGGCCGCGGAGAACGGCGCTGATGTAATCTCTTGCAGTTGGGGTCCCGCAGACGGGAGGTGGTGGGACCCCAACGATCCCGTCCATGACACGGAGGTCACCCTGCCCGACAGCACCAGGTTGGCCCTCGACTACGCGGTTACCCGGGGCCGGGACGGCAAGGGCTGTGTCGTGTTATTCGCGGCAGGCAACGGCAACGAGAGCGTGGACAACGATGGGTATGCCAGCTACGAGAGAGTACTGGCCGTCGCCGCCTGCAACGACCGGAGCGTGCGCAGCGTCTACAGCGACCGCGGTGACGCCGTTTTTTGCGCCTTCCCCAGCAACGACTTCGAGTTCCCCGAGGAGAACCGTCCGGCGCCGCTTACGCCGGGGATCTGGACCACCGATCGCACAGGGAGACCAGGCTACAGCGACGACGACTACACGAACTCGTTCGGCGGGACCTCCAGCGCCTGTCCTGGGGCGGCGGGCGTGGCGGCCCTGGTACTCTCCTGCGATCCTTCGCTCTCCACGGACCAGGTGAGAGACATTCTGCGGCGCTCTTGTGAGCAGATCGATCCCCAGGGCGGCAAATACGACGAGCAGGGCCATAGTCCCCTCTACGGCTACGGCCGGCTCAACGCGGAGAGTGCCGTCAGGTCGGTAGGTGGGCAGACGCGAAGGGTGCACGGACGCAGGGTGCATGGTCGCAGAGTACACGGTCGCAGGGTGCACGGACGTGCTACGGCCGGCGGTGAGGACCTGGATCCCATGGAGGGCGTGCCAGACGATGCCCGTGAAGTGCTGGACCTGGCGTTGCATGGCGGCGTAGGTGGACAGTCGTCCAGTGAGCTTGTGCTTGGCCTCCTGCTGGCGGCCCAGGCCACGCAGATCCAGGACCTAAGGGAGAGGATCGAGCGGCTAGAGTCAGCTGGCTGAAAATCCTTCGGGTATGATGGGGACGATGACCCCATAGGTAACGAACTGGATCTTATGGAACAGAGACTGCATGTTGAGTGCACGGATGCGCAAGAGGTCCGTGCTAGCATCCGAGATGGTGGGCACGATGGGCCGACGAGCGGGCTTGCCCCCGGATTCGCGCAGGCCAACCTCGTGATCCTACCCGAGGAATACGCCTTCGACTTTTTGAGGTTCTGTGTGAGGAATCCGAAGCCTTGCCCGGTTCTCGAGGTAACGGAGGTGGGCTCTCCGGAGCCTGCAGTTACGGCCCCTGGCTCGGATCTGCGGACAGACGTACCAAAGTACTGCGTCTACGAGAACGGTGAGCTGGTCGAAGAGTCTGGCGACATCCTGCACCGCTGGAGGGATGACCTCGTAGGATTCCTGACCGGGTGCAGTTTCACTTTCGAGGCCGCCCTGGTCGCGGCTGGCCTCCGCATCGCGCACGCGGAGCAGGGGTGTAACGTCCCGATGTACGTCACGCACCGCCAGTGCACTCCGTCGGGCCCATTCGACGGGCCGATGGTGGTGAGCTTGTAAAGGAGATGGTAGGCCCCAAGTAGAATCACCGGTACCTCTTGGAAATCCACGGTGGCAAGTCAAGCGGGGTATGCTCTAGGGTACGAAGGACAGAGATCTTTGCCAAACCGGGAGGTTACCAGGATGGAGGACAAGAACCGCAACAAGATCACCGTGGCGGAGGCGGCCGAGTATCTCGGCGTCACTCGTACAACCGTCCAGCAGATGGTGGAGCGTGGGGTGCTCAAGGCCGACAGGTTCGCCGGAGCTATCCACATCCCCCGCGAGGAAGTGGAGCGCATCGAGCGCGAGACCGCTCCGTAGAACTTGGGCGGGGCAAACTCGCCCTGAGGCTCCCGCCACGGGCCTGCTGCTCCAGGTCTCCGTCAGTCCCGCACCGACCGCGGCGGGGTCGGCAGATCAGGAGAACGTCCGGACGTTCTGACGAGGTACAGGGGCGAACCCCCGATTCTGCGTACCCGATAAAGTGAGGGTGACCGACGGGTTCGAACCCGCGACCTTCTCTACAACCGCAATTCGCCGACACCTGTTTCTGGGGGTTGCCGTATGTTGCAGAATGGGCTTACCCAAGCAGATTTCATTGCTGGCGGTTGCCTGCTGTTTCTGGGTGAAGTGCTCTGAGTGGTATCAATTGAGCTCAGCCTCCCCGCGTCCCGATGAAACGTAGCGCACTCATGACCTCGTCGCGGCCACGCTGCAGCCCGCTAGGTTCCACCCCTATCGTGGTGACGCAGTCTGGCTAGTGCGTGGATGCTCACTGTCGCTCGCGAGACGCAGGTGACGTCTCGATCTCCCTGCTCGATTGCTCGCACTCGGGGAGATATCCCAGGAAATATTGCCCGAGCAAGTGAGGAACCTCTCCCCTACCTCCCGGGATAGTGGCGCCGCTAGAGTGACCCCTATTGAGAAGAACTCTAGAAAGGCGGATTCCTTATGAAGCGTAGGCTCTTATCGGCGGCCCCCATGTTGGCCGCACTGTTTGTGGTCATCGGGTTGGCCCTGGCACTCGGCGCCTGCGGAGCAGCAGGAGACGCAAGGGAGGAAGCCAAGGGGCGCCCCCTACCCAAGAAACCGGGAGCCCTTAGCTCCGGCCAATACCACTCGGTCAAGTTCAAGCCCTCGCTCTCCTTCAAGGTCAGCAAGGGCTGGATAAACTCAGGAGTGGAGTTGCCCGCCTTTATCCAACTGGGGTATGAGGGGTTTAACCTACGATTAACCTTCGCGAACATCAAGGAAGTCTACAAACCTGGCACGATGAGTGTGGTGGATGCCCCCAAAGACCTGGTCGGGTGGTTGCAGCACCACCCCTTGCTAAAGACCTCCAAACCACAGCCGGTTACGGTAGGAGGCGTCGAGGGTGAGCAGTTCGCCGTGCTCGTGGAGGATTTGCCCAAGGACTACTCTGGTCTTTCGTGTTCGGATTGCGTGGACATAGCTCCACTAAGCAATGACCAGGCAGCCGCATTCTTCAGAGAAGAAAAAAAAGCGTGAGGTGATCGTCCTAGAGGACGTCAAAGGCGATACGGTGATGATCTGGTTTGCCGCGACGCCCGATGAGTTCGATGAGTTCGCTCCCAAGGCCCGGAAGGTGCTTGATAGCGTCAAGTGGAGACCTACCTGACCCTGCGCTAGGAGAGCTCACTCACCAGAGTGCGCAGAACGACGCTCTCTGAAACGGACCCGGGTTCCGGCTTCATCGAGGGGCTGCTTCGCAACGGTTGTCGAGATGCTTGGAAGAAGGTAATCCTGTAGAGTGATGGTTGTGACGAAAGGGACAAAGAAGCAGGATCGAGAGGTCGGTAGGATGAGCCGTCGCACCGCGGCCTGTTTGGCGTGGTCCGTGTGCGCGGTGTGCGTAGCACTCATGGTGCTCGCTCTCTCGCTCGACTTCTTTACAGACGACAGTTTCACCAGCAGTGGTGTCGTATTCTCACGAAGCCCTGGTCTTGCCTTTGCTGTACTGACGGGTATGCTCTCGCTGGTGTTCCCTGCGGTCGGGGCGATCATTGCCTCGCGGCTCCCCATGAACCCTATCGGCTGGATCTTCTGTGGCGTCGGACTACTTTACACAACGCAGCGCTTCACCCAGGCGTACGCCAACTACGCACTGCTCGTGAATTTCGCATTTCCCGGTGGGGAGTACATGGCCTGGTTCTCAGGGTTGGTAAATCAAGGAAGTCTAGTCTTAGCGGGAATCTTCGTGATGTTGCTGTTCCCCGACGGCAGTCTACCATCTCGTCGGTGGCGAATCGTCGCGTGGACGG
>Ga0126308_10000618_pt1 | contig 12329 bp, 11 predicted proteins | sample Plot55_FD_92533 | JGI IMG/M metagenome (GOLD analysis project Ga0126308, IMG submission 92533) | Serpentine soil microbial communities from UC McLaughlin Reserve, CA, USA - Plot55 | ecosystem: Environmental > Terrestrial > Soil > Grasslands | place: USA: UC McLaughlin Reserve, Lake County... | reverse complement strand
GATTCTAGAAGTAGTAAGGAAGCACTCCCTGCGCGCCAAGCGTGTACCAGACTCCGAATACGAGGCTCATCGAACCGACGGCCGGCGCGATCCGGTGGAACCATCGCCGGACCGGCGCACGCGACAGCGTCAGACCGAAGCCCGCCGACAAGAGCGTCATAGAAACGGCGGTGAACAGCGCGAAGGTCGCGAGTGCGATCACGGCGACGACATGGCTGTGGATGCTCGCGAGCAGGAGGACCCCGACGCCTGCGCTTCCGCCGATCCCGTGGAGAACGCCGATCCCATAGGCCTGGAGCGGCGAACGTGCGCTGGCGCCGCGGTGCGGATGCGGATCATCGTCGCCGTGGACGTGACCGTGGGCATGCGCCCCTCGATCGTGCGCGTGCACGTGGACGTGGAAGAGCCCGCGCCGCCAGCGGACGAGCACCCACGCGGCGAGAGCGACGATCATGAGGCCGATCGCGGTCTCTGCGCCGCGCTGAACGCTTTGGGGCAGGTACGCCTCGAAGAGCACGATCGGCAGGCCGAGCGCGAACAACGACGTCGCGTGACCGGCTCCCCACGCCGATCCCAGCCTGCAGGCTCCACGAACGCCGCCGTCCTTGCGCCCGGCGATCAGTGCCGTGACGGCGGCCAGGTGGTCCGGGTCGCTCGCGTGGCGGAGCCCGAGCACCAGCGCAACGCCGGCGACGACGAGCAGGCTCGTCCCATCGCCGAGCGACGACAGCCAGGTGTCGAGGCCGAACACTCAGATCACCTTTGGCAGAGCGCGCACCGTCATGAGCAGGCCGAGAACGAGGACAACGATCGCGCTGACGGCTGGCAGCGCACGCACGACCCGGCCGTCCAGCCGCAGTCGCGCCGTCAATCGCTTCGCGCTCACCGCGATGAGGCCGATCCCGCTCATCGCGGCCGCGAGACCGAGGCTGAACGCAACGATGAGGACGAGGCCGTAACCAACGCGGTGCAGCGAGATCGCCGCCAGCAGGACGACGAGCGCCGTCGGGCAGGGGATCAACCCGCCCGAGATGCCGACCCCCAGAAGAGAGCGCAGGCTCAGGTCGTCCTCGTGGTGGTGGTGGTGCCCGTGCGCGTGTCCGTGCGCGTGCCCGTGGCCGTGCGTGTGGGCGCGCCGTCGACGCAAGCGCGCCCGCAGGACTGCGAGGCCGACGCCAACCACGAGCAGCGCGGAGGCGAGGTTCAGCCACGGGTAGAGCTGCTCCGGAAACAGGAACTCGGACAGCGCGAGCGTGACGAGGCCGAGCGCGAAGACGCCGATCGTGTGAGTGACCGTTACCGTCGCCCCCAGCAGGAGCGCGTGCCGTGGCGTTCCGCGCGACCCGACGAGGTAGGCGGCGACGATCGCCTTGCCATGGCCGGGGCTGAGGGCGTGCACGGCGCCCCAGAAGAACGCAAGCAGGAGAGCAAGCAGGATGAAGCCGGTGCTCAGGCGCTCCTTCGCGATCAGGCCCTCGAAGCCACCGTGACTGCGCACCCGCACGCTCACGGGCGAATCGAGCGCGCGCGGCGAGGAGACGGATGGTTCCGCACCGTTGCCCGCAGCAGGGACGAAACGCGCTCGAGCGCTCGTCACGTCGAGCGGGCTCGACAGCAGGTCCTTCGGATAGGCGCGCAGCTCGTCGGTCGCTGAGCGTTGCGGCACCGTCGCAGAGACCAGGCGGGCGCCGGAGCTCGGAGCGATCACGACCTCTTTCCAGCCGATCCGGCCGGGGAAGGTGCGGTCGCGGTACGTCAGCTCCTTTTGACCCGCGCCCACGCGTGCAGACGCGAAGACCGCCTCCAGCCGCGTCGTGCGCAAACCCGCTGCTCCCGGTGGAAAACCAAGGGCGTGGCGCGTCGGCTTCAGCGCAACCGGTCGACCGTCGACTCGAAGCGCGAGCCCACGCCGGACCGTCGTCACGAGCGCTCGTGCGTACGTCGCGCGGCCGAGACGCTCGACCCGCGCCCGCTGCTGGAACGTCGGGATCTCCGCGAGGTCGAGCACGTACAGGGCGTAGACGCGGTCACCCGAGACGACGACGCGGCTGTAGTGGTTCGTCGTGAAGTTTCCGAGCGGGTGCGCCGCGGCGGTCGGGGCCAGAACCGCCGCGGCAACTGCCAGGACGAGGAGCGCGCGCTTCACCTAACGAGCCTCTGCGCCACCGGCGCCCACAGCGACGAGAAATGCGGGTTGAGCGCGAGCGCACGCCGGAACCAGCTGCGCGCGGTTTCTTCGCGGCCGAGGCAGCGCTCGATCATGCCGCGGTGGAAGAACTTGAGCGCGTCGCGGGTCCCGAGCCGCAGCGCGCTTTTCGAATGGCCGAGCGCCTCGGCGCACTGGCCGTTCCGCTCGAGCGCCCAGGCGAGGACATCGTCTCCATCGATGCTCGGCCGGTCGCGCTGCGCCGCGCGCGCGAGGTCGAGCGCCTGCGGCAGGCGAATCGCGTGGTCCGCCTGGAACAGCGCGATCTCGAGGTCCGTCTTGACACCGTTCGAATTCAGGAGACGCCGGATCGCGTCGAGCAGCGCGTACTGGCGCTTGGCGGCCTTCTCGCGTCCGGCGACTTGAAGCAGATCGCCGAGTGCGACGACGAACTGAGGCAGCGGGATCTTGGCGACGGCGCGCCGCTCGAGCGCGATCGCCCGCGCATAGCTCCCTTGTGCCGCCTCGACCTGCGCCAGCGCGTCGAGCGCGAAGACGTATCCCGGGAACGCCGCGAGCGCGCGCAGGTACTGCAGGCGTGCGGCATCGACGCGGCCGCTCGACCAGTAGAGCTTGCCGAGCTGAACGCTCGTCCAGGCCAGAGGCTCGGGCTCGCCGGCGCTCGCATTGACGGCGGCCCGCATCGGGGCGAGAGCCGCGCGCGGCCGGCCGAGCAGCTCGCGCGCGTACGAAGCACGCGCGTATGCAGCGAGGCCGGGCTCGAGCCTCATCATCGTGTCGAACGCGTCGAAGGCTTCGGGATAGCGGCCGAGCTCGACGAGCGCGTCGCCGACAATTCCCCAGCTACGCGACTGGATCGCCTTCGGCACGCCAGCCGAGTCGCCGAGCGCGATCGCCCGCCGCCCAAGCGCGAGCGCCTCGCCAAACCTGTGGCGCGAGAGCGCGAGCGATGCGACGCCGCTCACGATCAGCGGGCTCGAGGGCGCCAGCCCTCCCGCGTCCCGTAGGACGCCCTCCGCCTTGGAGTAGTAGGTGGGGTCGCCGGTCTCCCGCGCCCGCTGCTCGTATTCGAGACCGAGCAGCGTGAGCGACGTCGAATCGTCGGGATCGGCGCGGAGCCGAGACTGAAGCTTCAGGATTTCTGCTGCGGTGTTCCGCGCTGCGGGTAGCGACGGGAGTCGCGCGCCGAAGGGCGCTGCAGCTGCAGGCGCGGGCGGCGCGGCCGCAGAGGGCGAGCGGGAGAGGATCCCGCCGAACATCGCGACGGCCGCTGCGATCGCGGCGGCGCAGAGCAGGAGGAGGAGCCTGCCGCGAAAGCGCAGACTCCTCCTCGTCGTGCTCGTGGTTCCCTTCAACGTTCTACGGAGCTCTGTTCAGGTGGATGCGGTTCCGCCCATCCCACGGATCCGGCAGGAAGGGGAACGTCGAAGGCAGTGCCTTGTCGTTCGTGTTGATGCCGTCCGCGGCGTGGGCGTTGATGTAGTTCGACCCGCCGATGACGCGCGTCGCAACGTCCAGGACGTCGTCGATCGGCCTTCGCCCGTTCGGCCACGCGGCCGGATCGGGAGTGGCGGCCCCGTTCGCATCGTGCGCGAGCGGGCCGAGCCGCTTCTGACTCGCGAGCGGCGTCGGTGCCGTGCGCAGGTCGAGGCGCAGGAGGTCCGAGTACTTCCCGTTCGACTGACCCCCGTACGTCAGCAGCAGATCACGGAGATCCGTGCGTCCGGTCGTGCCCGCCGGGACGCCGTAGACGAGCTGCAGCGCGAGCGCGAGCCGCGGGTTCAGGTAGTAGTCGAGGAACGATCCCTCGCTGTTCGGATTGCTGCTCTGCTCGACGGAGTTCCAGAAGTCCTTCTCCGGCGTGCCGATGATCGCCTCGTTCACCAGCGGGTTCGCGAGACGCTGGACCTGCTGCAGCTGGCCGCCGGTCGCGCGGCCACGCGTCGTGAACAGCGGGCGGTACGTCGCAGCGACGCCGCCGATCGTCGGCGTGGACGTCGCGTCCGGGGCCCTGCCGTCGGTGGTGAGCAGCGACGCCGGGACCTCGAGCGCGATCGTCTGAACGTTGAAGCCCGACAGCATGTCGACGCCGAACACGTTCGTGCCGTCGTTGGCGTCCTCGGCATCCGACTCAACCGGCAGCGGTGTGCGGCCGAGGTTGAGCGTGTCGAACAGCCCGCCGAGGTCGATGTAGAACGGATCGTCACGCTGGCCGGCAAAGACGCGGACGCCGTTGCCGAGGTCGTTGATCCCCTGGGCGGCGAGCGCGGGATAGTCCGGCATGGTGCGCGGGCCGACGTTCGACGGCACCGCAATCAGGCCAGAGCCGAGCTCGGTCCTCATGAACCCGCCTCTGACCAACGACACCGAATACCGCTGCCGGAGTCCGAGCCCCTCCGAGCCCGGCCCATCGAGGGCCGTGATCGGTGGGAGCGCGACCTGCGCCAGTGGAAGGCCGGCGTCGTTGACGATGCCGCGGATCTCGTTCTGGAACTTGAACTCGAACACGACGTCGTTCGCCCGGCCGTCCTGATCGTTGTCGATCCGGAAGCGGTAGGTGACGTTCGGGTCGAAGTTGTAGTAGTTCGGCGCGGCACTCGGCTCTTCGGCCGGGTTCGTGTCCATGACCAAGACGACGTTGCCCTCGTGGCCCGGCTCGTAGCTACGGAACATGAAGAAGTCCGTGATGTCGGCCGGGGCGTCAAGGGAGATCAACGGCGCCTCGCGGTGGCTCGCGGCGAGTGCCGTGGCCGGTCCGGACCCGCGCCCTAGCGCGAGTACGAGGACAGATGAAGCCGCGATCAGAAGCGCTAGGAGCGGCAGCTTCCTTCGCATGCGGTAACTCCTCTCTCAGGGGACTGGGGTTAGGCGTGGTTCGTCCACCGCCGTCGTTCGGTTCGATCGGCGAACCGAAGCCGCGGCGGCGGCGAACTAGATGGCGATGAAGCTGGACCTGCGGTGTTAGCGTTGAGGGGCCGCGAAGGCGGGCCCCAGCCGATGCGAGCGAATCTCGCTCATCTGTCCGACGAAGCGCTGGTCGCGCTCGTCGAGCGCGGCGAGGAGGTCGCTCTGGGCGAGCTGTACGACCGGTTCGGCCGCACCGCCTACGGCTTGTCATTTCGGATGCTCCGAAACGAGTCGCTTGCGGAAGACGCCGTACAAGAGGCATTTCTAATGGTCTGGCGGAGCGCCGCGCGGTTCGTTCCGGAACGCGCGAAGGCGAGCACCTGGCTGCTGACGATCGTCCACCGGCGGGCAGTGGACGTCGTTCGGCGCGAGGAGCGACGACGGACGGAGCCGCTCGGGCCTGCCACCGACGCAGCCTCCGCCGAGGGCTCGGCCGAAGACGTTGCCTGGCTTCGGCTTCGGCGCGAGCGGGTTCAGGACGCGCTCAGGCAGCTTCCGGACGAGCAGCGCGAGGCGATCGAGCTCGCCTACTACGGCGGGTTCACGCAGTCGGAGCTCGCGGACCGCCTGGGCCAGCCGCTGGGTACGATCAAGAGCAGGATGTTCGCGGGGCTCGGCCGCTTGCGCGAGCTCCTCGTCGACGTTCAACCCGAGGAACAGCCATGGAGCCCGAGGGAATCCACGAGCTGACGGCTGCGTACGCGCTCGCGGCTCTCGACGAGCGCGAGACGCAGGCGTACGAGGCGCACCTGCGCCACTGTTCGCGCTGCCGTGACGACCTGGTCGCGCTACGCGAGGCGGCGACGTCGCTCGCGTACGCGGCGCCTGCGACCTCCCCGCCGGCGGCTCTGCGCGGCCGCATCCTCGAACAGGCGCGGGCGGAGCGCTCGAACGTCGTTTCGCTGCCGCGCCGGCTTCGCGACCGCCGCACTCGCATCCTGGCGGCGGCGACGGCCGTCGCCGCTGCAGCGGCGGTTGCGCTCGGAATCTGGGCGGCGGTCCTTCACAGCGATCTCGACAGCACGCGCTCGGCGCACGCGCGGGACGCGCAGGCGCTCGCGCTGCTCGCGGAACCGGGCACCGACCACGTTCCATTGACCGGCGCAAGCGGGATGCTCGCCGTCGCCTCCTCGGGCAAGGCGGTCCTGCTCCTATCGGCGATCGCGATGGCGCCGAGCGATCGCACCTACGAGGCCTGGGTGATCAAGGGGAAGCAAGCGCAACCAGCGGGGTTGTTCCAGGGAGGAGCCAACCGCGTCGTCCCGCTCACGCGTCCCGTTCCGGACGGCGCAACCGTCGGCGTCACGATCGAACGGAAGGGCGGAGCCCCCCAGCCGACGAGCGCCCCGATCGTCTCCGCGAAGCTCAGCAATCTCTGAGCCCCCACTAGAATCCTCCGTCGCGTGCTGTTTCGCAAACGCAAGCATGCGTCGAGCAAGCCGCGGCGCAAGATCCGAAAGCTCCGTCTCCTCGCTCTCGTCCTCGTCCTCGGGGTCGTGTGCTTCGGGGCGTTCGTCTTCGGCCTCGTGACGGCGATCTCCCAGGAGGTTCCGAAGCTCGACCCCTCCTACCAGCAGCGAATCGCGAGGAACGGCTACATCTACGAGGCCGGCAACAAGCAGGTGCTCGCCGTGCTACGAGGCGCTCAGAGCCGCGTCATCGTCGGCTCTGAGGAGATCGCGCCGATGATGAAGCAGGCGATCGTCGCGATCGAGGACCGGCGGTTCTTCGAGCACCGGGGAGTCGACTTGCGCGCGATCATGCGCGCGGTCTGGTCCGACGTGACCCATCAGGCGATCGTGCAGGGCGGATCGACGATCACGCAGCAGTTCATCAAGAACGCGTACGTCCACAGCTCCCCGTCGATCGGACGAAAGCTGAAGGAGGCCGCGCTGGCGTGGCAGCTCGAGCAGCGGTGGTCGAAGGACCGCATCCTGACCGCGTACCTGAACACGATCTACTTCGGCAACGGCGCCTACGGGATCCAGCAGGCGGCGCAGACCTACTTCCACCACAGCGCGCAAGCACTGACGCTGCCCGAGGCCGCCCTGCTGGCCGGCATCCCGCGCGATCCGACGCTCTACGACCCGGCGACGAATCCGGAGGAGGCGGCGGCGCGCCGTGGGCTCGTGCTGCGCCTGATGTACCAGCAGGGGGACATCACCGCTGAGGAGCTCCGTCACGCGGTCAGCGCCGCGCTCCCACCGCCCGAAGACATCCATCTCCCCGGAACGCAGGGACCTGCGCCGTACTTCGTCAACTACGTCAAGCAGCAGCTCGTCGACCGGTGCGGCTCGAGCCAGGTGTTCGGCGGCGGCCTGCGAGTGCGGTCGACCATCGATCTGCAGCTCCAGCAGCTCGCCCAGCAGTCGATCTCGAAGTGGCTGCGCGATCCGAGCGGCCCGTCGGCGGCCCTCGTCGCGGTCGACCCGCGCAACGGCAACGTCATGGCGATGGTCGGCGGCAACAACTTCCGCGAAAGCCAGTTCAACCTCGCCGTGCAGGGTGAGCGGCAGCCGGGGTCATCGTTCAAGCCGTTCGTGCTGGCAACGGCACTCGAGGACGGCATCTCTCCCGTCACCGAATTCGACTCGAGGCCCGTCGAGATTCCGACGAGCGGCCGCATCTGGGTCGTCCACAACTACGAGGGCGACTACCTCGGCCGCATCAACCTCCAGACCGCGACGACCTTCTCCGACAACTCGGTCTACGCGCAACTCACGAACCTCGTCGGGCCGGCCGCGGTCGTCCGCACGGCGCACAAGATGGGAGTCACCAGCCCCCTCAAGAACTACTTCTCGATTGGCCTCGGGGCGCAGGCGGTCAACCCGCTGGAGATGGCGCGCGCGTTCGCGACGTTCGCCAACGGCGGCTACCGCATCGACAGCGCGATGACGGGAAACCACGCGCGCGCGGTCATCTCCGTGGGCGGGCAGGACGTCGACGAGCACTGCAAGGGAGACAACGCCGCGCAGGGAAAGCGCGTCCTGAGCCCGCGGACGGCGCAGATCGTCAACTCGATCCTCCAGCACGTCGTGGCGGAGGGAACCGGCCGGCGGGCGGTGCTGTCCGACGGACGCCCGGTCGCCGGCAAGACCGGGACGACGGAGAACTACGGCGACGCGTGGTTCGTCGGGTACACGCCGCAGCTCGTGGCCGCGGTCTGGGTCGGCTACCCCGACAAGCTTCGACCGATGCTGACGGAGTTCAACGGCGATCCGGTCGCGGGCGGCACGTACCCGGCGTTGATCTGGAAGGCGTTCATGGAGCGCGCTCTCCCCTACCTCCACGACGATCCTCGTTATTTCACGCCGCCGCCCGCGACGTACGGGAATTCGGCTCTCGTGATCAACCGCAACGGCGCCGTCGCGGCCGACAACGGGAACTGCCGGTCGCCGAAGCTCGTCGTCTACCTGCCCGACGAGGCTCCGTCGAAGCGAGCGAACTGCAAGCCGAACGAGGTCGAGGTGCCGAAGGTCGTCGGACAGCCGCTCGGACACGCGAAGCAGCGGCTCGCGCTCCAGCCCCTGCTCGCGCGCGTCGTCTACAGGCCCGCGATGCCCCGCGAGCGGACCGGCGTCGTGCTCCGCCAGTTTCCGCGTTCGGGGACGCTCTCGTCGTACGACAAGGTGACGCTCGTGCTGGCGAAGCCGCTACACGGCGTCGTTCCGAAGGTGACGGGGCTGAAGTTGCCGCGCGCGCGCGCGCGGCTCGAGAGCGCGAAGCTGATGCCGAGAGTCGTGCGCATGATCCCTCAGCGCAAGCAGCCGGGGCGGGTCCTGTTCCAGGTCCCGAAAAGCGGAGTCGCGGCGGTGCCGGGTATGGAGATCCGGCTGATCGTTGCGCGAGCTAGCCGCTCGGCGCAATCCGCCGGCTGAGGTAACGCGACCCGGCGAGGCCGTAGCGCCAAGGTCGGTCGGCCGCTTGCGTGATCCCGACCCGCGGGCCGACGGCGATCTCCGGCTCGACCTCGCGCTCCAGCAGCTCGAACGGCGGTTCGTCGAGCCGATTGCCGTCGTGGTCGCGCGTGATCGCGAGCGCCTGGCAGAGGCGGCCGGGACCGGCGCAGAGCAGGCGCGGCTCGCCGAGGCCGCGACGGGCGCGCATCTCCTCCAGCCCGTGCGTCGGCTCGAGCGCCCGGATCAACACGGCGCTGGCAATGCCTTCGCCCTCGCAGACGAAGTTGACGCACCAGTGGATGCCGTACGAGCGATAGACGTACGCGTGTCCGGCGGGGCCGAACATCGTCGCGTTCCGGGGTGTCTTGCCGCGATAGCCGTGCGCGGCGGGGTCTTCCTGGTCATAGGCCTCTACTTCGACGATCGTCCCGCCGACACCGGCGACGAGGAGCCTGACGCCGATCAGCTCGGGGGCAACCTCGTGCACCGACCGCGCGAAGAAGTCACGCAGTAGCCGCATCGCGTTCCTTCCCGGCGTCGTAGCGGATCAGCGAGGGAAACAGCAAAGCGACTGCGACGGCCGCGCCCACGCACGCGAGGCCGCCTGACACGATCGAGACGCGCAAGGAGGTGAGCGACGCCACGACGCCCGCCTCCAGGTTCCCAAGCGACGGCGTGCTCGCGACCTGCGCGAACTCGATCCCGCCGACGCGGCCGCGCATGTGGTCGGGAGTCAACGTCAGCATGATCGTGCTCCTGAAGATCGCACTGATCTGATCCCCGACCCCCGCGATCGCGAGCAGCACGACTGCGAGCCAGAGCTGGCGGGCGAAACCGAACGCCGTGATCGCAGCCCCCCAGATCAGGATCGAGACGATGATCGCGACACCCTGGCGCCGAACCGCCCCGGCCCAGCCGGAGGTGATTGCCGCGGCAAAGGCTCCCGCGGCCGGAGCGGCGTAGAGGAAACCGACCGACTGAGGGTCGGCGAACACGTGGTCGGCCAGCGCCGGGAACAGTGCCTGCGGGAAGCCGAAGATCATTGCGAGCGAGTCCACCAGGAAGAACCCGAGCACGACGTTCTGGCCGCGAATGAACCTGAAGCCTTCCGCCAGGGCGCGGAGCCCGGGCTGTGCGGCTTCCCCCAGCGGCGCGAGCGCCGGTAGCGAGACGATCGAGACGAAGCCGGCGACGGAGGTCGCGAGGTCGATTCCATACGTCGCCGAGAACCCGATCTGGCTGATGAGCAATCCGGCGACTGCCGGTCCGACAATCGCGCCGAGCTGCGCGTAGAGCCCGTTCAGCGCCGAGGCGGCGGCGAACTGCTCGGGCGGAACGAGCCGCGGGGCGAGCGAGCGGTACGCGCCCGCTCCGAAGGAGAAGAACGCCCACGAGAGCGAGCCGAAGACGAAGCAAGCCCACAGCTGCGGGTGCGGGATCGCGGCGTTGACGACGAGCCCGACGACTGCCAGCGCCATCCCGATCTCCGTCCCGATCAGGAGGCGGCGGCGGTCGACCGCGTCCGCGAACACCCCTCCGACGAGGGTGAACGTGATCAGCGGTCCGAACTGCGCCAACGAGAGCAACCCGACCCAGAGGGGCGATCCGGTGAGTTCGTAGACCTGGACGGGCAGCGCGACGAGCGACATCCGCCGGCCCAGGAACGAGATCGACTGCCCCAGCCAGACACGGCGAAACTCCGGCGACTCGCGAAGCGGCCGCACGTCGAGCGCGATCCGCCGCAGCACGCGGTTCAGAAGAGTTGCTGCTCGCTGCCCTCGGCGGAGGTCGCCTCGAGCAGCCTGCGCGCGCGGCGGCGAAGGTCGCCGAGGTCGACGCGGCCCGATTCGGCCTGTTCGACGAGGCGGCTCGCTAGATCGACGGCCTCATCCATGACCGCGACACCCGCAGCCGCGTCCGAGCCCATCGCCTCCAGGATCGACCTTTCAGTTCGCGATGCGACGATCGGGTCGGGCACGCCCTCGACCCAGACCCGCGTTCGCTGCCCGCCGCCGCGCTCGTCGCCGCGCAATGGCTCGAGCGCGTAGATCTTGTCGGCGCGCGCGTACTTGCCGAAGCCGAGGAACACCATCTTCGGCTGCCCGTCCGCCATGGCGCGATTATGGCGGACGAGCATGGCATCAGCTGCCCCGGCGGGAGCCGCGCTTCGCGGACTCGACGTTGTGCGGCAGATTCTCCACGTACGCTGACTACGGCTTGAGAGCGGTCAACCCACGCATGGCGAGGCGCGCGCTCCTCGCCTTCGCCGCGCTCTGCGTCGGCCTCGTCGTCGCTGTCTACGTCGTCGCCTTCGACAGCGCCCGAGGCGCCGGCTGGGATTCATACGCGATCGGAGCCGCGACGGCGGAGCGGAACATTCCAAGAATTCGCGCCGCGAGTGCGCGCCTGATCGAGACGATCGACATCGGGTCGCTCGTCCTGCTGGGGGGAGGGCTCGTCGTGGTGGGGGTGTTTATACGTCGCTGGCGCGCCGCGATCGGCGCACTCCTCGTGGTCGCCGGCGCAAACGCCACGACGCAGGTGCTGAAGCCGTCTCTCGGGGCAGCGGCGCCATTCGGGGATCCGCGGGCCGAGCTCCAGTCGAGCTTTCCGAGCGGCCACGCGACGGTGGCGATGTCGCTGGCACTCGCTGCGGTGCTGGTCGCACCCCCGAGCTGGAAGCTCTTTGTAGCGCTAGGCGGTGCGGCGTACGCCGCCGCGATCGGGATATCGCTGCTCATCCAGGCAAGCCACTATCCGAGTGACGTGGCCGGCGGTTACCTCGTCACGGGCGCGTGGGCCGGAGCCGTCGGTGCGCTCTTCGGTCTCGACCGCAGCACACGGAGCGGCTCGGCACGGCAGGGGCTGATCGCAGCCGGAGTCATGGCAGCGGGTTTCGCCGTGGCGGTCGCGGTCACCGTGCACAGGCATCCCGGCATCGTCCTCCGCGTCCATCTAGAGACGAAGCTCGTGTTCATCGTCGGCGTGCTCGCCGCGCTGGCGATCGCCGTTGCGATCGGCCTCGCGTTGCTGCTTCAGGCGATCGCTTGGCGAAGCGCATCGACGACGCGCTCCTGATCCTCGGGCTCGATCGCCGAGAAGAACGGAAGGGCGAGCGTGTGCCGGCTCGTCTCCTCCGCCACCGGGAACATCCACTCACGAAAGCCGTGGTCTTCGCGCATGTACCTCTGGAGATGGACGCACGGGAGGTACGGCCGCGTCTGGATCCCTTGCTCCTCGAGCCGCGAGATCACTCGCTCGCGTTTCGTTCCGGAAGCGAGCTTGACGACGTAGACGAACCACGACCGCCGATGATCGTCGTCGTCCGGCTGGAGCGTCGACACGCCGTCAACGTC
>Ga0126308_10000617_pt1 | contig 12336 bp, 12 predicted proteins | sample Plot55_FD_92533 | JGI IMG/M metagenome (GOLD analysis project Ga0126308, IMG submission 92533) | Serpentine soil microbial communities from UC McLaughlin Reserve, CA, USA - Plot55 | ecosystem: Environmental > Terrestrial > Soil > Grasslands | place: USA: UC McLaughlin Reserve, Lake County... | reverse complement strand
TCGAGGGCCTCGGACGGCCTGAGGACCACGGCGAGATGCTCGCGCACCACTACGTCGAGGCGCTGAGGCTCGCGCGCGAGGCCGGGGCCGAGCCGCCCGACGAGCTCGTCGAGCGAGCGCGGAGAGCCGCGCTGGACGCGGGCGGCCGCGCGCTCGCTCTGGGCGCGTTTGCCGCGGCGGCGCGCTTCTACGAGGCGGCGCTCGAGCTGTCGCCGGCCGACGATCCCGAGCGTGGAAGACTCCTTCTCGCCTACGGCCGCAGCCGACTCGAGGACCAGGCGCTCGACGTCGGCGTCCTCGAGACCGCGCACGTCCTCCTGCTTGACGCAGACGACATCGAAGGCGCGGCCGAGGCGAAGGCCCGGCTCGCGACGATCTTCATGCTGCGCGGAGACCAGCAGCGCGCCGTCGAGCACCTCGAGGCCGCCCGCGAGCTCGTCGAGCCGCGCGGCGCCTCCCCGGAGAAGACCTTCGTGCTCCAGGAGCTCGCCAGGGTGCTGATGATGGCGGACGTTCACGACCGGAGCATCGAGCTCGCGACCGAGTCGCTGCGGCTCGCCGAGGAGCTCGGGCTCGAGGCTTCGCGGTCACGGAACCTCAACACGATCGGATCCGCCCGCTCGCTGGCCGGTGACCTCGGGGGGCTCGACGACCTCGAGCGCGCAGTCGAGATCGCCGTCGCGGCCGGCTCGCACGAAGAGGTCTCGGCGCTCGCCAACCTCCACTCGATGGTGATGGACATCGGCGACCTCGAGCGGGCCCGCGAGCTGCACCGTCGTACGCAGGAGGTCGCCGACCGGCTCGGGCTCGCGGGCTTCATCGACTGGCAGCGTGGCGAGCACGCGGTGCACTGCTACTGGAACGGCCGCTGGGACGAGGCCCTCGAGACGGCCGATCAGTTCCTCCGGGACGCTGCGGGTGGGCCGGGCCACTACATGGAAGCCGCCTGCCACTGGGCCCGAGCTGCGATCTGGTCGGCGCGCGGCCGCAGGGACGACGGCCTCGTTGCGGCGCGCCTCTGCACCGAGCAGGCCCGTGCGATCGGCGACCCGCAGGTGCTCCAGCCCGGGCTCGCACTCGAAGGGCGGCTGCTGCTCGATGCCGGCAACCGCCGGCAAGCGGACGAGCTGGGAGACGAGCTGCTGCAAGGCTGGCGCTCGATCGGCCTGCGCTACCCGCTTGTCTGCACCGAAGGAGCCCGGCTCTTTCGCGGCCTCGGACGTGCCGGCGACCTCCTGGCCACGCTCGACCAGGTTCGCGTGCCGTCCCTCTGGCACCTGGCCGCGCGCCGCGTCGCCGAGGGCGACCTCGCCGCCGCCGCCGAGACCTACGCGAAGATCGGAACGACCCCGGACGAGGCGTACGCACGGCTGCAGGCGGCGGCCGCGTTCGTCGCCGCGGGCGACCGCAACGCCGCAGACCGCGAGCTCGCGCTGGCGTCGCCGGTCTTCGTCCAGCTGGGCGCGACGGCGTGGAAGGCCGAGGCCAGCTCGCTCCTGGCCGAGTCAGCCTGAGCCGCAGCGCCTGAAGGCCGTGAGCGGGTGCCCGCGCTCCTGCCAGTCGTCGACGCCGGCGTCGAGCACGGGCCGGGCGCGCACGCCCTCGGCCGCCAGGACGCTCGCGGCCACGCCCGCGCGGGCGCCGCTGGAGCAGATCGTCACGACGGGCCTGCCGTTGTCGAGCTCGTCCCGGTACGCGCGCACCAGGCGGTACGGGATGTGGCGGCTGCCGGGGATGTAGCCCTCGTCGCGCTCGTCCTTCTCACGCACGTCGACGACCTCCACCGCGTCGGCTCCGACGAGGCGCTCGAGCTCGTCGATCCCGACCGGCTCCAGACGCTCGGGCGCGTCGAGCTCGAGTACATAGCCGGCGACGTCGAGCAGCCCCACCGCGTGGAGGCGGCGCGCGGCCTCCCGCGCCTGCTCCGCATTCGACGCGTGGATCGTGATCGGCGTCTCGTGGTCGAGAACGAAGCCCGTCTTGGTCCCGACCGAGCCGCCGTCGAGCGGGATGTTGACCGCGCCACGTGCGTGGCCGGCGGCGTGCTCCTGCGCGGGCCGCACGTCGAGCAGCTGGCCGCGCACGGCGTCGACCAGCTCGAGGGGAGGCTGCGCGGCCAGGAACGGCCCGCGGTTCAGGCCGACGACGCGCTCGACCGTCGGCGGCCGTGGCGCCGCGATCCCGGCGGAGTGCGCGACGAACTCCTGCACGTCGTGAATGGCAAGCGCCTGGTTGGAGAGCTTCTCCAGCTGCAGCGTCGAGACGCGTTCGCGACCGAGGCCGGCGCCGCAGAGCGAGCCGCCCGTATGGCCCGGGTCGATCTCGGTCTCCCCGGGCAGCTCTGCCAGCCGCTCGAGCGAGCGGAACAGGTCCTCCGCTCCCTCCCGCGCCTCGATCGCGAGGTCCGGCCGTGCCGCGTCGCCGATCAGGAGCGAGTCGCCGGTCAGGAGGTGGCCCTCGACCAGGAAGCAGCAATGCTCGGGGCGGTGGCCCGGCGTGTGGAGGACGCGGATCGGGATCGAGCCCACGAGCACCTCGTCGGAATCGGCGAGCGTCTCGCACGGATACGCGACGTCGGCGAGCCCGTGGATCGCGACCGGGAGCTCGTGCTCGAGCCCGCACCGGCCGTGCCCGGAGACGTGGTCGGCGTGGTTGTGCGTCTCCAGCACGCGCACGATCCGCAGCCCCCCCGCGTCGGCAGCCTCGAGGTAGGGCTCGATCGCGTACGCGGGATCCACGAGCACGGCCTCCCCGGCCGCCTCGTCGCCGATCAGGTAGGACGCGCAGCCGAGATCGTCGTCCACGAGCTGCTTGAAGACCACCTCGGCACCGACGCTACCACCCGCCCCCGCTAGCTTTCTTGAAGTGATGACCTTCCGCTTTGCAGGCGGTTTAGGTCGTGGCGTCGCTTTCAGACCGCACCGAGACCACGCCGGCACGGCGCTCTACTGTCTTTGGGCGCCGCTGGCGGTCGCAGGCGTCGAGCAGCACGACCCCGCCACACATCGTCGTTCGGGTCGACCACGACGTGCCCGCAGACGTCTGCCGGTATCGACGCCTTGCTATGCCCCGACCACTGCTTTTACGCAAACCGACTCGAAGCCGTGAGTGAGCCAGAGCGAGCAGCGCCGATGCCGCAGGGCATGGAAGAAGGTTGATCCCGCTTTCGTCTTGTCTCAATGCCGGCACCGGCTGAAGAACGCAGGGTGGGGCCGAGCGGCTAGCCAACCGACCCGAGCTGCGGCACTCGTGGGTCGTGCACAATCGACCCCACCTCTGCGAAGGTACCCGTCGCAGGAACGGCCTGACCAGAACGGCAGGGGGCCTTGGTATTTGCGGCCGCAGAGCGCGCACGACCGTCAGCCAGCCGGACATCGAAGAGCGGCAAGGCCGAATCAGGCTGCCGCGAGCACGCCCGCGATGGACCCGCTGGAGAGTGACGTCCGGAAGCAGCTCTCTGCGGCAGTGAAACATCGCCTAGGTCTACAGGAGGGCGAGCGCGTTCCTGCTGAAATTCAAGGGCTCGTAGATTCCGCCTCCCGAGAAGTGGCGGGAAGTGCGGTCGAGTCAACGCTCGTTCAGGCAGTGGCTCGCCTGCGGCCAGCGCCATTGGACGGCCACGCCCGAAACGAACCGCCGAGAGCGGCGTCAAACGCCGCTCTCGTGGAGGCAGCGCGATTGGCAGCGAAGAGAAAAGCTCTGCTGGTCGCAGGTTTCTCAAATGACGAGGCAATGCGACTCCTCGTTGCGGAGGTCACTGGACTGGCGTCGCGAGAAGCCTAGGGACGGCCGCGCGACACATCGGTTGGGGTCGTCTCGCCCAGGGCGACCTCCGGCGCAGTCCTAAGTAGCTCGCGGCCAAATGGTTCGAACCGGCCGACTCGTCGCTCGTGAGGCGCCGCGCCCATCAGCGTAGACGCACGCTAGTTAGCGTTCTTGAACTGAGGCGCAACCGCCGCGCGTGGGAGCCAAACGTCTTCCAGCGGGGTACCTACAGGACAATGCGGCTTCGCTTCGGCATCCTGGCGGTGCTTCTCGGCACGGCCGCCTGCTCCGGGAGCGCGGCCGGGGGCGCCGGCGCGTTGCCGCGCCTGCTCCTCCCCGACCTCGACCAGCGGCCGGCGCTCGCGGTTGCCGTTCGCTGGGGCGGTCCGCCGAATCACCACCCGCTGCTCGTGTTCACGTCGAGCGTCGAGAACGTGGGCTACGGCCCGCTGATCGTCGAAGGACGCCGCGCGACCCTGGGCGCACGGACGATGCGCACCACTCAGCTCGTTCAGCTCCGCGGCGGAGGGCTCCGGCGGATCCCCGCGGTGGGTCGCCTGCGCTACAACGTCAGCCTCTCCCACAGTCACTGGCACCTGCAGCCTTTCGAGCGCTACGAGATCAGGACGCTGGGCGGTGCGCAGATCGTGCGCGATCACAAGAGCGGCTTCTGCCTGACGAGCGACCATCGCTCGCCGCTCACCACCCTGGGCCCCGCCGCATCCCGGCCGGTCAAGGGGAGCGACTGCGCCCGGAACAAGCCGCGGGCGCGACGGCTGCTGGAGGGGATCGCCGTCGGCTGGGGCGACATCTACATCCCTGCCAAGGAGGGCCAGTCCATCGACCTCGCCGGATACACGCCCGGCGATTACGTCCTGGTCCATCGCGTCAACGTTGGCCGGGTCCTGCGCGAGACCACTTACTCGAACAACGCCTCCTCGATGCGGATCAGGCTGGTGGCGCCGGCGACGCCGAACGGCCTCCCGGGGCTGGTGGTGCTGAAGACGTGTGAAACGGGGGTCCGCTGCTAGCTCTCCGTTCGCGCTAGCTAGCGTTCCCGACGTGTGGAAGCCGCTCGTCGCCGGCGCCGTGGCGCTCGCTGCCGGCGCGACGGCGTGCTCCAGCGGGTCGGTCTCGAAGGGCGCGCTGACTGTCGGGGTCGAGAACCCTCCGCCGCCGCCGCGCGGGGCGCTCGTGCTCGGGGGCGAGTCCGGGTCGCGCGCGCTCGCGCTCGCGGTCACGCCGCGAGGGCTGACGGCGACGGTGCTCTCACCCGACGGCGGCCCGCTCTCCGGGCTGAAGGTCTCCTTCGTGGCCGGCTCCCGGGTCGTCCAGGCGCACCCGTGCGGGCCGGGCTGCTACTCGGCCCGGGCGCCGCGCGCCACGCGCGTCGTCGTGCGTCCGAGCGGCAGCAAGCCCGTCGTCTTCCATCTCCCCGCGAAGCCGCGAGTCGGGACTGCGATCGTCGCGCGCGCGGCCCGCGCGACCCGGGCGCTGAAGAGCCTCGTGTACCGCGAGTCGCTGCGCTCGGGGCCCAAGAGCGGCCTGCTGACGACGTGGGAGCTCCAGGCGCCGGACGAGGTCGAGTACCGGATCCGCGGCGGTGCCTCGGCGATCGTGCTCGGGGAGCGGCGCTGGGACCGCTCGCGGCCCGGCGCGCCGTGGCGCCGCTCCCAGCAGCTTCCCGCGCTCCGCGTTCCCCAGCCGGCGTGGGGCTCGCGCGCGACGAACGCCTACGTCCTGCATGAAGGACGCGTCGACGGGCGGCCGGTCTGGGTCGTCTCGTTCGCGAACCCGAGCACGCCTGCGTGGTTCACGACCTGGATCGACCGCGGCACGTACCGCCCGGTGCGCCTGCGCATGACGGCCGCGGCGCACTTCATGACGCACCGCTACCTCGAGTTCGACCGGCCGCTGGCGATCAGGCCGCCGAGGTAGAACTCCGGTATGGCGATGTTCCATGTCGTCCTCCGTCAGGCGGGCCCGGAGTGGCTGCGGGGCAGAGCGATGGAGGAGCAGACCGGCTGGCAAGAGCACGCCGCTTTCATGGACGCACTCGTGGAGGACGGCTTCCTCGTCCTCGGCGGGCCTGTCGGCGGCGAGGACAAGGTCGTGCACGCGGTCGAGTCCGAGTCGGAGGACGCAATCCGGGCCACATGGGCGCGCGACCCCTGGAGCAAGACGCACCTCGTGATCGACTCGATCGAGCCGTGGACGATCCGGCTCGACGGGCGCGAACGCGGCAAGGCCTAGCCTTCCAACCCGTTCTGGCTACCCCGCTGTAGTCCGCCGCACGGCTTCGATCACTATCAGCCAGGCCGTTGCCGCCGCGGCCACGGCGATGAGGGCGAGGGCCAGTCTCGCCCTCATCCGCTTGCCTTGTCGAGCAGCGTGACGACGAACGGTCTCGCGCCCGGCGGCGTCACCTCGAACAGCAGCGCCCAGTGGCCGACCATCACGAGCGCTGGCGCAGAGTGTGCGAACACCCCGGGCCGGCGCTCGCGGAGGCGGTAGCTCTGCTCGCCCATCTCCATGTCAAGCATGTCGAACTTCGAGATCACCTCGGCGCCGCGCACCGGTCGGCCGTTGCGCGTGAGAGCGAGCTCGAAGGCGTTGTCGACCGCCGCGCGGTTCGGCGTCACGCGCACGTGGACGCGGTAGGGGCCTTTCGCGACCGCTTCCGACACGGGGCCGGGGCCGACGCGGGCGGAGATGTCCTGCACGCGCGCGAGCGCGCTCGAGGGCGGCGCGAGACTCGCCAGCACGCCCGCGGCGAAGAGCGCGGCGAGCACGAAGACGATCTCGCCCTGCACGAGCCGCCGCAGGAGGACGGGGGCCGAGGCGTCGCCGCCCTGGAGCCGCGGCTTCGTCCGCGCGAGGTTCACTGCGGCGAGCACGAGCGCCGCTGCAAGCAGCCCGATCTTCCAGAGCAGTGCCTCGCCGTAGGACGTCTGCCAGAGCGACGCCAGGGTCGGCAGCTCCTGGAACGCCTGGCCGATCCCCGTGCCGATCAGCAGCAGCACGGAGCCGAACGCGACCGCCGAGAAGCGCGGGACGACGTACGCCAGCGCAGCGGCGCGCCCGGCTCGGCCGACCGTCAGCCAGAAGACCACGAGGCCGATCAGGCCGCCGAGCCAGATCGACGCCGCGGCCAGGTGCGCGGTGTCGAGCGTCAGCGACAGCCCGCGCGGCGTCTTCTGACCGGCGTGTCCGGCGAGCGCGGGGAGGAGGAGGGCGGCGGCGCCCGCGGCGAGCGCGGCCGGGAGGGCGAGCAGTTCGGCCACCGACCGCTGCTCCCGCTCCGGCCTGTCGACGTAGAGCGCGGCCGCCGCCGCGACCGCGAACAACGCGAACACGAGCTCGAGGTCGAGGAAGTCCCGGCCGAACCCCGACGAGCGCGCCGCCGGGACCACGTTGCCGAGGTCCCAGAACGAGCGCAGCGTGAACTGCGCCGTCGCGAGGAGGGCGTACACCGGTATCGCGATCAGCGCCGCGGCGACAGCTACCGCGAAGGCGACGTTCAGCGAACGCAGGGAGCAGCCCCGAACCGCGCGCACGACCGGCCGCGCGATGAACGCCCGTAGGACGAACAGGCCGAGGGCGCTCAGGACGGCGAGGAAGGCGACCCAGCGCGCCACCAGCAGCTGGGCCGTCGTCGCGGTCTCGCGCAGCGACGGAACCTGGAACTGCGGCGGCGGCCCGGGGTTCGGGCCGACCGCGAACGTGAACGCTCCGCGCACCGGATGGCCGTCCGCCGAGATCACCCGCCAGAACACGAGATACCAGCCCTCGGGCACGCGCCGGAGAGGCGTCACGAGCGTCTGCGGCGACCCGGCAGCCGAGGTCGGGTCGTCCTCCGTCACCTGCCGTCCGGCCGCGTCAGTGACCGAGACGATCGCGAAGCGCGGCTCCACGGGCTCGCTGAAGCGCAGGCGCACCTCCGGTGGCGCGGCATTGACCGTGCGGCTTGCTTCCGGGACCGTCTGCAGCAGGGCGGCATGCGCCCACGCCGAAGGAGGCAGCGCGAGCGCCGCCGCCACGACGATCCCGGTGAGCCCAGCGCGCCTCACGCCACGGGCCGCCCTCTCCCCAGCAGTCCGACGACCGCCAGCGCGACGGCGATTCCCGCCACGATGAGCGCGACGATGGCCAGCGTCGAGCTCGAGCTGCCGCCGACCGACGAGACGCCCTCGATTCGCGGAGCCGGGGTGTCCGAGCTCTCAGGTCCGCTCCAGTCGACGACCTTGCCGTTCGCGTACGTCTGCCGCACGTTGACGGCGTAGTCCTTCGCCGAGTCCACGGTCCCGATGATCCTGACACGGCGTAGTGCTCGGTCGGGACGTTGCCGCCCGACCACGTGACCTGCGTGATCGTGCGCTCCTCGCCGGAGCCCTGGGTGACCTCCTCGCGCTTCCATCCCGGCGAGTCCTCGAACCCGAAGATCGAGAGGCCGTCGGGCGCGGTCAGCTCGACGGTGGTCGTCGTCGTGCCCTCCTCCTCGGTCGGGACCATCAGCGTGAACTCCTGCGTCGTATTCGTCTTCACCACCCCTGGGCTGATCCCCGCGTGGGCGTAAGCGGCACTCGTGATGACGAGCGCCAGCGCCGCCGCGGCGGCGAGCGTCAGTGCCTTGCTCATGTATCTCCCTTCGCGTTGTCGGTACCGGACTACGCCGGCAGCGGCGGGCCGCGCGTCCGGTGGCGCACGCCGCGGATCGCGGCAGGGAGCGAAGAGACGACCGTGGTCGAGAGATCGTGTGGGAGCGGAAAGAGCCTGCGGCGCCCAAGCTCGCGGACGACCGCGCGCATCCACGCGAGCACGTGGCCGGCGGCCTCGGCGAGCGCGGCCGCCAGCAGCGCGAGCGCGGCCAGGATCGGGATCGCGTTCCGGTGCACCGGCCCGACGATGCAGGAGAGGCCGTGGAAGCCGAGCCCCGCACGCCAGTGCAGATACGACTCGAGGTACGCGAAGGCGAGGCAGCTCGCGACGTAGAGGCCGACGGCGCGGACGGCCAGCCGCCGCAGCCGCAGCCTCGGGGCGACGCGCTCCGGGTGGAGCCGGGCCCGCTCGCGCACTCCGAGGGAGGCGAGCCACACGACGAGGACGGAAGCGGTCGCCGCTACGCCGAGCGAGACGAGCGCGATCGTCATGAGGCCGGGGCCGCCGGCGGAGCGCTCCAGCACGCGCGCGAGCGGGCTCGGCTCGAGCGCGTAGGCGAGCACGCGTGAACAGAGCACGAGCAGAGCCACCAGGGCGGGCCAGAGCAGGAGCCTCGCTCTCATCGCACTTTGAGGGTAAACGGCGCGCTGATCACGCGGCCGCGATCGCGGAACTGGAGGAAGAGCCGCCAGGTGCCCGCGATCGGGAGGAGCACGCCGACGTTCAGCTTGCCGGGGCCGAGCGGGCGGCCGACCACGCTCGACCCGCCGAGCACGCTCGTGCACCCGGGCGTCGAGGGCCCGCAGACGTGTGTGTGGAAGTAGTCGAGCGAGCCCGCGCGGAAGAAGATGGCGTGCGCGAGTGCTCCGAACCATGGCTTGAAGCGCATCGGCTTGCCCGCGAAGTCGCGCACGTTCGCCGCGAGTGTTGCCGCCTGAATGGCGTGCAGGCTCTCCGGGGCGTGGAGCGTGATCTTGTAGCCGTCGACCGTCTGGGTCGTCCGGAACGAGGGCAGCGGCTGCGGCCGAAAGGTGCCGGCGACGCGGACGTCGTCGTGGAGCTGGAAGTTGCGCGGCATGTTCTTTGCGGCCGGATAGGCGTCGACCAGCACGCGGTACGGCCCCGGCGTCGGGAAGTCGATCGTCTCCCTGACGCGCCCGTTGGCCCCGATCGGCGGGTGTTTGTGGATGATCGTGCCGAGGTCGCGGCGGATGACGATCAGGTGGACGCCGGTGTGCGGGCCGGAGCCGCGCCGGTAGCTCGTGAGCGCCTTCCCCGACGGCTGGCGGATGGTGAACGAGATCGTCGCCGGGCCCGCGCGAGCAACGCGGGCCGGCGCGAAGCCTTCGAGCGAGAACGTCCGTGCGGGAGCCACCGTCGGGGCACTCGGCCGCGACGAGGACGAGCAGCCGGCGAGGACGACGAGCGCGCAGGACAGGAGCAGGAAGCGCCTCATCTGCAGGCAGGATCACGACGGGTGGGACGGTGTGTCAACCGTTACCCTGACCTGCGGTGCCGAGCGCCCACCTGTCTGCTTCCTGGGAGATGCCGCCCGCGGTGCTGATCGGCGCGGTGGTCGCGGCCGTGCTGTTCGCGCAGGCGTTCGTGCGGCTACGCCGGCGCCGGCCCGACCATGCGTCCTGGAGCCGCGTCGCGCTGTTCGCGGCCGGGCTCGCGCTGCTCGTGCTCCCGCTCGTCTCGCCGCTCGACCACGTCGGCGACGAGGAGCTGCTCTCGGCGCACATGCTTCAGCACGTCCTGATCGGCGACGCCGGGCCAGCGCTGATCGTCGTCGCAGTCCGCGGGCCGCTGCTCTTCTTCCTCCTGCCGCCGTTGCTGCTGCGACCGCTCGCCGGCGTGCGGCCACTGCGCGCCTTCCTCGCGCTGCTGCTGGTGCCGCTCGTCAGCCTCGGAATCTGGGCGGTCGCGTTCCTCGCGTGGCACGTTCCCGCCGCCTACGACTACGCGGCCGCCCGCCCGCTCGTGCACGACCTCGAACACCTGAGCTTCATCGTCGCCGGTTTCCTCGCCTGGACGCAGCTCGTCGACCCGGCCCGCCACGGCCGCCTACGCCGCCCGCAGCGCGTGTTCTTCGCCCTCGCGATGCTGGCGATCGCCCAGCCGCTCGTCGATGCGCTGCTCTTCACGGCGCCTGCCTACGACCGCTACACGGGGGCGCACGGGCTCTCCGCGCAAACCGACCAGCGGCTCGCCGGGGCCGTGATGATGGTCGAGCAGCTGCTGACCCTCGGCGTCTGCGTCGCGCTGCTCCTGCGGCCCTACGTCCGTGAGCGGTTCCGCAAGCCGGCCTTCACGTGACCGCGCCCGCCTCGACGTCGTTCAGCTTCGAGCCGCTCTTCATCGTGCTCTCGGCGGCTGGGGTCTACGGCTACCTGCGCCTCAGACGGATCGTCGAGCGGCCGCCGTGGTGGCGCGCGACGTTGTTTGCGCTCGGGATCGCCCTCGTGGCCGTGCCGCTGAACTCGCCGCTGGAGACGGTCGCGATCCACTACCTGCTCGTGGTGCACCTGCTGCAAAACGTGATGATCGCGGACTGGGCGCCGCCGCTGCTCGTGCTCGGCCTGACCCCGGCGATGCGCGCCGCCGTGGCCGCGCGGGGCGGCCGCTGGTTCGCCTTCGCGACGAGGCCGCGTTTCGCGCTGCCGTTCTGGCTCGCAGTCTGGTACGGCGTCCATCTGCCGCAGTTCTACGACTACGCGCTGCGCCACCCGTGGCTGCTGAACCTCGAGCACACGCTCTTGCTCGGGGCGGGGCTGCTCTTCTGGTGGCCCGTCTTCTCGGAGCTCCCGCAGCGCCTCTCGAGCGCCCTCAAGCTCGTCTACCTCGGCGCGGCCTACGTCGGCTCGGCCTTCCTCTCGCTCGCGCTGATCTTCTCGGCGAGCGCCTTCTACGGCTTCTACGAGCAGGCGCCGCGGCTCTGGGGGCTTTCGCCCGAGAAGGACCAGAACCTCGGCGGGATCCTGATGAACGGCGAGCAGATGATCGTCTTCTTCGCGGCGCTGTCGTACTTCCTGATGCGCCTGCTCTCCGAGGAGGAAGAGGCGCAGCGGGCGCTCGAGGGGCGATGAGCCAGGCGCTCCTCCTCGCGGTGGCGGCCGCGCTCGTCACGGTTCCGGCCGCGCGGGCGAACGGCGACCCTGCGAGCGACGTCCTGATCACGAACCAGGTCTACATCGGGCCGGAGGTGCCGATCTCGAACGGGGACCGAGACGCCCTGGTCAAGACCGTGGCGGCGGCGAACGAGCGCGGCTACCCGATCCGCGTCGCGCTGATCCCCTTCACCTCCGACCTCGGCACCGCCGTCAGTCTCTGGGGCCGGCCACGGGACTACGCCAAGTTCCTCGGCAGCGAGCTCGCCTTCGTCTACACCAAGCCGCTGTTGATCGCGATGCCGTCAGGGTTCGGCGTCTACCACCGGAACAAGCCTGTGACGAAGGAGCAGCGCGTGCTTGCCCGGGTGCGGCCGGGGAAGACGCCGGCGGCGGTTGCGCAGCAGACGACGAAGGCCGTGCGGGCGCTCGCGGCCGCCGACGGGATCACGCTCCCCGCGGCGAGCGGCGGCGGGAGCGACTGGCGCGACCGCGTGATCATCGGAATCGCGGGCGTGCTCGTGCTCTTGATCCTCTTCGTCCCGGGCCGCCGGCTGACGAGAGGCCGCGCTGCGCCGACACAACCCGAGCAGGGACCGTCGCCGTAACCGCCCAGAGCCCGAGGTGGCGGGCGATCACCATTCTCTGGACTTCGTTCGTCCCCTCGCCGATCTCGAGGATCTTCTGGTCGCGGTAGAGCCGCGCGATCGCCGACTCCTCCATGAACCCGTAGCCGCCGTGGATCTGCAGCGCCGCGTTCGCCGCGCGGTGCGAGAGCTCGCCCGTGTAGAGCTTCGCCATC
>Ga0126308_10000615_pt1 | contig 12339 bp, 11 predicted proteins | sample Plot55_FD_92533 | JGI IMG/M metagenome (GOLD analysis project Ga0126308, IMG submission 92533) | Serpentine soil microbial communities from UC McLaughlin Reserve, CA, USA - Plot55 | ecosystem: Environmental > Terrestrial > Soil > Grasslands | place: USA: UC McLaughlin Reserve, Lake County... | reverse complement strand
GCAAATACGGCTTCCTTGATCCCAGCAGGAAGATGGCATACGTAAGGAATAAAAAGAATAGAAAGACGCTTGTCGATAGCACTGACGTACCTCCTAAAAGAATGCCGGCAACTGCATACCGTATTGCTTAAGTCGTTCGGCAAATCGTGGTCTAATTCCAGTTGCTTTGAATCGTCCAATTACTTTACCAGCCGCGTCTACACCAACTCGCTCGAAGAAGAAAATCTCCTGCATAGCCGTTGTCTCACCTTCCATTCCCGTGATCTCTGAGATAGAAGTTACGCGGCGTGTCCCGTCCGTTAGGCGAGCGACTTGAATTACCAGATTAACGGCTGACGCTATTTGCTGCCGCATTGCGCGATCGGACAGCCGCATACCGGTCATCTGAATCATTGTTTCCAGTCTGCCTAATGTATCCCTTGGCGTGTTAGCGTGAATCGTTGTAAGAGATCCGTCATGTCCTGTGTTCATAGCTTGAAGCATGTCGATGGCTTCGCCACCGCGACACTCACCGATTACTATGCGGTCAGGTCTCATACGTAGGGCGTTCCGCACAAGATCGCGCTGAGAGACCTCGCCTCGACCTTCGATGTTTGGTGGTCTGGTTTCTAGTCTTACAACGTGGGGTTGTTGCAGTTGAAGTTCGGCCGAGTCTTCGATTGTGACGATGCGCTCGTCGGCAGGTATGTAGGCCGAGAGTGCATTGAGCAGTGTGGTTTTGCCCGCACCGGTTCCACCGGAGATGATTATATTGAGCCGTGCTTTGACACACATTTCAAAAAGGATCGCGATCTCTTTTGTGAGGGCGGCATTCTCAATAAGCGCCGGCATCTTTAGGGGCTCTGCACCGAAACGACGTATTGATAAAATTGGCCCGTCCAGCGCTAACGGTGGGATGATTGCGTTTACACGAGAGCCGTCAGGCAGTCGTGCGTCAACCATGGGTTGAGCTTCATCAATGCGACGACCGACGGTGGAGACGATGCGCTCAATAACGCGCATCAGATGTTCGTCGTCCTTAAATGCAATCGACGTTTTCTCCAGCTTCCCCCGACGTTCTATGTAGATATTCGAATAGGAATTAACAAGAATGTCGGATACTGTTGGATCAGCAAGTAGAGGCTCCAAAGGTCCAAGTCCAAACAGTTCATGATGGACCTCAGTCACGAGACGCTCTCTCTCCAAGGCAGAAAGCGCCGCACTTTCGGCTAGCAGCAGATCTTCGGCTAATCGTGAGACTTCCGCATGCACTCGATCCGGCGATAGCATGTTGAATTTTGTCAGATCCAGACGCGTGACGATCGACCGATGGAGTCGCGCTTTGATCTCCTGAAAGCTTTGATTTCCGTAGATACTGGACTCTTCGAGGGCTACTGCCGTGCCGTCGCCATTTTGATCTTTAATGTATCTTTCTCTTAGCGCCATGTTTTTTGCTTACTTTCCCCGTGCTGACGTTTATCGCCGATGTTAGTTCTTTAGTCGTTTAGTTAAGCAGTGTCAGGCATGGCCGTAAGTTCCATACCGTTGGAACTTTGGCGTCCGAAGACACTGCCCAGCAGTCTCTTTCGCGGTTGTGGTGACACCGTTTCGTCGTTTCGCTCTATGATGCCTGCGATGCGTTTGATTTCGATTGTTATCTTGGAGCTTGGCTCGCTCTCCACCAGTGGGCGCCCGAGATTTATTGAGTCAATGACCTTTCGATAGTCGTTTGGAATCAGCCCTAACAACTGCTCGTCGAGGTGCGCTTCCACCTTGTGGAGTTCGACATCGATGTTCTTGGTCCACCGGTTAACCACAACTTTCACTTTGTTGCGTGGATAACCCAAGCGCTCGAATACTTTCAGTGCCCGTTTGGTGCTGCGAATGCCTGGGATGTCGAGAGTCATTACTAAAAGGATCTGATCGGCGAGGTCGAGGCCAGCCACTGTTATGGGATCAAACGTGTGTTGAAGATCCAGAAAAAGATACTGGAATCGCTGGGCCAAAACATGCAGCGCTTCGGTAACGTGCTGCGGTTCAATATCTTCCGCCTCGTGCGGTTCAGCCGGCGCAGCCAATAGTGAAAGGTGCGGTGAGTAAGGCGTGATCATGCTGTTAATTAAAGCGTCGTCGAGGCGAGAACGATTCAGCACAAAGTCATTGAGTGAGTACTTTGGCTCGAGACCGAGAAACGAAGCGGCATCTCCTACCTGCAGGTTGAGATCAGTAAGGACCGTATTAACATTCATTGCAGCCGCGAGGTTGGTCGCCAGGAACGACACACCAGTGCCGCCTTTATTTGAGAAGACTCCTACGATGCGGCCACTCTTTATTGTTGCGCCGCGGTGATTTGACCAGAACTCTGCTACTCGATCCAGAACGGTATTGAAGTCTTCCTCAACAATTGGCAACTGCAAAAACTCGCTGGCTCCTGAACGCATGCTTCGTAGTATCAAAGATGGAGAAGGATCGTAGGCCGCTGTGATAATCGCAGTTCCCGCACAAGTTGTGGCCAGTTCTTTGATCAACTTGAAGTCCAGGTCAGAATTAGCTGAATCAAGTGTGATGATGGCGGCGGCCGGCTTTAGCCGCATAACGTCGCTGACCAGCTGGTTTAGATCTTCACAGTCCGCTAGCAGTCGCGTTCGCGGATTATTGAAGAGCGCCTCTTTGATCTTGTCTGAGGGCGCTTGCTTTCGGTTCAGCGTGATGAATGTCAATGCCTGCATGCTCGTGTATTTCCCTTTAGACGTTCAATGACTCCCAGTATTCAATTCTCATCAGCACCCGCCCGGTGGGCATGCCCCGGCGCTCTCGCCGGCGACAGTAGTTTTGTAAGGTGGCATTCTGATGGTTCTCGTTATTAGAGGAACGACAAAATGAAAATCGTAATTGATGATACTGACGGAAACTGCTCCCTGGCCGACGCCAAATCCAGGATTAGCTGAAGGGTCCGAAGGTAGCGCACTGTAGACGACACATATGTTGGCAGCCGTTAGACCGGGCGCCAACTTGTTTCCAGTCCCAGCTACGTTTCCGTACATGGTGATATTTTTTATGTTAGTAAGTGAAGGGGATGTCGTATCACATGCCTCGTCCCCTGGGGTTACATGGGCTGTGCCGGTGGGCGTAGCACCGGGCTGCAACGCGGCGAACCTGGCGCCGCGTCGAGTCGATTCAAGAAGCGCATTATGAGTGTAATAAAGGTTCCCACCTGCGCAGATTGCTATCAGCATTACGAAAAATACGAGGGCGACCACCACAAACTCCAGAAGCGTGGAGCCCTTCTGTTTTTCATTATTGATGTCGTCTTTTCGCATAAAAACTACGGCCCATAAACTAGTTTCAGACCATATAACGCATCGTAATTCGCGGCGTAAACGTGAAGTTCAGCGAAAGCGAATTGCTACCTGCCAAATGGCCCACATTCCAGATCTTGGGTGTGTAAACGTAAGTCACAGTCACAGTGACGTAGCGAGTGCCCAATGCAGTACCCGGTGGTGTGACGCTCACGTCGGTACTCGACAGACCGGTTACGATTGTTTCGCCGGCACACGGACTTTTGCCACATACCACAAGATTCTTTGCGATCGCGAGATCTGTACTCGAATAATTTCCAGAGGTAACGGGCACTGAGGCCAGATAACGAGCGGCAACTTCCGTGGCCTTATTGATTGTTGTATACGTGTAGAACATCCGGCCCATCTCAACCACAGCAGCGAACGCCAACAGTAGAAACGGAAGGAGAAAAGCAAACTCGATCATTTGCGTTCCGCTCTCGTTGCGAATGAATTTCCTCATCTTATGGTTCATAAGCCCGCTTTGTTACTGGTATAGAACTGCTTTCGTTAAACTGGAGGTGCCGCCAGTAGGATCAAAAAAACCTTTGCCGATAGCAAACGCATCTCCGAGGTACTCGAGTTGTAAGTCTGCACCGCACCATGTGTTTGGACCGCAATTACTTCCACCCGCAACCTGGTAGCGCAGGAGGAAGGCGCCAAATTTAGTGATTGTTATAGTCGGCGAAGCGCCGGGATCCAGAGGTTCGATGACTGGCATCACCAAAACGCGTCGATCGTCCTCGCCCGTATGCGAAGGCGCTAATGCGGGACTGCCAGCCAGGTACTGGACCGCTGTGAGTCCCTGATAAATGTTTAGGTCCGGCGGAAATGTCGCCGCGTCCAATTGACCTGCGCCATTAGGAAAAATATCGAACCTGGTGTTGGCGCCTTTTGCGATGGCGTCGCGCCCGTTATTTGAATTGGCTGATTGCGAGCTATCAAGTGTTTTCACATCACCGATGGTTGCGCAGATACCGCTTAAACCGGCTGCAAGTTGAATTGTTTCAATATTGCCTGTTCCAGTAATTGCGGGGATCTGAATTACCGCAAAGGAATGATCGGGGACCCCATTAGTTACCTGAGAACCGGTAATCCCATCTGTATAAGCAGCGGTCACTTGGGAACCGGTCGTGAGTGCTGCTTGATTGGCGGGAGTTAGTGCAAGGGCAATCGGAAAGAAGTTACAGATTCTATTCAGGCCCACTGACATTCCGGCGACGGCTTGCCGTTGTTCAACGTGAGTCGAACCGAGAACTCTAGCCCCGAAGAACATGGTGACATTCGCATTCTGGGTGGTAACCCGAATAAACCGAATGGTGTTTTCGCTGCCTGAAGGGACGCCGCCAGGGCCGGTGTACCATGTACCGCCAAGAGAGGCAGCAAATTCGACAGTCGTTATTGTCGCGTTCGGTGCGGTTAGACCGCTTCGATTGAAACCATATTCATTGACGATTGCCCGTGCCTCCGCATCTGCGTCAATGAGGCCGGTCGGCCCGGAGTTCAATTCGCGAGCTCCGGCCAGCGCTGCGGCGTCGGCGGCATTCTGAAGACTAGCGCGGACCATATAGATGCGCGACACGTCGATAGCCAGGCTTAGTAGAAACACCAGGCCAAACAGAAGGATGGCGGTCATTATCGTAACTGAGCCCCGCTCACCCCTCCGTCTTAGCATGTTTTCGTGTTTGGACATTTCTCAATACCCCTTTGAATTGAGGTTAGTACCTCAGGTCCTTATGGGTTTGGATTTCCCTTTAACGGCTGATTTACCCCCGTAGGACCAGATGGTATTTCGGGTCGGGCTTTTGTCCCACCCGCAGCCGGCGCAGGGCCTGCCGTGCCCGGTTCTGACGCTGGTGCAGGAATGGTTGCGGCACCCGCCGGGGTACCATTGATGATGAATCCCGAAGGTCCTGTCATTGCACCGCTGGTCTTTGGCTCGATCCCGAGCAGTGAACCATTCTTGAGGTTTTCTACATTCGGAATTCGGGGTAAGTCGTCGCGATTGACAGGCTTCACCAGTTGCGCAGTGACAATGAACATCAATTCACTCTCGTTCTTCTGAAATTGCTTGGAGCGAAAGAGATTGCCGAGAATTGGCACGTCGCCCAAGCCAGGCACCTTCGAAAGTGTTTGGGTTTCATTGTTATCTAATAGGCCGGCCAGCGCAAAACTTTGACCGTCGCGTAGCTCAATTCCTGTTTTGGCGCGTCTGGTTCGGAGTCCGGGGATATTAAACCCGGCGAACTGAACACCATTAGCAAAGTCAAGTGTTGATACTTCCGGCTCTAATTCAAGGCGTATGTGGTCCTCATCAATAATCGTCGGTTTGAAGTTCAATCGAACTCCATACTCTTTGAAAATGATGCTGACGGTTGGTCCCGAACTGCCACCGCCGCCCTGGACCACGGGAACAGGATATTCACCGCCGGCAAGGAAGCTCGCTTCCTGACCATTCATGGCAATGAGGTTTGGCTCAGCCAGGGCTCGCAGAGCTCCCTGCTGTTGTAGTGCGCGAATCATCGAGATCGTGTTGCCCCCCATGAGGAACAAGTTCAATCCGCTCGAGATCGTGCCTTTCAGTACGCCATTGGTAACATCGCCAAGTGTGCTTGGACCCTTTCCGCTGTTGACGTAACCGCCCGAGCCAGGTGTACTTTGATAACCAAATGACGTTCCAAGTTCACGCATGCGATTGCGATTGACTTCCGCGACGCGAACCATGAGCTGTACTTGAGTCGAGTCCTTAACGGGCGACTCGAGCAGGTTAACCGTCTTAAATCCTGCTGCCTGTACTACTGCGTCGGCAGACGCCGCAATCCTCGGGTCCGAAACAAAACCAGATAACACGACCGAACCGTTCGCCTGACTCAGCCGAATATCATCCTTTGGAAACAGAGCATGGATTTGGGAATCGATCAGAGAGAGATTAGTTCGAACATAAACGTCGAACACTAGAAACCGTTGCGTACCTTTTTCCCAGGCGATGAAATTGATCTGCCCAAAGGCCTTGCCATTAACGACAACCTGATTACCTGTAACCAGGACAGCTTCTGCGATTTCCGGATTTGAAACGGAAAAGCGCTCGATAGAGTTATCGAACGTAATTAATTTCGATTGGCCCACGAGAACGTTTACAGGAATAACTTCTCTCGTTCCGAATGCTGCATTCGTGGCCTGTTCTTGCCCGACCAGTGGGGCCACGCAAAGCAATAGGGTTGCGACTATGGCGACAACGTAAAGGGAAGAACGCGACTGCATGATTTTTGACTCCTTGGCTGATTAGAATCTTTTTGTGTAAGCGGTAGCAGCGATCGACATCGAGGCCGATCGGCGAACTCCACCTCTACGGGACATCGACGTCTCGTCGTTTCGAACCTTCGATTAGCTCGACCGATTTTCGAGCGACTCGTGGTTGCAGTTCAGAAGCTGGTTTTTCGATTTGTGCAGCAACGAGGGTCGCGCGTCGGACTCTCGGTTTCACAGGCGCTGGCTTTGTTTCGACGGACTTCTGGGTGGTGGGACCTGGATCGGCAGTCGCAGGGTCTCCACCAAGCAAAAGAGCCTTGTTAGTTCCAGTCGTTGCGGCATCCTCCTGATCACCGTAATTGCGCATCACGAGTTGCAACTTGCCTTCATTTGCGGCAAGCACGAGTTTCTCAGCCTGCTGGGGGGTTACCTGGACCGTGACGGCTTTCGCGTCAGTCGGTTGGCGTTGATCTGAGGGGGAGTCGATCCGCGCACCACTAGCGAGGACTTTAATGTTTTGTAGAACGATCTTTGAGATAGGACCGGAGGCTGCACTCTGGCCCAATGGTACGATCACGGCCACTATGTCGACGTAGGATCCGGGCATCACAAAACCCGAAACACCAACAATGTCATCGACCTTAATTGTCATGGCCCGATATCCTTCCGGGATAACTGCCGTCAGTCCAGCGCCCACTCCCTCAGGCGCCAACTTTAAAGTGGTGATAGGTTCCTTCACCCCAATCGGTGTGATTACAACTCTACCGACAACCTCTTCAAGCCTTCGGAATGCACCGTCCGGAGCCGAGCCATTCGGAATAGGAGCAAGCGCCAGATGTTCGGCGGTGACTTTGGCGCCCAACGGGATTTCAACCTTAGCTACCACGATGTTATTCAAATCTTTGGCAAAGTTCTGCACATTAGCCAGATAACGACTAACTAGAGTGACACCAAGTAAGCCACAAAGAACGGCTCCCGTTAGCGCGATGATGAGACGCTTGTTTCGCATAAAGATAGTTCTCCTTCTGATATCGCAGTGGGCGCTTTAGGCGCGGAATAGAAGAAAAGAAACGACGCTGCCCACACAAATTGGTACCGCGTACGGCAGTGTATAGCTCCGGTCTGCGGGCACTTCGAATCGAGGAATTCTCTGACCCGGCAAGAGCCCGTAAAAGAATTGCATAACGCCAAACATGGTCGCCCCTACTCGCCGGGCGTAAATCATTTTGCAAATGGCCAGAATGGCTCCAGTGATTGCGACAATTAAAAAAGTCTTTGGAACCAATGAAATTCCAATGACGGAACCGATGGCGGCGAAGAATTTAACGTCACCTGCTCCCATAGTTCCAAACAGGTGAAGAAAGAACATCGATCCAAAAGCGAGAGCTAATCCTCCCAGGCTTGCTAATAGTCCATGCCATCCGCCAAAAAGAGTATTGAACGTAATTCCGGCAATGAGAATTAGCAGTACAAGCTTGTTAGGAATACGACGGTAGCGCACGTCCATATAGGTAATTGCAATCGCGACGGGAATGAAGCCGAAGGCGATCGCAATATTCTGGGAATTGAACATCTCTGAATTTTTCCGTTTTAAGAGGACATGACCTGGTAACTCGCAGTAATAGCCTGGCGGGATTGGAAGTTAACTGACATCCACCCCCGCCAGTGCTATCAACTCAGTGTTAGCTTGTAGTGCTTGCAGCGGTCAGCCTGTCGAACAAAGACGTTTTCCAACTGCTGTTGTAGACGAAGATTGCGACGATGGCGATGAGCCCTGCAATTAAAGCGTATTCGAGCGTCTCCATTCCGCTTTCATCGTTTACAAAGTTTTTAAGATGGTTCATTTCCGATCTCCTCAATTGTGATTAACAGGCGCACAGGGCACCCCCCATCCGGCATGCATCACATCGTTGCGAAGCCGGCGCTCTTTTCTGGACTGACTCAGCTTGTGGTCGCTGCTGCCACGAGTCTGTTGAATAGGCTGGTTTTCCAGCTGCTGTTGTAGACGAAAATTGCCACGATGGCGATTAGGCCGGCGATGAGGGCGTATTCCAAAGTCTCCATACCGGACTCGTCGTAAATGAAATTCTTGATTGCTGTCATTTCAATCTCCTTAGGTTTTGGGTTGTAGTGATGGCCCACTTCATTGCTTCTAGGCTTGAAGTAACACTACGAGTGAAGGCGTCATCTCAGGAGACCTGAGTGATCGCATCCTGCCGATCACGGCAACATTCGTAGTGCGGGCTACCTTTGTTGGGCAACAAACATGCCAAGATAAGTGGGGCGAGCCGTTATGGTAGAGGATCTTGATAACAGCCAATTAATCTGGCCCATTCAGCAAAATTTCAACTGAAGTCTGCGATGTCAGGGCCATTTATAAAGACTGTTATTCACGTTGAACACTGCTCGCCTGCGAGCACTTGTAGTAGAAGGCATCGGTTACATCGACGAGGCCCACGATGAATTTGGCGTTTCGAACTGCGTAGAAATAAACTCTGGCGGCGGCTTTTTAGCTTTAACACTCTAACGAATCATTTCGCGAATCGCCGGTTACGATTTTCTAAAAACAATGATGGACAAGCACGGGAAGTTGGCGATAGCTTTAGCGGGCTGGTTTAGGAGAGATTACCTGATTGGACGTTTGATAATGAGGGTCGATAGAGGTAATCAAGATTCTATTGACCCGATCCACAATGGCCCTGCACAGTAATTCCACCAACTGGAAACTCGCAATTCTGTCGTCTGTTGCGATCTCGATCGTAGCATCTCTCCCACAACTAAATTTTTGGGCGAAGCGCGGAACACAGTGGCAAGGTGCTTACGCGACGCTTCATGGAGATGAATTCTTATACTCGGGGTACTTGAATGCGTTGATTCAAGGCCGCCCTCGTCGCAATGATCCATTTACTGGAAGTGAAGTCATGAAGCCTCTTCCGGAGACGACCTTTTCTATACAGGTCGTTCCCGCGTTCTCACTCTCCGCATTGACACGACTATTTCGCGGCTCTGCTTCGTCGATGTTTATCGTACTCACCGTCATCGCGTCATTCCTGGCTGCGCTATCGATATTTTGGCTCTTGCTCTCGATTACTAATGATTCAGGACTCGCAGCGACTGGAGTGTTCTTTGTGCTGTGCCTTGGAACGTGTGTGGCTGAGCAGGGGTTCGTCGGTTTGTTGCTGAATCGCGATCTACTAGTTTTAGGTTTGCCTTTTCTGAGACGATATCAACCGGCTGCCGCTTTTTTCTTGTTCTTTGTTTTTGCGGCCTTAGTATGGCGTGCACTCACTACTAATCCGCAGAGGGCTACCTTCAGACAGTCCATTTTGCCGGCAACTGTGCTCGTTCTCCTGATCTTTTCCTATTTGTACCTGTGGACTGCTGCGCTCGCGTGGGTGATCTGCTTAGCTGTATTTTGGGTATTGCTAAAGCCGGCAGGCATAAGCCGTCGCAATTCGCGCGTCTTTGCTGTGATTCTGATTGCCGCTGCGTTGGCGCTTGTGCCTTATGCATATCTCGTTTCTCACCGTGCTCACACACTCGACAGCGCACAAACCCTTATTAGCACACACCGTCCTGATCTATTTCGTGTACCCGAAATCATAGGGTTCCTGGTGGTTGTTTTATTAGGAGTTTTCTGGAAAAGGGGAAGAGTTAAGCTGAACGATCCCAGAGCAGTTTTTGCCGCTTCGTTCGGCCTCCTGCCGGCGCTCGTTTTCAATCAACAAGTGGTCACTGGCAGATCTATGCAACCGTTCCACTTTGAAGACTTCATTGTCAATTATGTCTCTCTGATTTCAGTTGTCATCCTTGTGAATATTGCATGGACTAAGATTCCAAAGAGGGTTTTGGTTTGGACGGCGGCTTTGAGCTTTCTCGTTGGGGTAGTCGAAATGAATTTGCCTATCAGGGCTTATTACGAGGCGGACTCAGTCAAAGATGAAGCGGTTCCAGTTCTGAGGCGATTGAGCAACTTAACAATGCGTGACCCAATTGACGGCGGGCCTGCCATTGTCTTTTCCTCCCGGTCTGAAATCATGCTCAATCTTCCTACCTGGGCTCCACAGGGAACTTTGCTTGGCATAGGCTCATTGGATTTTGGAACTGCGACGCAGCGCCAACGAAGGGATCTGTTTTTGGCCTATTTATATTTTTCTGGGGCCGATACTGCGCGTCTGCGTGAACTGTTTGAGGGAAAGACTGACGATTCGTTTCTAAGGTACTACGTTCGCAGCGCGATTTTTGGGCACGAGCGTGCCCTGCCCAGCCTCAGTTTCCATTATCAGCCGATTGAGCCTTACGAGATCGACGCGGCAATTGAAGAAATTGAGCGCTATACACAAACGTTTTCGCAGGAGCAGGCTTTGCACTATCGACTGAGTTATCTCATTACCCGCTCCGAGAACGAGGGTGACTTGTCGAGGCTGGACCGTTGGTACGAACGCACCAAACAGGAACGAGTCGGTCAGTATAATCTTTATACGTTGACTGCTCGCGATGTCGTGCAGGGCCGTGTATCGACGGCTACTTTATTCTCAGAACCTCGCAATTAGATTCGTCCGTATAAACGGTTTCGAGGAATTTGGCTCGATAGAGAGTGAAAGTCGACCAGGTTCTTAGAAGCTCGTATTCCTGACCCAAATCCGTTTGTGCTTCAGAAAGACGAAACTCCCCAGGTGAAAATAAATCCATACCACCACTGCCTTTGATTCCCATCTGCGCTTCATGGACGAACGGAGAACAATAAAGAATATAGCTGAATCCCTGTTGGTGAAGGCTTTGGTTCACCTCATCAAGTGATCCATTCGCCACCAATAACCTCCGCCACTTTGTCGCATACCAACTTTCATCAGGCGTGTTGTCCCGCTCAATACCATAGTTCATATGAGCACCAATATCTAAGACTCGTATGCCCTTGGGTAATTGTGTGTTGATGAAGTCAATTCGAGAATAGAAAGGAAACTGCGAGAGAAAAGTATGCCGCGAAACCCTACCCGATATAAATTGTAAAGCCTTGAACTCCCTGATCCAGACAACGCTGATTAGCACGACGACGCTCAACGAAATACCTGTAAGCCAAGCCGGTAAACCTTGGAGCAATGGGATGCGGTGACCCACTCTGTCTGACAACACTGCCAGAGTGTACGCTGCCACAATGGTCAAGGGTGGATAAACCGGCAGCAGATACCTTGCTATCCATGAGGACCAGGTAACGCTGATGGCGAAGGCTATGCTCAGCCCGAGTAACCAGATGATCCACTTGCCAGGCTTCAGGAAGACCACCAGCGGAATGAACAGGAACAGATAGTTTGCAAAGTGAAAAGGTTCCCACATGAGATAGGTTTCAGGGTTGATGAAAAACTCCCACAACCTCATCGGATGTCTGGGTAAACGCGCAGCAACCGCCTGTCGTATTTCGTTCTCTTGTGCGTTAACAGTTTCGGGGATCTCTTTGCGCGCCGTTGCCATGTGCGCTTCGAGTTTGCGTTCATCATCAACATCGAAATAGCGAACTCCCTGGGGGCCGAAGTCTGCTACCTCTCCGCTAAAGAAGGGATAGACCGGGTTGTGAAACCAAACATAGTTCTTTATGTACCAGGGGGAAGCAATGACAACGGCAACGAACATATAAGCTAACCCATGTTTCAGAACTAACGTGATGCGCTCCTTCTTTGAAAACAAGGTTTCATATAAGTACATAATGCCGAGGAATAATAGCCACGGTCCGGCGGAACTTTTAATGCCGAGACTGAACCCCGCCAGAATGGCGGAG
>Ga0126308_10000614_pt1 | contig 12341 bp, 10 predicted proteins | sample Plot55_FD_92533 | JGI IMG/M metagenome (GOLD analysis project Ga0126308, IMG submission 92533) | Serpentine soil microbial communities from UC McLaughlin Reserve, CA, USA - Plot55 | ecosystem: Environmental > Terrestrial > Soil > Grasslands | place: USA: UC McLaughlin Reserve, Lake County... | reverse complement strand
GAGGGCTGCTGCCTTCACCTCGTCAGGCGCGACGGCAACGGGGGTGGTCTTGGGCACCGCGGAGTACATGTCCCCCGAGCAGGCCAGGGGAGAGCCGGTAGGCCCAGGGAGCGACCTGTACTCGTTGGGGGTCGTCCTCTACGAGATGCTCACAGGCACACTCCCCTACCAAGCGCAGAGTCCCATAGGCGCGGCCATAAAGCACGCGACCGAGTCTGTACGCTCCCCGAGGGAAGCGAGACCTGGCGTGCCTGAACCTTTGGATGCCCTGACGACGAAGCTCCTGGCCAAGAATTCCGAAGACCGCTACCCAAGCGCTGCTGCGCTGTCCAACGACTTGGAGCGGGTTAGGTCCGGTCTCCCCCCGGTCGCCGCAAACGGACGGAAGGCCGAGGAGACGACCGTGCGCTCTCGCCACTCCCCCTGGATAGGGACGAGCGGACGAAGATAACGGTCGTACAACCAACCATTGCTGCCCCTACCGAAGCCCCCGACCGCACCCGAAGAGGCCGGGGAAGGCTCTGGCACGCCTTGTTCGCGCTGTTTGTGGGCATGATCCTGCTAGGTGGGATCATCTGGGTTTTAACGAGAGACGCTGCCGCTCCATCCGACGCAGAGGATGCGCAAGATAGCAGGATGGTACGGGTGCCCGATCTAGTGTATGCCAAGACGGCGGAGACGGACCTCAGCGCGGTGGGCCTCAAGGTCGGGCGTCCGAACGAAGCCGCAAGCGACGCGGTACCTGCGGGCGTGGTAATCGAGCAGGCGCCCGTAGAAGGAACGCAGGTCGAAGAAGGCACCGTCGTGGACATAGTGGTCAGCACGGGCCCCCGGCAAGCTCCCATTGACGATGGGCAGCAAGCGGAGAAGCAAAGGGAGAAGCAGCAGCAGCAAGCGGAGAAGCAAAGGGAGAAGCAGCAGCAGGAAGCAGAGAAGCGGAAGGAGAGAGGGGATTAGACGCACTCGACAATCGTGTCCTCTAGCCCAGCACCACTGCAAGATACTGCGAGTTTCCGAGAATGGTAGATACCGGAAGCCTGGTTTCCGAGAACACGCCTTCTAGGCAGCCTCGTGAATAGAGCCAACAGCCTTATGCTTGCGGCGGGCTAGAACCCTGTTGGGGTGGCTTCCGTCGGATAGAATCGCTTTCTGTGGAGAGTCGGCGACCTCGAGTGCTAGTGGTGGACGACGAGCGGCACATCGTCGACTTCGTCGCCATGGGTTTAAAGGGGCGAGGTATAGAAGTGAGGAGAGCTCTGGATGGCCCGTCTGCTTTGAGGGAACTAGAAGAGTTCCGGCCGGATGTGGTAGTGCTGGATCTTATGCTCCCGGGGCTCTCCGGGCTAGAGGTTTGCCGGAGGATGCGGGCGAAGAGCAACGTCCCGATCTTGATCCTGAGTGCCCGAGACGAGGTGGAGGATAGGGTCGGTGGCCTCAACTTGGGGGCCGACGATTATTTAGTGAAACCCTTCGCTTTCGAGGAACTTGCGGCCCGGGTGATCGCCCTTCTGCGGCGCAGCGGGGCCCCTTCGGACCAAACCCTACGCTACGCAGACCTTGAGCTAGATCGGGCTAGCCGGGAAGTGCGTCGAAACAGACGCCCGATAGACCTTACGGCCCGAGAGTTTGCCCTGTTGCGCTTCTTCCTGGAACACCCTCGGCAGGTTTTCTCCAAGGACCAGCTCCTAGAGGCCGTCTGGGGCTACGATTACGTGGGCGACTCCAATGTCGTAGAGGCGTACATCTCCTACCTTCGACGAAAGCTGAATGCCCCAGACGAGCCCGACCTGATCCAGACCGTCCGCGGTTCCGGGTATCGGTTGGGGAGCTAAGGGTCTGTGCGAACACTCCGCTGGCGGCTGACGTTCTGGTACGGAGGAATGGCCGCGGCGATCCTTATCCTCCTTGCGTCTATCTTGTACTTGAGCGTCAGGCACTCGCTCATCTCCATTCGAGAGGAGGACGTCAGGGATACAGCCAGCTCCGCGAGCCAGATCCTGGAGGAGACCAGCTCCCCTAGGTCGGCGGTTGGGAAGGTACGGCGGAGAGACGTTCGGACGGTCTGGGCGATCGGGGAGGTGCGACGGCAGGACGTCTACGTGATCATCAGGGACGCCGACGGTGCCGTACTGGCGGAGACGCCTGACGCCGAGGAGCCTCCTGATAACGTCCCCGCTGACGCCGCCTACCCTGGGGTTTTGCGGGATGGACGCTACCTCGTAACTACCTTTGACTCTGAGGATGTTCCCGGCGCTACCGGCATGGTCTACTCGGTGCTACCAGCCTGGGATCCGGTGCTTCAGAGGCTCCTGCTGATCGAGGCTGCCGCGGTGGCTGGGGCACTCGCGCTGATAGTTGGCTTCGGGCCGAGGCTGGCAGGACGGGCTCTGAGACCTCTGAAGAGCGTAAGCAACGTTGCCGGAGAGTTGCGCCGGGGGAGGTTGGGAAGCCGGGTAAACCTGCCCGAGCTCAAGAGCCGGCGGGACGAAGTAGGGGAGGTAGCGAGGTCGTTTGATACTATGGCCGAGAGCCTGGAGAGGCTCTTCGAGGCCGAGCGTGAGTCGAAAGAGACCCTGCGCCGTTTCGCGGCGGACGCTTCCCACGAGTTGCGCACCCCTTTGACCTCTATCATCGGCTATCTGGACGTACTGGACGAAAGCGGCGACAAAGACCCCGTGGTTCGTCGCCAAGTCCTGAGAGCTATAAGGGAGGAAGGCGAGCGGATGGCGCGCCTGGTTGAGGACCTGCTCGTCCTGGCGCGTCTCGATACCCAGCGGAAGATGCACGTGGAGCTCGTGGATTTAGTCACGCTGACCCGGGAAAGCACCGTGAACTACTCGAGGCGCCAGGTCGAGTTCGCGGCCCCCGGCCTCGTCGTTCCGGTGCTCGCCGACCGGGAGGCTCTACGACGGGTGGTCTCGAACCTGCTCTCGAACGCTATAAAGCATACGCCTCCGGAGCAGAGAATCCTGGTCTCGGTAGATCGGGAAGGCCAGGAAGCTGTTCTGCGCGTTGCAGACGAAGGGGTGGGTATACCCGAGGATGCCCTACCCCACGTATTCGAGCGCTTCTACCGGGCTGAGAGCTCCCGGGCTGGTGAAGGAACTGGGCTCGGGCTGGCCATAGTCCGGGAGACCGTCGAGGCCCTGGAGGGGCGGATCGAGGTCGAGAGCGCTCTGGCCACAGGCTCGACGTTCACGGTTCGCCTCCCGCTCTCCGAGAGGCTCCCGAAAAAGAACGTCCCGAACCAAGAGAAGCTCTCAGGGAAAAATTAGCCTCCTTTAAGCTCCCTTTAAGGTTCGGGGCCTACCATTTTAGTACCGGGTAGCCGAACTATAGAGGAGGTTCACTATAATGAGAGTTGGAACGCTCAACCTGGTAGGGGCAGGGTTGATCCTCGTCTCGGGTCTGATCCATTTGTTCTTAACCCGCGAACACTTTGAAGAAGCCACCTACTTGGGCCTATTGTTCCTCGCCGATTTCGTCGGCGCGGCGGTGGCGGCCTTTGGCATCTACCGAGGATCTAGGTGGGGCTGGGTGCTCGGGGCTCTGGTTGCCGCTGGCGCGTTTGTGTTTTACCTCGTCGACGGGGCGGTCGGACTTCCCAGCGTGGAGGGGCACCACTCTCTCGATCCCCTGGGCCTCATAGCCAAAACGGTAGAGGCTCATTTCTTGGGGCTCTGCGTGTTCAAGCTTGCGGGATTCGTGCAGCGGGCCCCGGTAAGCGGTGTCGTGGCGGGGCTCGCGGTGATCGGGCTGGGGGTGGCGCTTGCGGCGGTACCCTCGCTGGCAGCGGATCCGGCACCGGTAGCTGATGAGGCGTCCGCCGATAAAGGCAAAAGCGCTGATAAAGGCAAAGGCCAGAAGAAGATGGTCGGCTGGTCTCACCGCTGGAAGGCGACCTCGCCCGCTATTCACCTGGGAGACACGTACGACCTGCTCGTGGCCAACAAGAGCGACGAAAACCAGCAGGCCCAAATCCGCACAATGGTCATGGACCACCGCAACAAAGTAAATACGCCCGTAATAGATGAGAAGCTGGAGCTCGCACCCGGCGAGGAGCGCAGGCTCACCACAGTCAACGAGTACGGCACCGCCAACCACTTCAACACGATTATCGGGAGCGAGACAGAGGATCTCGGCTTGTCGGTGGCGCTGACCGATGATGAGGGGGCGGAGATAGCCCGGTACAACGAGAGGGCGTTCTTGATCGAGGAGGGGCAGGGTAAGGGCAAAGGTAAGTCTAAGGAAGATAATCACAAGTCCGAGGACGATCACCATAAGCGCTAATTCGTCTGGCCATTTGCGCGTTCGGAATCGGGTGTGAAACTAGTGAAAACGCGTGGAACGCCAACACCGGAGCGCCTGAGCCAAGCTCTCTGGAGCCAAGTTGTTTGCCTAGGTAAGTCGCTAGAAAGGGGAATTTTGAAGAGAGGACTGATAGCGGTCCTAACGGTGGTAGGAACGCTACTAGGGGCTGTGACAATGGCGCTTACCGACGAGGCTGGTGACGAAAGTAAGGACAAGATGGTCGGCCGGGTGGTGAGCCAGGTAAGGAGCGCCGTCGACGCCGCGGGGCCGGAGATGGTCCAGTTCAATAGTAAGCCGTTCCTGGTCCAGGAGGGTAAGTTTAGGGACCAACATCATAACCGCTAGCTCGACTGATCACTTACGATCGGCATCGGGTGTAGGGCGAGTGAGAGCATGCGGAACGCCAGCACCGGAGCGCCTAAACCGAGAACCTCAAGCTGCTCGTCCTGTATTGGGGCCGACATCGCACCCTGAGGATAGAGTGGAGCCAAAGGGCATGGGGAGAAAGGTCGTAACCTTCTACATCGCGGTGTTGGCCTCGGGTTTGGTAGCTTTTATCGCCGCTGGCTGCTCGGGATCTGGGTCTGCTCAAGAACAGGCGGCGGAAGCCCCTAATACCCAACCCAACATACTCTTCGTGCTGACCGACGACTTGGACTACGCTTCCGCCCAGAGGATGCCAAACCTGCGCTCTATGCTGATCCAAGAAGGCGCCTCCTTCGAGAACGCCTTCACTAGCCAATCGTTGTGCTGTCCCTCGCGGGCGACCATCCTGACCGGCCTCTACGCCCACACCAACGGCATAAAGGGCAACAAGCTTCCCGACGGGGGCTTCCGAAAGTTCCGCGACGAGGAGCTCGAGGAGGACACGATCACCGTCCGGCTGCAAGGGAGCGGCTACCAGACCGCCTACTTCGGCAAGTACCTGAACGAATACGGCGAAGACGATCCGACCCACGTCCCGCCGGGCTGGAACGAGTGGTACGGCAAGCTGAACGAACAGAAGCTCTACGACTATAGGATCAACGAAAACGGGGAGATCGTCTCCTACGGCAGCGAGACCAAGGACTTCTTTACCGACGTCCTCTCCGGGCAGGCCACCGACTTCGTGAGGCGCGCGGCGTCCGACGATAAGCCTTTCTTCGCTTACGTTGCCCCGACGGCCCCCCATGGTCCCGCAACCCCAGCCGAGCGCCACCAGGGAGCGTTTGCCGGGGAGGAGGCTCCTCGGTACCCATCCTTCAACGAGGAGGACGTCTCTGACAAGCCCTCCTGGAGGCAGGAGACCGAGCGTTTCTCAGAAGAAGAGATCTCCGAGATAGACGCCTACCACCAAAAGCGCCTTGAGTCGATGCTGGCCGTCGACGAGATGGTCGGCTCGCTCGTAGAAGAGCTGGAGGCTGCCGGGGAGCTGGACAATACTTACATAATCTTCACCTCCGATAACGGCTGGCTCGCGGGCGTACACCGCATGAAGGAAGGAAAGGACCGCGCGTACGAGGAGTCGGCCCACGTTCCTCTCTTAGTCCGGGGTCCGGGTGTGCACGCCGGATCCCAAATAGAGGAGCTTACCGTAAACACTGACTTCGCCCCTACTTTCGCAGAGCTTGTGGGTGCGGAGTACCCAGATGCCGACGGGCGTTCTCTGGTACCGCTGATGCGTGGTGAGAACCCCCCGTGGCGCTCGTCCGTTCTGCTAGAGGGGTTCGTCGGCAAGGGTGACCGCGTCTATGGGGCCGTCAGGACCAAAACCCACAAATACGTCGAGTACGGCAACGGGGAGGAGGAATTGTACGACCTACAGAACGATCCCTACGAGCTGGAGAGCATCTACAAGACGGCCGATCCCTCTCTTGTTAAAGACCTCCAGGCGAAGCTGGAGGAGCTGAGCAACTGCGAAGGTAACGATTGCCGCGAGGCCGAGGACGCGCCGTAGGAACCGTAGGAAGGTTGCTCTCCGGTGCGGGGCGTCGGGCGGAGCCGGGCCTCTGGCTGTTATACTTTTTTCGTGCTCCTGGACCAGCTAAACTCCACCCAGCTCGACGCCGTCACGCACACTGAAGGGCCGTTACTCATCCTCGCCGGGGCCGGCAGCGGCAAGACGCGTGTGCTGACGCATCGCATCGCGTACCTTATAGAAAAAGGTTTTGCTGCGCCTGACGAGATACTGGCGATCACCTTCACCAACAAGGCTGCAAAGGAGATGAAGGACCGGGTAGCGCTCCTCGTAGGACCTGAATCGCTCAAGATCTGGGTCTCGACATTTCACGCGTTCTGCGCCCGCCTCTTGAGGGTTCACGCCGAGAAGCTAGGGTACAAGAAAGAGTTCACCATCTACGACTCCGCCGATCAGGTCAGGCTCGTGAAGCGTTGCATCGTCGAACTCGGCAAGGACCCAAAGCGTTTCAACCCCAGGTCGTTCCACGCCCAGATCAGCGCCGCCAAGAACCTCCTCATGGACGCGAACGACTTTTTGCGCTCAACCGAGGGATACATGGCCGAGAACGTGGCCGAGGTCTACGACCTCTACCAGAAGCGGCTCTACGAGAGCAACGCGATGGACTTTGACGACCTGATTGTGCAGACGGTAGCTCTGCTAGAGGTCTTCCCGGAAGTCTGTGGTCGCTACCAGACGCGCTTTAAGTACATACACGTGGACGAGTACCAGGATACAAATCACGCCCAGTACCGACTCGTGAACATCTTGGCCGCAGCACATCGCAACCTGTGCGTGGTGGGGGATGACGATCAATCGGTGTACTCCTGGCGAGGGGCGGATATCCGGAACATCCTCGACTTCGAGCGGGACTATCCGGAGGCGGAGATCGTTAAGCTTGAGCAGAACTACCGCTCGACCCAGACTATTTTGAACGCGGCAAACGCGGTGGTGGCGAACAACGCCTCGCGCAAGGCGAAGGAGCTGTGGACGGCTGGGGAGGAGGGAGAGCGCATCCGGGTCTTCACGGCGGCGGACGACTATGCAGAGGCCAGGTTCGTGGTCTCGGAGATACAGCGACTCGCCGACGCTGGGGCTTCTTTAAGGGAGATCGCGGTCTTTTACCGGACGAACGCGCAGAGCCGGACGCTTGAGGACGTGTTGGTGCGCGAGGGTGTGCCCTACCAGATCGTGGGTGGCGTGAGGTTCTACGAGCGGGCGGAGATCAAGGACGCCATGGCGTACCTTTCGGTGATCTCCAACAAGGACGCCTCGGTCTCTCTAGAGCGGATTATCAACGTCCCGAAACGTGGACTTGGCGCAACCTCGGTCGGCAAGCTCCAGGAGCATGCCTCCAGGAACGGTATCTCGCTCTACGACGCTCTCGCCGAAGCGCAAGAAGCCGGGCTTACGGGGGCGGCCCGCAAGGCCTGTTCGCAGGTGTTAAACCTCTTCGAGGGCTGGCGGGTTGCTGCAAGGGAGGTCTCGCCATCGGAGATCGTGGAGGCGGTCCTCAATGAGTCAGGCTACAAAGCGGAGCTCGAGGGGGAGGGCACGGTAGAGGCCGAGTCGCGCCTTGAGAACCTGCAGGAGCTCGTGAACGCCGCGGCGGAGTACGAGCGCATGGCTGGTCCCCAAGAAGAGGCGACGCTGGACGGCTTTTTGCAGGAGCAGGCGCTCTTCTCGGAGGCGGACAGGCTTGCGGGAGAAGGGGCCGTGACGCTGATGACGCTCCACAATGCTAAGGGTCTTGAGTACGGGCATGTCTTCGTGGTGGGGATGGAGGAAGGGACGTTCCCACACGCGCGGTCGCTTGATGAGCAGAATTTGGAGGAGGAGCGCAGGCTGTGCTACGTCGGGATCACGCGGGCTATGAAGACTTTGACGCTCACTTACGCCCGCGTGCGCTCAACCTACGGCGAGCGCGAGTACCAGATGCCCTCGCGCTTTCTCTCGGAGATACCAGAGAGATTTAAGGCTGGCTCGGTCCCGGGCAGCTCTCTTAAGCGTGGGGGGTGGGGAGCGGCTCTACCTCGCAGGAGCGAACCCGAAAGGGTGGCGTCGGTAGATTACAGCGCGGGAGAGAAGGTGCGGCACGCGAAATTTGGGGTGGGAGAGGTTGTAGAGGCGCAAGCCAGAAAGGTTGTCGTCCGCTTCGGTACAGAGGAGAGGATTTTTGTGCCGGAGCTTGCGCCTTTGAGCAAGGCGTAGAGGTTTTTTAGAAGGAGTTCGTTAGCATGCCACACATCTATGTCACAGGACACAGGAACCCGGACACGGATACGATAGCGTCGGCGATCGGGTACGCAGAGCTCAAGAACAGGCTGAACCCGGACGACACCTACGTCCCCGTGCGCCTCGGGGAGGTGAACGATCAGACGCGGTGGGCGCTAACGGAGAGCGGGGCGAAAGAGCCGGAACTCCTGGATCACATAATGCTCCGGGTCAAGGACGTGATGAGCAAGGACCTTGTGACCGTACACAAAAACGACCCTTTGAGGAATGTCGGGCTCGCGATGGCGAGAAGGGGCATAGGTCAGGTACCCGTAGTGGATGACGCGGGCGCGATCGTCGGTATCGTGGCAGAGAGGGACCTGGCACGCATGTACATCCGAGAATCTCAGGAGGCCTCAACCTTCGCCGGAACCCCGGTCTCTGTCGGGGCGATAGTCGAGGTTTTGGGGGGCGAGCTGTTGGTCGGAGAGGATAAGGAGACCAGCGGCAAGCTGTGGGTCATGTCGATGAGTGTAGACTCGATGGGCCAACAGATGGAGTTTGGAGACATCATTGTGATCGGCGACCGGACCGAGGGCCAACAGCGGGCGGTAGAGCTCGGGGCGGGGATACTCGTCGTCTCCAACGGTGTCAGGCCAGAGGAAGAGGTTTTGGAGATGGCCGACCAGAAGGGGACGACAGTCGTGCTCTCTCCCTCGGACTCCTATGTAACGAGCCGCATGATTCAGCTCTCCGTGCCCTGCTGGGAGGTGATGAGCGATGAACCTTTGACCCTGGACCCGGAGGAGCTCGCTGCGGACGTCATGAACCAGGTGATGAAGATTCACTACCGGGCGGCGATAGCCATAGATGAGAATAAGGTGCCTTTGGGTGTCGTCACGCGCTCAGATCTCCTTAACCCCGAGCCCAGGCGCGTCTTGCTCGTGGACCACGCCGAGAGGGCCCAGAGCGTCCCGGGCGTCGAGCAGGCCCAGATCGTGGAGATCCTCGACCACCACCACATAGGCTCGGTGGAGACCAGAGTCCCAATACCCGCTACCTTCGAGCCGGTGGGCTCGACGGCGACCCTGGCCGCGGAGCGCTACAAGGCGAGCGGGTTGGAGCCTGAGGTATCTACGGCAAAGATGCTGCTCGCCGCTATTCTCTCGGATACGGTAATCTTCAACTCCCCCACGACAACCGGACGTGACCGCGAGGCCGCGAGGTACCTGGAGGAGTTGGTGAACCTCGACGCCGAAGAGTTCGGGATGGAGATGTTCGAGGCCTCTTCGGACGTCTCGGGCTTGTCGGCCGAAGAGATCGTCGGCCGCGACCAGAAGGAGTACGGGCTTAGCTCCGGCGAGGCCATGTGTGTCGCCCAGATAGAGACCGTAGGTTCCGGGCTTCTGGGGCGCAAAAGCGAGTTGCTTGAGGCTTTGGAGAGGGTTCGGCAGGAGAATGGTTATCTCTTTGCAGCGCTAATGGTCACGGACATCGTCAGTCAGGCTACAGAGCTTCTGTGCGTCGGCGAATGCGCCCACGTCGAGCGGGCCTTCGACTCTCCGCTCAAGGACCACGCGATCGAGCTGCCCGACGTTATGAGCCGGAAAAAGCAGGTCGCCCCCAAGCTGCTGGCGGCCTTTTAGGGCGTTAAGAGAGAAGCCGGTGGCAAAGATGCTGGACGGCAAGGCCGCAGCAGCAGAGGTGCGCTCCGAGGTCGCCACCAAGGTAGCGGAGCTGAAAGACCGCGGGGCTACCGTGCGTCTCGACGTCGTCCTGGTCGGCGGCGACCCGGCTTCAGCCACCTACGTCCGCATGAAGCAGAAGGACTGCGCCGAGGTTGGCATCGAGTCGGAGGTTTATCGCTTCCCGGGGGGCACCCCTCAGAACGAGCTCGCCGCTCTCGTCGAGGGGCTCAATCAAGATCCGGCGGTCTCCGGTTTCTTTATCCAGCTTCCGCTCCCCGAAGGGCTAGACTCCCTTTCCTTGATCTCCGCCATAAATCCCTCAAAGGACGTGGACGGTCTGAGCCCGCTTAGCGCTGGGCGCCTTGCGGTCGGTCTGCCGAGCCTCCTGCCCTGCACGCCGCACGGCGTCATCCGACTCTTGAAGCGCAGTGGCATCGAGCTGATGGGCAAGGAGGCCGTCGTGATCGGTCGCTCCAGCCTCGTCGGCAAGCCCCTGGCCCAGCTCCTATTACGCGAGAACGCGACCGTGACCGTCTGCCACTCCCGCACGAAGGACCTGCCCGAGGTAACCCGCCGGGCTGAGATCCTGGTCGTCGCTGCCGGTCGAAGGGGGATGATTGGGGCAGAGTATGTAAAAGAAGGGGCGGTGGTCGTGGACGTGGGTATCCACGGCAAAGAGGGAGGCGGCCTGGTCGGGGACGTGAGATTCGAGGAGGTAGAGCCTAAAGCGGCCTGGATCACGCCTGTGCCGGGAGGCGTTGGTCCTATGACTCGTGCAATGCTCCTGTACAACGCGGTTCGGGCGGCGCAAGGTACGGGGGATGCCGGTACCGGATAGAGCTATTCTGAACCGGTTGGCCCGAGCCCTGCCGGACATACAATGGTGGGTCGAGACGCGTTCCATGCTGCTCTCGGGCCGCTGCAAGGTCTTTGGGCTCGAAGAGGGCGGAGGTCAGGACTTCGTCGTCCGCGACACGAAGATGTGTTGATCTCCGTGGTGAGACCTCCTGGGAGGGACGCTATCGAGGAGGTGGTAGCCCGTGAGTGGAGGGGGGACGTAGTTATCGCCCCGCGCGAGAACAGCTCCCACGTGGCTGCGGCACTGCCGGGATGGAAGGCTGTTTCGGCAACGCTGCACCTACTCGGCGACGCGCCCCAGCTTCCTCACGTTCCGGCAGGTGCGATGCGCCTGTTTGCCCCGCCGGAGCTGGCCGCCATGACTGGTTGCCGCCCGATCTCCTGTCCGAGTTTCGCGTCGCTTACTCGCCCATCGCAGCTAGCTTAGCCGATGGTCATCCGGTCTCGTTTTGCTACGCGGCGGCGCAGACCGAGGGTTTGTGGGATATCTCCATCAAGATCGAAGGCAAAAGTTACTAAACAAGGTCTGTGCTTCCGAGTACTTTTAGCTAGCAACGAGAATAGGCGGTTAGAGTTTGTAAGAAGCTAGAGAGGACATAAATACGCGCGTGATGAAGACGTAGGTGTTGATGTCGGCCCAGTTGTTTCGCGACAATAAGAACCGTGTCCCTATGTCCTACCTCAAGCACATGATTCGGTGGCAAGAGAGCGCCCAGCGCCGCTACCTTTCGGCGATAAAGGAACTAGCCCAGGTGAGGAAGCTGCAGAGCAACACACCCGGTATCCAGGTGAACACCCAGATCAACCTCGGTAGCGAACTGTAGCAACACGCTTATGGCTCTAATGATGGTCAGTGCCGGCCCGGCTTCGGCACAGTCGAATACTGGCGACTTTACCACTCAGCAAGGCTTCGTCTCCGTTGGCGACGACTGGTGGTGGTCTGACGACGATGATGACGACAACTGGGGTTGGTGGTCTGGCGGTGATGGCAATAGCTTTACTATCGGTGACTCCGAGAATCAGAGCGGTGGCGTCACCTTTAGTTCTTAAGTAAACACAAGCAAGGAGGGCCAGGGCTTAAAACAGCGGCCCCGGCCCTCTTTTTATGCCCTTTATGCTCTCACACCCTCTGAGTTTCCGAGAATTTCCCATACCGGAAGCTCAGTTTCCGAGAATTTCCCTTCTAGGCCGCTCGTGCATAGAGGAAAACCCGCCCTCTGCTAGGCGCAAGCTCTTTAGCAAGAACGTTCAGTAGGCTCATGAGAGCTAGCAGCACGGGGTCTAGGGGTTTCTGGCCTAGGCTGTTAGGGGACCAACCATCAAAAGAAGTGAGG
>Ga0126308_10000613_pt1 | contig 12342 bp, 10 predicted proteins | sample Plot55_FD_92533 | JGI IMG/M metagenome (GOLD analysis project Ga0126308, IMG submission 92533) | Serpentine soil microbial communities from UC McLaughlin Reserve, CA, USA - Plot55 | ecosystem: Environmental > Terrestrial > Soil > Grasslands | place: USA: UC McLaughlin Reserve, Lake County... | reverse complement strand
TCACCGCGTCGCCGATGATCTGGTGCACGACCCCGCCCTGCGCCTCGAGCAGCGGCACGAGCCGCCCGTAGTAGCCGTTCAGCATCGCCGCTACACGCGTCGGCGAGGTCTGCTCCGCGAAGGGCGTGAAGCCCGCGAGGTCGGAGAAGAGCACCGTCACCTCGCGCGTGCCGGCCAGCGTCTCGTCGAGGTAGAGCGGGGCGAAGCGCTCCTCGTGCCACTCGGTTCGGGCGCTGATCGCGATGGCGACGAAGGCCACCAGCATCAGCAGGTGCCACTCCCACCACGAGACGCGCCAGTTCCGCGCCCAGGCGATCACCAGCATCGCCTCGGCGAGCAGCGCGAACGCGAGCGCGACGCCCAGCAGGAACGGCTCGCGCCGGCGGCGGTAGAGGCGGTAGTAGCCGATCGCCGCGACCGCGTAGAGGACGACGCCGATCGCGGCGAGCGTGATCTGCCAGCCGTCCAGCTGCTCGGTTCCAAGCTCGCCGGCGAGCGGGCGGACCTCGGCGAGCGAGACGACCGCCCAGACGGCCATCAGCAAGAAGAGGGCGCCGGTGAGGAGCCAGGCCCAGCCAAGGACGCGCTCGGCCGTACGCGGCCGCAGCGGCAGTCCGGACGCCGCGGCGAAGACGCCCGCGACCACGAGCCCGACCGGCGTCGCGAGCTCGAATCCCGCGTTCTTGCCGATCAGCACCCCGGGCGTCGCGAGCGCGTGCAGCCCCAGGAAGCCCGCGGCGGAGACGAAGGCGAGCGAGACCAGGAACAGGCGCGCGTCGCGCCGCCGCCGCGCCGCCACGCCGACCGCGTAGCCGAGCGCGACGTTGATCGCCGCCACGGTGAGCACAAGCCAGAAGTGCGCCGGGTGGTTCTCCCAGCTCTCGTCGACGGCCGGGTGCGCGAGCACCAGCACGAGCACGCCTGCGCCGACGACGAGCACGAACAGCGGCCAGAGAGGGTGCGCGGCGCCGCGGCCTAGCGGTCGATCTGCTTCCACGGCTCGCCGTAGGCGGTGAGCAGGTCGAGGAACGGCACCGCGTCGAAAGCCTCCGGCCCGAGCACGCCAGCGCCGCTCCAGCCGCCGTTCGCGAGCAGCTCGAGCGCGACGACCGGGTTCAGCGCGGTCTGCAGCACCACCGCCTGCGAGCCGTAGTCGCGCATCGTCTGTTCGTTATCGGAGACGTGGTAGAGGTAGGTCGCCCGCGCCTGCCCGTCCACACCGGTGCCGGTGACGAAGGTCCCCGCGCAGGTCTTTCCGCGCATGTGCTCGCCGAGAGCCGCCGGGTCCGGCAGCGCCGCCGCCACCACGTCGCGCGGCGCGACCTCGGCCCCACGCACCGACACCGGCTCCGTCGAGTCGAGCCCGAGCTTGTGCAGGGTCTTGAGCACGTCGATGAACTCCTCGCCGAGCCCGTACTTGAAGGTGACGCGGCGACAGTCGACCCAGCGCGGCACGAGCACCACCTCCTCGTGCTCGACGTTCACGCATTCCAACTGGCCGATCCCCTCCGGGAAGTCGAACATCTCCGGGTCGCTGAACGGCTCGGTCGTGTACCAGCCGCGCTCGCGCTCCCAGACGAGCGGTGGGTTGAGGCACTCCTCGATCGTCGTCCAGATCGAGAAGGTCGGCGCGAAGTCGTAGCCATCGACTGCGAGGTTGGCGCCGTCGCGCACGGCGACCTCGTCGATCTCGGCGAAGAGGTGGTCGGCCGCGTAGCGGGCGAAGACGTCGGAGAGGCCGGGCTCGACGCCGATGCCGACGAGCGCGAGCAGGCCCGCCTCCTGCCAGCGCTCGTGCTGGTCGAGCTGCTCCTGGCCGAGCAGCGTGCCGGGCCTCGAGAGCGACATCGCCATGTCGAGGTAGGTGCAGCGGGTCTCGAAGGCGGCCTCGAAGATCGTCAGGTTGAAACGCGGGTCGGTCGCGTTCAGGACGACGTCGTGGTCGCGGGCGAGGGCGGCGACGCCGGCCTGGTCGGAGGCGTCGACCTGGGCCGCGGCGAAGCGCTCGTCACCCAGCCGCTCGGCGAGCTCCTGTGGCCTTGCCCGATCGAGGTCGGCGAAGGTCATCCGCTCGAAGAAGTCGCGCTTCTGCGCCACCGCAGCGGCGGCGCTCCCGACGCCGCCGGTGCCGACCACGAGCACCTTCACGCGAGCGCCCCGTGTGCGCGCAGGAGCTCGAGCGTCTCCTCGTGCGGCAGCCCGCGCTTGACGCGGCCCTCGCGGCCGGTCACGTCCGGCGCGGCCCAGAGGCAGTTCAAAACGGCCTCCTCGGCGGCCTCGACGGTGGCGGCGAAGAGCGGGTCGAGCTCGCGGCCCTGCAGCTCGCCGCCGCGCGAGGTCGAGAACGCGACGAAGATCTCGCCGCTGCCGTGGTGCGCGACCGAGCCGGTGCGCGCGAGCCCGAGGCCCGCGCGGCGGGCGATCCGCTCGAGTGACGCCGAGCCGAGCGGTGCGTCGGTGGCGACCACCGCGATGCAGCTGCCGCCAGGTTTCCTGCGGTCGTCGCCCGCCAGTGTGCGGCCGACCGGAACGCCCGCGATCGTCAGCTGCCGCGCCGTCCCGAAGTTGCAGAGCAGGAGGGCGCCCACGACGTGCTCGCCCGCACGCCGGCTCGCGCTGCCGATCCCGCCCTTCCACCCGAGGCAGCTCATGCCGGTGCCCGCGCCGACCGCGCCCTCGACGAAGGGCCAGCCGGTCGCGCCGTCCACCGCTTGGGCCACGTCCTCGCGCTCGACGTGCACCGTGCGCGCGTCGCTGAGGCGGCCGTCGTCGCACTCGCCGACGACCGGGATGATGAACTCCTCCACGCCGACGAGCGGGTCGTTTCGCACCGCAAGCTCGATCGCGCCGTCGTAGACCCGGCCTACCGCGTGCGTCGAGGTCAGGTAGACCGGCGTCTCGAGCAGGCCCCACTCGCGGATCTCGTGCGAGCCGGTCAGCTCGCCTGCGCCGTTCAGCACCGCGACGCCGGCTGCCAGGGGCAGCGTGGGCGGCACGACCGCGGTCACGCCGGTGCGGGCGACGCCTCGCCCTGCTGGCGGGTCCGGCTCGTCGCGCCACACCGTCACGTGGCCGACGAGCACGCCGTCGACGTCCGCGATCGAGTTGCTCGGGCCAGGCTCGAGCTCGCCGAGGCGGATGCCGAGCTCGCGCGGTCGCGGGCCTCTGGGGTCCGGAGGACGGTCGGGCACGGGAGGACTGTAGAGTCGTCGGGTGGAGTGCGCCACGCGGGTCGCGACGGTCGTGTGCCTGCCCGCTGGCTGAACCGCGGCGTCGCCGGGATCGGCGTCGCGAGCTTCCTGTCGGATGTCAGCCACGAGGTGCCGACGGCGCTGCTGCCCTCGTTGCTGACGACGACGCTCGGCGCGCCGGCAGCGGCGCTCGGGACGATCGAGGGGATCGCCGACGGGATCGCGGGGGCGGCGAAGCTGGCCGGCGGCGCGCTCGCGGACGACCCGGGCCGCCGCCGTGCGACGGCGATGGGCGGCTACACGGCGACCGCGGTCCTGAGCGCGCTGATCGGCGCCGCCACCGCCGTTTGGCAGGTCGGAGTCCTGCGCGCGGGCGCGTGGCTCTCGCGCGGCCTGCGGACGCCGTCGCGCAACGCGCTGCTGACGGACGTCGTGGAGCCCGAGGCATACGGCCGCGCGTACGGCTTCGAGCGGGCGATGGACAACGCGGGCGCGATCGCGGGGCCGCTGCTCGCGCTCGGGCTGATCGCGGTCGTCGGCCTGCGCGAGGCGATCCTGCTCTCGGTCATCCCTGGGTTGCTGGCGGCGCTGGCGATCTTCGTCGCGGTGCGGTCGGCGGGTCGGCTCGAACGGCACGAGCGACCGCCGCTGCGGATCCGGATCAGGCCGGTGCTGCACGGCCGGCTGGGCCGGCTGCTCGGCGCGGTGACCGCGTTCGAGCTCGGCAACGTCGCCGCGACGCTGCTGATCCTGCGCGCGACCGACCTGCTCACGCCTGACCGCGGCCACGACTCGGCAGTGCGGCTCGCGGTCGTCCTCTACGCCGTCTACAACGCGGCCGCGATGGTGATCAGCATCCCGGCGGGACACGTGACCGACCGGCGAGGGGCGACGGCCGTGCTCGTCGTCGGCGCGGTCGGCGCGCTCGCGGCCTTCGTCGGCTTCGCGCTCTCCGGGGCGAGCGTCGGGTTGCTCGCGGCGCTGTTCGCGCTGGCCGGGACCGGCAAGGGCGCGGTCGAGACGGCCCAGGGCGCGGCCGTCGCGTTGCTCGCACCGCCGGCCTTGCTCGGCTCGGCGTTTGGCGCGCTGGCGACGATCCAGAGCTTTGCCAACCTCGCCGCCTCGGTGGTTGCCGGCGCGCTCTGGTCGCTGGTCTCCCCGCGCGCCGCCTTCCTCTACCTGGCAGGGTGGGCGGCCGTGAGCGTGGGTGCCCTGGCGGTGGCGCGCCGGTGAACGCGGAGGCGCTGCTCGAGCGCGAGCTCGAGCGCTTCGAGCGCGAGCACCCGCGCTCGCGGGAGCTGGCGCAGGAGGCGAAGGGCCCGCTGCTGAGCGGCGTGCCGATGCCGTGGATGATCCGCTGGCCCGGCGGCTTCCCTGTCTTCGCGGCCGAGGCGCAGGGAGCGCGCCTCACCGACGTCGACGGCCACGAGTACGTCGACTTCTGTGTCGGCGACACCGCGGCCATGACCGGCCACTCACCGGAGCCGACGGTGCGCGCGCTGCGCGAGCAGGCGGCGAAGGGGATCACGCTGATGCTTCCGAGCGAGGACGCGCTCTGGGTCGGACGCGAGCTGACGCGCCGCTTCGGCCTGGCGCGCTGGCAGTTCGCGTTGACCGCGACCGACGCCAACCGCTTCGCCATCCGCCTCGCCCGCGAGCTCACGGGGCGGCCGAAGATCCTCGTCTTCAACTGGTGCTACCACGGCTCGGTCGACGAGACCGTGGTGACCCTGCGGGACGACTCGGTCGTCGCGCGGGAGGGGAACCTCGGGCCGCCGGTGCCGCTCGACGAAACGACGCGCGTCGTCGAGTGGAACGACGCCGAGGCGCTGCAGCGAGAGTTGGCCCACGGCGACGTCGCCTGCGTGCTCGCCGAGCCGGCGCTGACGAACATCGGCATCGTGCTGCCGGAGCCCGCCTATCACGACACGCTCCGCGCCGCGACCCGCGACACCGGGACGCTGCTGATCATCGACGAGACGCACACGATCTGCGCCGGGCCGGGCGGCTACACGGCCGCCTACGGACTCGAGCCCGACCTGCTCACGATCGGCAAGCCGATCGCAGGCGGGGTCCCGGCCGCGGCGTACGGCTTCTCGGCCAGGGTCGCCGAGCGCCTCGAGGCACTGCTGCCGGTCGACGAGCGCGCCGACGTGGGCGGCATCGGCGGCACCGTCGCGGCGAACGTGCTCTCGCTCGCCGCCACCCGCGCGACGCTGGCCGAAGTGCTGACCGACGAGGCGTTCAAGCGGATGATCGCGCTCGGCGAGCGCTTCGAGCGCGGGGTTTCGGACGTGATCGAGCGGCATGGCCTGCCGTGGCACGTGACGAGGCTCGGCTGCCGAGTCGAATACCTCTTCCGCGCGGAGCGCCCGAGCACCGGCAGCGAGGCGGCGGCCGGCGGGAACGCGCTACTGGACCGGCTGATCCACCTCTACGCGCTCAATCGAGGGATCCTCCTGACGCCCTTCCACAACATGGCCCTGATGTCGCCGGCCACGACGGAAGAGGACGTCGACCTGCACACCGAGGTCTTCGACGAAGCCGCCGGCGAGCTGGCGTGACGGACGCTCGCCCAGGACAGATTCACTGGGGATGGACTCAGTCGTCCCACCAGCCTAGGCATAGTTGGCCGCAATCAAACTCGAAGTCGAGTCCGCCAGCCTTGAATGCCACCCGCGGCCAGGGTCCCTCGGGGCGAATCAGAAGGTGCTCGATCTGCGCGGACTCCCTGGCGCCCAATCTGCCGGGTTGCTCGATGCGAAGATTCCGAATCGCGTAAAGCCGACGACAAGTTCTCGGAATTGACGCCACGCTCACGGCACGGCTTTCAGACGACTAGACGCTACGACCGCGGGTGCGGGACACGCACCTCCGCGACATGCGCGAGGTAGGTCGGCGCCGCGAGTTCGAGGACGAGCTGCCGGCCCGGCGTATCCCCGCGTTCGAGCTCCTCGAAGGAGTCGCCGACGTCGCCGCCGAGGACGACCGGGCCTTCGTCGGTCTCCACAACGACGATCTGATGTCCTGCCGTGTGTCCCGGCGCCGGCAGGAGCCTGACGCCCGGCAGGATCTCCGCCTTACCGTCGTGCTCGACGTACGTCGCTCCCGGGAAGTCGACCCACTCCCGCACCGTGTAGTCATCCTCCGTCCGCGCGTCCGCGAGCTCGCGTCGCTGCACGTGGATCGGGATACCAGGGAAGAGCCGGTTGCCGCCGCAGTGGTCGAAGTGGAGGTGCGTGTTGACGACGACCGCGACGCGACTCACGAGCTCGTCCGGGAGCGGGTTCGGGCGCCACTCCTCGCCGTCGTCTTCGATCGCCGCCGTCGTGTCGATCATCCCCGTGTCGACGAGGACGAGCCCGTCGGGATGCTCGATCGTGTCGGAGAACCCGGGCAAACGGTCACCGGCGAAGAACATTTCGCTCGTCAGGTGCCGACCGATATCGGCATGGCTGAGCACGGCTGACTCCTTTCTCGGCGGCCTCCTCCGGCCGCAGGTAGCTCCTCATCGGGGTTAGACCGCTCGGCGACGCGTAACTCATCGTTCTCTGCCCAGACTGCGGCAGGGGACATTCCCGAACACTGGCCCAGGCCAGGTTTCTGTTGCTCGGACCTGCCACCCTTCCGGTCGCTAACGCTTAGCCGTAGACTTGTGCATGACCCAGCCGAGGCCTGCGCCTGGCTGGCTTCCCAGGCCGCGTAAGTCCTCCAGACCTGCCCGCAGCTCCTCTTCGGCGACGCCGGGAAGTTGCGCGAGCGCGTCGAGCGCGCTCTCGATCACGTCTGCTGCGTAGCGCGCCTGGCCGACAAGGTCCTCGTCCTGCCACCAGAACGACCGCTCGCCCTCCTCGACGTCACGGAAACCGGCCTCGCGAAGCCAGCCCGGAAGCCGCGTCCCCGCATCGCTCCAGCCGGACGCCGCCATGCCCTGCACCATGGCGCGGAACAACGCCTCGATCGCGGGCGACGAGGGCGAGGCGCGACAGGTCGAGTAGTCGACCTCGATCGCCGTGATGGCCCCGCCGGCCACCAGGACGCGCCGAGCCTCGCGCAGCACCGCAGCCGGATCGGCGATGTGCTCCAGCAGCCACATCATCCAGACGTGGTCGAACGACTCGTCCCCGAACGGCAGCTCGAGCGCATCGGCTTCCCGCAGGGTTGCCTCGACGCCTGCCCGCGCCAGGTGCTCGCGGGCGAAATCGAGCTGCTTCGGCTCGATGTCGACGCCGACGAGACGGACGCCCGGGAATTCCTGCCCGAGAACCGCAAGCACCGCGCCAACGCCGCAACCGACCTCGAGGAGGCGCGTCCCAGGCTGGAGCTGTGTGCCGTCGGTGATCAGCCGGTGGCGCCAGTGCTCGGCCTGCTCCACGAGGCGCTCTTGCTCGGGCGTCCCGTAACCGTGGACGTACGGCTTCATGGCGACAACCGTAGTCGACCGGGCATGGCGACCAGCGCCACAGCGCTGACGAGCATCCAGGCGGCCAGATAGAGGAAGGCCGCGCGGGGAGAAACCAGCGTCCAGAGACCTCCGGCGACCGTGGAGGCGGCCAGGTTCCCGAAGCTCTGGATGGCCGCGAGCGCGCCGAATGCCGAGCCGCGTAGGTCCGAGGGGGCGAGCGCGGCGACGGTCGCGTGCTGAGCGGTCTCGGCGAAGCCGATCCCGATCCCAGCGGCAGCGAAGAGCGCAACGAGCACAACGATCGCCGAGCCCGTGATGGCGAAGCCGACGTACGCGAGGAGGAAGGCGAGAACGCCTGCGAGCAGCACGACGATGCCGCCGCGCCGGTCGGTCGCGCGCCCGGCGGGGACGCTCGCCAGCGTCGCGGCGAGGTTGTAACCCGCATAAAGGATCAGCGCCACCTTCACGGCCGAGTCGTGCCCGCGGCTCGGGGAGAGCAGGTCGGTGGCGCGCAGGATCAGCAACGTCGCCGCCGCGTTGCCGAGCTCGAACGCGGTGACGGCCGCCAGCAGTCGCCCCAGCTCGCCGCGAAGCACAGGGCGGATGCGCAGGCGCAACGGCGGGCGCTCGTGCCTCTCCAGCCGGGGCGCCGCCTTGATCGCGACAAAGATCGCAGCAGCCGCGAGAAAACCGGGGACGAACGAGAACAGGATTGCATGGCGCACGCCCACGAGGGCGACGAGGGCCAGGGCCAGCAGCGGGCCGACGATCGCGCCGAGGTTGTCCATCGCGCGCTCGAAGCCGTACGCGCGACCGTAGACCTCCGGCGAGACGAGGTCGGTCAGGAGCGCGCTGCGCGACGGAGTGCGCAGACCGCGCGTGAGCCAAGCGCCTGTCCGCAGCACGCCTACCTGCCACGCGGCGGTCGCGACGCCGATCAGCGCGTTCAACACCGCGGTCGCCGAGTAGCCGCCTATCGCGGTCGCTCTGCGGCGCGCAGGGTCGTCGGCCAGCGCTCCGCCGGCCAGCTTCGCCGCTCCCGACACGCCGTCGGCGATGCCCTCGATCGCGCCCAGCGCCGCGGCCGGCGCGCCGAGAGTCGAGGTCAGGAAAGCCGGCAGCAACGAGGTCGAGATCTCCTTCCCGACGTCGTCGAGGAAGCTCGCCGCGCCGATCCCGGCGACTCCGCGGTTCAGCCAGCCAGGATGCACGCGGGCAGCGGGAGCTCCACCGCGCGACTCTACACTCCTCCCGTGAGCGAGCCTCCCGCGCCGCGCGGGCCACGACTCAGGGAGCTCGGCCTGCTAATCGGCGAGCTCGAAGCCGGGCCGACCGACTCGATCGCCGATGTTGCGGGCCTACAGGTTGGGCACGTGACCGTCTGGCGCGACGAGCCGGAAGTCGCACGCACCGGCGTGACGGCGGTCCTCCCGCCGACCTTGCCGCTGCCGGCCGGAATGGCGGTGCTGAACGGCGCCGGCGAGCTGACGGGCTCGCACTCGATCCGTGAGTGGGGCCTGCTCGAGACTCCGGTGTACCTGACTTCGACGCTGGCAGTCGGGCGGATCTATGACGGCGCGGTGGACGTGGCCGCCGCCGCGGGAGCCGAGGAAGTGCTTGTGCCCGTCGTCGGCGAGTGTGACGACAGCTACCTGAACGAGGCGTATCCGATCCAGGTCCAGGCGGCGGACTCGGGCCGGGCGGTCGAAGCCGCCTCGGGCCGGCCGATCGCCGAGGGTGCGGTGGGCGCCGGGACCGGCATGAGCTGCCTTGGCTGGAAGGGCGGCATCGGCACGGCGAGCCGAATCGTTCCCGCCGGCACCCTGGGCGTGCTCGTCCTGGCGAACTTCGGCACCGCGCGCCAGCTCCGCATCGCCGGGGTGCCGGTCGGCCGCCTGCTCGCCGAGCGCAACGAGCCGACCCCACCCGCCGGGAGCTGCATCGTCGTCCTGGCCACCGACGCCCCGCTTGCAGCGGCGCAACTCGAGCGAGTCGCCCGCCGGGCGGGCCTGGGCGTGGCGCGGGCCGGCTCGGTCGCCCATCACGGAAGCGGCGAGATCTTCGTCGCGTTCGCCACCTCACATGACCGCTCGACCCCGGACATCGAGCTCGACCCGCTCTTCGAAGCGGCCGTGGACTCGACGGAGGAAGCCGTCCTGAACGCGCTCTGGGCCGCCCCCGACGTCGAGGGCCTCGAAGGCCGCGTCCAGCGCGGGCTCCCGCACGACGAGGTGCTGGAGTTGCTCCGACAGCATCGCGCCCTGTCTTAGGATCGGCGGCGTGGAGCCGTCGTGAAAGTCCTCGTGATCGGAACCGGCGGTGTCGGGACCGCGGTCGGCGCCGTTGCGCAGCGGCGCGAGTTCTTCGAGCGGATGACCTTTGCCGACCTCGACCCTGTTCGCTCGGAAGCGCTGGTCGCCCGGCTGGACGATGCGCGCTTCGCCGCAGCGGAGGTGGACGCCTCCGACGCAGCCAGCGTGGCGGTTCTGGCAAGCGACGCCGACTTCGTTCTGAACGCGACCGACCCGCGCTTCAACCCGGCGATCTTCGCGGCCGCGTTCGAGAGCGGCTCGGGCTACCTCGACATGGCGATGACGCTTTCGGAGCCGCATCCGGAGGAGCCCTACTCCAAGCCGGGCGTGCAGCTCGGCGATGCGCAGTTCGCAGAGCACGAGCGCTGGCACGAGGCGGGGCGGCTCGCCCTCGTCGGAATCGGCGTCGAGCCGGGCCTCTCGGACGTGTTCGCCCGCTACGCGGCCGACCATCTCTTCTCGAAGATCGACGAGGTGGCCGTGCGCGACGGGGCGAACCTGGCCGTCGAGGGCTACGACTTCGCCCCGACCTTCTCGATCTGGACGACGATCGAGGAGTGCCTCAACCCGCCGCTCGTCTGGGAGCGCGAGCGCGGCTTCTATACCACCGAACCGTTCTCGGAGCCGGAGGTCTTCGACTTCCCCGAGGGCATCGGGCCGATCGAGTGCGTCAACGTCGAGCACGAAGAGGTCGTGCTCGTGCCGCGGGAGATCGAGTGCAACCGAGTGACGTTCAAGTACGGCCTCGGCGACGAGTTCATCGAGGTGCTGAAGACGCTGCGGAAGCTCGGGCTCGACTCGAAGGAGCCGGTCATGGTGCGCGGAGCCGAGGTCGCCCCTCGCGACGTGGTCGCTGCGGTGCTGCCGGAACCGGCCACCCTCGGTGAGCGGATGCACGGCAAGACCTGCGCGGGCGCGCTCGTAACCGGCACCGGCGTGGACGGCGAGCCGCGAGCGACCTACCTCTACCACGTCGCCGACAACGAGCAGACGATGCGCGAGTACGGCTCCCAAGCGGTCGTGCTCCAGACCGCGCTCAACCCGGTGATCGCGTTGGAGCTGCTCGCGAAAGGGACGTGGAACGGCACCGGGGTGCTCGGCCCAGAGGCCTTTGACGCGGTGCCGTTCCTGGAATTGCTCGCCGCTTACGGCTCCCCGCACGGCGTTACGGAGCGTCCTGCCTAAGCCGGCTCGTTCGGGTCCTCGTCCGCGGCGAGCTCGACCGAGCCCTCGAGCGTCTGCTCGAAGTGCCGCTGCTGGATCGGGATCATCCAGTCGACGATCTCCTGAAGGCCCGGCAAGTTGGCACGCGCGTTCATCGTGCGGACGACTGTCCAGTGACCGACCTCGCCTGCCTCGGCCATCGTCAGGAACTCGAAGCCGTCGAGCGCGTCGGCGTCGTTGCCCAGGTAGGTCGACATCATCTCGGTCGCCTCCTGCTTGGTCTCGCGCGCCTTCTCGAGGATCGCGGTCTTCTTGCCCTCGAGGTTCTCCGCGAGGCCGGTTGTCCGCTCTTCGGCCTCCATCGCTTCCTTGTGCATGCGCTCGAGGGCCTGTCGCAGGTCGCCGTGATTGCCCTCTTCCTCGACGAGCTTCCCGACCTTCTCGGTCGCACCCTGGGCAGCCATCGCCAGGCCGATCACCTCGCCGATCTTGCTCTCCAGAGCCGTCAGCTCCGCCATCGCAAACCCCTCCTTAGTCGATTGCCGAAGCGTGGGCTACCCGGCTACCCGCCGCGGGAAACCGCGCGAACCGCATGAGCGAAGCGTGTAGTGGCACGAGGAGAGAGGCGGCCGGCCGGAAGCTCGACCACGAACGCAGTGGTTCCGGGCAGCGTGGCGTTCGACCAGCCGGTCGCAGTGCCCGAGTAGGACGGAAGTCGCCCCGCCCGCAGCCCGGCAAGGCGGGCGAAACGGCGCTGCAACCCGAGGTTCCCCGCGCTGAGCACGACCATGTTCAGGTGCTGGTGAAACCAGATCGTGACGGCGGGGTGCAGCCGCCGGATCAGCGTCGTGGCGATTCGGGTCTCGCGCTCCGAGGCGGGCCCGGTGCCCGAGTAGTGGGCCCCGCCGAGCGGCCGCCAGCGCCATGGGAAGTTGCGGTTCAGGTCGACGCCGCGCGCGTTGCCGCGGGTGCCGGCGGCATGGCCGTCCGGGTTCGCGTCGGTCACGAGCCAGAGGTCGATGCCCGCAAGCGCGCCGAGCTGCCGGAGCCGGTCGAGGATCGCGATCCCCGCGCACTCGTCGCCGTGGATGCAGCCCACGACGAGCACCTTTCTCCGGCTCGGAGGGCCGCCGAGCTCGTACGCGACAACGGGCCTGCCCTCGAGCGAGCGGCCGAGCACGACCCTGCGCACGACGGTGCCCGAGGCTGCCGAGCCGGCGAGCAACAGCGAGAGGGAGAAGAGGGCCAGGAGGCGCACGAGCGCTATGTA
>Ga0126308_10000612_pt1 | contig 12344 bp, 5 predicted proteins | sample Plot55_FD_92533 | JGI IMG/M metagenome (GOLD analysis project Ga0126308, IMG submission 92533) | Serpentine soil microbial communities from UC McLaughlin Reserve, CA, USA - Plot55 | ecosystem: Environmental > Terrestrial > Soil > Grasslands | place: USA: UC McLaughlin Reserve, Lake County... | reverse complement strand
CGCTCGACGTGGAGAACGAGACCGTGATCGAGGCGCTGCGCCGCGTGCTGGCCGGCGCGAAGGTGGACGAGCAGGTCGAGCTGTGGATCTCGGCCGAGGGGCGGATGGCGCTGGTGCCGGGCGAGCCGGCGCCGCGCGAGTCGCGGAACGCGCTGGCGGGGACCATCTCCGGGCGCGTCACCGAGGCCGAGTCCGGGGCGCCGCTGCCGAACGCCACCGTCACCGTGGCCGGCACGCGGCTCGGGACCACCAGCGGGCCCGACGGGCGGTACACACTCGCGGGCGTCCCGAACGGGTCGCAGCTCCTGTACGCGGCCCGCATCGGCTTCGGCCGCGACAGCCAGCGGGTGACGGTGGCCGAAGGCCAGACCGCGACCGCCGACTTCGCGCTGAAGATGCTCGCCGTGCGGCTGACCGAGGTGGTCACGATCGGCTACGGCGAGACCGAGCGGCGCACGCTCACCGGCGCCGTCTCGTCGGTGTCGGCGGAGGAGATCGAGCGGCAGCCGGTGACGTCGCTCGACCAGGCGCTGGTGGGGCGCGCGCCGGGCGTGCAGGTGGTGACGTCGAGCGGGCAGCCGGGCTCGAACGCGGTGATCCGCATCCGCGGCGGCAACTCGATCTCCGCCGGCAACGACCCGCTGTACGTGGTCGACGGCGTGCCGATCCTCGCCAGCGCCGGCGCGGCGAACACCAGCACCCTCCAGACGCAGGGGGCGAGCGGGCTCAACCCGGTCGCCGCGATCAACCCGAACGACATCGAGTCGATCGAGATCCTGAAGGACGCCTCGGCCACCGGCATCTACGGCGCGCGGGCGGCGAACGGCGTCGTGCTGATCACGACCAAGCGCGGGCGCGCCGGCCGCAGCGCGGTCACCTTCGGCAGCTACTACGGCGTGCAGTCGGTGCGACGCCGGCTCCCGGTGCTGAACGCGACCGACTTCGCGCGGGTGGTGAACCAGGCCTACGCCAACGCCGGGCAGACGCTGCCGTACACCGACGCGCAGATCGCCGCGCTCGGCGCGGGGACCGACTGGCAGGACGCGATCTTCCGCGACGCGCCGGTGCGCAACTACGAGCTGTCGATCTCCGGCGGCGACCAGGACACCAGGTACTACATCTCCGGGAACCTGCTGCGGCAGGACGGCATCGTCATCGGCACGAACCTCGACCGCGGCGCGTTCCGGCTGAACCTCGACCAGGACGTGAGCTCGAAGTTCCGCGTCGGCAACCGCCTGACGCTGAGCCGCTCCGAGGGGCAGGTGCTGCCGAACGGCGGCGCCGGCTCCGAGGCGTCGTCGGTCGTGCTCAACGCCATCACCGCGCCGCCCACACTCCCCGTGCGCACCGAGGGCGGCGACTACTTCATCGGCCTCAACACGCTCACCGGCCGCCCGTTCTCCAACCCGGTGGCGACGGCGCTCGACATCACGAACGAGGAGCAGCAGAACCGGATCATCGGCAACGGCTTCGCCGAGTACGACCTGACGGGCGCGCTGCGGCTCCGTACGACGCTCGGCGTGGACTACCTGACGTCGCTCCAGAACTTCTACTCGCCGTCGAACACCTACCCGGGGCGCACCAACAACGGCTTCGGGAGCCGCGGCACGCGGCAGACGACGACCTGGCAGAACGAGAACACGGTGAACTACCGTGCGGCGCTCGGCCAGATGCACGACCTCGACCTGCTCGGCGGGCTGAGCCTCCAGCGCATCAACTCCGAGAACGTCTCCGGCACGGCGCAGGGCTTCCTCACGGACCGGCTGGGCGTCAACGGGCTGAACACGGGGAAGACGTTCGTGGGGGTGTGGACCGGCGCCCCGCACTCGTCGCTGCTCTCGTACTTCGCGCGCGCGAACTACAACCTCGCCGACCGGTACCTGTTCACGCTGACCGGGCGCCGCGACGGCTCGTCGCGCTTCGGCAAGGGGAACCAGTACGCCTTCTTCCCCTCGGCGGCGTTCGCCTGGCGCGCGTCGGAGGAGGGGTTCGTCAGGCAGCTCGGCCTGTTCGACGACCTGAAGCTGCGCACGAGCTGGGGGCAGACGGGGAACCAGGACATCGGCAACTACTCGTCGCTGGCCACGCTCGGCAGCCGCGTCTACGTCTTCAACGGCGTCCGCTCGATCGGCTTCGCCCCCGACCGACTGGCGAACCCGGACCTGAAGTGGGAGACGACCGACCAGTTCGACGCCGGCATCGACATCGCGGTGTTCCGCAGCCGGCTGGCGGTGACCGCCGACTACTACAACAAGAAGACCAACGACCTGCTGCTCGACGTGACGGTCCCCGCAACGTCGGGGTTCGGCAGCTCGCTCCAGAACATCGGCAGCGTGCGCAACCGCGGCTTCGAGCTGGGCATCAACACGGTGAACCTCGAGGGCGCGTTCGGCGGCGCCTTCGGCTGGACGAGCTCCCTCAACCTGGCCTGGAACCGGAACGAGGTGCTCAACCTCGGGAAGGACTCGATCAAGGTCGGGCCGACCGGCGTCGGCGCCGGCGCGGTGCAGAACCCGACGGTGCTCAAGGTGGGCGAGCCGCTCAACTCGTTCTACGGCTGGGTCTACGACCGGATGGAGAACGGGCAGCCGGTCTACAAGGACCTGAACGGCGACGGCGAGGTGACGCCGGCCGACCGGGCGATCATCGGCAACGCGCAGCCCAAGTACTCGGGCGGGTTCGCGAACCGGTTCACGTTCCGGAACCTCGAGCTCTCGGCGTTCATCCAGTTCTCGGTCGGGAACAAGATCTACAACATCAACCGCTCGCTGCTGACGAACGTGGCCGGGAACGCCAACCAGCTCACCGACGTGCTGGGCGCCGGCGAGAACGGGATCCCGACGCCGAAGATCGGCAACACGTTCAACAGCCGCGAGTCGAGCCTGTTCGTGGAGGACGGCTCGTACGTGCGCGGGAAGAACCTGCGCCTGGCGTTCCGGGTCCCCGAGCGCTGGCTGGGGAGCACGCGCGCCGCGCGGCTCTCCGGGCTCAAGCTCTACGTGAGCGCGCAGAACTGGTTCACCAGCACCGACTACACGGGCTTCGACCCCGAGATCAGCGAGTACGCGCTGAACAACCTGGCGCAGGGCTTCGACTTCGGCACGTACCCGCAGGCGCGGCAGCTCACGTTCGGGTTCAACGCCGGCTTCTGACGCCTCTGACACGGAGCAGCGACATGACGAATACAGTGTGGCGCACCGTCGGGCGGAAGCTCGCGGTGCTCGCGGGTGCCGGGGCGCTCGTCCTGGGCACATCATGCAGCGACTTCATCGATCCGGACCCCAGCGACGTGCTGGCGCCGGAAAACTTCTACAAGACCGGCTCCGACGCCGTCGCCGCGGTGAACGCGGTGTACGAGCAGGTGAAGTGGTCGCACTGGCTGGCCTACTGGTACCTGACCGACGTGGCCTCGGACGACATCGTGGCGAGCGCCAACTTCGGGTCGGACGGGCACCGGATGGCCGACTACACCTTCGACGCGACCGAGTGGGTGTTCGGCGACAGCTGGGGGAGCTTCTACGTCGTGATCAACCGGGCGAACGGCGTGCTGGACCGCGTGCCGGCGATCGGGACGATGGACGAGACGCTCAAGGCGCGCGTCCTCGGCGAGGCGCGCTTCCTCCGCGCGCTCGCGTACTTCAACCTCGTGCGCTTCTACGGCGACGTGCCGCTGATCGACCACGAGATCCGCACGCTCAAGGACCTCGAGGTCGCGCGCTCGCCGATGGCCGACGTGTACGCGCTGATCGAGAGCGACCTCACGGCGGCGGCCGCCGCGCTCCCCGCGTCGTACAGCGGCAGCGACGTCGGCCGGGCGACCAGGGGCGCCGCGCAGGCGCTGCTGGCCAAGGTGTACCTGACGCAGCAGAAGTGGACGCCGGCGGCGGCGACGGCGGGGCAGCTGATCTCGTCAGGCACCTACCAGCTGCTTTCCGAGTGGCGCGACAACTTCAAGGTGTCGGCCGAGCTCACGAACACCGAGAGCATCTTCGAGATCAACTACGACGGCATCCTCGACCCGGGCGCCGGCAGCGTGCAGACGCTGTTCAGCCTCCCGCAGAACTACCCGGGCGGCGACGCCTACGGGCTGATGTTCATCACGCCGGGGCTGGACAGCACCTTCGCGACGACCGACAAGCGCGGGGACCACGGCACCTTCATGCGGTCGCCCTACACCGACCGCGCGGGACGCGTGGTGAGCTGGGCGATGCCGCCGGGCCCGGCGTTCGCCAAGTACCTGGACGAGACGAACGCGCAGAACATGAACTCGCGCGCCTGGGCGAGCCAGGCGAACAACTGGATCGTGCTCCGCTACGCCGACGTCCTGCTGATGTACGCCGAGGCGGTGAACGAGGGGGGCACGGCGGGCGCGATGACGAAGGAGGCCGCGCTCAACGCGGTGCGCGTGCGCGCGAACATCGGCGCGCTGGGGACGCTCTCACAGCAGGCCTTCCGCGACTCGGTGCGCACCGAGCGCCGCCGCGAGTTCGTCTTCGAGGGGCAGCGCTGGTTCGACCTCGCGCGCTGGGGCACGCTCAGCGACGCCATCCTGGCCAAGACGACGTCGATCGCCCGCATCGCCCCCGGCGAGACGACCCCGCACCGCCCCAGGGGCCCGCTCTTCCCGATCCCGCAGGGCGAGCGCGACATCAACCCGCGGCTGACCCAGAATCCGGGGTTCTGAGACAGGCAAGGGCGAGTGCTACCACATGCTACCACAGAGGCACAGAGGGCACAGAGGAGGTGCACACGGGAGGGAGTCCCTCAACCCCGAGATAGCATCTCCTCCCGGCGGAGGGACATTCTCCATTGCGCCCTTCCTCTGTGTCCTCTGTGCCTCTGTGGTAGCACTCGCCGTTGCCCGATTCATCGAGATGCGTTGAGCAAAGGGACGACATGAGAATGCTGGGTGCGAAGTGGCTCGCGAAGGTCGCGGTCGCGATGCTGGTGGCGTCGGCGGCGGCCGGGGCGCAGCAGCAGTCGGTGGACGCGCGGGTCGAGGCGCTGCTGCGGCAGATGACGATCGAGGAGAAGGTCGGCGAGATGACGCAGCTGACCGTCCAGGCGGTGGCGCGCACGCACGGCACCGCCACCACCGCGCAGACGCTCGACTCGGCGAAGCTCGACGACGCGCTGGTGCGCCACAACGTGGGCTCGCTGCTCAACGTGTGGGACGTGGCGCTCACGCCCCAGCAGTGGCAGGAGCTCACCACGACCGTGCAGCGGGTCGCCCGGCGCAAGCGGCTCCGCATCCCCGTGCTCTACGGGATCGACGCCGTGCACGGCCATCACTACATGACGGCGGGGACGATCTTCCCGCACAACATCGCGCTCGCGGCGACGTTCGACCCCGAGCTCGTCAGGCGCGCGAGCCAGATCACCGCCTACGAGGCGCGCGCGAGCGGGATCCCGTGGAACTTCTCCCCGGTGCTCGACCTCGCCCGCCAGCCGCTCTGGTCGCGCTTCTTCGAGACCTTCGGCGAGGACGTGCACCTGGCGACGGTGCTGGGCGCGGCGGCGGTGGAGGGGCAGCAGCGCGACCCGCGCCCGGCGCTCGACTCGCTGCTGCGTACGGGCGCGGGGCCGCGCGCGACCGCGGCGTCGAACACCCGGGCGCGCGTCGGCGGCGACGTCTTCGTCGCCGCGACGGGGAAGCACTACCTCGGCTACAGCATGCCGCTCACCGGGCGCGACCGGACGTCGGCGTGGATCCCGGAGCGCCAGCTGCGCGAGTACTTCCTCCCGACCTTCCGCGCCGCGATCGCCGCCGGACTGCGCACGGTGATGATCAACTCGGGCGACGTCAACGGCGTCCCCGTCCACGCCAGCCACGAGATCCTCACCGACCTGCTGCGCACGGAGCTCGGCTTCACCGGCGTCGCCGTCACCGACTGGGAGGACATCATCCGCCTGCACACGGTGCATCGCGTGGCGGCCACGCCGAAGGAGGCCGTGCGGATGGCGGTGATGGCCGGCGTGGACATGAGCATGGTGCCGTACAACCTCTCCTTCTACGACGACCTGCTGGCGCTGGCGCGCGAGGGCGCGGTGCCGCAGGCGCGCATCGACCAGAGCGTCAGGCGCATCCTCCGCCTCAAGTTCGAGCTCGGGCTGTTCGACGACCCCGGCCCCGACGCGGCGATGCTGGCGAACGTCAACGCGCCGGCGTTCCAGGCGGTGAGCCGGACGGCCGCGGAGGAGGCGATCACCCTGCTCAAGAACCAGGGCGCGCTGCTGCCGCTGGCGAAGACGACGCGGGTGCTGGTGACCGGCCCTGGCGCCGCGTCGCTCCCGGCGCAGTTCGGCTCGTGGAGCTACACCTGGCAGGGCACCGACACCGCGATGTACCCGAGGGGCACGCGGACGCTGCTCGACGCCGTGCGCGCGACGGTCGGCGCGGGCAACGTCACCTACGTCCCGGGCGTGGGCGGCACCGGCTTCGCGACCGAGATGGACGTCGCTGCCGCGGTGGCCGCCGCGCGCACCGCCGACGTGGCGATCGTCGCGCTCGCCGAGTGGCCGACGGCGGAGAAGCCGGGGGACATCACGGACCTGACGCTGCCGGCGGCGCAGCTCCGGCTGGCCCGCGCGATCGAGGCCACGGGGAAGCCGGTCGTGATCGCCCTGTTCCAGGACCGCCCGCGGATCGTGCGCGAGGTGGTGGACAGCGCGCGCGCGATCGTGACCGCGTACGAGACGGGCCCGTTCGGCGGCGAGGCGCTGGCGGGCGTGCTGTTCGGCGACGTGAACCCGAGTGGGCGCCTCCCCTTCACCTGGCCGCGCACCACCGGCGGCCTCCTGCACTACGATCGGGCGCAGAGCGAGGAAGTCTCCCCCGGCGGCGCGACCGGCGGCTACGACCCGGAGTGGGAGTTCGGCCACGGGCTCTCGTACACCACCTTCGCCTACAGCGACCTGCGACTCGACCGCGCGGCCGCCGGCCAGCGCGACACGGTGACGGTCTCGGTAACGGTCGCGAACGCGGGCGCGCGCGCGGGCAAGGAAGCCGTGCAGCTCTACGTCCGCGACCTGTACGCGTCCGTCGCGCCGCCGATGCGCCGTCTGCGGGACTTCCAGAAGATCTCGCTAGGCGCCGGCGAGCGCCGCACCGTCACCTTCCGCCTCCCGGTCCAGCGCCTCGCCTTCGTCGGCCTCGACAACCGCCCGGTCGTCGAGCCGGGCGACTTCGACGTGATGGTCGGCGGGCTCACGCAGAGGCTCATCGTTCGGTGATTCAGGAAACTGCCTACCACGGATGAACACGGACGGCGGCACGGATGAACACAGAGCACTATCCGTGTCCATCCGTGCCGCCGTCCGTGTTCATCCGTGTCCTGCTGTTGACTCGATGACGTGGTTACATTCGATGCGCTCTCCAATCGTTGCACTGCTCGTCTTCGCTGCCGCATGCGCCGGGAATGGCGGGACGCGCCCCAACCCGGACCCCGAGCCGGACCCCACCGGCGCGCCGGTCGAGGTGTACGTCTCGACCGGCGACCGGGCGAAGCTGCTGAGCCGCGAGACCGACGTCCGGTTCCGCGACGGCGCGCCGCCGGCGACGGCGGTGGCGATCGACGTGAACGAGGCGGTCGCGTATCAGGAGATGGTCGGCTTCGGCGCGGCGCTCACCGACGCCTCGGCGTACCTGATCCAGAACAAGCTCTCGGCCGACCAGCGCGAGGCGCTGCTCCAGGAGCTGTTCGGGCGGAACCCGGGCGTCGGGTTCAGCTTCACGCGGGTGGACATGGGCGCGTCCGACTTCTCGCTCCGCCACTACAGCTACGACGACATGCCGGCGGGGGAGACCGACCCCACGCTGGCGCACTTCTCGATCGACCCCGACCGCGCCGAGACGCTGCCGATCCTCAAGCGCGCGCTCGCCATCAACCCGCAGCTCAAGATCATGGCGTCGCCCTGGAGCGCGCCGGGGTGGATGAAGACGACCGGGAGCATGATCAAGGGGACGCTGCGCCCCGAGGCGTACGCCCCGTTCGCCCAGTACTTCAAGAAGTTCGTCGACGCGTACGCGGCCGAGGGGGTGCCGGTGTACGCGATCAGCGTGCAGAACGAGCCGCACTTCGAGCCGGAGAACTACCCCGGCATGCGCCTCGACCCGGCGGCGCGGGCGAAGCTCGTCGGCGAGCACCTCGGGCCGCTGTTCGCGCAGAGCGGCATCCAGACGAAGATCCTGGACTGGGACCACAACTGGGACGAGCCCAACTCGCCGCTCCAGATGCTCGGCGACGCGACGGCGCGGCCGTACGTCGCCGGCGTCGCCTGGCACTGCTACGGCGGCGACGTCTCGGCGCAGAGCGTGGTGCACCAGGCCTACCCGGACAAGGACGCGTTCTTCACCGAGTGCTCGGGCGGGCAGTGGTCGCCGAAGTTCGCCGAGAACCTGACGTGGATGACGCGCACGCTGATCGTCGGCACGACGCGCAACTGGGCGCGCGGGGTGCTGATGTGGAACCTCGCGCTCGACGAGCAGTACGGCCCGCACACCGGCGGCTGCGGCGACTGCCGCGGCGTGGTCACCATCACCGCCGCCGGCCAGATCGTGCGCAACGAGGAGTACTACGCGTTCGCGCACGCCAGCCGCTTCGTGCGCCCGGGCGCCCGCCGCATCGAGTCGAGCTCCGGGGTGCAGGGGGTCGAGACGGTGGCGTTCCGGAACGCCGACGACGGCTCGAAGGCGCTGGTGGTGGTGAACACCGCCGCCAACGAGCGCACGCTCGCGGTCCGGGCCGGCGCGCAGTACTTTCGCTACACGCTCCCCGCCGGCGCGGTCGCCACCTTCCGCTGGAGCTGACCGCGCGCGAGCGCGTGAGGGCGCGCCCCTTCACTTCCGGAGGTCGTCCCTTGGCCGTCCTCACCCCCGCCCCCGGCGGCGCGGCCGTCTACACGCCGTCGCCGTCGCCCGCCGCGCCCGCGAATTACCGCCCCGCGTTCGCGGCGGTGACGGTGCTGTTCTTCATGTGGGGCTTCCTCACCTGCCTGAACGACATCCTCGTCCCGCACCTGCGCGGCGTGTTCGAGCTGGACTACCTGCGCGCGGCGCTGGTGCAGTTCACCTTCTTCGGCGCGTACTTCCTGATGGCGCTGCCGGCGGGGTGGGTGATCCGGCGCCTGGCGTACAAGGGCGGGATGGTGGCGGGGCTGGTCACGGCGGGCGTCGGCGCGCTGCTCTTCTACCCGGCGGCCGGCGCGCCGTCGTACGGGCTCTTCCTGCTCGCGCTGTTCGTGCTCGCGAGCGGGATCACGGTGCTCCAGGTGGCGGCGAACCCGTACGTCGCCGTGCTCGGCCCCGCGGCCACCGCGTCGAGCCGCCTGACGCTGACGCAGGCGTTCAACTCGCTCGGCACCACGGTGGCGCCGCTGTTCGGGGGCGTGCTGATCCTCCAGGCGGTGGAGCGCGCGAAGTCGATCCCCGGCGAGGCGGGGAAGCTCGCCGAGGCGCAGTCGGTGCAGCTCCCCTACCTGGGGCTCGCCGGCGCGCTGTTCGTGCTCGCCATCGCCATGGCCGCGTTCCGGCTGCCGCGCATCGCCGAGGCGGAGAGCGGCCCCGGCTCGCTGGTGCCTGACGAGCCGCTGGGGCGCGCGTGGCACCGCCGCCACCTCGCGCTGGGCGCGGTCGCGATCTTCCTGTACGTCGGCGCCGAGGTGGCGATCGGGAGCTTCCTGGTCAACTTCCTGGGGCTGCCGCGGGTGGCGGGGCTGACCGAGGCGACGGCGGCGCGCTACGTCTCCTTCTACTGGGGCGGGGCGATGGTGGGGCGCTTCATCGGCTCGGCGCTGCTCCAGCGCGTCCAGCCGGGGAAGCTGCTGGCGGCGTTCGCGGTCGGCTCGGCGACGCTGACGGCGATCGCCGCGGTGAGCAGCGGCCCGGTGGCGATGTGGGCGGTGATCGCGGTCGGGCTGTGCAACTCGATCATGTTCCCGACCATCTTCACGCTCGCCATCGACCGGCTGGGCCACCTCACCGGCGAGGGCTCGAGCATCCTGGTGATGTCGATCGTCGGCGGCGCGCTGATCCCGGTGATCCAGGGCGCGCTGGCCGACCGGATCGGCCTCCAGCCGGCGTTCCTGCTTCCGGCGGTCTGCTACCTGTACATCGTCTACTACGGACTCCGCGGGTCGCGGCACGCCTGACGAGGCTGGCATCTCGGCCGGGACGCGTTGAAGAGATCAACCACAGAGGCACAGAGACACCGAGGAGGGGCACACCGACGAGGAGCCCCCGCTCGGTCGGCTTCGCCGAAGAGCGAATCGACCGCAGAGGACGCAGAGGACGCAGAGGAGGGCACACGGGAGGAGTCCCTCTCCCGGGACGAGATGCCGAAGTGCTTTGAGGGACTCCTCCCGTGTGCCGTCCTCTGCGTCCTCTGCGCCCTCTGCGGTTCAATCGTTCTTCAGCAAAGCCGATCGGTAGGGGGCCCCTCGTCGGTGTGCCCCTCCTCGGTGTCTCTGTGCCTCTGTGGTAGAACCTGATGACACTGACGTGCCGGAAGCTTTGCGCGGCGTGTCGAACGGCTGGCGGGAAATGCCGCTTTCGCCAATCATCATCTTGTGATGACGACACAACCCGGACCCGAGCGACGCCGGCGGTGGCGGTCGTGGAGCGGCCGGCTCTGGATGCTCGCCGCCGTGCTCGGCGCGATGACGGTGGTCCACGCGGCCTTGATCATCCACGACACCGCCCGGCGGCGCGAGGCCGTGCATCTGGCGACGCGGGCCACCGCGCGCCAGGCCGCGGCGCGCGCCGCCGGCCGGCTCGAGCTGCTGGCGGCGGAGACCTTCGCTCCGGTCGCGCAGTGGGCCGCGCCCGGGCCGCTCGCGCCGCACGCGGCGGTCGAGGCGCTCGTGCGCGGGCAGCGCGAGGGGGAGCGGTGCCGGTGCCGCGAGCTGCTGCCGGCGCTGGAGTTCTTCCGCGTGGAGCTGGCGACCGGTGCGCTCCAGCGCGCGCCGGCCGACAGCGGGGGCGCGCTGTCGCCCCTCGCGGCCGCGCGGCTCGTCGACCTGGCGCGCGGCGACGCGGCGCGCCGGCGTGCCCCGCGGCAGTCGCTTGCGCACCTGACGATGGGGCCGGCGGTCGGCGAGCACGCGGTCGTGACCGTCGTGCAGCTCGACGCGGGCGGCGGCGCAGCGGCGGCCGTCTACGGCCTCGTCGCGAGCGCGCGCCGGGTGCGGAGCGTGCTCTTCCCGCCCGCGCTGCCCGCGCTGGACGACGAGTCGGAGGAGCTCTCGCGCGCGGGGCCCACGTCGATCCAGGTCACCGCGGCGGACGACGACGACGAGCCGGGGCCCGGCACGCTCGGCGAGGACCACCGCTCCCGCGAGACCGTCCACCCGCGCGGCGCGCTGGAGGGGCTGGCGGTCACCGTCGCCCTCGAGACGCATCAGCTCCCCCATCACATGATCGTGCCGCTCCCGCTCGACCGGCTGTGGATGCTCGGCCTGCTGCTGGCGGCCACGGTGGTGGTGATCGGCGTCGCCGCCGGCACGACGCGGCGCGAGGCGCTGCTGGCGCGCGCGCGGTCGGACTTCATCGCCGGGGTGTCGCACGACCTGCGGATGCCGCTCGCGCAGATCCTGCTCGCCGGCGAGACGCTGGCGCTGCGCCGCGAGCGCGACGAGGCGGCGCGGCTCACCCTCGCCAGCTCGATCGTGCGCGAGGCGCGGCGCCTGGTGGCGATCGTCGAGAACATCCTGCTCTACTCGCGCGCCGGCGCGGTCGAGCTGCGCCCGCGGCTGGAGCCGGTGCCCGTGGACGCGCTGCTCGCCGACGTCGTGGAGTCGGTGCAGCTCGCGGTCGAGGACGCGGGGCAGGCGATCGAGGTGCGCGAGCCGCCGGCGCCGCTCGCCGTGCTCGGCGACCGCCATCTCGTTCGTCAGGCGCTCGTGAACCTCGTCGACAACGCGATCAAGTACGGCCCCGCGGGGCAGCGCATCCGGCTCGGCGCACAGTCGCCGGCGGCGGGGGCGGTCCGGCTGCTGGTGGAGGACGAGGGGCCGGGGGTCCCGCCGTCGCAGCGCGAGCGGGTCTTCGAGCCGTACGAGCGGCTGGCGCGCGACCAGACGTCGGAGCGCACCGGGACGGGGCTCGGACTCCCCGTCGTCAGGCAGATCGCGCGCGCGTGCGGCGGCCGCGTCTGGCTGGAGGACGCGGCGCCGGGAGCCGGCGGGGGCGGGGGCGGGGGCGGCCGCGCGGGGACGCGCGCGGTGCTGGAGCTCCGCGCCGCCGAGCTGCCCGAGCCGGCCGCGGCGGCGGAGGCGCCGCCGCCGGCCGGCGCCGGCGTCTCGTGAGCGGCAGCATCCTGCTGGTCGAGGACAACCGCGCGTACGCG
>Ga0126308_10000610_pt1 | contig 12388 bp, 9 predicted proteins | sample Plot55_FD_92533 | JGI IMG/M metagenome (GOLD analysis project Ga0126308, IMG submission 92533) | Serpentine soil microbial communities from UC McLaughlin Reserve, CA, USA - Plot55 | ecosystem: Environmental > Terrestrial > Soil > Grasslands | place: USA: UC McLaughlin Reserve, Lake County... | reverse complement strand
TCGAGACGCTGACCCTGCGCCACGCGGGGCAGACGCGGTAACGGCAAGTCCGAGATCCGAGAGACGAGACCGGCCCCGGGACGCTCTGGCGTCCCGGGGCCGGTCTCGTCTCTCGGATCTCGCATCTCGGTAGTGGGTCGGTTCGAGAGCGACGGCAACAGCAACAGCAACGGCTCTGACAGGATGAACGGCGACAGGATGGACAGGATGGTGAACAGGATGAACGGCCCCGGGAAGCGAGCCCGCCCGAGCGGCTTTCATCCTGTTCACATCCTGTCCATCCTGTCGCCGTTCATCCTGTCAGAGCCGTTGCCCTCTCGCATCTCGGACTCGCTCACGCGAACGCTCCGGCGATGCGAACGGTGTTCACGTGCGCCTGCACGGTGTCGGCGATGTCGCGGCCGTAGCCGCCGGCGATCGTGATGGCGACGGGGACGCCGATCTCGCGGCACAGCTCGAGGACGATGGCGTCGCGGCGGGCGAGGCCGGCGTGGGTGAGACGGAGGCGGCCCAGGGCGTCGCCGGCGTGCGGGTCGGCGCCGGCGAGGTAGACGACGAGGTCGGGGCGGGCGCTGGCCAGGACGCCGGGGAGGGCGCCGGCCAGCAGCGTCAGGTACTCGTCGTCCCCGGCGCCGTCGGCGAGCTCCAGGTCGAGAGTGCCGGGGACCTTGTGGAAGGGGTAGTTCTTCCCGCCGTGCATGCTGAAGGTGAAGACTGCCTCGTCGCCCGCGAATACGGCGTGGGTGCCGTTCCCCTGGTGGACGTCCAGGTCCACGATCGCGGCGCGGCGCACCCGGCCGTCGCGCTGGAGCGCGCGCACGGCGACGGCGACGTCGTTGAAGACGCAGAAGCCCTCGCCGTGGTCGGGGAAGGCGTGGTGGGTGCCGCCGGCGAGGTTCATCGCCACCCCGCGGTCGAGCGCCGCCCGCGCCGCCGCCACCGTCCCGCCGACCGCGCGGTACGAGCGCTCGACGAGATGCTCCGACCACGGAAAGCCGATCCGCCGCTGCTCGGCCGCCGACAGCCGCCCACTCGTCAGGCGCTCGACGTAGTCCGCCGTGTGCACGAGCCGCAGGTCCTCGACCGCGGCCCGGTCGGGCTCGTGGAGATGCTCGGGGCGCACCAGCCCCTCGGCGAGGACGCGGTCGCGGAGGAGGGAGTACTTCGCGATCGGGAAGCGGTGGCCCTGCGGGAGCGGGATCGCGTAGCGGGCGGAGGACCAGGCGTGGAGGGGCATCGCGAGCAACGGCGTTGTCAGTTCTCAGTAGTGGAGTTGTCAGTCGTCAGTGGTCAGTCATCAGTCGCCAGTAGCACTTGGCATCCCGGATGGCGTGTCGCTACTGACAACTGAGGACTGAGCACTGACGACTGACAACTCCACTACTGAGAACTGACAACCCGCCGTTTCCTACGGCAGCGGCGCCGGCGCCCCCGGCTGCTTGTAGACCACGCCCCCCTTCATCACGAACACCACCCGCTCGGTCGCCGTGATGTCGCGCAGCGGGTCGCCCGGGACCGCGACGACGTCGGCGAGCTTGCCGGCGGCCAGGGTGCCGACGCGGTCCTGCCAGCCGAGGAGCCGGGCGCCGCTCGAGGTGCCGGCGACGAGCGCCTGCATCGGCGTGATGCCGCCCCACTCGACGAGGAGGCGGAACTCGCGGGCGTTGGCGCCGTGCGGGCCCACGCCGGCGTCGGTGCCGAGGGCGATCGGGACGTTGTTCTTCGCGGCGGTGCGGATGCCGTTGCGCATCGCCCGGGCGGCGGCGAGCCCCTTCTCGGCGCGGAGCCCCGTCAGGCGGCCGCTCTTCGCGGCGTTCTCCACCGTCTCGCCGGCCATCAGCGTCGGCACGAGGAACGTGCCGCGCTGCGCCATCATCCGCGCGGCCTCCTCGTCGAGGAAGGAGCCGTGCTCGATCGACGCGACGCCGGCCTGCACGGCGAGCTTGATCCCCTCGGTGCCGTGGGCGTGCGCGGCCACCTTGCGCTCGAGCTTCTTCGCCTCGTCCACCGCGGCCCGCATCTCGTCGAGCGTGTACTGCGTGGCGCCCACCGCGTCCCCCTCGGAGAGCACGCCGCCGGTGGCGCAGATCTTTATGACGTCGGCGCCGTACTTCACCTGGTAGCGCACGGCCTTCCGCACCTCGTCCGGGCCGTCGGCGGCGCCGGTGCGGTAGTCGGCGTCCTCCAGCCCGGGGCGGTAGCCGTTCTCGTCGCAGTGGCCGCCGGTGATGCCGAACGAGTGCCCGGCGTTCTCCATCCGCGGCCCCACCGCGTACCCCTCGTCCACGGCGCGGCGGAGCGCCATGTCGTCGAAGTTGGGCGAGCCGACGTTGCGGATGCTGGTGAAGCCGGCCATCAGCGTGCGCCGCGCGTTCTCGACGCCCACGATCGCCGCGAACCCGGGGTAGTCCTTCACCGTGGCCTCGTCGCTCTGCGGGTCGGCGAGCGGGCGCCCGATGATGTGGGTGTGCGCGTCGATGAACCCGGGGAGCAGCGTGGCGTCGCCCAGGTCGATGGTGCGGGCGCCCTGCGGCGCGCGCACCGCGCCGGCGGCGCCGACGGCGATGATCCGGTCGCCGGCCACGACGACGACGCCGTTCTGCACCGGCGCCGCGCCGGTCCCGTCGATCAGGCGGGCGGCGCGGAGGACCACCGTGTCGGCGCGCGCCGGGGCGTTAGGCGTCTGGGCGGCGGCGGCGGCGGAGAGCGCGACCAGGAGGAGGACGGATCTGGGCATGACGCGATGTTGAAGAGAAGGAGGACTGAAGAGCGTTGCCAGTTGTCAGCAGTTCAGTTGCCAGTTGTCAGTCGAGAGTTGCCGGTTCCCAGTGGTACCCGAGTACGACTGACAACTGGCAACTGAACTGCTGACAACTGGCAACGCAGTTGCCGTGAGCCGTCACCCGCTCCCGCGCCGCCCGAGGGTGGCGGTGAGCGTGACGCGCTCGCCGTTTCGCAGCACCACCACCTCCACCACGTCCCCCGGCTGCTTCGCCCGCAGCGCGTCGGTGTAGCTGTAGAGCTCCGTCACCTCCACGCCGCCGAAGCTGACGATGACGTCGCCGGCCTTGAGCCCCGCCTTGTCGGCCGGGCTGCCGGGGGTGACGCCGGAGATGCGCATCCCCTTCACCTCGCCCGCGGCCATGTCGGGGACGGAGCCGAAGTAGGCGCCCCCGCCGCCGCCGCTCATCATCCGCGGCGCGGCGGCGGTGCGCGTGAAGGTCAGCCGCGCGGGCCGGTCGCCGACCTCGCGCACCACGCGCTCGGCGAGCTCCACCACGCGCGCCGCGCCGCCGGCGTCGATCCGCTCCACGTCGTCGCTCGCGCGGTGGTAGTCGTCGTGCACATTGGTGAAGAAGTGCAGTACCGGGAGGTCCTTCGCGTAGAACGAGCTGTGGTCGGAGGAGCCGAAGCCGTCGCCGGTGGCGGTGAGGACGAGCGGCTCGCGCCCCGCGCCGCGCGCCGCGCGCTGGTTCGCCGAGTCCACGATCGCCGGCAGCTCGGCGGCGGTCGCGGTGCCGTAGACGACGAGCTTCCGGTCGCGCATCCGGCCGACCATGTCGAAGTTGAGCATCGCCACGACCGAGTCGAGCGGGACCGGGAAGTGGTCCACCAGGTACTGCGAGCCGAGGAGGCCCAGCTCCTCGCCGCTGAAGAGCGCGACCACCACCGAGCGACCGGGCGGGCGGCGGGAGAGCAGCCGCGCGAGCTCCAGCACCGCCGCGGTCCCGGACGCGTTGTCGTCGGCGCCGTTGTGGATCACCGCGCCGGCGTCCGGGTCGAGGGCGCCGAAGGTCCAGCGGCCCAGATGGTCGTAATGCGCGCCGAGCACCACGTACTGCCCGCGGAGCGCGGGGTCCGAGCCGGGGATGATCGCCACCACGTTCTGCGTCGGCAGCTCGCCGGGGAGCCCGGAGTGAGCCGCCGCGGCGGAGCGCGCGGTGAAGCGCTGGAGCTCGGCGCGGAGCCCGAGCCGCTCGAGTCGGCGCGCGATGTACGCCGCCGCGCTGTCGTTCCCGGCCGAGCCCGTCGCCCGCCCCTCCAGCGAGTCGCTCGCCAGATGCGCGACGTCCCGCAGGATCGCCGCCGAATCGGCGCGCGCGAACGCGGCCAGTCCGCCGCGGCCGCCGCGCCCGCCCGCGCAGGCGGCGAGCAGCAACGCGATGAGAAGCGCAGGCAATTGGGGTCTCGGATGCATGGAAGGCGAGATGAGCGGGGAGAGGGAATGGTAGAGACAAGATACGAGATACGAAACGTCTCGTATTTCGTATCTTCAGTGGTGGCGTCCCCTTTCGCCTGCCTCTAACTTGGCTCTCGTCCGCTCCGCCGACGGGTCGGCCAGCTCGCGCGCATGGATTACTCGGTCACACTCGCCCGACACTTCTCCCGCCTCGTCTGGCTGCTGCTGCACGAGCCGACTGCGATCGACGAGCAGAAGGCCGCGCTGCGGGCCATCGTGACGGTGAGCAAGGAGGGGGCGGTCGCCCTCGCCACGCAGAACTGGCGGCTGGTGGTGAACGGCGCCCATCTCCCCGAGGCGCTCACCGGCGTGCAGGACCTGACGGCGCAGCTCATCGGGCACGCGGTGCGCGAGCTGCGCATCGCGAAGGGCGCGGCGCCGGCGGACGTGCTTGGGGCCGCGCGCATCCTGGCGAGCGAGCCGGTGCCGGGCGACGGCGGGCAGGCGGTCGCGGCGCGGCTGGCCGCGCTCGGCGCGACCACGGTCGAGGCGCTGGTGCACGGCACCGCGCCCGTGATGGAGGCGGCGCCCCCGGCTTCGTCCGCACCGGCGATGGACGCCGCGAACCTCGACGACCTCCAGCTGGTCGACGACGTGCCCGAGCCGCCGGCGCCGCCCTCCGCGCCCTCCGCGCCCTCCGCGCCTCCCGCGGCGGCGCCCGACCTCACGCCGACGGCGGGGAAGGGGGGCGAGGGGGGCGACGAGGGGATGTTCCTCGCGTTCTCCGCGGTCCAGCAGCCCAAGGGGTCGGCCGGCGACCTGCTCTCGCAGCTCGACGGCACGCGCTCGCCCAACGTCGTCACGCGCGTGCTCGACGAGCTGGTGACGATCGCCGAGAACGCCCAGCGCGAGGGGCGCAGCGACGCGGTGGCCGAGGTCTTCCACGGCGTCGTACGGCGCGAGGCGAACATCGGCGAGGGCGACCTCAAGCGCGCGTTCGTGATGGCGATCCGCCGGATGTCGAAGCCGACGCTGCTGCGGGCCATCGCGCAGATGCTGCCGCGCCGTCGCGAGCGGCACGACGAATATCTGGCGGTGCTGACGCGCACCGGCGAGGACGGCGCCGACGCGGTGATCGACCAGCTCACCAACGCGCAGTCGCTGGCCGACCGGCGGGTCTACTTCGACACCCTGCTCAGGCTCAACGCCGGCGTCTCGGCGCTCATCCACATGCTCGGCGACGCGCGCTGGTACGTCGCCCGCAACGCCGCCGACCTGCTGGGCGAGATGCAGGCGCCGGAGGCCGAGGTGCCGCTCGCCGAGGCGCTGCACCACGACGACGACCGCGTGCGACGCGCGGCCTCGGGCGCGCTGTCCAAGCTCGGCACGCCGAAGGCGCTCCAGGCGCTGCACGTGGCGCTGCGCGACAACTCGCCGCAGGTGCGCGAGCAGGCGGTCGCGGGGCTCGCCACGCGCAAGGGGCAGAAGACGGCGGCGACGCTGGTGAAGGCGCTCGACGAGGAGACCGACCCCGAGGTGCAGCACGCCATCCTCCAGGCGCTCGGCCGGCTCGGCACGCCCGACGCGGTGCAGAAGCTGATCAAGGCCGCGGAGCCCGAGGGGCGGCTCTTCCGCAAGAAGTCGCTCCCGTACCGCGTGGCGGCCGTGCACGCGCTCGGCGAGGCGCGCACGCCGGCCGCCATCGCCGCGCTGCAGGCGCTGCTCAACGACAAGGAGAAGGACGTGAAGGAGGCGGTGTTCCGCGTCGTCATGCAGTCCCAGCAGCGGCCGGAGACGGCATGAGCGACGCGCGCATCGCGTACGACTCGCGCCTCGCGCACGCCGCACTCGCCGCGCTCCGTATCGTCGCCGCACTGATCCTGCTCCAGCACGCCGGCCAGCAGCTGTTCGGGCTGCTCGGCGGCCACCTCAACTCGGGGCAGCCCTCGCCGACGCTCTCGCGCGCCTGGTGGGCCGGCGTGCTCTCGATCGTCGGCGCGCCGCTGGTGGCGCTCGGCCTGTTCACCCGACCGGCGGCGTTCGCCCTCTCGGGGCTGATGGCCATCGCCTACTTCTGGGTGCACGTCGAGCGCGGCTTCTTCCCGGTGGTGAACCGCGGCGAGCCGGCGGTGCTGCTGTGCTTCGTCTTCTTCTTCCTCTTCGCGGCCGGACCGGGGGAGTACAGTCTGGATGCGAGGCGGGGGAAGGAGCGATCCGCGAATCACGAATCGCGAATCGCGGATCGCTCTACCGCGCCGTGAAGTCCGTCTCGACCGTCACTCGCCGGCACGACTCGGCGATCAGGCTGGCGGTGCGATCGAGGTCGTCGAGGCTGATCATCTCGTTCGGGGAGTGCATGTAGCGGTTGGGGATCGAGACCAGCGCGGTGGCGATCCCCTCGCGGGCGATGTGGATCGCGTCGGCGTCGGTGCTGGTGTCGCGGCCGGCCGCGTGGATGGAGAAGGGGATCTCGCAGTCGCGCGCCGTGGTGCGCAGGAGCTCGAAGACCACCGGCGAGATGACGGAGCCGCGGGTGAGCACCGGCCCGCCGCCGAGGCGGTGGTCGCCGATCTCCTTCTTGGAGATCCCCGGGTGGTCGGTGGCGAAGGTGACGTCGACGACGATCGCCATCTGCGGGCCGATGCAGCTCGCGCAGACGAGCGCGCCGCCGGCGCGCCACGCGATCTCCTCCTGGGCGGTGGCGGCGGCGACGACGCGGGCCGCGCCCGGCTTCTCGGCGTAGCGCCGCAGCGCCTCGAGCACCACGAACGCCCCCACGCGGTCGTCGATCGAGCGCGAGACGAGGCGGTTGTTCGGGAACTCCATCGTGTTCGAGTCGATCACCCCGGGGTCGCCGACCGAGAGCCGCGCCTCGGCCTCGTCGCGCGTGCGGGCGCCGATGTCCACCCACAGGTCGGGGATCTGCGACGCCTTCTCGCGCGCGTCGGGCTTCATGAGGTGGATGGGCAGCTTCCCCACCACGCCGTAGACGACGCCGTCGCGCCCGATGAACCTGATCCGCTGCCCGACGAGCACCTGCGGGTCCCAGCCGCCGATCGGGCCCACGTGCGCGTAGCCGTCGTCGTCGATGTAGGTGACGATTAGCCCGATCTCATCGATGTGGCCGGCGAGCATCACGGTGGGGCGCCCGTCCGGATTCACCTCGGCCATGCTGTTGCCCGCGACGTCCGGGCGCACGCCCTGGGCGAACTTCGCCGCCTCCTCGCGCCACACCCGCGCCGGCGCGCCCTCGAAGCCCGACGGGCCCGGCGTGTCGAGGAGCCTGCGCAGGAACGCGAGAGAGGCGGGCTGAAACATGGCAACGGGTGCTTTGGGGGGAGTCAGTCGTCTGACGTCAGGCAGGTGCTCGCAAGAACTGTAACATGTTCGAAGGGACTGAGGGACTGAGGGCGGGGCGTCCCGAGCGGTGTCATCCCGCACGGAATGTCGGGATGACAGGGACGGGCTACTCCGCCCAGCCGCCCACTCAGTCCTTCACTCGCACCGCCCTTCCTTCCGTCGGCTTCTGAAACAGCCCGGGGTTGAAGATCGCCGCGAAGGTCTCGATTCCGTCGACGAGCCGCGGGCCCGGGCGGCTGACGAGCGCGTTGGCGTCGACCGCCCAGACGGCGCGGCCGCGCAGCCAGCGCCAGGCGTCGTCCGCCATCAGCCGCGTCACCTCGCCGGCCGCGCGCGTCACGTCGTAGCCGCACGGCGCGATGATCACGACCTCGGGGTCCGCCGCCGCGACGTCGGCGAGCGGCATCGTGCGCGAGTGCTCGCCGGGACGCGCCAGCACGTCCACGCCGCCCGCGCGCCGCACCATCTCCGGCACCCAGTGCCCGGCCGCGAACACCGGGTCGGTCCACTCGATCACCGCGACGCGCGGGCGCGGCGCCGCCGCGGCCTCGAGGGTCTCGTGCACCGCGCGCATCCGCGCCCGCAGCCGCTCCACCAGCGCCGCGCCGCGCTCGGGGGCGCCGAGCGCCTCGGCCACCCGCGCGACGTCCTCGAAGACGCCGTCGAGCGTACTCCCGCCGAGCGTGACGACGCGCGGCGCCGCGGGAAGTCGGGCGGCGATCGCCCGCACGTCGGTCTCGCTCACCGCGCACACCTCGCACAGCGCCTGCGTGACGATGACGTCCGGCCGCAGCGCGCCGATCCGAGCCTCGTCGAGCGCGAACAGCGGCGCCCCCTCCGCGGAGCGGTTGCGCACCGCGCGGTCCACCTCGAGCGCGCTCGCGGCCGCGTCGACCGCGCTGGCCGTCACCCTCGGCAGCGCGCGCGCACGCTCGGGGAAGTCGCACTCGTGCGTGACGCCCACCAGCGCGTCCGCCGCGTCGAGCGCGGCGACGATCTCGGTGGCGGCGGGGAGGAGGGAGAGGATGCGCATGGTAGGTGCTGCGTGCTGCGTGCTGCGTGCTGCGTGTGGTTGCAGGTGAGGTGGGTGAGGCTCGCCGGGTCCGCTGTCACCCGCACGCAGCACGCAGCACGCAGCACGCAGCTTCGCTATCTTCGTCCCGGCACGACGAGCAGACTCCCCACCAGCAGCGTCAGCCCCGCCGCGAACCAGCGGGCGTCGCCGGTGAGGTAGTAGTAGGAGGCGCCGAACAGCGCCGGCATCTCGGCGGCGGCCCAGGCGAAGATCGTGTAGGACGCGCGGCGGCGCTCCTCGCGGGCGCGGGGGATGAGGAGCCAGAAGCCCACCACGGCCGCGAGCGCCACGAGCCAGACGCCCGCGCCGAAGGTGCGCATCGTCTCGATGGCGGCGGCGCCGGCGGGCGGGGCGCCGCCGCGCCGCCGCATCAGCCACACCGCGCCGCCGAAGGTGAGCACGCCGGCGACCAGCGCCATGCGGATGACGGCGAGCCGCGCCGCGCGGGAGCGCCCCGCGGCGTCCGAGGCGGGCGACGGGGACGCGGCCGACGGCGGCGCGGCGGAGCGCCTGACGATGGGGTCGGTCTTGAGGTGGCGCTTGTTGGGCATCGGGCGGCCGGCGCGCTCAGTTCGTCCTCGGGCGGGCGGCGCCCGCGTCGCGCTCGTAGACCGGCTTCCCCGAGAGGTACGTGGCGATGACCTGCGTGCGCAGGATGACTTCCGCCGGGACGCGCATGATGTCCTGGTCGAGGATCACGAAGTCCGCGTACTTCCCCGGCGTGAGGGAGCCGAGCTCGCGCTCCTGGAAGCCGGCGTAGGCCGGCCAGATCGTCATCGAGCGCAGCGCCTCCTCGCGCGTCATCCGCTGCTCCGGGTACCACCCGGACGCCGGCCAGTCGTGCTCGTCCTGGCGTGAGACGGCGGCGTGGAAGGAGATCAGCGGGTTCACCGCCTCCACCGGGAAGTCGCTCCCGTTCGGGATCACGACCCCGCTGTTGAGCAGCGACCGCCAGGCGTACGCCCCCAGCACGCGCGTCGGGCCGATGCGGTTCGCCGCCCAGTACATGTCGCTCGTCTGGTGGCTCGCCTGCATCGACGGGATCACCCCCAGCTCGGCGAAGCGCGGGATGTCGTCGGGGCTGATGATCTGCGCGTGCTCGACCCGGAAGCGGTGGTCGGCCGTCGGGACGGCGGCCAGCGCCGCCTGGTAGGCGTCGAGCACCACGCGGTTGCCGCGGTCGCCGATGGCGTGCGCGTTGACCTGGAAGCCGGCGCGCAGCGCCCGCTGGGCGACGGCCCGCAGGTGCGTGGTGTCGGAGACGAGGAGGCCGCGGTTGTGCGGGTCGTCGCTGTAGGGGTCGAGCAGCGCCGCGCCCCGGGAGCCTAACGCGCCGTCGGCGTAGAGCTTGACGCTCCGCACCCAGAGGCGGCCGTCGTGGAGCGCGCTGCGCGGGCCGACGCCGAAGTAGTACTCGAGGGCCGCCGAGTCGTCGGCGATCATGACGTAGGCGCGCAGGGTGAGCGCGCCGCCCTTCGCCAGCTCCTCGAAGATCTCGATCGCGCGGCGCCCCTCGCCGGCGTCGTGCACCCCGGTGAGCCCCCACCGGTTGGCCTCGGCGACGGCGGCCGAGATGGCGGCGCGCATCTCCTCGCGCGACGACGCCGGCACGGCGCGCTCGACGAGCCCCTGCGCGTTGTCGACGAACACGCCGGTCGGCGCGCCGGCCGAGTCGCGCTCCACGCGACCGCCGCTCGGGTCGCGGGTGGCCGCCGTGACGCCCGCGGCCTGCATCGCCCGCGCGTTGGCCAGCGCCGCGTGCCCGTCGACGCGCTCGAGCAGCACGGGGTGGTTCGGCACGGCGCGCGAGAGCGCCTCGTGCGTCGGGAAGCGCGTGTCGCCCCAGTCGTTCTGGTCCCACCCGCGGCCGAGGATCCACGTGCCGGCCGGCACCTCCTTCGCGCGGGCGGCGACGCGCGCGATCACCTCGTCGTACGACTTCGTCCCCACCAGGCTCACCCGCCGGAGCGCCTGGCCGAGCCCGGAGATGTGCCCGTGGGCGTCGGTCATCCCAGGGATGACGGTGTTGCCGCCGGCGTCGACGATGCGCGTCCCCGGCCCCTTGAGCGCCATCGCCTCGCGCGCCGACCCGACGAACTGCACGCGCCCGCCCCGCACCGCGAACGCCTCGGCGAGCGGGCGCGCGTCGTCGGCCGTGTACACGCGGGCGTTGGTGACGATGACGTCCGCGGTCTGGCGCGCGGGGAGCTGCTGCTGCTGTTGCTGAGCAGGAGCTGTGGCGGCGACGAGAAGGAGCAAGGCGGCGGCTGCGCGGCGCATGCACGATTCCATGAGAGGGACGCGGGTCCGGCGGTCGCGTGGAAGATACGGCTTCGTCGCGGCGACGGGTACGGGAACGGCCGAACACGGATGAACACGGATGAGAGCACGGATGAACGCGGATCTGTCCCCGTGCGAGCCGTCACCCCCGCGCCCTGGGCGGCAGCATGCCGGACTCCCAGCGCGCGTGCGCGTCGCGGAGGCGCGCGAGCACGTCGGGGAGCGCGGCGGCGAGGTCGCCCTTCTCGCCGGGGTCGGCGGCGATGTCGAACAGCTGCTCGCGGTCGCCGGTCTTCAGGAGCTTGTATCGCCCCGCCCGGGCGGCGCGCTGAATCGCGCGCTCGCGGGTGTTGCTCGCGCGCCAGTACAGCGTTCGCTCGGCGAGCGGGCGGCCGTCGCGCAGGAGTGGCAGCAGGTCCACGCCGTCGAGCGGGTAGGCGGGGTCGGCCGAGGCGCCGCCGGCGGCGAGCATGGTCGCCGTCCAGTCCATGGTGATGATCGTCTCGTCCGACACGCGGCCGGCGGGGATCGTGCCCGGCCAGCGCACGAACGCCGGGACGCGGATCCCGCCCTCCCAGAGCGTCGCCTTCATGTTCGACGCCGGCCAGTTGAACGAGTAGCGCTCGCCGCCGTTGTCGCTCGTGAAGACGACCAGCGTGTCGCGCTCGCGCCCGGACTTCTTCAGCGCCGCCAGCACGCGGCCGACGCCGTCGTCGAGGCTGCGCATCATCTCGGCGTACACCCGCAGCGAGCCGCCGGCGTTGGCGAACTGCTTCGCCTCGCGCAGCGAGTCCGTGCGGTGCCGGTCGTGCGGCCCCTCCCACGGCCAGTGCGGGGCGTTGAAGTGCAGCGCCAGGTAGTACGGGCGCTCGTGCCGGCGGCCGACGTACTGCACCGCGCGCTCGGTCAGGAGCTCGGTCAGGTAGCCGACCTTCTCGACGGGGTCGAGGTTCTCGTACAGGTCCAGCTTCCCGTCCCGGTCCTGGTGGCTGAAGTAGTCCACGCCGCCGCTCAGGAAGCCGAAGAACTCGTCGAAGCCGTGGCGCAGTGGGCCGTACTCCGGGCGGTAGCCGAAGTGCCACTTGCCGACGAGCGCGGTGTCGTAGCCGGCGCGCTTGAGCAGCGAGGCGGGCGTCGGATGGTCGGGCGGCAGCCCGACGACGTCCGGGACGCCGTAGTCGATCGGCTCCTCGAGCCCCACCGGCAGCCGCGCCGGGTAGCGGCCGGTCATGAGCGCGACCCGCGTCGGCGTGCAGACGCAGTGCGCGGTGTAGACGCTCGTCAGGCGCGTCCCCTCGCGCGCCAGCCGGTCGATGTGCGGCGTGCGGTAGTCGGGGCGCCCGAACGAGCTCAGGTCGCCGTAGCCGAGGTCGTCGGCGAGGATGAAGATGATGTTGGGTTTGGGTTGGGCGAGCGAGGGCAGGGCGAGGGCGCAGACGATGAAGACGATGGCGCGGTTCATGGCGGAGAATATAGCGTTCATTGGGTCACCT
>Ga0126308_10000609_pt1 | contig 12389 bp, 6 predicted proteins | sample Plot55_FD_92533 | JGI IMG/M metagenome (GOLD analysis project Ga0126308, IMG submission 92533) | Serpentine soil microbial communities from UC McLaughlin Reserve, CA, USA - Plot55 | ecosystem: Environmental > Terrestrial > Soil > Grasslands | place: USA: UC McLaughlin Reserve, Lake County... | reverse complement strand
CGGCGGTTCTGCTGGCGTCCCTCGGCGGTCGCGTTCGTGGCCACCGGCTGGGTCTTGCCGAAGCCGCGCGAGCTGATCTTCGACGCGTCGACGCCGCCGGCCACGAGCGCCTCGCGCACCGAGGCCGCGCGGTCCTCGGAGAGCTTCTGGTTGTAGGCGTCGCTTCCGGTCGCGTCGGTGTGCCCCTCGACCGAGATCTGCTTGTCCGGGTACTGCGCGAGAATGGTGGCGATGCGCCCCACGTTCGCCGAGGCGCCGGACTTCAGCGTCGCCTTGTTCACGTCGAACAGGATGTCGCTCAGGCTGATCACGATGCCGCGCGACGTCTCGCGCAGGTTGGTGATCTCGGCGACGAGCGAGCGCAGGCGGCCGAGCGCCTCGTTGAGCTGCGCGTTCGCCGCCTCGGCGGCCCGGCGCAGCGAGTCGTTGCGCTGGCGGAGCTGATCGGCGGTCATGCTCAGCGACTCGGCCTGCTGCGTCACCGAGATGTTCCGCTCCCGCAGCGCGGCGATCTCCGCCTGGGAGAGCTGCTGCTGCTGGGCGAGCGAGCTGCGCTGCGCCTCGGTGAGCGAGAGCAGGCGGTTGAGGCGCGCCGTGCGCAGGCTGTCGGCCGCGCGCTGGGCGAGCGTGCGCGCGTCGCGCGCCTCGGCCGCCCGCGCGTACTGCAGCGCGACGTACCCCATGTCGTCCGCGTACGCCTGGCTGCGGCTGTTGTGGACGGCCAGGTCGGCCTGCGCGAGCGCGTTCTGGAGGCGGATCATGTCCGCCTCGACGCGCGCGTTCGCGCCGGTCTGCGCCAGCCGCTGGTTGATCTGCTCCGCCTCGGTCAGCGCCGCCGGCCGCTTCACGCTGGCGCAGGCGCTCGCCATCGCGGCGAGGACGAGCGCCGCGGCGGCGGCGAGGGCCCGGCCCTTCATCGTGGTGGCGTTCATTGCGTGCCTCCCGGCGGCAGGGCGCTGTAGGCCGACTGCGCCTCGGTGCGCGCGCGCTCCGCGTCCGCGCGCTCGGCCAGCGCGCGCGCGTACATTGCGTCCGCCTCGGCCATGCGCGCCTTGACGGTGGCGCGGTCCCGGTTCCGGTTGCCGCGCAGCGCTTGGGCCTCGGCCAGGTTCCGCTCCGCGGACGCGAGCGCCGCGGCCGCCGACGTGGCGGCGCCGGCCGTGCGCGCGTCGGCGATGAGCCGCTGCGCATTACTGATGGCGGCGTCGGCGTCGCCGACGGACGACGGATACGAGCCGCCCGCGCTCGCACAACCCGTCGCGATGAGCGCGACGGCCAGCAGTCGCGACACGTGCATAACTGTGGCTCCTGTGGGGGTGTGTGGGTGCAGCACTGGACGCGGGAGCAAATCAGGTGCCGGGTAGCGGCGAAATACGAAATACGAGATGCGAAATACGACACGGGCCTCGGGAGGCCAGGCGCTTCCCGAGGCCCGTGTCGTATTTCGCATCTCGTATTTGCCCCTCGTTCTCTTGAGCTTTCGGTCTTTCTTCGGTATATACCCGAGAGTGACAACGAGGAGCGTGCGCATGCAGATGCAGCAGCAAAGCTCGCTGTTCGCCGAGCCGGCGGCGGCGGCCGGAGCGCGCCGCGCGTTGCCCGTGCTCGGCGAGCAGAGCGACATCCGGTATTACGCTAAGCCGGTGCGCAGTATCGTCAACGGGCCCGAGACGACCGGGATGGGATTCTGGTCGATCAACCCGTACGTGGGGTGCGCGTTCGGCTGCGCGTACTGCTACGCGCGCTACGCGCACCGCTACGTGGTGGAGCGCGCGCTGGACGGCGGCGCCGAGGACTTCGACGCGATGCCGCGGTGGCTGGCGTTCGAGCGCCGCATCTTCGTCAAGCAGGGAGCGGCGGCCGCGGTCCGGCGGGCGCTGCGCGGCGCCGGGGGGCCGCCCGCGGGGGCCACCGTCGTCATCGGGACGGCGACCGACCCCTACCAGCCGGCCGAGCGGCGCTACCGCGTCACGCGCGCCGTGCTCGAGGCGCTGGCGGAGCACGTCGAGTCCGCGCCCCCGGGGCGGCTCCACGTCGTCATCATCACGAAGAGCCCGCTCGTCACGCGCGACGCGGACCTGCTGCGGCGCGTCGCGGCGCGCGGGTGCCCGGTGTCGGTGCACGTCTCGCTGATCACGGCCGACCGCGAGCTGGCGCGCCGCCTCGAGCCGCGCGCGCCGACGCCCGAGGCCCGGCTGCGCGCGGTGGCGCGGCTGCGCGCGGCGGGGGTGGACGTCCGCGTCAACGTCATGCCCGTGCTCCCCGGCATCACCGACGACCCGGCGGCGCTCGACGCTCTCGTTAGGGCGGTGGCCGAGGCGGGGGCGACGGCCGCCGGCGCTTGCGCGCTCCGCCTGCGCTCGGCGGCGCGGCAGCGCTACCTGCCGTTCATCGAGGCCGAGTTCCCGCACCTCGCCGCCCGCTACCGCGGCGCGTACGCCGCCAGCCACCGGCCCGGCGAGGCGTACCGCGCCGGGCTCGACCGCGTCTTCGCGCGCCTCTGCGCGAAGTACGGGCTGCGCCACGCGTGGTACGACGAGGCGGAGGACGAGCGGGAGGAGGAGGGCGAGGGCGAATCGTCAGGCAGTGCGGGCCCGGCGGCCGGCGACGGCGGCGCCCCGCAGCTGGGGCTCGGACTGTGAGCGGCCGCCGGTGTCCGGGTCGCTGACCGCGCTCCTCCGGCGGCAGCTCGCCGAGGTCGTCGACGCCGAGCGGGCCGCGGCGCCGCCGCTCTCGACCGGGATCGCGGCGCTCGACCGGCTGCTCCCGGGGGGCGGGGGGCTGCCGCGCGGGCGGATCACGGAAGTGGTCAGCCACGGCGGCGGGACGACGACGTTCGTGCGCGGCGTCGTCGAGGACGCGGTCGCGCGGCGCGGGCTGTGGGTCGCCTACGTGGACGCGACGCGCACGCTGGCCCCGCGCGATTGGGCGCACCTGGGCGCGCACGAGGGGTTCTGGGCGGTGCGGCCACGCGACCCGGCGCGCGGCGCCTGGTGCGCCGACGTGCTGCTGCGCAGCGGCGCGTTCGCGCTCGTCGTGCTGGACGGCGCGCCGGCGCTCCCGCGCGCGGTGGCGGTTCGACTCGCCCGCCTGGCGCGCGAGGGGGGCGCCGCGCTGCTGCTGGTCGACCACGGCGGCGGCCACGGCGGCGGGAGCGCCGGCGCGCCCGCGGTCCCGCTCCCCGGGGCGCTGCGGCTTCGCGTAAGGCAGTGGCGCCGCCGGCGTCGGCTCGCGGTGGCCATCGAGCGCGGCGGCGCGCCGGGCGGCGTGGAGGTGCCCTGCGCGATCGTGACGCCGCGCCGCCTGGGCACCACGCCGGAGCCGCGCGACCGGCGCGCGGGCGGGCGCGCGAACACGCGACATCGCTGAGGCCCGCGCGCTGACGCGGTAACGCACCGACGTTCGCCGTCGCACTTCCGCGAGCGCGGCACGCCGTATACTTTCGGTGTCTCTTCGGGCATTGGCGTACTTCGTGCACGGGCCGCGTGAGGCAGCCGGGTCCCAGTGCTCGCGTGCAGCTTGACCTTACGACGGAGGTGGGCTGTGCAATCGGAGTGGCGGGTGGCGTGCGTGCGAATCCCCCGCTTCGCGGTGGGCGCCGTGCTGCGGCAGGACGCGGCGCGGGGCGACATCGTGATGAGGGGAGTCGGGTCGCAGCTGCATCTGCCATGGGCGGCGGTGGAGCAGTGGAGCGCCGCGCGGGTGGGCGAAGCGGCGGGGGCGTCGGCCGCGGCCGCCTCACGCGGCGCGCAGCCGGGTGCGCAGCCGGGCGCGCACTGGGACGAGCGGCCGGCGGCGCTGGTGGAGGGGGGCCGGCTGCGCGCGGTGACCGCGGCGGCGGGGCAGATGCGCATCCGCGCCGGGATGACGGTGGCCGAAGCGCGCGCGCGCTGCGCGACGCTGGAGCTGCGGGAGTGGGATGACGCGCTGGTGGAGCGCGCGGTGACCGAGACGACCGCCGCGCTGCTGGTGGCGAGTCCGCAGGTGACGCCGGTGGCCGGCGCGCCGGGCGTGTGGTGGGTAGGCGCCGGGGGACTCGACGGCATCGGCGGCGAGCGGTCGCTGGTGCGGACGCTGCTGCGCGTGGCGCGGCTGTGGCATCCGCGGCCGCGGGTGGCGGTGGCAAGCTCCTGCGTGGCCGCGCGCGCGGCGACGTGGATGCAGCGCCCCACGCTCGGCGCCGGCTGCTGGGTGCTGGGCGACGGGGCCGGGGCGGCCGGGGCGGGGGACGACGCGGACTACTCCGAGGGGGTGCCGCTGGCGCCCGCCCCGGCCGCGGTGATCGTCCCGCGCAACCGGTGCGCCGAGTTTCTGGCGGCGGCGCCGCTGGGGCTCCTGCCGATGGACGACGAGCTGCGCATCGCGCTGCACGCGCTCGGCCTGCGCACGGCCGGCGCGTTCGCGGCGCTCGACGCCGGCGACGTGGAGCAGCGGTGGGGGCGGGTCGGGCTCGTGGCGTGGCGGCTCGCGCGCGGCGAGGACCGGCGGCGCCCGGTGCTGACGAAGGCCGACGCGCGGCACGCGGTGAGCGTGGAGCTGGCGATGCCGGCGGCGACCGCGGAGCCGGTGCTCTTCCTGGTCCGGGCCGCGCTCGACCGGCTGGTGGCCGCGCTGGTGGCCGAGGGGCGGGCCGCGGCCGCGGTCGCCCTCACGCTGACGCTCGACGACGGGCGCGGCGCGCTCCCGTCGGGCGGCGTCGCGCGGACGGTGACGCGCGAGGCGCGCCTGGCGCGCCCGCTGGCGCGCGCGGGTCCGCTGTTCGAGCAGTGCCGGTCGCTGCTGGAGCGCTTCGGCCGGGGCGCCGGCGCCGCGCCTAACGGCTCGGCGGCGGAGGCCGGCGGCGCCGCGATCGCCGCCCGGCTCCCGGCGCCGGTGTGCGGCGTGACGGTCTCGATCCCGGCGACGGCGCCGCTCTCCGGGGAGCAGGGGGGCCTGCTCGACGCCGCCTGGCGCGACCCGGCGGCGGTGGAGGCCGCGCTCGAGCGGCTGCGCGCCGAGCTGGGCCCGAACGTCGTCGTCCGCCCCGTCACCCGCGACGAGCACCGCCCCGAGCGGGCCGGCGCGTGGGAGGAGCGGTGGGTGGGGGCGGAGGACGACGTTCGGGGCGGGGCGGGCGTCGTCGGTCGGGGGCGGCGCGTGCCGGAATCGTCCGCCGAAGCATCGGCGGGGGCCGCCCTCCCCCCCTACCCCGCCGCGCTCCGCCTGCTCGAGACCCCGGAGCCCGTCGAGGTGGAGCGCTCGGCCGACACGGAGGCGCCGGTCGCCGTCTGGTGGCGCGGCCGGCGCATCCCGGTCGAGCGCGCCGCCGGCCCCGAGCGGCTCTCCGGCGACTGGTGGCGCGACGCCTTCCGCCGCGACTACTGGCGCTGCGCCGCGTCGGGCGGCGGCGGCAGCGGCGGCGGGCACGGGGAGCTGGTGCTGTTCGTCGACCGGGCCGGGGGCGGGGGGTGGTACGTGCAGGGGTGGTACGACTGACTGTTGCGTGCTGCGTGCTGCGTGCGGTTGCAGGTGACGACGGTCCGTCACCTGCAACCGCACGCAGCACGCAACAGCCGTTAGGCAATGGTCAGGGGTGCGGTGGATGCGTGTGACCGGCCAACTCGCGCCCCCGGGGAAATGTTTCCGGACGGCGCCCGCGACGCCGTGAGCGGCTACGTCGAGCTGCACTGCCACTCGTTCTTCTCCCTGCTCGACGGCGCCTCCTCCCCCGAGGAGCTGGTCGCGCGCGCGCGCGAGCTGGGGATGCCGGCGCTCGCCCTCACCGACCACAACGACCTGGGGGGCGCGGTCCGCTTCTCCCAGGCCGCGCGGGAGGCGGGGGTGGGCGCCATCATCGGCGCGGAGGTCGTGGTCGAGCTGGCGGCGCGGCGCTCCCCCTTCTTCACCCACCTCAGTCTCCTCGCCGAGTCGGCCGAGGGGTACGGCAACCTCTCGACGCTGATCACGCGCGCGCGCATGGACAGCCCGCGCGGCGCGCCGGCGGTGTCGCTCGAGACGCTCGCGCGGCACGCCGGCGGCCTCCACGCGCTCACCGGCTGTCCGCGGGGGTGGGTGCCGTCGCTCGCCGCCGCCGGCGACCTGCGCGGTGCGCGCGAGGCGGCCGGCACCCTGGCCGACGTCTTCGACGGCCGCGTCGCCGTCGAGTGCTGGGACCACGGGCTGGCCGAGGAGCGGCGGACGTCGGCGGCGCTGGTGCGGGTCGCGCGCGCGGCCGGGCTCCGGTGGGTGGTGACGAACGACGTGCATTACGCGCGCGCCGGGGGCCGCGTCGTGCACGACGTCCTCTCCTGCCTGCGCCACGCGCGCCCGCTCGACGCGATGGGGACGCGCCTGCGGCCGAGCGGGGAGTGGCACCTCAAGGGCGCCGCGCAGATGGCGCGCCGCTGGCACCACGACCCCGCCGGCCTCCGCGCGACGCTCGAGATCGCCGAGCGGTGCCGCTTCCGCTTCGAGGAGCTGCGCCCCTCCCTCCCCCGCTTCCCACTCCCCCCGGGCGTCACCGCCGACGAGTACCTGGCGCGGCTGGTGGAGGAGGGGGCGAGCGAGCGGTGGGGCGAGTCGCGGACGGAATCGCAGAGCTGCCAGCTGGCGCACGAGCTCTCGATCATCACGCGCCTGGGGCTCGCCGGCTACTTCCTGATCGTCTGGGACATCGTGCGCTTCGCACGGCGCGAGGGGATCCTCTGCCAGGGGCGCGGCTCGGCGGCCAACTCCGCGGTCTGCTACTGCCTCGGCATCACCGCGGTGGACCCGGTGCGCATGGGGCTCCTCTTCGAGCGCTTCCTGTCGGAGGAGCGGCAGGAGGCGCCGGACATCGACCTCGACTTCGCGCACCGCGAGCGCGAGCGGGTGATCCAGTACGTCTACGAGCGCTACGGGCGCGAGCACGCGGGGATGGTCTGCGAGCACATCACCTACCGCGGCCGCAGCGCGGTGCGCGACGCCGCGCGCGTGCTCGGCTTCTCGGTGGAGCAGGCGGCGGCGCTGAGCGCGCTCAGCGACCGCTTCTCGGCGCGGGCGACGGCCGAGGCGCTGAAGGCGGGGGCGGGCGAGGACGCGGAGCGGCGGCGGGCGAGGGAGATCGTCGGGACGGCGGTCGGGCCGGCGGGAGAGGCGGCCGCGGCGGTGCAACCGAATGCGCCGTCGGGCAACAGTGCGGTTGTGGAGGAATCGCCTAACGGCGTTATCATAGATTTCGGGGGGGGCCCCCCGCGCCCCGAGTCGCGCCACGTCCTCGACGCCCTCGCCTCCGGGCTCGTCCGCGGGACCGAGGCGACGACGCGCGCGAACGCGGTGAAGGCCGCGGCCCGCGCCGAGGCGGGTACGGGTACGGACGATGACGAGAAGGCGCGGGCGCGGAAGAAGTGGACCGACGCCCACGCCCCGGACGACCACGTCGAGCGCCGCAATCCCACAACGGCCTTCCGCGAGACCACCCCCGCCGACGGCGACCCGGGCGTCCTCGCGCGCGCCGGGCTCGACCCCGACGACCGCCGCGTCCGCGCGCTGGCCGAGGTGGTCGGCGGGCTGCACCAGGTGCCGCGCCACCGCGGCATCCACGTCGGCGGCTTCGTGCTCACCGAGGCCCCGCTCTCGACCATCGTCCCGTTGGAGCCGGCGGCGATGGCGGACCGCACGGTGATCCAGTGGGAGAAGGACGACCTCGACCCAGTGGGGCTGGTGAAGATCGACCTGCTGGGGCTCGGGATGCTCACCCTGCTCCAGGACTGCCTGCTGTACATCAGACGAGGGCGGGGCGTGACGCTCGACCTCGCGCAGCTCGACATGGACGACCAGGCGGTGTACGACGACCTGTGCCGCGCCGACACGATCGGCGTCTTCCAGGTCGAGAGCCGCGCCCAGATGAGCACCCTGCCGCGCCTGAAGCCGCGCTGCTTCTACGACATCGTCGTGCAGGTGGCGATCATCCGCCCCGGCCCGATCCAGGGCGACATGGTGCACCCCTACCTGCGCCGGCGCGCCGGGGAGGAGCCGGTGGTCTACCCGCACCCGGCGCTGGAGCCCATTCTCAAGCGCACGTTAGGCGTCCCGCTCTTCCAGGAGCAGGGGATGCAGGTGGCGATCGCCTGCGCCGGCTTCTCCCCCGGCGAGGCCGACAACCTGCGCCGCGCGATGGGGCACAAGCGCAGCCGCGAGCGGATGGCCGAGATCTGCGAGCGCCTGATCGAGGGGATGCGCCGCAACGGGATCGCCGAGGAGACGGCGCGCAACATCTACAACCAGATCAACGCCTTCGCCGACTACGGCTTCCCGGAGTCGCACGCCGCCTCCTTCGCCCTCCTCGTCTACGCCTCGGCGTACCTGCGCCACTACTACGCCCCGGAGTTCACCGCGGCCATTCTCAACGCCCAGCCGATGGGCTTCTACTCGGTCGGCACGCTGGTCGAGGACGCGCGCCGGCACGGGGTGGAAGTGCGGGGCGTGGACCTGACGCGGAGCGCGTGGGAGACGACGCTGGAGGGGGAAGGGGGAAGGGGGACGGGGGATGAACCGCTTCCGCTGCAGCCTGCCCTGACCCCGAGCGCAGCAAGGGGGAAGGGTTCATCCCCCGTCCCCCATCCCCCATCCCGCCCGCCGGCCGTCCGGCTGGGCCTCCGCCTCGTCCAGGGCCTCGGCCCCACGGCCCGCGTCAGGCTGGAGGCCGCGCTCAGCGACGGCCCGTTCGCCTCGGTCGGGGATGTCGTCCGGCGGGCGGGGCTCGACCGGCGGGCGCTGCGCGTGCTGGCCGAGGCGGGCGCGTTCGACGCGATGGTGCCCGAGGAGCCCGGGCCCAGGCGGCGGCGGACGGCGCTCTGGCGCGTGCTCGAGGCGCTGCGCGGCGACGCCGGCCCCCTCGCCCCGCGCGCGGCGGCCGGCGAGACGCCGCGCCCCCCCGCGCTGCCGCCGATGACCCCGTTCCAGATCACCGAGGCCGACTACCGCGTCACCGGCGTCTCGCTCAACGGCCACCCGCTGCGCCACCTGCGCCGGCTGCTCGAGCCTAACGGCGTCCGCACCGCGCGGGCCGTCCTCGCGGCGGGGCGCGACGCCGAGCGCAACGTCGCCGTGGCCGGCCTCGTCATCGTCCGCCAGCGCCCCGGCACCGCCAAGGGCTTCGTCTTCCTGTCGCTCGAGGACGAGACGGGGATCGTCAACGTCGTCGTCACCCCGCAGCACTTCGAGCGCCACGCGCTGCTGCTCGCCACCTGCCCGCTGCTGCTCGTCCGCGGCACCCTCCAGGTGCAGCACGGGGTCGTGCACCTGAAGGGCGAGCTGTTCCGCGAGCTGAAGGCCGAGGTCGGGGCGGAGTACGTGCGGGGGCACGACTTCCACTGACGGCGAATCGCGAATCGCCTTACCCCTGTCGTCCTTCCCGCGCCGCCGCCGCGAACAGCTCGCGCTGCGTCCGGCCCTGGCGCAGCAGCTCGAGCGCGCGGGTGAGCTGGGCGTCCTGCGGCACGCGCCGGCGCATTGCGGCCGAGTCACCGAAGGCGAAGCGCGACACGCGGTCGGCGATCAGGTTGTCGACGAAGGTCGACGCCGAGTCGAAGAGCGCGCGGTCCACCTCCACACCCGACGTCGTCAGGCGGCGGTAGAGGTCCTCGCGCCACTCGGGGCGCACGGCGAAGCCCGGCGCGGCGACCTGCGACTTGAGGTCGAACGCCAGCCGGTAGAGCGACAGGTAGAGCTGCTGGGACTTGGGCGACAGCGCGCGCACCAGCCGCTGCTCGACCGAGCGCAGCGTGTCGGTGGGGACGATCAGGTCCGGGGTGATCCCGCCGCCGCCGTAGACCACCCGCCCGCCGTCGGAGCGGAAGGTCGGCCGGCTCTTCTTCACCGAGTCGGACTCCAGCGAGTCCGGGAGCACCTCGACCAGGCGCCCGTTCACCAGCTGCCGGTCCTTGTGGATGATCCGCCCGCTCGGCAGGTAGTACTTCCCGGTCGTCATCTTGAGGGCGTAGCCGCCGTCGAGCGGGTAGAGCGACTGCACGAGCCCCTTGCCGAACGACGTCGTGCCGACGAGCACCGCGCGGTCGTGGTCCTGGAGCGCGCCGGCCACGATCTCGGACGCCGACGCGGTGCCGCCGTCGGAGAGCACGACCAGCGGCATCGACGGCGCGATCGGCTCGTCGCGCGCGACGTGCACCGCCGCCGGCCCGCCGCGCTCGCGCACGCTCGTGATCTCCGCGCCCTGCGGCAGGAAGAGGTTGCTGACGACGAGCGCCTGGTCCAGGATCCCGCCGCCGTTGCCGCGCAGGTCGAGCACGATCGAGCGCGCCCCCGCCTTCTGGAGCCGCCGCACCGCCGCCTCTGTCTCCTCGGCCGACGTCTCGTTGAACTGCTGGAGCGGGATGTAGCCCACGCCGCCGTCGAGCACGATCGCGTACGGCACCGCCGGGATGTGGATCACCGCCCGCGTGAACGTCACGCGGATCGGCTCGGCCAGGCCGGGGCGCTGGAAGGTGACTTTGACCTTCGTCCCGGGCGTGCCCTTCAGCGTCTCCGACACCCGGTCCATGTGCCAGCCGCGCGTGCTGGCGGTGTCGATCTGGATGATCCGGTCCCCCTCGCGCACGCCGCCCTCCTCGGCCGGCGTGTTGGGATAGACGCGGCTGATGAGCACGGCGTTCTCCTGCTCCTCGATCAGCGCGCCGATCCCGGCGTAGCGGCCGCCGGTGTTCGCCGTGAAGTCGCGCAGCTCCTTGGGCGTGTAGAGCACGCTGTACGGGTCGTTGAGCTCCCGCACCAGCCCGCGCGCCGCCTTCTCGTACAGCGCGCCCGCGTCGACCGAGTCGACGAACCGGCTCGCCGTGAGCGCGAGCACCTGCGAGAACAGCCGCGTCCCGTCCCCGCGCGGGGCGGCGGACTGCAGCATGAACCCGCCGGCCAGCAGCGGGAGAACGAACGCGGCGGCGACGACCGCCGCCCGACGCCGTGAGCTCATCGGGGACACCCGGGGGAAAGAGGAAGGCCGTACCATGCTCTTCTAAAGATTGGACAACGATGGCTGCAGGAAAGGTTCCGTGGGGCGGGAAGGGAGAGGGGCGTTGCGAGATGCGAGTTGCGAGATGCGAGAGGGGCCTCGGGACGCGTCCCGAGGCCCCTCTCGCATCTCGCAACTCGCATCTCGCAACTCGCAACGCCCTTATCTCTTTCTCCTCGGCGCCACCCTCCCCAGCGCCGCCGCGGCGTGCTTGCGCACCATCACGTCGGGGTCATCGAGGGCGCCCTCCAGAGCGTCGGTGGCGCGCGAGTCCTCGATCTCGCCGAGGGCCCACACGGCGGTGCGGCGGACCTCCAGCGACTCGTCCTTCACGGCCGCGCTGAGCCCGGCGACGGCGTCGGCGTCCTCGATCTCGCCGAGCGCGTGTGCGGCGGCCACGCGCACCGACTCGTCGCGATCCTTGAGCTTCGGCACGAGCAGCGGGACGGCGCTCGCGTCCTCGATCTCTCCCAGCGCCCAGGCGGCGGTCTTCCGCACCTCGGCGCTCTCGTCGTCGAGCACGGTGCCGAGCGGGGCCACGCCCCGATGGTCCTCGATCTCGCCGAGCGCCCAGGCGGCCGTCTGGCGGATCTCCGCGGACTCGTCCTTCAGCGCCGGAATCACAGCCGCCACTCCCTCGCCGCTCTCTATCTCTCCGAGCGCCCACACGGCGGTCTTTCGCACCTCGGGGTCGGCGTCGCGCACGAGCGTCGCCAGCGCGCTCACGGCCTCGTCGCTCTCGATCTCGCCCATCGCCCAGGCGGCGTTCTTCCGCACCTCCGCCGACTCGTCGCGCACCAGCCCGGCGAGCGCCGCCACGGCGCCCTCGTCCTCGATCTCGCCGAGGGCCCACGCCGCGGCGGCGCGGACGCCGGCATCGGGGTCCTTGAGGGCGCGGGAGAGCGCCTCGATCGCGCGCGGGTCCTCGATCTCCCCCAGCCCCCACGCGGCCGCGCGCCGCGCCGCCGGCGTCGCCCCACGGGCGCCCGCGCCTAACGTGGCGCCGAGCGGCTCGATGGCGCGCGGGTCCTCGAGGTGGCCGAGCCCGATCGCCGCCGTCTCGCGCGCCGCGTCGTCCGCGCCCGCCTCGCGCAGCATCCCGGAGAACAGCTCGTAGCTCCCGGGCCGCTTGGCGTCCCCCACCACCCGCGCCGCCAGCCGGCGCACGCACGGGCTCTCGTCGCGCAGCGCCGCGCGGAAGGCGCCGAGCGCGCGGTCGCTTCGCACCCCACCGGCCGCCGCCCACGCCGCGAGGTCCACCGCCCCCGCGTCCTGCCCGGCGAGGGCGACCCGCGTGTCGCCGCCGGACCATCCATTGCCGACCGCCCGCGCGGCCAGCTCGCACACCGCCGGCTCGGCCTCGCGCAGCGACGCCAGCAGCGACGTGGCGCGCGCGGAGTCGGCG
>Ga0126308_10000606_pt1 | contig 12397 bp, 9 predicted proteins | sample Plot55_FD_92533 | JGI IMG/M metagenome (GOLD analysis project Ga0126308, IMG submission 92533) | Serpentine soil microbial communities from UC McLaughlin Reserve, CA, USA - Plot55 | ecosystem: Environmental > Terrestrial > Soil > Grasslands | place: USA: UC McLaughlin Reserve, Lake County... | reverse complement strand
GCATCCCCATCGTCGCGACGGCGGTGCCGAACAGTCCGCCGATCGGGTGCCCCTCGGCGTTCGTCAGCCCGCTCGTCTGCCCGAGCATGTAGCTGGAGACGATGGCGATCGAGATCGTGATGACCGGGGCGACGGTGGACTCCATCCCGACCGCGAGCCCCGAGATGATGTTCGTCGCCGGACCGGTCTGGCTCGCCTCGGCGATCGAGAGCACGGGGCGGTAGCGGTACTCGGTGTAGTACTGGGTGATGTAGACGAACGCGATCGAGGTCGCGATGCCGATCAGGCTGCAGGTGAAGAAATGCCACCAGGCATCCGGCGCGCCGGCCACGTTCAGCAGCCAGCGCGTGGCGAAGAAGAAGGCCACCGTCACCAGCGCCGACGTCACGTAGTAGCCGCGGTTCAGCGCCGCCATCGGGTCGCCGTCCTCGCGCGTGCGCACCACCATCACGCCGACGATCGACGCGACCAGCCCGAGCGCGCCGACGACGAGCGGGAAGAGGATGCCGTTGATCCCGAAGTGCCCGTACAGCAGCACGCCGAGGATCATCGCGCCGATGTTCTCGGCGGCGGTGGACTCGAAGAGGTCCGCGCCGCGCCCCGCGCAGTCGCCGACGTTGTCGCCCACCAGGTCCGCGATCACCGCCGGATTGCGCGGATCGTCCTCCGGAATCCCGGCCTCCACCTTTCCCACGAGGTCGGCGCCGACGTCGGCCGCCTTGGTGTAGATGCCGCCACCGAGCTGCGCGAAGAGCGCCACGAACGACGCGCCGAAGCCGTAGCCGACGATCAGAAAGGGAATCCGCTGCGCCCACGCCCCGGCATCCGTGCCGGCGGGAACCAGCCGCGAGATGATGAAGAAGAGCCCGCCGACCCCCAGCAGGCTCATCGCGACCGTGAAGAAGCCGGACACCGCGCCGGCGCGGAGCGCCGTCTGGAGCGCCGCGTTGAGCGACGAGGTCGCCGCGGCGGCGACGCGAATGTTAGCTCGGATCGAGATCCACATCCCCATGAAGCCGGCGATCCCTGAGCTCAGCGCGCCGAGCAGGAAGCTCAGCGTCACGTAGAGCGCGAGCACCCTCGGGTTCTGGACCGGGTCGTACTGCGTGGTGGCGCGGAAGAATCCGTAGCCGATCCCGATCACCGCGGCGACCAGCACGGCGAGCATCGCGATCGTCTTGTACTGGCGCGCCAGGTACGCCTCGGCGCCCTGCTGGATCGCGTTCGAGATGCGCTGCATGTCGGCGTTCCCGCGGCCGCGCGCCAGCACCCAGCGGGCGAGCAGGACGGCGAACACCAGCGAGATCAGACAGCCGCCTAGGACGATTCCGAGCAGGGTCGACTGCGACGAATCCATGACGTTAGGAAGTGAGTGGATGGGGGGAGCTGGAATGCCGCGGGCCGCGGGCGGCACGGCGGCGGGCCCGCGGCATTCCAGCGTCGGACGGGTCCAGCCGTGCCGTCACGGCATCAGGCGCGCGTGGGGGCCACGGCGCCGCGCCACAGCAGGTAGACCGGCACGCCGAGCAGGACCAGCACCAGCCCGGAGATCGCCTGCGCGCGCGTCTTGTCGGCGATCAGCAGGATGATCGCGACGGCCGTGCAGAGCACGATGTAGAGCGCCGGCAGCACCGGGTATCCGACGGCTCGGTACGGGCGCTCGGCGTCGGGGCGCCGCGAGCGCAGGAGGAACAGGCCGATCGTGGTCAGCGCGTAGAACATGAGCGCCGCGAAGATCACGTAGTCCAGGAGCTGCCCGTAGGTCCCCGTCAGGCAGAGGAACGAGGTCCAGACCGCCTGCACCACCAGCGCGAACGCCGGCACCTGGTGGCGGTTCAGCGTGCCGGCGCGTCGGAAGAAGAGCCCGTCCCGGCCCATCGCGTAGAGCACCCGCGCGCCCGCCAGGATGAGCCCGTTGTTGCACCCGAAGGTCGAGATCAGGATCGCCCCGGCCATCAGCGCCCCGGCGCTCGGCCCGAAGATCACCTCGGCCGCCGCCGTGCCGACGCGGTCCTGGGTCGCGTGCGTGATGCCCCGCTCGAGCACCGTCGCGCCCTCGGCCGTGCCCGCGAAGGGGAGCACGTTCAGGTACGCGACGTTGGCCAGGAAGTAGAGCATCGTGACCAGCCCCGTGCCGAGCAGCAGCGCCCGCGGCAGATTGCGCCTGGGGTTCTGCACCTCGGCGGCCGCGAACGTCACGCCGAGCCACGCGTCCGAGGAGAAGAGCGAGCCGACGAGCGCGGCGCCGAACGTGATCACGAACGCGTTGGTGACGTCCACGCCCCCCATGAAGCGGCCATCGCCGAAGTTGGCCGACAGCGCGGTCGCGTTGCGCCCCACCAGCAGCCCGAGGATCACCAGCAGCGCCAGCGCGCCGGTCTTGGCGAAGGTCAGGACGGTCTGGACCCACTTCCCTTCCTTCACCCCGCGGAGGTTGATCCACGTGAGCACCCACACCGAGACCAGGGCGATCAGCCGCTGCGGCGAAAGACCGAGCTCGACCCGCCCGCCGGGCGTGTTCAAGTCGAAGTGCGGGAACCAGCCGAACCGCTCCGGAGTGATCCCCGGGATGAGCACGCCGAGGAAGCGCCCGAACGCCACCGCGACGGCGGCGATCGTTCCGGTCTGGATGACCACGAAAAAGGTCCACCCGAAGAGGAACCCCATCAGTGGACCCATGCTCTCGCGCAGGAAGATGTACTGGCCGCCGGCTCGGGGGTACATCGCCGCGAGCTCGGCGATCGAGAGCGCTCCGAGCAGCGTGATGACGCCGCTCATCACCCACGCCATCAGCAGCCAGAACGGCGACCCGACCGTTCGCCCGATGTCCGCCGAGACAATGAAGATCCCCGACCCGATCATCGAGCCGGCGACGAGCATCGTCGCGTCGGTCAGCGTGAGAGCCTTGACGAACTCGGGCTGCGGGGCGGAGACGTCCGTTCGCTGGTGCTCGGCGGCCAGGCTGCTCATTCCACCTCGGGGTCGCGGCGCACAATAAAAAAGCGTCCGGCGGGCGGTACCGGCCGGAAGTGCGAAGGTGTTGCGCGGCGGGAATCTACGCGGACACCAATGGCTTGGCTAGCCTCGGTCCGCTCTGTAGCGCCGGCGCGACGGCGGGCGCTGGAGGGGGTGCTGCCTAGAAGATGTCCTGCTGAACGACCGTCTTCGCGCGGACCGGGGTGCCGTCCCACTTGGTGGCCGGACGGAAGCGGAATTCGGCGAGCTGAGCCTTGAGGCGCTTGTTGTAAGAGCCGTCTCTGCTCGGGTTGAACTCCACCGAGACGACGTTGCCCTTCTCGTCCACGTCGAAGACCGCCACCATGTGGTACGGCTTGATCCGCTCCGGGATGGGAAACGGCGCCATGAACGCGGCGATCGGGATGGGCGGGTAGATCGTCCCCTCACCGCCCCCGGTGCCAGGTCCGGTGCCGGAGCCGCGGCCAGTCCCTATGCCGGAGCCCACGCCGCCCCCGCTCCCGGGCCCGCTCCCGTTCGAGCCGTCGCGCCCCGTGCCGCCCCCGAGCCCGGCCGTGAGCGCCATGTCGATCTTGTCTGTGCTCGGGAGCTCGGTCTTGATCTCGATCTTGGGGGGAGCGATCGGCTGCACCACCTCTTCCTTGGGCGGCGGCACGACCGGCGGAATTTCTGCCGGGGTCGGCGCCGGAGGTGGAGGCGCCACCTGGAAGAAGCGGAGTCGCTCCGTGGTCTGCGCGCCGCCGCTGCCACCCCGGCCGCCTCCGCCGCCGCCCGCCGGACCGGGGCCACCGGCGCCCTGGTTCAGGATCTCGTTCACGACATCCGAGGCGAAGATCGGCGCGAGAACCAGCAGCAGGATGATCGCGTGCAGCACGACCGACGCCACGGAGCCCGTCCAGCGGCTCTCCCGGACGGGCTCCGGGATGCCGATCGGCGGGCGGTACGGACGACGCCGTGCGGCGACCGCCGACTGCCCCGGCTGCTCGTATTCTTCGAAGACGACTTCGGTGTAGTTCCCCATGACCCGGATATTACGACGCCGTGGCGGGATCGTTCCCGCGCTGCCCCATCTGGAAGGACTGTCCCCATCCGGGGATGGTCACTCGACGGAGCGTCTCTGATGCCAGTACGGCGGCCGCCACCGAAAAGTTCGTCCGCCGCCTCGGCGACCGCGTCGGCGACGACGCGCAGACGCCTGCGGGGCCCTGACCGGATTCAGTCAAGGCCCCGCGGACTCGTTCACGACCTCGCGTCGGACTGCGCCGCGGCCTGGCCTACTTGGCGACGTCCTTCGGCGGCACGCCGATGACCTTCACGCCGGCGCCGCGGGAGACATCCATCGCCCAGATCACGTCCTGGTACTTCACCGCGCTGTCGCCCTTCACGAAGATGATCTTGTCGGGGCGTGGGTCGAAGATCTCCTTCAGCCGTGCGGGGAGGCGCTCCCGCTGGACCACTTCCTTGTTGATCGCGAAGTAGTTGTTCGGGCCCACCTCGAGCACGATCTGGTTCGAGGTCGCGTTGGCGGGCGCCACGCTGGGCGTCGGGTCCGGGAGCTGGAGGTCGATCGCCTTCCGCGACATCGGGACGACGAGCATGAAGATGATCAGCAGCACCAGCAGCACGTCGATCATCGGCGTGACGTTGATGTCGTTCGTCAGTCCGCCGCCGCCACCACTCGACATTGCCATTAGGGCGTCCCTCCCTTCTTCTCGCCGGGGGTGCCACCCATACTGATGGCGTCGCCCTCGACGGTCGACTGCGTTCCCGGGCGCTGGTCGGAGATCATCGCCGTCACGCGCACGCCGTTGTGCGCGGCGATGTCCATGGCCGTCAGCACCTTGCCGTAGTCGAGCTCCTTGTGCGCCTTGATGTACAGGATCTTGTCCAGGGTGCGCACGTCGAAGATCCGCTTGAGCTGCTCGGGGAGCGTCTCGTTGCGAATCGGCTTCTTGTTCAGGTAGTACTGCCCGTTCGCGTCGATCCCGAGCACCTGATCGGTGTCCTCTTCAGGGTGCGCCTTGATGTTCTGGCCCTGCGGCGGCACCGCCTGGAAGCCGGACTGAATCGCCGGCACCACGAGCATGAAGATGATCAGGAGCACGAGCATGACGTCGATCATCGGCGTGACGTTAGGCTCGGCCTTGACGCCGCCCCCGCCGCTGATTGCCATTCCCATAGTGGGTCTCTCGTGTCGGTGAGTCGCTGACTATCGGGACTCGGCCATCGGGACTCGGCGACGCACTGCCGAGTCCCGATGGCCGAGTCCCGCGCCTCTTACTGCGTGATCGGGCCGCTGCCGGCGCCGGTGGCGGTGTTGAACTCGCGGGTGAAGCGCGAGCGGCCGAACTCGCCGGAGACGCCCTTGATCAGGTAGTCGATCATCTCCTTCGAGGAGTAGGTCATCTCGGCCGTCAGGTTGTCGATCTTGGTCGTGAAGTAGTTGTACGCCCACACGGCCGGGATCGCGACGAGCAGACCGAAGGCGGTCGTAATCAGCGCCTCGGCGACGCCGGCCGAGATCGCCGACAGACCGCCGGAGCCGCTGGCGGCCATGCCCGTGAACGCGTTCACGATGCCCATCGTGGTGCCGAGCAGACCGACGAACGGCGCGGTCGCGCCGACCGTCGCCAGCACGCCGAGGCCGCGCTTGAGCTGCACGATCGTCATCAGCATCTCGCGCTCGACGGCGCGTTCGGCCGAGTTGATGTCTGCCACGGTGACCGAGCCGTCCTGGATCAGCGGGCGGATCTCGCCGAGCGCCCCGCCGAGCACGCGGGCGACGTGCGACTTCTTGTAGCCCTCGGCCAGCTTGATCGCCTCACCGAGGTTGTCCTCCTCGAGGAACTGCGAGAACTCGGGGGCGAAGCGACGCGTCTCGGCCTGAGCCGCGCGCAGCATCCACCACTTCTGGATCATGATGGACAGGGAGTAGATGGACATGATCGCCATGACGATGACGATGCCCTTGGCGAAGGCGCCCATCTGGTTCCAGAGGTCGAGCAGCGACAGTTCCATGACGTTCTCCGCGGCTGAGCTGAGAGGTTGAAACGATTGCGGACGATGCTGGCCCCGAGGGCCGAATGACTCTTATGGGGAGGGGCCCGTCGCGGCTGCGCCGCTCAGGGCGGACTCCAGAAGTAGTTGCGCGACGGAGTCGCGCAACTACTTCTGGAGTCCGAACGCGAACGGCTGCTGGACGAGCTGCTTCACCTTGCGTCCGCCGACCTCGGCCGGCAGGTAGCGCATGCACGAGAGCGCGTTCTTCACCGCCACGGTGAACAGCTCGTGCGGGCTGTTGAGCGCCTTGAAGGAGTTCGACTCGGCGCGCCCCGCCGTGTCGACGACGAACTGCGCGAGCACCTGTCCCTCGACGCCCGCGGTGCGGAGCATGTCCGGGTACTTCGGCTGGCATCCGCCGGCCGGCGCGGCCGGCTTCTCGACCTGGAACTCGAAGTAGGGCTGGTCGCTCACGATCGGCTGCGGGACGCCGCCTTCGACGCCCTTCGCGACACCGCCGGCCACGCCCTTACCGGTGAAGTCGGCCTCGTCCGTCACCTTCTTGGTGAGGTCGATGTCGGGCAGCACGTCCGGGATCTCCACCGGCGCGGTGAGCACCTGGAAGCCCTTCGGCGGCGGCGGAGCGACGACCACGTCCGGCGGCGGCGGCTGCTTCTCCGGCTCCGGCGGCGGCTCCTCTTTCTTCACCTCGACAAACTCGACCTTTTCTTCCTTCGGCTTCTCCAGCACGTCCTTCGCATGCGCGGTGGCGTACACGGCCGCGACGATGAGAAAGCTGTGAAAGATGACGCTGAAGATCTGGCCGCCGACGCTGCGTTCCTTCTTCGGCTTCGACTCGAGCAGTTGGTTGAACATATCCCGATCAGCCCGCGGTTACGCCTCGTGTGATGTGACTCACACCCGCTTCAAAGTTCGCAGGAACCTAGCCATCTCGAATTGGCGCGGAATTGGAGAAAGATTAAAAAGTGATTAAAGCGGAATTAGCCATCGCTACCGCGCGAGTCACGACGCGGCGCGGCTGAGGTCGTCGCTCCGATCGGGGCGGCCGTCGCCGCGGGGCTCGCGGCCGTCCGCGCTGTCGACCGTCGCGGCCTGCGCCGGCTCGGCGAGCGGCAGGGTGGCCGTGAAGGTGCTCCCCCGCCCCAGGCGCGACTGCGCGGTGAGCGTACCGCCGTGCGCCTGCGCGATGTACTGGCTGATCGCGAGCCCGAGCCCGAAGCCGCCCCGCTCGACGATGCTCGCGCCGTCGCCGCTAGGCACGCGCCGCGAGCGCACCCGGTCCGCGCGCCAGAAGCGCTCGAAGACGTACGGCAGGTCCGCCGCCGAGATGCCGATGCCCGTGTCGCGCACCGAGAACGTCACTGCGTCCAGGCGGCGGCTCAACAGAAGCTCCACGCGGCCGCCGCGCGGCGTGTACTTGATGGCGTTCGTGACGAGGTTCAGGAAGAGCTGCCGCAGGCGCGTGCGGTCGCCGAGCACGGTGGCGTCTTCGGCGAGCGGCATCGTCACGGTCAGCCCCGCGTCCTCACCCAGGATCAGCGCGGTCTCGTACACGTCGCGGGCGAGCGGGAGGAGCGGCACCGGCTCCCGATGGAGATCGAACCGCCCTTCGTCGGCGCGGGCGAGCGTGAGCAGACTCTCCACGAGGTCGGCGATGCGCGTCGTCTCCTGGAGCGCCTCCTCGAGCGCTACGAGCTGCTCGCCGGGCGTCGTGTGCGCATGCATCGCGCGCTCGACGTCCGCCCGCAGCACGGCGAGCGGCGTCTTCAGCTCGTGGCTCGCGTCGGCGGTGAATCGGCGGAGTGCGCCGAAGGAGTTCTCGAGACGGCTCATCATCGCGTTGAGCGTCTCGTTGAGGCGCGCGAGCTCGTCGCCGCCTTCGTCGACAGGCAGCCGCCGGTGCAGGCTGCGGCCGTCGGTGATCGCCTCCACCTCGTTGATGATCTGCTCCACCGGGCGGAGCGCGCGGCCGGCGATGAAGTACGCGCCGCCGACCGAGAGCAGGAGCACGAACGGGGCGATCACGAGCATCGTGCCGACGAGCTCGCGGGGCGCGAGGCGGGCGTAGCTCGTCGACACGCCCGCGACCACCTTGGCGATGGCCGTGACGGGGTCGCGCTCGGCGCGCGCGACGACGAGCAGCTGCTGCCGCGAGAGCGTGACCAGCGCCGCCGCGCCGCCCGCAGTGGTGAGCCGGATCGCGGCGCTGTCGAGGAGGAACCGGTCCTCGGCATCGAGCTGGCGGTGGGCGAACGAGCTGTAGAGGGTGCGCCCGCGCTCGTCGAGCACCAGCACGTAATCGGGCACGCCTTCGAGGGACGCCTTGAGCCGCGGCGTCACCACGGGCCCGATGAGCGTGTCCGAGACGACCGTGACCGGCTCGCTCGACTCGACCGCCCGCTCGATGATCGCCAGCGCCTGGTCGGCGCGGTTCGCGACCTCGACCTCGAGATCGCGGTACCCGCTCGCGCGCCGAGCCCCCCACAACACGGCCGCGAAGGCGACCATGGTCCCGATCAGCGCGCCCGCGTACGCGGAGGTGAGCTGCATGCGGATGGAGGGCATGACAGAAAGATACGAGTTGCGAGACGCGAGATGCGAGAGGGGCCCCAGGACTGTGGACCGCCTGATGAATCAAGCGGCTACAACCCGGGGCCCTCCTCGCATCTGGCACTTCGCAACTCGCACTAGCCTTTGACCACGTACCCCACTCCCCGCACCGTCGTGATCAGCTTCTTCTCGTGGCGCGCATCCACCTTCTTGCGGAGGTGGTTGATCACGACGTCGACGATGTTGGTGCCGGGGTCGAAGTGGTAGCCCCAGGCGTACTCGGTGATCAGGGTGCGGCTCATGACCTTGCCGGCGTGGCGCATGAGATACTCGAGGACGGTGTACTCCTTCGGCGTCAGCTCGATGCGCTCGCCGCCGCGGTGGACCTCGTGCGTGTCGCGGTCGAGCTCCAGGTCGCCGACGCGCAGCACGGGCGACGCGAGCGAGCGCGGGCGGCGCGCCAGCGCCTCCACTCGGGCGAGGAGCTCCTCGAACGCGAAGGGCTTCGTGACGTAGTCGTCGGCGCCGGCGCGGAGCGTCTGCACCTTGGCGTCGACGGCGTCCTGCGCCGTCAGTACGAGCACCGGGCGCTCGAAGCCGCGCGCGCGGAGCCCGTGCAGCACCTGGATGCCGGGCTTCCCCGGCAGGCGCATGTCGAGGATGACCACGTCGTACGCGCCGGTGGCGGCGAGCCGCTCCCCTTCCTCACCGTCCGCCACCAGATCGACGCCCCACCGCTGCTCCTCCAGCCCGCGCTTCACGAACTGGCCGACCGTGGGGTCGTCTTCGATTACGAGGACTTTCATTCGATCAAAGTAGAGGCGAGAAGCCGGGATGGGGGAAGGGGGATGGGGGATGGACCGCCAAGACTTCTGGCAGCCCATCCCCCACCCCCCGTTCACCAGTCCGACGCTAGCGCGGTCGCTGGAACCCGTACTCGCGGATCTTGCGGTAGAGCGTCTTCGTCGAGATCCCGAGCATCGACGCGGCCTTGCCCTGGTGCCAGTTCGTCTGCTTCAGGACGCTCTCGATGTGCTGGCGCTCCAGGTCCGCGAGCGAGACCCGCGCGCCGTTCTGCGACACGCCGCCCCCGGCCGCCGCGACGGCGGCGCCGGGCGTGGTGAGCGGGAGGTCTCGCGCGTGGATCACGCCGCCCGTGGCGAGCAGCACCGCGCGCTCCAGCACGTTCCGCAGCTCGCGGATGTTGCCCGGCCACGGGTACTGCTGCATCGCGTCGAGCGCCTCCTCGGTCAGCCGCGGCGGGTGCGCGCCGCCGTACTTCTTCAGGAAGTGGTCCGCCAGGAGCGGGATGTCCACCGTGCGGTCGCGGAGCGGCGGCAGCGCGATGCTGATGGTGTTGATTCGGTAGTACAGGTCGCCGCGGAACGCGTTCTCGGCGACGGCCTTCCCCAGGTCGCGGTTGGTCGCGGCGACGATGCGCACGTTGACCTCGACCTTCTGCGTGCCGCCGACGCGGAAGAACGTCCCGGTCTCGAGCGCGCGCAGCAGCTTCCCCTGGAGCTTGAGGTCCAGCTCCCCGATCTCGTCCATGAACAGCGTGCCGCCGGCGGCGAGCTCGAACAGGCCGGTCTTGCGCGTGAGGGCGCCGGTGAACGCGCCCTTCTCGTGCCCGAACAGCTCGCTCTCGAGCAGGTTGTCCGAGATCGCCGCGCAGTTGATGTCGACGAGCTGACCGTTGGCGCGCGGGCTCAGGCGATGGAGCGCATTCGCGATCAGCTCCTTGCCGGTGCCGCTCTCGCCGGAGATGACGACCGGCGAGTCGCTCTTCGCCACGCGCTCGACGAGCTGCAGCACGGCCTGCATCGGCGCGTAGCGGGTGAGGATCTCCGGCATCGTGTTGGCGCCGCTGCGCTCCAGCCGGTCGTGCAGGAGCGCGTTGTCCTTCACCAGCTGGCGCTTCTCCCACGCGCGCCTGACGAGGACGTCGATCTCGGCCATCCGGTAGGGCTTCGACAGGTAGTCGTACGCGCCCAGCCGGATCGCGGTGATCGCGGTCTCGATGGTGCCGTTGCCGGTGATGATGATGACCTCGGGCGGCGAGGACTCCTCGCGCACGTGGCGCAGGACCTCCAGGCCGTCCATCTCGGGCATCACGATGTCGAGCAGCGCGACGTCGTAGGTGTCGCGGCGGAGCGCCTCCAGGGCGCTGCGGCCGTCGCGCGTCGTCGTGACGCTGTAGCCGCGGCCGGTGAGGAACTGCTCGAGGATGTTGCCGAGGTTCTCTTCGTCCTCGGCGATGAGCACCTTGATCTTTGACTGCGTGGTCGCGGCCATCATGCCGCAGCCTCCATGGACGGCAGGACGATGCGGAACGTGGCGCCCTTGCCGGGCACGCTGTCCACCTCGATCCGGCCGCCGTGCTGCGTGATGATGGCGTAGCAGATCGAGAGCCCGAGCCCCGTACCGCGGCCCGGCGCCTTCGTGGTGAAGAACGGTTCGAAGATCTTGCTGGCCTTCGAGCGGTCGATGCCCGGGCCCTGGTCGATGACTTCGGCGATCAGCGCCTCGCCGGGGCGCCGACCCGGGCGGGTGCGGATGGTGATGGTCCCGCTGTCGCTCATCGCGTCGAGCGCGTTGATCAGGAGGGCCATGAAGACCTGGATCAGCTGCTCGAAGCTGGCGAGAACGTTCGCCTCGAGCGAGTCGTCGAGGTCCGTCTGGACGTTCACCTTCTTGAAGCGCGCGTGGTGCTTGAGCAGGAACAGCGTCTGCTCGATCGCCGCGTTGACGTTGACGGGCTCCTTCGTCGTCGGCTTCGGCCGGCTGAAGTCGAGCAGCCCGTCGATGATCCGCTTGCAGCGATGGACTTCGGTGTCGATGAGCTTCAGGTACTCGCCGGCCTCGGGCGGGACCGACACGCCGGCGGCGGCCAGGTCGTCGAGCCGCAGCGCGGTGCTCTCGGCGCAGGCGGCGACGGTGGCGAGCGGGTTGTTGATCTCGTGCATGACGCCGGCGGCGAGCTGGCCGATCGCCGCGAGCTTCTCGGCCTGCGCGAAGCGCGCCTCGGCCTCGCGCCACTCGCTCACGTCCTCGCCGATGGTGATCACGTGCGTGACGTCGCCGTCGTCGATGCGCATCGGGATCTTGGAGATCCGGTAGGTGCGCAGGTCGCCGGTGCTGGTCGACTCGGTCTGGAACTGTTGGATCCGCCCGGTCGTGAACACGTCCTCGAACTCCCCCCGCAGCAGCGCGGCGGGCTGCCGGTGAAGGATCTCGAAGATCGTGCGGCCGAGCGCCTCCTCGCGGGAGACGCCCTGCATGCCCGTCTCGCGCTTGCGGTTCCAGGCGGTGATCCGGAACTCCCGGTCGATCACGTACAGGCCGAGCGGGAGCGAGTCGATGATCCGCTCGGTGAAGCGGCGCTGCTCCTCGATCTGCCGCGTGCGCAGGGCGACCTCGACCTCGAGCTGGTGCGAGTGCTCGGCGTGCGAGAGCACCGGGCCGAGCAGGTTCGCGACGGACGAGAACATCAGGCGCTCGGCGTCCCCGCGGCGCTTGGGCTGCCGCGCGGAGAGCGCGCCAATCAGATGGCGGCCGGACACGAGACGCGCGACCAGGAGCCCCTCGCCCTCGGGGCGCTCGTCGGTCACCAGCTCCAGGACGTCGCTCGCGGCGGTCTGTTCGACGCCGATGCCGTACGAGCGCACGAGCGCGCCGCGCGGCGTCTGGAGCCACAGGACGCACTCCTCGGCGGTGAGCGCCAGGCGGAGTGTCTCCAGGATGCGAGGCAGCACGTCGCTGAGCGCCTCGGACGACGCGAGCCGGGCCGTGATGTCGGCGAGAGCGGACAGCGCGGGAGGAACGGCGCTGTCGCCATCCCTCGGAGGGG
>Ga0126308_10000604_pt1 | contig 12413 bp, 13 predicted proteins | sample Plot55_FD_92533 | JGI IMG/M metagenome (GOLD analysis project Ga0126308, IMG submission 92533) | Serpentine soil microbial communities from UC McLaughlin Reserve, CA, USA - Plot55 | ecosystem: Environmental > Terrestrial > Soil > Grasslands | place: USA: UC McLaughlin Reserve, Lake County... | reverse complement strand
CAGGCCTCCCAGTGGTGGTGCGTCCAGGCCCCTTGGATAAGCTCACATACGACAATGTGATCAGGTTGGAGAAGGCAAACCAAAAGTCGATGGCCCGCTGTTAACGCTCGGTGCACCGCAGAAACCTCTTATGAGCGTTATTCCAGGAATTCGTGTGCTCCACCACCCAATCGCTGCCGGTCTGTAGCGGAGCTGGCTTGCCCTTCTCGTAGATCGTAGGGACGAGGCTGCGGGCCCTTAGCTTCTCGCGGGTAGTTCCCGACTGGGAAGACCAGGAGCGTTTCCCTGAGCCGGGTGATGCTGCGGTCCTGTCGGCGACGAGGTCGCCAGGGTACGCCCCTAGACGACGGGAAAATATAGGGGGGATTGCTACCTTCGAGCACATCGAGGGCTCCCACAACTCAGAATAAGGCCTTCCACTCTAGGGCATCTAAGCCCTGCTGAGTTCGAGGAGGTTAGACTGGGAGAAGAGGATGCCACGTGACAGAGATGCGTTTACTGTACCGGGCAAGTCCACTTGCAGTTGCTGCGGCAACTAGAACTTGCACCTTTACTTTTTTTTCCTTTCAGGTTAGGATCACCACGTTCCTTTTATGGTTGTAGAATGCTTTTTGGAGGAAATGTACCATGCGTTTCAGAAGGTATCATATCGGTTAGCGCGAGTTTCTGCTGAGGGTGAATATGTGATTGTAGGTTATCCGTATCTGCTTACGCCACTGAACTTGTTAAGCAACCACGGCGAGTTGAAGTGTGGAATGGGTTCTCTCCGGAACATCAAAGAAAATCCGGCTTGGGGAGTCAGGCTTGGATGAGGTCGAGGGTTATAGCCTGTCAAGCCGGAGCCTTTGAAATTTCTCATTATGGAAGCAATGGTATCGCATAATGCGGTCATCGCATCCCGTAAAGGTGGTCCATTAGACATTCTTAGCGATATAAGAAAAACCGGTTGCTTGGTCAGGCGGATGATGCTGTACCCATGGCTTCAATCCTACACTTGGTCGAGCACCCAGACAGCCGCAGAGCGCTTGGTAAAGCCGCTCGCATATAGGCCGAGCACCACAACACAGACTGCCTCCATGGCGCGGGTGGCACAATGACAAGAATGGGCTTTTTGTTGACCCGTCTGTGGTGGCGTAAGGCTTGGTGGCTTGTAGGTGCGAGTGCGGTGGCGACCTTTGGGATAGCATGGCTAGTTGGGACGGAAAACCTAAGGCTGGCGATCGCGGCGGTGTTGGTGGCAACCTTAGGTGGGGTGGCCTTGATGAACCCGCGATATGCTATCGTTGCTACCCTTGTCTATCTCACGGTGCTGGGAGATTTCCGTCGGGCACTGATACCGCTGACAGGCTGGCCTTCGGAAGATCCACTCCTATTAGTAGGACCCACCATCGCGGTTTTGTTGATCGGATTCGTTGTGGCCGGACAGCGGCTTCACCTGGATACCCCCCTATCGTACTGGCTCCTGGTACTGATGATCCTGATGCTTTTTCAGGTGTTCAACCCTCTGCAAGGTGGGATCTTTGTAGGCATGGCCGGAGCGTTATTTTACATTGTTCCCCTGCTATGGTTCTGGGTTGGGCGCTCATACGCTACGCCGAACTTTATGGCATTTCTACTGTACCGAGTAGTGATTCCTCTGGCGGTGCTAGCTGCACTGCTAGGACTCTACCAGGCTTTTTATGGCTTGCTGCCTTTTGAACAAGAGTGGGTGAATCTCGCCGGTTATTCCGCGCTTTCGGTTGAAGGACACATTCGGCCAATTTCGTTCTTTGTCTCCGCGTCGGAATTTGCTCAGTATCTTGGCATAGCGCTCGTTGTCCTCTGGGTTGACTTGTTGGGAAGAGCACGCATCGCCCTAGTACTGATTCCACTGCTTGCCTTGGCGCTCTTCCTAGAGTCTAGCCGGTTGGTCATCGTCGCTCTGCTGTTCACCGTGGTGCTGCTGTGGGCCTTGCAAACCCGCAGCTTAGTGGCATGGTTACCTCGGTTCGCGTTAGGGTTGATTTTCATCGTGGCTGGGCTCGCCCTGGGCTTGTCGTTGCTACAGCAACTTAGCCTTACCGGACGGGTCGGAGCGCTAGTCCATCACCAAGTTTCGGGCTTGCTCAACCCTTTTGATCCCGCAGAGTCTACCTTGCGCCTACACATCGATTTCTTTGTCCAGGGTCTCACCGAGGGCGTTGCCAAGCCATTCGGGCAAGGGTTGGGTGCCACCAGCATAGCCGGTGCTAAATACGGCAGTACCGAAATAACCGCTGACGCCCTCGGTACCCTGGGTACTGCCACCGGTGGTACCGGAAGTACAGAGGTAGATCTAAGCAATATGTTTGTCTCTCTGGGGATAGCTGGTGGTGTAATCTATATGGTGGTCATTGCCTTGGTATTGTTGACCGCTCTCCGCTACTGGCATAAGTCCCGCAATCTGGTAGCCTTGGCCATCCTCGGAGTGCTTGTAGTTGAGCTAGGACAGTGGCTCAATGGTGGCCATTATGCGTTGAGCGCACTAATTTGGTTTTGCATCGGCTCACTCGACAAACTTCAAAAGCTTAGGGAGGATTACGATTGAGAATTGCTCTCGTGGTGCAGAAAGCAATCAAAGGATATGGCGAGGGACGGGTGGCCTATGAGGTAGCGCAAGGAGCTCTTCGAGAGGGGCATCAAGTGGTCTTGATAGCTAACGAAGTCGCTCCTGAACTAGACTCACATCAGTCCGCATGCTGGGTACGGATCCCCGTAGGGCGCTGGCCAACGCACCCGCTGCGCGAGCAGATCTTTGCCTGGCGGAGTTTCCGCTGGCTGAGAAGGTATAAACATCAGTTTGATTTGGTGCATGTTAATGGCCTTCATACTTGGGCTGTTTCCGACGTGACCACAGCCCACTATGTGCACCGCGCATGGCTGCGTTCGCCCTTTCTCATCACACGGCTGCGCCGCAATTTCTACGATATCTACCAATGGGCCTACGGCTTTTACCATTGGTTCTACCAAGCTCTGTGTGCACTTATGGAGGGACGAGCACACCATCGGGCCAAAGTGGTGGTGGCGGTATCGGAGAAGGTCCGTAGAGAACTGGTGGAGATTGGCGTCCCTCCCGAGCGCACCCGTACCATAGAGAACGGTGTAGATATACAGGAGTTTTCCCCGGGTCCGGCCAGCAGAAGAGCATTGGGGCTTCCCGAGGGTGTTCCCCTCGCGCTTTTTGTGGGGGACATCAAAATCCCCCGCAAGAACCTAGATACGGTACTAAACGCCCTAGTCAAGGTGCCTGAACTACACTTAGCAGTTGCAGGCGATACCACACGCAGTCCCTACCCTCGACTTGCAGGGCAACTCGGGTTAGCACCTAGGGTACATTTCCTAGGATACCGGCGAGATGTATCGCAACTCATGCGGGCGGCGGATGTGTTCGTCTTCCCCTCGCGCCACGAGTCGTGCCCGCTGGTTTTGTTAGAAGCGATGGCCTCCGGCCTACCCGTTATTACGGCCTCTACGGTAGGGATGCCTAAGCTAGTGAGCGCAGCAGGCGCGGAGTGCGGAATAATCATAGATAACCCGAACGATTCCGGTGTCCTTGCCGCGGCATGTAGGCGGTTGGTGCGAGATCCGGACAATCTAAAGAGTATGGGCCAAGCGGCACGTGCGGTTGCAGAACAGTATAGTTGGCAATGGATGTCGGAGCAGTATGTGCAATTGTATGAAGAGATTTTGGAGCATACAGGGGTCAAAGGCGAAAGAGTGTTTTGACTCAGCTGAACTTAGAAGAGAGGACGTTTATCAGCGTTGGAAAGTAAGCTGAAGATCGTAGTTCTCAGCGATTTTGCCTACGTCAGTGGCGGCGCTAGCCAAGTGGCCTTGTCAAGCGCTAGAGCACTAGCGCAACGGGGCCACAGCGTGACGCTGTTTTCAGCGGTGGGCCCAGTCATGCCGGAACTGACTTTGCAGCCCAACTTGCAGGTCGTGTGCACCGATCAATATCAGATTCTAAAGGACCCGAAGCGGTTGCGCGCTGCCAGGCAAGGGATCTGGAATCCAAAAGCGGCGAAAATGTTGTCCAAAGTACTGGATTCCTGCGATTTAGGGGACACTATTGTTCACATACACAGTTGGACCAAATCGTTGTCATCCAGTCCCATACGCGAGGCCATCAAACGGGGCTTCCGCGTCGTCTTGACTTTGCATGATTACTTCTCTGCTTGTCCCAACGGCGGATTTTTCCTCTACCCACAGAATCAAATCTGCCACCTGCGAGGCATGAGTCCCGAATGCGTGCGGACAAACTGCGATCCCCGAAGTTATCGTCACAAACTGTGGAGAGTCGGCCGACAAGCGGTTCAGAGCCAGTTTGGCTTAATACCCGATGGTATCAAACATTTCATCGCTGTCTCACATTTTAGCTATGATGTGTTGAAGCCTTATGTGCCCGACGACGCCTCGGTTCGTATCGTGGGCAACCCGATTAGTGTTCCGAAAAGGGATCCAATAAAGGTGGACCAAAATGCAGCGTTTGTTTTTGCAGGAGAACTGACGCAGCAAAAGGGACCGCAGCTCTTGGCGGAAGCCTCGCAGCGGCTTAACGTTGAAACAGTCTTTTTGGGGGATGGCGAGTGCCGCGGTTTGGTTTCAGGTGTTAACCCCGATGCGACTATCACCGGATGGATCCTCCATCGCGAGGTGATGAACTATATGGCCAAAGCTAGAGTTTTGGTTTTCCCCTCGCTGTGGTATGAAGCTCAGCCACTGGTTCCTTACGAAGCGGCAGCTTTGGGGGTGCCCGCTATCGTGTCGGATTCATGCGCCGCAAGAGACACGGTTGAGGATGGCGTTACAGGGTTGCTCTTTAAAGGTGGTGATGTAGACGACCTGGTCGACAAGATGGCAGTGTTCCGGGAGGCTGAAGTTGCCCGCGAGATGGGATTGGCCGCCTACGAGCGCTACTGGACAAACCCGGCCATTATGGAGCTCCACGTGCAGCGACTGGAGGAGATCTATGCTCAAATCCTACAACCGTAGCAGTGCTTTGAGTTACCTCGAGGTGTAGCGGACCGGGTGCGTTCTTTCGGTTACTCGAAGACACCTCCCGGCTGGCGCACCGATTAGTTGAGGTGGTTCACACTTCTGCCGCACCGGAGCCTCACGGTCGTATGATCATGGCAAGATACCGCCCGCAGTCCTGTCCCGGTTGGCCGGACTGGGGACGGCAGAGACCATCGAGAACAGAGTGAGTCGGGAGACGGGATGAAAAGGGGAATCAATGTCCTTCAGGTGGCCGGGATTTGTGATGGAGGCACAGGCCGCCACGTTCGCAGCTTGTGCCAAGGGCTTGTCGCTCAAGGGCATAGGGTAACTATAGCTTCCGCTCCTCACCGCTTCGACCGAGCGTTGAAGGAGTTTGTGGCCGAACGACACAATGATATCAGCCATATTCCGCTAAGTGTTCAACGTGAAATATCGCCTATGTCGGATTTACCTGTCATCTACCAGTTACTAAGCTTAATAAAGCGCGAGGGGCCATTCGACGTCGTTCACGGACACAGCGCTAAGGGAGGCGCGATCGCCCGTATCGTTGGTCGCTGGTCTGGCATCCCTACTGTGTATACGCCGCATGGTCTGATCATGACGTCTCCCGCAATTTCAAGGTCGCATGGTGCCGCCTATACCATGATTGAACGTATCCTAGGTCGCTGGGCGACTTCCAGATTTATAGCAGTTTCCGATGAAGAGTATGAGTTTAGTCTTAAACGAAGATTGGTCCCGGCCAACCGTACCACATTGATTAAGAATGGTATCTCCGATGAGGATTTAAGGCACATTTCCGAGGATGCCATACGGAAAGACATCAATCGGAAGCCCTTAACCTTCGGTTCGACCATGCGCCTCGATACCCAGAAAGCACCGGGCTGCCTGGTAGAAGCGTTCGTTCGGTTATGCGCTGCGTTGCCTCGTGTTCCCATGCGGTTGGTAATTGCAGGCGATGGAGAACTTATAGGCAAAGTCAAGAGGCAAGCGGAAGCCAGTGGATTGGGTGAAAAGATATCTCTCCTTGGCTGGAGGGCAGATGTTAGAGCCGTGTTGCAAGAGCTAGATGTCTTTGTAGTCTCCAGCCTCTATGAGGCAGGACTTTCTTACAGCACCATGGAAGCCATGGCAGCGAAATTGCCCATTGTCTCCACCAGCGTCTTTGGGACAAGAGCACTTTCTCGGGTGCCAGGCAACATATTGGTACCCGTAGGAGATTGTGACGCCTTGGCGTACGGCATGAAGCAGATGGCTGGTCTAGCCGATCGGGGATCGCTTCGCCAGTCACTTCAGGAGATTGGGCAAGCTAATCACAATTACATCCGCGAATACTTCAAACAGCAGGAGAGCACCCAGCGTACTCTTGAGGTTTACCGAGAGATGTGCAAGCGGAGCGAGGCGGTTTCCTAGCTGTGGTCATCAACGGCGTGAAGGTGCTCATAACCATTTGCACACAAGTGTTGAAGCGCCATGATGTAGAGATGGCACAGCTCACTGGCACGAGAGGCAGTTTAATAGGTTCGAGCGGAAGGTGGGTTATAGGTGGACGCAACGCTAGATAATTGAGCCACGCAACGCCGAAAAACTGAGCCACCTTCGGCCCTAGAGATCCGGTAGCGTTTCGGGAGATGTTCTCGGAGCAGCTGCTGGAGGAAGGATGCTGAGGATGGACCAGGCACAAGGTGCTCTTGGAGGGCAAGAGTGCTCGCTCGGTGGCCAAGGAGATGGGCGTCAGCCGCAACACCGTGGCCAAGTATCTCAAGAACCCCGAGCCCAGGAGGACGGTGGCGCGCAAACAAAAGCGTGCCCCCGTGATGGAGATGGTCGCTCCGAGGATCGAGCAGATCCTCTCGGAGTGGACAGAACGCACCACCCCAAAGCAGCGAATAACCGGCACCAGAATCCATAGGCAGCTCCTCGAAGAAGGTTATGAGGTCGGCATCACCACCGTCAGGGACTACCTTCGGGAGAAACAGCGTAAGGAGGCGGAGGTGTTCGTCCCACTCGTCCACCGTCGAGGCGACGAAGCACAGGTGGACTTCTTTGAGGTGAGGGTTGAAGAGGATGGGCAGATGAAGAAGGTATGGAAGTTCGTGATGCGCCTGATGTACTCGGGGAGGGACTTCGTAAGGCTCTACGAGAGGTGTGACCAACTCTCGTTTCTGGATGCCCACGTTCTGGCCTTCTCCTACCTTGGCGGGGTGCCACGCCGCATCGTCTACGACAACCTCGCCGCAGCAGTCAAGAAGGTCGTCGGTTCAGAGAGGGAGCTAACCGAACGCTTCACGGCTCTGGCAAGCCACTACCTCTTCGAGCCGTGCTTCACCCGTCCCGGCGAAGGCCATGACAAGGGAGGAGTGGAGGCGAGGGGCAAGGGCATAAGGCTCGCTCACCTCACACCCATACCCAAAGGCAAGACGCTCTCAGAGATCTCCGGGGTCCTCTTGCGAGAAGTGGAGATGTCCTTCACGAGCGAGCAGCGTTTCGTAGAAGAACAGAGACATCTCAGAGAATTGCCCGAGCGTCCGTTCGAGGCCAGGAAGGTCGAGCTCGTCTCGGTCTCCCGCCGCTCGACGGTGAGCGTTGGAGGGGCAACCTACTCGGTCCCTTCCCACTGGGCATCGCTTAGAGCGACGGCCTACGTAGGGGTCGAAGATGTGAGGTTCGTCTGTCGCGGGCAGGCAATACTCTACCCAAAGGAGCGCAAAGGGAAGCGGACGATCCGCTACCGTCACTACCTCTCGGAGCTGGCCAAAAAACCGCAGGCACTCAGGCAGGTGGCTCCCGAGCTCATCCGCGAGATGGGCGAGCCCTACGGCAAGCTCTGGGAGATGCTCACGGAACGCTACGGGGAGAAGGAGGCCTCAAGGGTACTCTGCCGCATCCTTGGAGCGGCTGTGGATCATGGTGAGGAGCTGGTCGGCAAAGCCCTGCAAGCCGCCCTCTCGCAGGGCAGGTTCGACCTGCTCGCTCTAGGCAAACACCTCGAGGATCGTCAAGGACGATCGGGCAGCGTGGCGGTACCCGAAGCGCTCTCGGGCTACCGCGTGCAGAGTGCCAACGCCACCGACTACGATCGGCTGCTCAGAGGCAGCGGGGGTGGAGCGTGAACGCCACCAAGCAGACACCCAGGTCTAACACCAAGGCCAACGCGGCGGCCAGAGAAGCGGTGATCGCTGAGTACCTCAAAGCCCTCAAGCTCCCGGCCTTTGCCACTGAGTACCCAGGACTCGTCCGTCAGGCCACAGAAGGCGGTTGGGACTACGAAGACTTCTCAGGGAACTACTGGAGATGGAACTTCGCTCTCGTGAAGAGCGCACCGCTAAAAGGCGCCTGAAGGAGGCCCGCTTTCCAGACGTGAAGACCCTCGAGCAGCTCGACTGGGAGGTTCTCAAGGGTGTTTCCCGGCAGAAGATCATGGAGCTGGCCACCTGCGAGTTCCTGGAGGCCGCTGCTGACGTGATCATTGCCGGCCCGGTCGGAACGGGCAAGACCCACCTGGCGATCTCTCTTGGCGTAGAAGCAGCCAGACGTCGCTTCCGGGTGGCGTTCTACCGCGCGGCCGACCTGGTGCGCGTCCTCACGGAGGCTCGCGACGAGCGAACCCTCACGCTGTTGCACCGTCGGCTGCGGAGGGCCGATCTGTTGATGCTCGACGAGCTGGGGTTCGTCCCCTTCGAGAGGGCCGGAGGCGAGCTCTTATTCGACCTCATCTCCCAGAGACACGAGATCCGTAGCACCCTCATAACCACCAACCTATCTTTCGGGGAGTGGGTAGAGGTCTTCGGTGACGAGAAGCTCACGACCGCCTTGCTGGATCGGCTCGGGCACCACGCCCACGTGCTGACTACCCGGGGAGATTCCTATCGGACACGCAAACGAACCGAGGAGGGCGTACAGATGCCTCCGTAGATGCCGATGGTGATACACTGCGCAGGCCGGCTGGGATGGCTCAACTTCAAAACGTTGGTCGGCTCAATTTCTCAGCGTTGCGAACAATAGGGCGCGTTCGACGGTTTTACAGCAGCCGCCACCATAATTGTTCACTTGGATCGTGCGTGCAGGCTCTCATGCAAAGCATGATACCCTACGCAGAAGATCTACGAGCAAGGATCGTCAAAGCTGTTGAGCAAGGTACGTCCAAGTCTGGGGCAGTAAACTGCGCACCGTTATGAAATCTCTTGCGGAAGCTCGAGTAGCTCTTATCTTCGAGTGGATTAACCGATCAGGTGGGTCCGAACAAGTCGTCGCTGAGATACGGAAGGTATTCCCGAATGCGGATTTATTCGCCCTCATCCATGATGCAGAGAGCCTGAAAGGGACACCCTTCGAAGGGGTTCCGGTTCGCACATCGTTTATCCAGTCCCTGCCCAAGGCTAAAGAGAAATACCAATCTTACTTACCGCTCATGCCGCTGGCCGTAGAGCAGTTTGACCTACGCCATTATAACTTGGTAATCTCTTCCAACCACGCGGTAGGTAAGGGCGTACTCACTCGCGTCGACCAGCTACACGTGTGTTACATCCACACCCCAATCCGCTATGCTTGGGATCTGTACCTGGATTATCTGACCGAGAGTGGTATGGATCGGGGGCTCAGGAGCTGGGTGGCGCGAGCAGTCTTGCATTACCTGCGGGTGTGGGATTCGTCCGCGGCCAACCGGGTGGATGCTTACGTGGCTAACTCTTCCTACGTGGCGCGACGCATCTACAAGCTGTACCGTCGCCCGGCGCGGGTGATCTACCCTCCTGTGAAAGTCGAGCGCTACCGGCCGGACCTGCCACGAGAGGAGTTCTTTGTTGCGGTCTCCCGGTTCGTACCTTATAAGCACATGAGTTTGATCGTCGAGACCTTCAGCAGGACCGGGAGACCTCTCGTCGTCATCGGGGACGGGCCAGAGTTTAAGAAAGTTCAGCGTACAGCCGATTTCAACGTAAAGCTACTAGGTTATCAACCCGACGAAGTGGTAGCAGATTACCTGCAACGGGCTAGGGCCTTTGTCATCGCCGCAGACGAAGATTTCGGCATCACGCCCGTCGAAGCTCAAGCTGCGGGATGCCCTATTATCGCCTATGGCAGGGGGGGAACCTTGGAAACCGTTGTCGGGTGGCCCACCACCGATCCTACGGGGGTGTTCTTTGACAACCAAACGCCGGAAGCTCTGCAAGAAGCGGTCAAGACCTTTGAGAGGCATGAGGCCGAATTTAAGCCGGCGGCCTGCCGCCGCAGCGCCGAGCGCTTCGGGCAGGAGCGCTTCCAGAGGGAGCTGCGAGCTACCGTAGAGGAACTGTGGAACAGGTTCCAGCGAGGTGAACGGATCGAGTGGTAGCGCAAGGTGCGGGAGCGGCTCGCCTAGCGGGAAGCAGTACTATCCGTAGGTTAGGATGCGCATCTTGGCTTATGCCGATCCTACTAATCCTCGACGTTTCTGAGGCGCTGCGTACGTTTTACAGCGACGACCAAAAGCATTGCCCGGATGTAGTCATGGATCAGGCTACCCTAGCCGTCTCTTCCGGCATTGAGCAGGCATGGCATGCCAGTGCAATCATTATGACAAACGCAGTAGGCTTTGAATCTATCAATGAGTACTCTCGCGCCAGGCTCGAGCACCAGCGGTGTTGAACTCATAAGGCTTGTGTTACCATTTTGTTACGTTCTTTACCTTAATTGGTAATGGCGTTAGGATAGGGTCGTCAGCTTAATCTTACTCAACAAGAGAGTAGCTATCGTACAGATAAGGGAAACCGCCAACTCGCATACTCCCGCCGAGCGGGCGGACGCGCCCGTATCTCAAGCTAGCTTTATCCTAGGACGTCAGGCGCGAGCTTGGAGGCAGCGCCTGGTTGTACTAACGCTGATTTCCTCGGATGTCCTGCTCGCGGAAGTGGTTTGGGGTGCGGCGTTCATAGTCGCGAGCGTTTGGGGACGGGGTGAACTCTCGGGGATTTCAGTCCCCGCTGTTGCAGCTACCGTAGGAGTGTGGGTCGGGCTGCGCGCTTTGCTCGGGCTGTACCCAGGTTATGGTCTGGATAACGTGGAGGAGCTTAGGCGCCAGACTTACACCGTGGCGGCCTCCCTGGCGATAACCTCCATCTTCGCTCTCGCTTTCCAGGTCGGGGTTTTGCTCTCGCGGCTGCTGCTGGGTTCGGGCTTTGTGGGACTCCTGCTCTTGGCTCCGCTGCTGCGGCATTTCGTGAAGTGGTGGATGATGCGAGGCGGCTTGTGGGGTAAGCCAGTGATGGTCATCGGGGCTGGCGACATCGGGGCGCGCCTGGTGCGGGCGCTCCAAAGGGAGTGGAGCTTGGGACTCAAACCCATCGCCGTCTTCGATAACCGTCTGGCTCCGGCGAGAGGGTCTCTTGAGGGTGTGCCCTACAGAGGCACGCTGACCGACGCTATGAGTTTGGCCCGGAAGCGGGAAGCGGATACCGTCGTTTTCGCCATGCCACACGCTCGTCGTGAGCACCTGATGAGATTCATTAATCGAGCAAGCAAGAGCTTCCGCTACGTTATCGTCATACCGAACATGGCTGGAATCACGACCTCGGCAGCAGTGGCCAGGGACCTTGCCGGCATCCTCGGCGTCGAGATTAAGCACAATCTTCTGAATCCTTGGATCCGGCGGATCAAGCGTGCTTTAGATCTGCTAGGAGTTGTGGCGGGCGGGCTGCTTATTAGCCCGCTAGTGCTTGCTATCGTCGGCCTGATCAAGCTCGACTCCTCAGGACCAGTCTTTTACACCCAACATCGCCTGGGAAAGGGTGGCAATCATTTCCGCTGTTGGAAGTTTCGTACGATGCACGTCGATGCGGATTGGCTGCTGACCCAGCATTTGCAGGACAACAGCGAGCTGCGCTGGGAGTGGGAACAAGATCACAAGTTGCGCTCTGACCCTCGCGTGACCCGCGCCGGTCGCTTTCTGCGCGCGACCAGCCTGGACGAGCTGCCGCAGCTCTGGAACGTCTTTCGCGGGGAGATGAGTCTAGTCGGACCGCGGCCCATCGTAGATGGGGAAATTCCCAAATACGGTAAGGTGTACAAACTGTACCAACGGGTGACACCGGGTATCACCGGGCTTTGGCAGGTGAGCGGACGCAACAATACCACGTACGAAGAGCGAGTAGCGCTGGATGCATACTACGTACGCAATTGGTCAGTCTGGCTGGACCTCGTGATCCTGGCGCGCACCGTGGGGAGCACGGTGCTGAGGCGAGGAGCTTATTAGCAGATTTGGCCGTGGGAGCTCATGGCCCGTTGTTGAGCGAAGTCCGCTTTGATTTAGTGCACATTTGGGAGATGACCGCCGCCGCGATGCCGTGTGGTTAAGGTAGGATGATATAGTGCTTGATCGGTCATTGGATACGGTTCATGGGGAATCCTTTGAAACGCTTTGATGT
>Ga0126308_10000602_pt1 | contig 12419 bp, 7 predicted proteins | sample Plot55_FD_92533 | JGI IMG/M metagenome (GOLD analysis project Ga0126308, IMG submission 92533) | Serpentine soil microbial communities from UC McLaughlin Reserve, CA, USA - Plot55 | ecosystem: Environmental > Terrestrial > Soil > Grasslands | place: USA: UC McLaughlin Reserve, Lake County... | reverse complement strand
TTCTGCGGTGGGGGTGAGCGCACGCGCGAGGGGAAGGACCTGTACCTCGAAATGAAGGAGTCGGGCGTTCTCGAGTCCTGCGCGTTGATCTACGGGCAGATGAACGAGCCGCCCGGTGCGCGCCGCCGCGTGGGTCTCTCCGGCCTTACCGTCGCCGAGTACTTCCGCGACCCAGGAGAACGCCGACGTGCTGGTGTTCATCGACAACATCTTCCGCTTCACCCAGGCGGGCTCCGAGGTCTCGGCGCTCCTCGGCCGCATGCCGAGCGCGGTGGGCTACCAGCCGACGCTGGCCACCGAGATGGGCGACCTCCAGGAGCGCATCACCTCGACGAAGAACGGCTCGATCACGTCGGTGCAGGCGATCTACGTCCCGGCCGACGACATCACCGACCCCGCCCCGGCGACGGCATTCGCCCACCTGGACGCCACGGTGGTGCTCTCGCGCGCGATCACCGAGCTCGGGATCTACCCCGCAGTGGACCCGCTCGCCTCGTCGTCGCGCATCGTGGACCCGCAGTACATCGGCGAGCGCCACTACAACGCGGCGACCGCGGTGCAGCGGATCCTGCAGCGCTACAAGGAGCTCCAGGACATCATTGCGATCCTCGGAATGGACGAGCTCTCCGAGGACGACAAGAAGATCGTCGGCCGCGCGCGGCGCATTCAGCGCTTCATGTCGCAGCCGTTCGCGGTCGCGCAGCAGTTCACCGGCCGCGAGGGGCGCTACGTCAAGCTCGAGGATACGATCTCGTCGTTCGAGCGCGTGGTCGCGGGCGAGTTCGACAACCTGCCGGAGCAGGCGTTCTACATGGCCGGCGGGATCGAGGACGTGATCGAGAACGCGAACCAGCTCGCCCGGTCGTAAGGAGCCGACGCCAATGCTGCGAGTCAGTGTCATCTCCCCCGAGCGCGTGCTGTACGAGGGCGAGGCCTCGTCGGTCGTGGTGCCCGCGTTCGACGGGGAGGTGGGGATCCTCGATCATCACGCCCCGATGATGACGCTGCTCGGCCGCGGGGTGCTGCGCCTTTCCGGCGGCGGCGCGGCGCAGCAGTTCCGGGTGGAGGGCGGGTTCCTGCAGGTCGCCGACAACCAGGTGCGCGTGGTGGCCGAGCGCGCGGAGGCGGTCTGAGCGCCTGACGCCAGACGCGGGGAGAGGGGCAGAGCCGCCCGGTGGAAATTCCGCCGGGCGGCTCTGCCGTTTACAGCGCTCGGGAGGCGCTTCGTCCCGGAAGCATTGTCGGCCGTCGGCGGCGGCACTACCTTCGCGGCGTCAGCAGTGGAGGAGGCCCCACATGGTGCTCCAAGACAGCGCTGCGGCGCGATGCGCTCGCCGTCTGGTCTGCGCGGGGATCGCCCTGGCCGCGGTCGGCGCCGCACCCGCTCGCGGGGCGGCGCAAGCGAACGGCTCCATCAGCGGGATCGTCTCCGACTCGGCCGGCGCGCCGCTGGTGGGCGCCGAGCTGGTCGTCGAGGGGACCTCCCATCGGGTGCTGAGCGACGAGCGGGGCGCGTTCCACCTCGCGGTCCCCGTCGGGTCCGTCTCCGTCCGTGCCCGCCGCCTGGGCTACCGCCCGCTGACGCTACAGGCCGAGGTTGCCGCCGGCTCGCCCGCGGGTCTCACGTTCCGGCTGGCGCCGATCGCCCGCACGCTCGCCCCGGTGATCGTCCGGAGCGAGAGGGTCCGCTACACCGGCCGACTGGCGGGATATTACGAGCGCCTGGAGCGCAAGACGTCCGGCTACTTCATCACGCGGGAGCAGATCGACCAGGAGCGCCCCCGGATGACGTCGTACCTCCTGCAGCGGGTGCCGGGCGTGGCGCTCGCGCGCGGGCGGGCCGGCATCACGAGCGTCCGCATGCGCGGGCGGAACTGCTGGCCGCTGGTCTGGCTGGACGGCACGCCGATGCCGGCCGGCGAGGTGGACCTGGACAGCTTCGCCCCGGAGACGATCCAGGGCATCGAGCTCTACCTGGGCTCCACGACTCCTCCGGCTAAGTACATCTGGGCCGACAAGCAGTCGAACTGCGGGACGATCCTGCTCTGGTCGCGCGGCGTGGACACCGACCCACCGGCGCCCATTCAGAGCGCGACCAGCGAGCTCGAGCGACTCATTGAGGCGGTGGCGGTCTACACCGTGGAGCAGGTGGACACACGGGCTCGCCTGGACTCGGTGCAGCGGCTCGAGATCGCCTACCCGCAGGCGCTCTTCGCGACCGGGATGCGGGGGCTGGTAGTAGCCGAGTTCGTGGTGGACACGCTCGGGCACGTGGAGACGGGGACGTTCGGGATCGTCTCGACGACGCACCCGCTATTCAGCGACGCGGTGCGGCAGGCGGTGAAGATGGCGAGCTACGAGCCGGCGCAGCGGCAGGGGCGCCCCGTCCGGCAGATCGTGCAGCAGCCGTTCGAGTTCGAGGCGCCGCAGCGGCGGGGTCGGCGCTGACGCCCGGGACTCGGACCGTCGGCGCCGGAGCACGGCGGGGATGAGAAAGGCCGCCCGGACGTGACCGGGCGGCCATTTTTCTGGTCGATCGTTCAGGGGAGACGCCGCGGGGAGCGGGCTGGACCGTTGGCGTGCGCGCCACACGAGCGGCGCGGGCACGACAACAACACACGGACGCACTTGCGCGCCCATGCCCCCACCAATAAAGTTTGACCCCGCTGAGACCAAAATGGTTTCTACGGACGCACGCTGGCGCGAGTTTCAACCGCTGCCGCATGGTCCTTACCGCAGACTGAAGGCGCCGAACGCGGCCTAGGTCGAATCGGTTGCCAGAACGAGTCTGAGCGCCGGACGCGCGATGTCCCTGGAGGAGGGGTGCTCGCGCCGACGGCTCTAGATAGAGCTACGACCGCTAGTTTCGACGTCGTCACGTGCCACCGCTTGGCCCCCCTGCCGGCGACTGGTGGCGTGACGATGGCTCTCCGAACCAACCCCCCTGGTTCCTAATCTGCGCTCGGCTCTCCGGACCTAGGCCATCCCGGAGGGCAGGACTGGCGACATGCCCATACATCGCTTCGTGTCGGCCCGAGCCATCGGGCTGCCCGAAGTGCGCTTTCACGAGTGAACGCGCTGCCGGCGCCGTCGCCGGTGGCCGTTCTCGCGCGCGTGGGGCTGTCTGCCGGCCGCCCGGCGGTCCGAGGCGATTCATGACGGTTCACCATTTTCGAGAGGAGGTCCGGCCGTTCGAGCACATCGTCAGCGCTCAGTCGTGAATGCAGCGATGAGTCGTCCATCGCGCAATCAACAACCTTCCAGAGGCAAGCGATGAAGAAGGTGACACGTTCTCAGTTCTTGGCTTCCCTGGCGCTCGGCGCCGCCATGGCGCTCGGCGGCGCCGTGTCGGTCGGCGCACAGGGGCAGGCCGCGATGATCACGGGACGCATCACGTCGGACCAGGGTCGGCCCCTCCAGGCCGTCAACGTCTACATCACCGAGCTCAGCGTCTCGGTGGGCACGAACGAGGCGGGCACCTACTCGATCACCATTCCGGCCGCCCGCGTCTCGAACCAGGCCGTGACGCTGCGCGCGCGCGCGGTCGGCTTCTCGCCGCAGAGCCGGCAGGTCACGGTCTCGGAGGGGACGCAGACGGTCAACTTCACGATGAAGACGGACGTGCTCCGCCTGAGCGAGGTCGTGGTCACGGGCGTGACGGCGGCGACCGAGCAGGTGAAGGTGCCGTTCACGGTCGCGAAGGTGGACACGTCGATGATGCCGGTGATCGGCGGCGACCCGGTGTCGCAGCTGCAGGGCAAGATCGCCGGCGCGAACATCGTGTCCGCGTCGGGGCGCCCGGGGTCGGCGCCGACGGTGGTGCTGCGCGGCCCGGTGTCGCTCAACGCGCAGGGGCGCAGCCAGCAGCCGCTCTACATCGTGGACGGCGTGCTGCTCAACGGGACGCTGCCGGACATCAACCCTAACGACATCGCCAGCGTCGAGGTCGTGAAGGGCGCGGCGGCGGCGTCGCTCTACGGCGCGCGGGCCGGCGCGGGCGTCATCAACATCACGACGAAGACCGGCCGCAGCTCGCAGCAGGGCGTCAAGTTCGGCCTCCGCACCGAAGTCGGAGCCGGCGACATCGAGCGCATGTGGCCGATCGCCAACACCAACTTCGTCGCGATGAGCGAGAACGGGAAGCTGTTCTGCACGACCGAGACCAGCGGCGGCTCGCCGTGCGCGCGCTACGTGGACATGGACGAGGAGCGCAAGCGCGTCAACGACCAGCCGGCCGACTACTCGCTGCCGCCGCAGGTCTTCCGCTACGACGCCGGCATCGCCCGCGCCGCGACCTACGGGCAGCTCACCGGCCTGTACCAGGTGAACCCCTGGCCGACGACGCACGACCCGGTCGGGCAGGTGGTGTCGCCGAACGGCTTCATGAGCACGAACGTCGACATGCGCGGCCGCGTCGGGATGACCGGCGTCTTCGCCAGCGTGTCGCACTTCGAGCAGCAGGGCGCGGTCAAGTTCCTCAACGGCTACTCGCGCAACTCGGGGCGCGTGAACCTGGACCACAACTTCACGGACGCGCTCAGCGCGCACGTGAACAGCTACTACAGCGAGTCGGCGGACAACGCCTCGCACCAGGACCAGACCACGGGCGGCCTGTGGTTCAACCTGACCCGCACGCCGGCGTACGTGGACCTGCTCACGCGCGACTCGCAGGGGCGGCTCTACATCCGCTCGAACGCGCTGAACCAGGGCGAGCAGAACTTCAACCCGCTCTACGTCGCCGAGAACAACACGCGCACCGACCGCAACACCCGCTTCATCGGCGGGACGACGCTGCGGTACGCGCCGCTCGACTGGCTGAACCTCGAGGGGAACTTCAGCTACGACCGGGCGACGACGCGCTACACGCAGATGCGCGACAAGGGCTACCGCGTGACGGCGGCCAGCAGCGTGTCGACGACGACAGGCTTCCTCGGGCAGGGCTCGCGTGACGACCAGTCGTTCAACACGAGCGTGAGCGCGATCGCGACGCGCAACTTCTTCACCGACCTCGTCGCGCGCTTCAACGCCCGCTACCTGTACGACCAGCAGGACCTGTCCAACCAGGACCTGAGCGGCATCAACCTCGTGGTGCCGGGGCTGGAGACGGCCGACGCCATCACCGAGAACTACACGGTCGGCTCGGGCGACCAGTCGATCCGCCAGATCGGCGTCTTCGCCGGGACGGACCTGGAGTACAAGGAGCGCTACATCCTGAGCGGCCTCATTCGCCGCGACGGCAGCTCGCTGTTCGGGTCCGGGAACCGCTGGGCCACGTTCGGCCGCGGGTCGGCGGCGTGGATCGCGTCGGCGGAGCCGTGGTGGTTCGCGCCGGACGCGCTCAGCCTGTTCAAGCTGCGCGCCTCGCTCGGCACTACCGGCCAGCGCCCGTCGTTCGCCGCGCAGTACGAGGCGTTCACGATCGGCACCGGCGGCACGCTCAACCCGGCGACGCTCGGCAACAAGAACCTCCGCCCCGAGATCAACACCGAGCTCGAGGTGGGCACGGACCTGGAGCTGTTCCGCCGCCTCGGCCTCAACCTCACGTACGCGCACGCGCGGATCGACGACCAGATCCTGCCGGTGCGCCCGCCGACCGCCACCGGCTTCCAGACGCAGTGGCAGAACGTCGGCGAGATCGACAACAAGACGTGGGAGGCGACGCTCACCATCCCGATGGTCCAGCGCCGCGACCTGAACTGGACGTCGCGCGTGATCTGGGACCGCACCCGCTCGGTCATCTCGCGGCTCGACGTGGCGCCGTTCACGACCAGCATCACGATCGGCAACCCGTACACGATCTACCAGTTCCGCCAGGGCGAGCGCATCGGCACGTTCTACGGGACGGACTTCGTGCGCAGCTGCGACCAGCTCCCGGCGCAGTTCCGCGACCAGTGCGGCGGCTCGGGCGCGCAGTACCAGAAGAACGACCAGGGCTACGTCGTCTGGACGGGCGGCTACGCGCAGACTGACGGAATCAACAAGAACCTCTGGACGACCCAGACCCCCGGCTGCGTGGGCCCGGACAACAAGGAGCTCGCGTGCAGCCTGGTCGGCGCGCACTGGAACGCGCCCTGGGGGACGACGGCGAACTGGGGGATGCCGATCGTCATCAAGGACAGCGCGTCGCTGAGCCCGGCGTTCCTGCCGCTCGGCAACGGCATGCCCGACTTTCACCTGGCGTTCTCGCAGAACTTCTCGTACAAGCGCTTCGGCGCGTACGCGCTGCTCGACGGCAACTTCGGCCAGGAAGTCTGGAACATCGGCTACCACTGGTCGCTCGGCGACTTCATGTCGCAGGACCAGGATCAGACCGGCAAGTCGGTCGAGACGGCGAAGCCCGTCGGCTACTACTGGCGCCGCGGCGCCGCGCCGGTGGCCGGCAGCTCGGGCGTCGGCGGGTTCTACGACGTGCTGGGTCCGAACCGCTTCTCGGTCGAGGACGCGAGCTACGTCAAGCTGCGCGAGATGTCGGTCAACTACCGCCTCGGCCAGGTCGCCGGCGTCGGCGACTGGACGGTGGGCGTGGTCGGCCGGAACCTGCACACCTGGACCGACTTCCGCGGCTTCGACCCGGAGACGGGTCTGAGCGGGACCGCGACCAACGGGAGCACGCTGAACTCGGCGGCGCTCACGGCGATTGCCGGCTACCGGTTCCCGAACCTGCGGACGTTCACGTTCCAGCTCTCCAGCTCGTTCTGAGCCGGACCTAATCGCTCCGACGATGGCCAGCCGCCGCGCCCGTCGCGGCGGCGGCCGGCCCCGTCGCCCCCTCGGCAGCCCTAACGAGGCCTTAATGAGTTACAGATCCTTTGTCCGTCTGCTCCCGCTCGCGGCCCTCGCCGCGGCGGGGGTGGTCGCTGCCTGCAGCGACGACGACATCACCGTACCGAACGAGAACCAGCCCGACATCGAGCGCGCGTTCGCGACGCCGGGCGGCATCGAGAACATCATCTCGAAGCTCTTCCTGCAGATCCACAACGGGCTCTACGCGAGCACCAACTCCATCTGGCCGCAGACGGCCGTGATGGCGTTCGAGAGCGCGTCGCAGCTCGGCAACTACGGGATGGGGAGCCACAGCGCGATCCCGCGCGCGGCACTCGACAACGCGCGCGGCAACCGCGAGGAGGTCGAACACTTCCGCGTCTACGACCACATGGTGCGCAACGCGCGCATCGCGTCGCAGGCCATCTTCAAGCTCGACGAGAAGCTCGCCGGCGGCGCCACGATCGGCACCCCGATGCGCGACGCGCGCGCGAAGGCGTTCGCCTTCTTCGAGGTCGGCTTCGCCCTCGGCCACGCCGCGCTCTTCTACGACTCGACGGCGATCGTGACGCCGGACGTCGCCAAGACGCTCGTCGGGCCGCAGGTCCCGCCGCTCTCGAACTCGACCGAGGTGATGGCGGCGGCGATGAAGATGCTCGACTCGGCGCTCGCCTACGCCACCAGCACCGCCGCGACGAGCTCCACGGATCCGCTGATCATCCCCGGCTCCGGCGGCTCGGCGTGGCTGGCTATTCCGTCGGGCGACATCAGCGTCACGCGCTTCCAGCAGATCATCCGCTCGTACCGCGCGAAGTTCCGGGCGAACCTCGCCCGCACGCCCGCCGAGCGTGACGCGGTCGACTGGACCAAGGTCATCGACGACGCTACGAAGGGGATCGAGTCGGACCTCGTCAGCCAGCTCAACACAACGAACGGCTGGACGAACACATGGATTCAGCAGGCTGCGGTCTCGCCCGGCTGGCATCAGATCACGCCGTTCATCTTCGGCATGGCGGACACCTCCGGCGGCTACGACGCGTGGCTGCAGAAGGCGCTGCTCTCCCGCGAGCCGTTCCTGATCAAGACGCCCGACATGCGCTTCCCGTCCGGCGAGACGCGCCTACTGCAGCAGGCGCCGACGAAGTCGTCGCCGAACTACCAGCCGCTCGGCTCGCGGCTGTACGTCCGCAACCGCGAAGTGGGCCAGGACACGCCGAGCGATCCGTGGGGCACGTCGTGGTACGACTTCTCGCGCTTCTTCGGCATCCGCGGTGGGAGCGGCAACGGTCCGTGGCCGATGCTCACCCGCGCCGAGATCGACATGCTCGCGGCGGAGGGGTACCTGCGCACGAACCAGATCGCCAAGGCGATCCCGCTGATCGACCGCTACCGGACGGCCGCGGGCCTGGCGTCGCTCGCCGGCATCACGTCGGCAACCCAGCCGGTGCCCGGCCAGCGGATCGATAAGGACAGCACGACCCTCGACGCGGCCGCCACGGTCGTGCGCGACGCGGCCGGAAAGTATCTGTTCGAGGTCATCCCGGTGCCGGGCTCGAACAGCTGCGTGCCGAACGTCCCGCAGGCGCCGAGCTTCACGGTGACCGACTGCGGTAACATCTTCGAGGCGCTGAAGTGGGAGAAGCGGATGGAGACGGCGTTCACGGGCTTCGGCCAGTGGTTCCTCGACTCACGCGGCTGGGGTGACCTCACCCTGAACACGCCACTCGAGTGGCCAGTCCCGTACCAGGAGATGGACGCGCGCAGTCTGCCGTTCTACAACTCGAAGTTGGGCGCTGGGCAGGGCAAGTACGGGTTCTGACCGGCATGACGACTGCGAAGGCGGCGGCCGGGCGCCCTGCTCGTCAGGCGCGCCCGGCCGCCGGGCGGGGCGGCGCGGGCGCGCTGCTCCTGGCCTGCCTGACGACGGGCTGCTACGCCTACACGCCGCTGCGCGCGTCGCCGACGCCCGGGTCGCGCGTGGCGCTGGAGCTGAACGACCGCGGGCGCGTGGCGCTGGGTGACAGCGTCGGCGAGTCCGCGGACCGGATCGAGGGGCGGGTGCAGGTGAGCAGCGACTCGTCGTACGTGCTCCGCGTCTCCTCCGTCCGGTACACCAACGGGCAGACCAACGCCTGGACGAACGAGCCGCTGACGGTGCGCGCGGATCTGGTGCGCACCGTCGCCGAGCGGCGCCTCTCGCGGGGGCGGACGTTCGCGGCGGTCGGCTCGACCGTCGCGATCGTCGTCGGCTTCGTGCTCAGCCGCGACCTGCTGGGAATAGGCAACGGGAGCGGCAGGCAGGGGGGCGACGACGGCGGCGGCCCCGATCAGTGATCGCGAACGGTGGGCGCGGCGCGGCCGAGGGCACGCGGCGCCGCACGAGGAACCACTCACGAAACTTTCTGGAGCTCGCATTCATGCGTCTACATCGAGTCCTTCCGCTCGGCCTCGGCGCGCTGGCGGTCGCCGCGTGCCACGAGGACAAGGTCACCACGAGCAACCCGCCGGCGCTGGCGGCGGTGCGCTACATCCACGGCATGCCGGACACGATCAGCGTCGACATCCGCATGCTCGACCAGGTCTCCTGGACCGCGTTCGCCAACGGGCTGGCGTTCCGCGGCGCCACCGAGTACATGCCGACCGAGGCGAAGGCGCGCCCGATCCGCGTCTTCCCGACGAGCCGCGACCCGAGCGTGACGTCGAAGCCGTTCTTCGACGAGACGGTCACGTTCGAGGCGGGCAAGCGGTACACGCTAATGCTCACCGGCACCGCCGGGAACCGCCACTTCCTGGTGCTCAACGACGACGTGCCGGCCTGCAACAGCGACGTGGCCATCCGGGCGGTGAACGCTGGGGGCACCGCCGCCGGGCTGGACCTGCTGCTCACGCGGCTCGTCGCCGACCCGCGGCCGGCCGCGCCACTGTTCTCGAACATCACCCCCATGACCGCGTCGGCATACGTGTCGCGGGCGCCGGACACCGGCTACGTTCGCATCCTGCCGACCGGCTTCGCCGCCGGCGACAAGGCGCTCGACTCGGCGGCGGTGCCGCTGCCGCCGGCCGCGGAGGCGGGGAAGCGTCCGGCCGCCGGCTTCACCACGGCCTGTTCGGCGTATTCGGCGATCGCGTTCCCCAAGAGCTCCGGCTCGCAGACGGCCTTCGCCAATCCCGGGGTGGTCTTCTTCCTCGACCGCACGCCGGGGCTCTGACGGCTCGGCGATGCGAGCGTGGAGCGCGCCGCCGGCCCCGAGCCGGTGGCGCGCTCTCGTTTTCCCGGTCCTGGGGGCGAACGGTATTGACAGCCTCGTAACGGAGCCTTTCATTCGTCCCGCGTACTTCGCGCTTCGTCCCGGCCCCGCGACCGCTGCTCACGAGCGCGACGCGCGCGGGATCCGGACGCCCGAGACTCCGGTGACGAACAGACTGCTCCCGGCGCTGCCCTCCGCGTCCTGTCCCGAAGTAGTAACCTTCCATCCCTGCAACATTGCGGGCTCGCCCGACCGACGGGATGATCTCTCCGACTGGCTCCCCGCCGACCGAGACGTGTCTCGCTTCTGGCTCCCCCGCCGGCGCGCTCGGCCGGCGTGATCGTGCATGAGGTGCTCGAACGTGCTCGCAGGTGCTCGAACGTGCTCCAGCTGGTGCAGGCGTACGCGAACTTCCGGAGGAGGTGCTCATGGACGTGTTTAGTCGGACACGGAGTCTGGCGGTGGCCGTCGCGATTGGCGGCGCACTCCTCGCGGCGGCGAGCCGCGCGGATGCCCAGACGGGCAAGATCTCGGGCGTGGTCACTGATACCGCCACTGGACAGCCGATCGAGGGCGTCCAGGTGCGCGTGCAGGGGACCGGGCTCGGGGCGTCGACGCAGGGGAATGGTCGCTACTTCATCATCAGCGTCCCGCCCGGGACCTACACGGTGGTGGCGCAGCGCATCGGCTACCAGCGCACGGAGGTGGCGAACGTCGAGGTGCGCATCGACGCGACGCGCGAGCTGAATTTCCGGCTCAACAACGCGGCGACCACGCTGACGGTCACCCGCATCGTCGCGCCGCCGACGCCGCTGGTGGAGCCCGGGATCACCGGGAGCACCCAGTCGATCACGTCCGAGGTGATCGAGGCGCTGCCGGTGACGAGCGTCGCCGGCGTGCTGGCGCTCCAGCAAGGCTTCCTGGAGGTGCCGCAGAACACGGACATCGTGAGCTTCAGCGACACCCGGCGGAACCCGCTCTCGCCGGTCCGCATCCGCGGCGGGCGCGGCGCCGAGACGCTGACGCTGATCGACGGCATCCCGATCAACAACATCGTGTTCGGCGGGCCGGCGTTCGAAGTGACGACGGCGGCGGTGAACCAGATCAACTTCCAGAAGGGCGGCTTCGAGCCGCAGTACGGCAACGCCCTCTCGGGGATCATCAACGTCGCCACCCGCGAGGGCGGGACGCGCCCGGCGGGGAACATCGAGTACCAGACTTCGGGGGCGGGCGGGACGCTCGGGCTCAAGAACGATGAGCTCAAGAACTACGACCTGCTGCGCGGCTACCTCTCGGGCCCGATCCCGGGGACCGCGAACCGCGTCCGCTTCGCGGTGGCCGGCCAGACGACCAACGGCCGCGACGGCGTGTACGAGTTCGACCAGAGCTTCACCGACCCGGACCACCTCTCCAGCCGCACTCTGACGCCCGAGTTCCGCGACCTGGTGCCGGGGTGGCGCGCGTTCGGCTACGACGCCGAGCGGGACATCGTCGGGAAGCTGACGTTCCTGCTGACGCAGAACGCCACGTCGAAGCTGAACCTGACCGCGATCGACTACAACCGGCAGCGGAAGCCGTTCGACTTCGACTACCTGCTCACCGGCTTCGACGCGCTCCGCGCGCCGACGGTGAACAGTCTGGTGGACACGCTGTCGTTCCAGAACAGCTCGTACACCGACGTGGTGCAGGGGTCGATCAACGTCGACCGCGCGCTCTACAGCGGGGCGTTCGAGCAGCGCTTCGGCCGCTCGAACCTGACGCTGCGCGCGGCGCGCTTCAACCAGAAGCGCGTGACGTGCAACTACTTTCAGGGCGTCTGCCTGGTCGACCGCTTCCACGACATCAACTACAACGACCGCTTCGTGACGGCGGGGATCAACACGAGCGAGGCGCACCCGGCCTCGGGGACGGACGAGTTCTACGGCGGCGAGCAGGCGCACAGCAACATCTTCCGCGCCGACATGCAGTCGCAGCTCACCGACCACCACAACCTGCAGGGCGGCCTCTTCTACCAGAAGCACGACATCGTCTTCTCGGAGGCGCGCAACCTGGGCGGCGACGCCGTGCGCGTGGTGCCGCAGCGCTACGCGGCGAAGCCCTACGACGCCGCGGCGTACTTCCAGGACTGGATCGAGTACGACTTCCTGACGGTCAAGCTCGGCTTCCGTTACGACTACGCCCGCGCCTCGGGCAGCTCGTACTCCGACCCGCGCGACCCGACCAACGGGACGACCGTGCGCGACGTGTGTGAGGGGCGGGCGCCGTCGGTCGGTGCCAGCACGCCGATCACCTGGACCGACGACCGCGCCGGCAGCCCGACGAACGGGGTGACGTTCACCGGCTACCAGGCGTGCATCACGCAGCCCGGCGCGAAGGAGAACGAGCAGGGGGCGCTGCTGAAGGGGGCGA
>Ga0126308_10000601_pt1 | contig 12426 bp, 13 predicted proteins | sample Plot55_FD_92533 | JGI IMG/M metagenome (GOLD analysis project Ga0126308, IMG submission 92533) | Serpentine soil microbial communities from UC McLaughlin Reserve, CA, USA - Plot55 | ecosystem: Environmental > Terrestrial > Soil > Grasslands | place: USA: UC McLaughlin Reserve, Lake County... | reverse complement strand
CCGATCGCCACGCCGCCGTCGAAGGTGTAGACGAGCCGGCGGTTCCACAGCGACGTGTCGCGCTCGTCCGTGGAGCCGAACGGCACCAGCATCGCGTAGGAGTAGATGAAGCGGTCGATCGTGCCGCGCTCGCGCCGGATCACGAAGGGGACGGTGCGGCCGTCGATGGTCGTGGTCTGCGCCAGGTCGGCGGGGCGGCTGCCGTCCGCCGGCAGCGGCCGGAACTGACCGCCCGTGGTGCGGTACTGGTAGTCCACCTGGGTGGCCGCGCTGCAGTCGAGGCTCCAGCCCGCCGTCGAGCCGTCCGCGCGGAGCACCCGGAAGCCCTGGCCCGCCTGGTTGTCCACGAGGGGCTCCCCGAGCCCGGCCTGGATCGTCTTGCACACGAACGGCCGCTGCTGCGGGCCGGAGAACATCGGGCCGGTGATCGGGTGGTTGACGAGCGTGAGCTGCTCGGCGGGCGGGGCGGAGGAGCGGCGGTTGTGGCGCACCGCGAGGGTGTTCTCGCCGTTCCGGAGTCCGTCGACGAGGCCCTGGAGCGCGTCGCCTTCGCGCGTGAAGTCGTCCGTCACGTCCTCGCCGTTGCGCAGGACCGCGAGCTTGTCGAGCAGTCCGAGCGGCGCGTCCACGCGCACCAGCGCGTCGCCTCCCGAGACCTGATCGGGCCGGCTGGAGAGCACGGTGACGTCGATCGACTTCGCCGCGGCGGGCGCCGCGAAGATCGTCGCGGCCGCAGCGAGCGCCGTGGCCGCCGCGATCGCGGCGCGCCGTGTCCGAAGTGTCCCGCCCATGATTGTCCTCCTCCTCGTTCGCGCGACCGTCCTCACCGGTCCGCTAAGCGCACACTAAGCGGAGATGCCTCGGCAAGTCCAGCGCGACTGCTCGGCTCTCTTCGATGCCTTCGCAGACCAAATGTCTGAAAGGTTGGCAGCTTAGGCCGCCTATGGTACGTTCCGCCGGAAGGCGCGGAACGTGTACGACTACGGCCTCTTCTCGTTCGAGTCCAAGGCGGATTTCCTCCGCCGCTCCGAGGAGTTCTGGAACCCGGACAAGACCCGGTTCTGGCAGGACGCGGGCGTCGACCTGGTCATCGACCGCCGCGAGGGCTACCTGTTCTGGGACATGGCGGGCCGGCGTCTGATCGACCTGCACCTCAACGGCGGGACGTACAACCTCGGCCATCGCAATCCGGAGCTGATCGCCGTCCTCGAGCAGGCGATGGGCCGCTTCGACATCGGCAACCACCACTTCCCGGCGCTCGCCCGCACCGCGCTCGCCGAGGCGCTCGTCGCAACCTCCACGCCGAACATGCGCCGGGTCATCTACGGCTCGGGCGGCGGCGAGGCCACCGACATCGCGATCAAGACCGCGCGCCACACGCGCCAGCGGCGCAAGATCGTCTCGATCCGCAAGGGCTACCACGGCCACACCGGGCTCGCCGTGGCGACGGGCGACGATCGCTTCAGCACGCTCTTCCTCTCCGACCGGCCGGACGAGTTCGTGCAGGTCGCGTTCAACGACCTCGACGAGATGGAGCAGGCGCTCCGCGGCGGCGACGTCGCGGGCGTGGTCATCGAGACGATCCCCGCCACGTACGGCTTCCCGCTGCCCGAGCCGGGCTACCTGCGCTCGGTGAAGCGGCTGTGCGAGGCGCACGGCGCGCTCTACATCGCCGACGAGGTCCAGACCGGCCTGATGCGCACGGGGGAGATGTGGGGCGTCGCCAAGGCCGGCATCGAGCCCGACATCATGATCGTCGGCAAGGGGATCACCGGCGGCATGTACCCGATCGCGTGCACGGTGGTCTCCGAGGAGTGCTCGGCGTGGCTGAAGGAAGACGGGTTCGGCCACATCTCGACGGGTGGCGGAGCCGAGCTCGGCTGCATCGTCGCGCTCAAGGTGCTCGAGATCTGCGGCCGGCCCGAGGTGCGCTCGATGGTGCACTACATCGCCGACCGCTTCCGGACCGGGCTGCGCGGGATCCAGGAGCTGTATCCCGACTGGCTGGTCGGGATCCGCCAGGACGGGGTGGTGATGGGCCTCGAGTTCGACCACCCGCAGGGGGCCAAGGCCGTCATGCGCCGGCTGTACGAGAACGGCGTGTGGGCGATCTTCTCGACGCTCGACCCGCGGGTGCTGCAGTTCAAGCCGGGCATCCTGCTCGGGCCCGAGCTCGTCGAGGAGATCCTCGACCGGACCGCGGTCGCGATCGGCCAGGCGCTCGGCGACGTCGCGGCGTCACCGACCGGGGCGGCGCTGCGATGAGCGCCTCCGTGATCGAGGCCGCCGCGACGGACCCGCCGGGCGCCCCGCGCGCCCGCATGATGATCGCCCGCGCCCGCTGGGCGGCCGCCGCGTTCGCGTCCTTCGACGCCGAGCGGACCCGCCGGGTGGTAGAGGCGGTCGCCGAAGCGGCATACCAAAGCTCCGAAAGGTTTGCCATCGCTGCGGTCGAGGAGACCGGCATGGGCGTCCCGGAGCACAAGCGGCGCAAGAACGAGGCGTGCTCGCGCGGGATCGTCGAGCGCTACGCCGTCGGCGACTACGTCGACGCGCAGGTCGATCCCGCGGCGAAGATCGTCGCCGTCCCGAAGCCCGCCGGCGTCGTGCTCGCGCTCACGCCGTCGACCAATCCGATCGCCACCGTCTACTTCAACGTGCTGCTGGCGCTGATGACGCGCAACGCGGTCGTCGTCTCGCCGCACCCGCTCGCCCGCAAGGTGAGCGTGGAGGCCGTCCGCCTGCTGGCCGGCGCCGCGGTCGCCGCCGGAGGTCCCGACGGCTGCCTGCAGGTCGTCGAGGAGCCGACGATCCCGCTGATCGAGGCGCTGATGGCGGATCGCGGGGTCGACGTGATCGTCGCGACGGGCGGGACCGCCGTCGTGCGCGCGGCCTACCGGTCGGGCAACCCGGCGCTGGGCGTCGGTCCCGGGAACGTCCCCGCGCTCGTCGACGCCACCGCCGACGTGGCGAAGGCGGCCGCCTGCCTGGCCGAGTCGAAGGCCTTCGACAACTCGATCCTCTGCACCAACGAATCGGTGGCGATCGTCGAGGAGCCCGTCGCCGACGCGCTCGCGCACGAGCTCGAGCGCCACGGCGCGCAGATCCTCGACGAGGAGGAGGGCGAGCGGGTCCGCGCCGCGCTCTACCCCGGCGGAAGGATCGAGACCGCGCTGGCCGGCAAGGACGCCGCCGCCCTCGCCGCGGCGGCCGGCATCAAGGTGCGGGCGGGGACCCGCGTGCTGGTGGCGCCGTTCTCGCTGATCGTGCCCGAGGAGCCGCTCGCCCTCGAGAAGCTGTTCCCGCTGCTCGGGCTCGTTCGCGTTCCCGACGCCGCCCGGGGCATCGACGCCGCCCGCGCGCTGCTGCGCATCGGCGGCGCGGGGCACTCGGCCGTCATCCACTCCAGGGATCCGCGGACGATCCTCGCCTACGGCGCCGCCGTCGGCGTGCTCCGCATCGCGGTCAACGCGCCGGGGAGCACCGGCTCGTCCGGCCTGGGCACCAACCTGGCCCCGACGATGACGGTGGGCACCGGCTTCTTCGGCCGCTCCTCGCTGACCGAGAACCTGACGCCGGGGCACCTGACGCAGTGGACGCGCCTCGCCTACAACGCCGATCCGGCCGAGCCGTTCGGCGACTTCGCCGGGCTGCAACCGTGGTCGGTGCGGCCCGAGCCGGCACCGGTCACCGCGCCGCCGCGCCAGGACGGCGAGCTCACGCGCGACGACCTTCGCCGGATGATCCTCGACGAGCTCCGCGAGCTGGCGGGTAGATGACCGATTCCACGACCCCCACGGCCCCTCGGGGCTGTCTCGCGGCGCCGGACGCCACCCGCCGAAGGGGCCTGTGGGGTCAACCACTATTCCCCTTCGGCGGGCGCCGCCCGGCATCCACGATCCAGGCCCGAGGAGCCGCGCGGGCCGCGGAATCAATCATCTGATGGCCGAGCTGCGATCCGCCATCTTCATCGACCAGCTGCAGCCGCAGACCATGTGCTACCTCGGCACGTGGATCCGGGGGCGCCTGCCGCGCAGCGGCATGGCGGCCGCCGTGATCGAGGTCGCGCCCGGGCTGGACATCGAGCCGCTGACCGACGTCGCGGTCAAGCACACCCGCCTGGAGCCGGGCATCCTCGTCGTCGAGCGCCAGTTCGGCTACCTGGAGTTCCACTCGCGCTCGACGTCGGCCGTGCGGTCTGCGAGCAACGCGGTGCTCGACGCGCTCGGCGCCTCGCCGGCCGACGCGACGCGGCCCGCGATCCTCGCGTCCACGCTCGTCTCGCGGCTCGACCACCAGCACGCCTTCCTCATCAACCGCAACAAGCTCGGGTCGATGGCGCTGGCCGGCGAGTCGCTGTATGTGCTCGAGATGCAGCCGGCCTCGTACGCGATCCTCGCGGTCAACGAGGCCGAGAAGGCGGCGCGCATCAAGGTCGTCGACTACCGCATGATCGGCGCCACCGGCCGGGTCTACGTGACCGGCGAGGAGTCCGACGTGCGCGCCGCCGCCGAGGCGGCGACGGGCGCGCTGGAGGGGGTGGGATGAGCGAGCGCGACGCGGCCCGCGAGATCCTGCGCGAGCTACTGCACGAGGCGCTGAACGGCGGTGGCGGCAACGGGGCCGCGCCCACCGTTCCGCCGCCACCCGTGGCGGCCGTGCTGCGGCCCTCGTCGTGGAGCGCACCGCCCACCGGCGCCGAGACGATCGGCGACGCCGGCCGCGGCCACAGCGAGCCGGTCAGGATCGCCTCCGACGACGACCTCCAACGGTTCGTGCACGCGCTGCTCGCGCGCTTCGAGCACCCCGGCGAGCGCGAGGCCATCCGGACCGGCCGGCTGCGCTTCACGCTCGCCCGAAGCGGAGCGGGGGGCGTCGGCCCGGGGACGATCCGGGTCGAGCGCGGCGCCGTGACGGAGCGCAAGGTCGCCGAGGCGGCCAAGGCCGGCGCCCGCCTGGTGCTGGGGCCGAGAGCGGTGCTGACACCGCTGGCGCGGGAGAAGGCCCGCGCGCTGGGGATCGAGTTCGAACGGGAGCGCTGATGCTGAGAGCCACGGTGACGGGATCGGTATGGGCCACGCGGCGGGTCGACTCCCTGCCCAACGGGGCGCTGCTCGAGGTGCGCAGCGACGACGGCGCGACGCTGATCGCGTTCGACGTCCTCGGGACCGGCGTCGGCGAGCGCGTGCTGATCGCGACGGGCTCGGTGGCGGCCGGCTACTTCAGCCCGGAGCACCCGCCGCTGGACGCGCTGATCATCGGCGCGCTCGACGAGTCGGAGATGGAGACCACGAACGAGGAGGAGCAGTGATGAGCGAAGCACTCGGCATGATCGAGACCAAGGGATATGTGGCGGCGCTGGCGGCCGCCGACGCGATGGTGAAGGCGGCGAACGTGACGATCGTCTCGCGCGAGGAGGTCGGCGACGGGCTGGTCTCCGTGGTGGTGCGCGGCGACGTCGGCGCGGTCAAGGCGGCCACGGAGGCCGGGTCCGAGACCGCGACGACGGTCGGCGAGCTCGTCTCGGTGCACGTCATCCCGCGGCCCCACAACGAGCTCGGCAAGCACTTCACCGCCGCGGCGACCGCCTGACCGAAGAGGTGCCCGCCGACGTCGAGCTCCGGGTCTACCTGCCGATCTCCGAGCTCGGGCGGCAGTTCGCCGCCTACCTCGGGTCGCCTCTGCGGGCACGCGGCTACCCGCCGATCGAGGGCGATCACGCGCTGATCGTCGAGGTGGCGCCCGGCCTGGCGATCGAGCGCATCATCGACCTCGCGCTGAAGTCGGTCCCGGACGTCGAGCCGGGCATCCACTTCGTCGAGCGCCAGTTCGGCGTGCTCGAGGTGCATTCCTCCGACCCCGAGCGGGTCGAGCGAGCCGGCGAAGCGATCCTCGAGGGGATCGGCGCCCGTCCCGAGGACACGCTTCGCCCGCGGGTGTCCTACATCGACGTGATCGAGGACGTGACCGACCAGCATGCGGTGATCGTCAACCGCAACCGCGAGGCGTCGATGCTGCTGCCGGGGCAGACGCTGCTCGTGGTCGAGGTGACGCCGGCCCTCTTCGCCGCCGTCGCCGCGAACGCCGCCGAGCGCGTCGCGCCCGGATCCACGCTCGTCACCGTCTCGATGATCGGCGCCGCCGGGCGCGTCTACCTCGCCGGGACGACCCCGGATATCGTCCGCGCACGCGACGAGATCACTCGCGTCCTCGAGGGTGTGAAAGGGAGGGCCGGATGAGCATGGACGAGCTTGCCGCCGCGGCGCTCTCGCGGTTCGGGCTGTCGCCCGAGGCGACCGCGCGCCTGTGCAACGTGTCCGAGAACCACACCTACCGCATAGAGGAACCGGACTCGGGGCGGTGCTACGCGCTCCGCGTGCACCGGCCGGGCTACCGCACGGCGCAGGAGATCGAATCCGAGCTGGACTGGCTCGAGGCGCTGCGACGGGATGGAGCGGTCGACACCTGCGTGCCGGTGACGGCGCCGGGCGGCGACCGTGTCCTCGAGGTGGCCGCCGACGGCCTGGACCCGCACAACGTCGTGCTCTTCGAGTGGCTCCCCGGCGCCGAGCCCGACCCGGAGGGCGACGAGGTGATCGCCGGCTTCCGGATCCTGGGCGCGATCTCCGCGCGCATGCACGCGCATGCGCGCGCGTGGACGCCGCCCACCGGCTTCGAGCGTCCCGCCTGGGACTACGCGCACACGATCGGCCCTGAGGGCTATTGGGGCCGCTGGCAGGACGGCCTGGGCATGGGGCCGGAGGAGCGCAGCGTGCTCGCCCGGCTCGACGCCGCCATCGGGCAGCGCCTGGCCGCCTACGGGCAGTCGGGCGAGCGCTTCGGGCTCGCGCACTCCGACATCCGGCTCGCCAACCTGCTGGTCGACGAGGGGCGCGTCCGCGTGATCGACTTCGACGACTGCGGCCACGCGTGGTTCATGTACGACTTCGCGACCACCGTCTCGTTCATGGAGGATCACCCGCGGGTGCCCGAGCTGCGGGACGCGTGGCTCGAGGGCTACCGGTCCGTGGCCCCGCTCGACGCGGCGGACGAGGCCGAGCTCGACACGTTCGTGATGCTGCGCCGGCTGCTGCTCGTGGCGTGGATCGGCTCGCACCACACCTTCGCCACCGAGGCCGCCGAGCTCGGCGCGGGCTTCACCGCCGGCACGTGCGCCCTCGCGGAGCGCTACCTGTCAAGCCACGCCTAGGAGGCCCCACCAGTGTTCACCCCTCTCACCGGCCGCACCGTCCTCGTCACCGGCGGCACGAAGGGCATCGGCAAGGGCATCGCCCGGGTCTTCGCCGGCGCGGGCGCGAACGTGGTCGTCGCCGGCCGGGACCGCTCGAGGGGCGAGGCGGCCGCAGAGGAGCTGGGCGCCGCCTACGTGGCCGCCGACGTCAGCCGCGCCGAGGACTGCGAGCGCATGGCGGCCGAAGCGGTGGAGCGCTTCGGCGGGATCGACGTGCTCTGCGCGAACGCCGGCGTGTTCCCCGACACGAAGCTCGAGGACATGACCGAGGCGGACATCGACGGCATCTTCGCCACCAACGTGAAGGGCACGATGCTCTCGGTCAAGGCGTGCCTGGGCGCGCTCGAGCGCAGCGGGCACGGGCGCGTCGTGCTCACCTCCTCGATCACCGGCCCCATCACCGGCTACCCCGGCTGGTCGCACTACGGCGCCACGAAGGCGGCTCAGCTCGGCTTCTTGCGGACCGCGGCGATCGAGCTGGCCCCGAAGGGCATCACGATCAACGCGGTCATGCCGGGCAACATCGAGACGGAGGGCCTCGAGGAGCTGGGTCCGGAGTACCGGCGCAAGATGGAGTCCTCGATCCCCCAGGGCAAGCTCGGCACTGTGGAGGACATCGGCCACGCGGCACTCTTCCTCGCCACGGACGAGGCGTCCTACATCACGGGCCAGACGATCGTCGTGGACGGCGGCCAGGTGGCCCCCGAGTCGATGATGGCGCTCGAGGCGCTCTAGCGCGTGGAGCGCTCGGCCGTCTCGCTGGGTCCGCTGGCGCTGGCCGCGCGCGAGCGCCTGCTCGCCGAGCTCGGCGGCCCCGGTGAGCGGCTCGGCGCGGAGCGCGAGATGGCCGAGCGTCTCGGCGTCTCCCGGTCGACGATCCGAGCGGCGCTGGCCGACCTGGAGCGCGGCGGCTCGATCCGCCGCAGCCGCGGCCGGGGAGGAGGCATCTTCGTGGCCGAGCGCAAGGTGGAGCGCGACCTCACGAGCCTGGCCGGGCTTCCCGCGTACCTTCGCCGCCAAGGCTTCGAGTCCGACGCGCGCGTGCTCTCCACGGCCACGGTGGAGGCCGACGCGGACACGGCCGCGGCACTCGGGCTGACGGACGCCGCGCTCGTCCTGGAGGTCGTGCGCGTGCGGCTCGCGGACCGGCAGCCGATCTCGCTCGAGCGCGCGCTGTTCCCGGCCGAGCGCTTCCCGGGCCTGCTCGACCGCTCGCTCGGCGGCTCGCTCTACGAGCTCCTGCAGACCCAGTACGGGCTGGTGCCCGGCGAGGCGGAGGAGCGGATCGAGGTGGTCGCGGCGGGCGGCGCCGAGGCGAAGCTCCTGGAGCTGCGCCGGGGCGCCGCGCTGCTGGCGGTCGCTCGCACCGCCTGGGACGCGGAGGGCCGCGCGTTCGAGCGCTCGCACGACCTGTTCCGCGCCGACCGGGCGCGCATCGTCGTGCGCGCTCGCGCGGCGCCCGCGGCGCCGACGCTCGTGGGCACCGCCATCCACGTGTACGAGGGGGAGGGCTGATAGTGGCCGAGCACGTCATCACCCGGGGCGAGCCCACGCATCGCCACTGGGACGCGACGCTCGCGCCGGTGCTCGAGGTCGAGCCGGGCGACGTCGTGGTGGCCGAGACGGACGACTTCGCCGGCGGGCAGATCGGCCGCGAGTCGACCTCCGCGGACCTGCTCGAGCTCGACTTCGACGCGATCTACCCGCTGGCCGGGCCGATCGCCGTCCGCGGCGCCCGGCCCGGCGACGCGCTCGCGGTGGAGATCCTCGGCTTCGACCTGCCCGAGTGGGGCTGGGCCTGCATCATCCCCGGCTTCGGGTTGCTCCCGCGCGAGGAGTTCCCGGACCCCGAGCTGCGGGTCTGCGACCTCACCGGCGGCGCCACGACCAGGCTCACGGAGGGCGTCAGCATCCCGATCGAGCCGTTCTGCGGCACCATGGGCGTGCCGGGCGCCGGGATGCGCGACACGCCGATCCCGCCCCCGCACTCGGGCGGCGGCAACATCGACTGCCGCCACCTCACCGCGGGCACGACGCTCTACCTGCCGGTGGCGGTCGAGGGCGGGCTGCTGTCGCTGGGCGATGCGCACGCGGCCCAGGGCGACGGGGAGGTCGCCATCTCGGGCCTGGAATGCGCGATGCGGACGCGGATCCGCCTCGACGTCGTCCGCGATGCGCGCCTTCCCGCGCCGCAGCTCCGGCGCCCGCCCGGATCGCTGACCCCGCGCGTCGACCACGCCGGGTGGTACGCGACCACCGGTGTGGAGCCGGATCTGATGGAGGCGTCGCGGGCGGCCGTTCGCGCGATGATCGACCACCTGGGCCGCGAGCGCGGGCTCTCACGCGCGGACGCCTACATCCTGTGCTCGCTCGCCGGCGACCTCAAGATCTGCGAGGTCGTCGACACGCCGAACTGGGTCGTCGGCTGCTTCATGCCCGAGGCGGTCTTCGAGAGCACCGCCGCCATCACCTTGCCACCCGGTCGACGCGGTGGTTGAATCCCGCAGGAGTCTGTTGTCGGACAACTTCGTCCGCTAGGACGTAGAGGAGAAGGGGAACGATGTCCAGCACCAAGCCGGATCCGGGGCTCGAGGTCCGTCACCAGGGGATGATCGAGTCGGTGTCCGCCGCGGACTCCGGGGTCGATCGCCTGAAGCCCAACGCGGTCGGGCTTATGGGGGTGATCTTCGTCGCGGTCACCGGCGCCGCGCCCATCTCCGCGATGCTGTTCAACGTCCCGTTCGCGACCGGCTTCGGCACCGGCATCTATACGCCCGCCGCCTTCCTGTTCGCGACGGTGATCCTCACGATCTTCTCGATCGGCTACGTCGCCATGGCGAGCAAGATCCGCTCGGCCGGCGGCTTCTACACGTTCATCTCGCACGGCGTCGGGCGCGAGCTCGGGCTCGCCGCAGGCATCTGCGGAGCGCTCGCGTATGCGCTCTTCGAGGTCTCGTTGCTCGGCGGCTTCGCGTACTTCGCGGCCACGAACTTCAACGACTGGTTCGGCTGGGAGATCCCGTGGATCGCCTTCGCGCTGTTCGCGGCGATCCTGATCAGCGTGCTGTGCTTCTTCGACGTCGAACTGTCCGTGAGGGTGCTCGGGTTCGCGCTGATCGGCGAGATCATCATCCTCGTGATCTTCGACCTGCTCGTCTTCGGGCAGGGCGGCGGCGACGACGGCATCCACCTGGAGGCGCTCAACGTCTTCCAGCTCACCAGCCCCGGCGCGGGGCTGGCGGCCGGCGTCGGCGTCTTCCTCGCCTTCTGGTCGTGGGTGGGCTTCGAGGCGGTGCCCAACTACGCGGAGGAGTCCAAGGACCCGAAGCGGATCGTCAAGAGCGCCACACTCATCTCAGTCATCGGGCTCGGCATCGGCTACGTCATCACGTCGCTGGCCTTCGTGTCCGCGTTCCCCGAGGCCACGCTGGTCAAGGACGCGCAGAACCCCGACGGCCCGTTCTTCGTGGCGATGCGCGACTTCGGCAGCAACTGGCTGGCGACGCTCATGCAGATCCTGATCCTCACGGGCTCCTTCGCGTGCGCGATGGCCTTCCACAACGTCGCCATGCGCTATGGCTACGCGCTGGGGCGCGAGGGGATCCTGCCCAAGGCGATGGGGAGGACGCATGGCAAGCACCGCTCGCCCTACATCGCGAGCTTCGTGCAGACCGGCCTCGCGATCGCGCTCGTGCTCGCCTGGGGGATCGGCGCGGGCTTCGGCTTCGGCGACGCGTTCGACACCGCCTACGTCCGCATCTACACGATGATGGCCGTGCAGGGCGTCGTGTGGATCCTCGCGATCCAGGCTCTGTGCGCGCTGGCCGTGATCCTGTGGCACCGGCGCCACAAGCACCCCGACTCGTTCTGGATCGTCACGGTCTGCCCGATCATCGCGATCCTCGGCCAGGTCTTCGCCATCTACCTGCTGTTCAAGAACATCGACACCCTGGCCGGAACGATCGGCTACGTCGACCTGATCGCGCCGATCGCCGTGCTCGTGGTGATCGCCGCGCTGGCCTACGCGTTGATACTCAAGCGGCGCAACCGCGCGAAGTTCGATCTCATCGGCCGGATGATCGACGAGGGCGTCACGCCGTAACGCCCGCGGCCTCGAGGGCCGCCTGCAACTGCCCGCTCAGCGGCGCGCCGTCCACCAGCGCGCCGTCGAGCGCGGCGGTGCCGATGGTGAATCCCCATGCACCCGCGCGGTCGAGCGTGCGGATGCGCTCGGTGGAGTCGACGGAGCCCGCGCAGATCACCGGCAGGTCGGTCGCGGCGACGACGGCGCGGACCAGCGCCTCGACGTCCCCGTCATAGCGGTAGGCGAGCAGGTTGATCCCGTCGACGCCGAGCGCAGCCGCGCGCTCGGTGTCGGCGACGATCTCGTCGATCGAGCCGCGCAGCAGGCACGGGTGGCCGACGATCTGCCCGACGTAGGGCCAGAAGCGGACCCCCGTGCCGGCGAGGATCTCCTGCACCGGTTCGATCAGCGTGCCGCCGATCAGGTGGTCGGGGCCGATCTCGGCGGCCGCGCGGGCGGACTCGAGCGTCGCCTCCTCCGTCTCGGACACGACCTCGAGATAGCTCTGGTGGCCGTGTGCGCGGATGTCGTCCATCAGCGCGGACAACTCGTCCTCGGGCAGGCCCAGGTCCTTGCAGCCGACGTGGCGCAGGCCGGAGCCGGCGACGGAGGCGTAGACCTCGCGGGCGTCCTTCAGCGTGACGTCGTCCCGCGTGAGCATGAAGATGAACTCGATCATTGGGCCTCTCGGATCCCGCCGCGCGCGACGGCAGAGTTGTCGGACAACTGGTACGCTACCAGCGGTCCAAACCGAGGGAGAGGGCACGTGCGGGCAGCGATCTGGAACGGACCGGGAAGCATGAAGATCGGCACCGCGCCCGATCCGGTGTGCCCCGATGACGGCATCCTGCTGCAGGTGCTCGCCTGCGGCGTCTGCGGCACCGACGTGCGCTCCTTCTACAACGGCGACCGCCGGATCGAGGCCCCGTGGGTGCTGGGGCACGAGATCTCCGGGGAGGTCATCGAGATCGGCCCGCGCGCGGAGGCGGAGGTCGAGGCGAGCGGCATCGCGCTCGGCGACGCTGTCCACTGCATCTCGACGCTGTGGTGCGGGCGCTGCCGGATGTGCCGGGGCGGTGCGGAGAACCTG
>Ga0126308_10000600_pt1 | contig 12429 bp, 12 predicted proteins | sample Plot55_FD_92533 | JGI IMG/M metagenome (GOLD analysis project Ga0126308, IMG submission 92533) | Serpentine soil microbial communities from UC McLaughlin Reserve, CA, USA - Plot55 | ecosystem: Environmental > Terrestrial > Soil > Grasslands | place: USA: UC McLaughlin Reserve, Lake County... | reverse complement strand
GACCTCCTGGGAGACGCCCAAGTTCGAGCTGGGCGAGACCGTCACCCCCTCGCCCCACCACCCGATCGGGGCCAAGGGGGTGGGCGAGTCGGCCACCGTGGGCTCCCCGGCGGCGTTCGTCAACGCGGTCGTGGACGCCCTGGCCCACGCCGGGGTGCGCGAGCTCCAGATGCCGATCGGGCCCGACAAGGTCTGGCAGAAGCTGGTCGAGACCGGTCTCGCGGAGTAGATGACCCGTTCCGAGGTCCTGGTCGAGGCCGGGCGGCTGGCCAGTGAGGGCCGGCCCTACGCCCTGGCCACGGTGGTCCGGGTGGTCCGGCCGGCCTCGACCCGGCGGGGTGACCGGGCGCTGGTCACCCCCGACGGGACCCTGGCCGGGTGGGTCGGCGGGGCCTGCTCGGAGCCGATCGTGGTCCGCGAGGCCCTGCGGTCCCTGGCCGACGGCGAGCCCCGCCTGGTCCACATCGGCCCGGCCGGGTCGGGCGCCGGCGCGCCCGACGACGTGGTCGTTGCTGAAAGCCGCTGCGCCTCCGAGGGGGTGGTCGAGGTGCTGATCGAGCCCGAGCTGCCGGGGCCGCTGCTGGCCGTGCTCGGCGAGGGGGTCGCCGGCCGGACGCTTGCCCAGCTGGCCCGCATCGTCGGCTGGCGGGTCGCCGACCAGCTCGACCCCGACGCCGCTCCCGACGCGGTGGTGGTGGCCACCATGGGCCACGGCGACGAGGACGCGCTGGCATCGGCCCTCAAGGCCGGGGTCGGCTATGTCGGGCTGGTGGCCAGCGCCCGCCGGGCCGCGGTGGTGCGCGACGCCCTCCGCGCCCAGGGGGTGGCCGACGACGACCTCGCCCGGGTGCGCAGCCCGGCCGGCCGCGACCTCGGCCCCTCGACCCAGGAGGAGATCGCCGTGGCCGTCCTGGCCGAGCTGGTCGACTGGCGCCACGGGCTGATGGGCGACCCCTCCGGCCTGGCCCAGAACTCCGCGGCGGCCCCGGCGCCGGCCGAGGCGGTCGACCCGGTCTGTGGCATGACGGTCGCCGTCGCCGGCGCCCCCACGGCGGTCCGTGACGGGGTCACGTGGTACTTCTGCTCGGTCGGCTGCCGCGACCACTTCGAACGGACGGGAGGCACATGACCCAAGACAACCGCCCCGAGCCGCCCAGCACCGGTGGCGAGCGCGAGACGCTGGCCGGGTTCCTCGACTTCCAGCGGGCGACCCTGCTGTGGAAGCTGCAGGGCCTGGACGACGAGCAGCTGCGCCGGGCCATGGTCCCCTCCGGGACCAGCCTGCTCGGGATCGTCAAGCACCTGGCGTACGTGGAGCGGTCCTGGTTCCAGGGAGTGTGGGACGGCCAGGAGGTCACCTTCCCCTGGACCAAGGAGGACCCCGACGCCGACTGGCGGATCGAGCCCGACGAGACCACCAAGGGCATCCTTGACCTGTACAACGGCGAGTGCGACCGCAGCCGCGAGATCGTCGCCAAGGCGTCCTCGCTTGACGACGTCGTCCAGCATCCCCGGCACACGGAGTGGAGCATGAGCCGGCGCTGGATCCTGACCCACATGGTCGAGGAGACGGCCCGCCACGTCGGCCACGCCGACATCCTCCGCGAGCAGCTCGACGGCGCCACCGGGGAGTAGGCGGTGACCGCTGTCGTGGCGATCACCGACTGCGACCACGCCAACGTCGACCCGGAACGGGCCGTCCTGGAGGGCCACGACGTCGAGCTGCGGGTGCTGGCCTGCCGCACCCCCGAGGAGGTGGCCGCCCAGGCCGGCGACGCCGACGTCCTCATCAACCAGTACGTGCCGATCACCGGCGAGGTCCTGGACGCGCTGCCTCACTGCCGCCTGGTGGTCCGGTACGGGGTCGGGGTCGACAACGTCGACGTGGCCGCGGCCACCGAGCGCGGGGTCTGGGTGGCCAACGTGCCGGACTACGGCCGCGACGAGGTCGCCGACCACACCCTTGCCCTGGCCCTTTCCCTGCTCCGGGGGGTGGTCGTGCTCGACCGGTCGGTCCGCGACGGCGACTGGGACCTGGCGCCGGCCCGGCCGCTGCGGCGCCTCTCGACCCTCACCTGGGGAGTGGTCGGCTGCGGGGCCATCGGCACCGCCGTCGCCCACCGGGCGGCCGGCCTGGGCATGCGCGTGCTGGGCTACGACCTCCCCCAGGTGCCCTCGGGGCCGCCGGTCGAGCGGGCCGGGCTGGAGGAGCTGCTGGAGACGGCCGACCTGGTCTCGATGCACGCCGCCCTCACGCCCGAGTCGCAGCACCTGATCGGGGCGGCGGCCCTTGGCCGGATGCGCCCGACCGCGTTCCTGGTCAACACCGCCCGGGGCGGGCTGGTCGACACCGCCGCCCTGCTGGCCGCCCTGGACACCGGGACGCTGGCCGGGGCCGCCCTCGACGTCCTGGAGGTCGAGCCCCCCGACGACCTCGGCTGGCGGGTCGCCCACCACCCCAGGGTGGTGGCCACCCCCCACGCCGCCTGGTACTCCGAGGAGGCCTTCCACACGTTGAAGACCGAAGTGGCCCGCGAGGCCCTCCGGGTGCTCGAGGGCGGCCGACCCCGCTCCCCGGTCAACTCCCCGGCGGCCCGCCCATGACACCTCCCCGGCCGACCCCTGCCGCCGGGTCCAACGGACCCAGGCGGGGCGGGGCGGCGTTCCTCGAACGGCTGGCAGCCGTGCCCGTGGTGGCGATCCTGCGGGCGGCCGATGCCGCCCGGTTCCTCGAGGTGGGGCGGGTGCTGTACGAGGGTGGGGTGCGGGCGATCGAGGTGACCCTCACCTCGAGGGGGGCGCTGGAGGCGTTCGGGCGGCTCCGCGGCGAGCTGCCGGGGGATGCGGCGCTCGGGGTGGGGACGGTCCGGTCGGCCGGGGATGCCGAGCTGGCGGTGGCGGCGGGGGCGACCTACCTGGTGGCGCCGGACTTCCGGCCGGAGGTGGTTGCCTGGGCGGTGGGGAACGGGGTCCCGGTGGTTCCGGGGGCGTTGACGCCGACGGAGGTGGCGGCCGCGTGGGCGGCGGGGGCGACGGCGGTCAAGGTGTTCCCGGTGTCGGCGGTGGGTGGCCCGGCCTATGTCAAGGCGGTCAGGGCGCCGCTGCCGGAGGTGCCGCTGGTGCCGACGGGTGGGGTCGGGATCGACGACATCGGGGCCTACCTGGCCGCCGGGGCGGTCGCGGTCGGGATCGGGTCGCCGTTGCTCGGGGACGCCGGGGAGCCCGGTGGCGACCTGGGTGGGCTGGCCGAGCGGGCCCGGCGGGCCGTGGCCGCCGCCGGGGTGGGACAGCGGGGAATGCCCCGATGAACGGGCCCGGGCCGCTGCTGGCGGTGGGGGAGACCATGGCCCTGCTGACCACGGCCGAGGTGGGGCGGCTGCGCCATGCCGGCTCGCTCACGCTGGGGGTGGCGGGGGCGGAGTCGAACGTGGCCATCGGGGCGCGGCGGCTCGGCTGCCCGGCGGCGTGGGTGGGGCGGGTCGGGGACGACGAGCTGGGCGAGCTGGTGGTGTCGAGGATCCGGGCCGAGGGTGTCGACGTGGCCGGGGTGGTGCGCGACCCGGGCGCCCCGACCAGCCTCATGTTCAAGGAGCGCCGCACCGCCGAGATGGTCCGGGTGCGCTATTACCGCCGCAACGGCCCCGGCTCGCGGCTGGAGCCAGGCGACCTCGACCCGGCCCAGGTGGCGGCGGCCGGGTTGCTGCACGTGACCGGGATCACCCCGGCGCTGAGCGACTCGGCCAGGGCCACCGTCGACCACGCGATCGAGCTGGGCAGGGCGGCCGGGGTGCCGGTCTCGTTCGACCTCAACTACCGCTCGGCCCTGTGGCCGCCCGACCAGGCCGCCGCCGTCTGCCGCGACCTGGCGGCCAGGGCCGACATCGTGTTCGCCGGCGACGACGAGGCCGAGCTGCTCGGCCTGGACGGTGACCCGCCCGACCTGGCCCGGGGCCTGGCCGCCCTCGCCGGCGGGCACGCCGTGGTCAAGCTGGGGGACCAGGGCGCCGTGGCGGCCGTCGACGGCCAGGTCCACACCGTCGACCCGGTCCCGGTGCAGGCCGTCGACCCGGTCGGGGCCGGGGACGCCTTCGTCGCCGGCTACCTGGCCGAGACCCTGGCCGGCCGCCCCGTGCCCGAGCGCCTGGCCACCGCCGCGGCCTGCGGCGCCTTCGCCGTCACCGTCCCCGGTGACTGGGAGGGCCTCCCCAGCCGCGACGAGCTGGCCGCCCTCGGCCGCCGCCCCGGCACCGTGCACCGCTGATCCCGTAACGGCCCCGTCACGGAGCGCCCCGATACTGGGCGCCGACCAGGGCGAGGACGGCGGCGAGATCGGAGGCCGGGTGCCGGCGACGCAGGACGCGGCTCGCGAGGGGCGGGCGGCGCGGCCCCGGCCGTGGCCGGCCGTGCTCGCCTGGGCGCTGGTCGCGCTCGAGCTGCTCCTGTTCGCCACCTTCCCCTGCTCGACCACCTGATCCGGCAGGCCGGCCGGCCCGATCTGGGCACCCTGGGCCCGTTCGGGATCCCCCCGACGGTGGCGGCGCTGACGGCCGGCACCGTCGGGGGCGGTGCTGGCCAGCCGCCGCCCCCGGCACCCGGTGGGCTGGCTGCTGGTGGCGCAGGGAACGGTCATGGCCATCAGCGGGGCGTGCGTCGGCTACATCATCTACGGGCTGGTCGTCCGGCCCGGGGCCCTGCCCGCCGCCAACATCGCCGCCCGGATCTATCCGGTGACGATCGCCGCCGTGCTGGCCGCGGTCGGGTTCGTCCTGCTGCTGACGCCCACCGGGTCGCCGCCCTCGGCCCGCTGGCGCTGGTGGGCCCGGGTCCCGGCGGTCGCGGTGGCCGTCACGCTGCCGGTGGCCACCATCGCCCCCGGGGTCGCTGGACCCGCTCCTCCAGTTCGTCTCCGGCCCGATGGACCCGCAGGTCTACGGTGGCGCCCTTCGGGTCGCCAACCAGGTCGCCCTGCTGGTGGGAGTCCTGACCGTCCTGGCCGGCGCCGCCTCGCTGGTGGTCCGCTTCCGCCACGCCCGCGGGATCGAGCGCCAGCAGCTCCAGTGGGTGGCGCTGGCCGCCGCCCTGACCGGGCTGTCGATCCTGGCCACCGCGGTCCTGATCGCCGTGGGCGAGGTGAACCTCGGCGCCTGGGCGAGTGTGTTCGGGGTGGCCTTCCTGCCCCTGGCCACCGGGGCCGCGATCCTGCGCTACCGGCTGTACGACGTCGACCGCATCGTGAGCCGGACGCTCGGCTACGGGCTGCTCACGGTCCTGCTCGGTCTCGGCTACACCGGGGTCGTCCTGGGGCTCGGCCGGCTCCTGCCCGACAGCTCCACCCTGGCCGTGGCCGCCGCCACCCTGGCCATGGCCGCCATCTTCCAGCCGGCCCGCCGCCGCATCCAGCAGGCGGTCGACCGGCGCTTCAACCGCCGCCGCCACGACGCGGCCCGGGTCATCGAGGGGTTCGGCGCCCGCCTGCGCGACCAGGTTGACCTCGACACCCTGACCGGCGAGCTGCTGGCCGTGGCCACCCAGACCATGCAGCCGACCCGGGCGTGGCTGTGGCTGCGGCCGCCGGCCGGGCCGGCGGCCCGCTGAGCCGGGTCAGTGGCGGTGGTGGTAGCGGCGCCGTGAGGCGAACAGGGCGGCCACACCCACCAGCATCAGCAGCAGGCTGGCGCCCAGCATGGACAGGGCCGTTGAGCCGGTGAAGGCGAGCGGGGACCGGCTGGCCGGGTCGACGGCGGCCGTCGGCTCCCCGGCCGCGGCGACCCGAGTGTCATCGGCGGCGGGGCTGGTCGTCGGGGTCGCGGTCTGGCTGGCGCCCCTGACCACCGGGCTCTGGGTGGTGGCGGCGGCCGGGTCCGCGGCGGCCGGCGGCGTGGTGGCGCGGGGCGCCGCCCCGTCGGCCCGCCGGGGGAGCAGCTCCAGCAGCACGACCTGGTCGGTCACCTCCAGGTCGATGGTGTCGAGCTGGCCCTTGCCACCGGCCGGGTCGGCGAAGCTGCGGTCGGCGGCGGTCCCGAGCTCGGGCACGAACGCCCGCGCCCCGGCCACCGGGGTGTCGAGGGCGACCGTGACCTGCCGGCCGGGCACGGCCAGCAGCGTTCCGGACGACGGGTCCCAGCCGGGCTGCTCGACCCAGAGGGCCAGCCAGAAGTGGCCGTCGGCCTTCTGGAGCAGCCGGTGCTGGACCCCGTCGACGTTCCCGGTCAGCTCGAAGCCGAGACGGCCCGGCTGGACCTGCCTGCGGCCGTCGTCGAGCAGGGCGAGCAGCCGGGCGACGGCGTGGTAGGCCGGGGTCGGGGCGCCGGCCGCGTCGAGCAGGCCCGGCCCGCCGCCCTGGCCGCTGCCGGGCACGTAGGTGCGGACGGCCGCCCCGGCGTTGGCCAGCAGCAGCCGCGGCAGGTACCTGGCCGCCACCGCGTCGGGCACGCCCGTGCCCAGGTCGACCTCGGTCACCTGGACGGCCGCGTCGCCGGAGCCGAGCTGGTCGTCGGCGCAACCCGGGCACCGCCCGTCCAGGTCCAGCCGGACGGTCTGGTAGTCGGCCCCGGGGCCGCTGCCGAGCACGGCCACCCCAGGGAGGCGGGGGTGGGCGGTCACGGCCCGGCGCAGCGTCGTGGCCGGCTTGCCCGCCGGGGCCTCGAGGGCGGCCACGGCCGGCCCGAGCAGCGCGGCCGCGTCAGCCGTCGCCTCCGGGTCGGCGTCGTCCCCCATGACCAGGTCGAGCCGCAGGTCAGCCCCGGCAAGGGCCCGCAGCCCGTCCAGTGCCGGGTCGTCGGGCGCGGTGGCCGCCGGCCCCCGGACGTTGCGGATGCCGGCCGCCTCGAGCCGCTGGGCCAGCGCCCACCCGGCGGCGGCGCCGGCCGGGGCCAGGTTCACCCCGACACTGTCAACGAACGCCCCGGCGGCGATGGCCGGCACCTTCTGGCCCGCCGGGGCGGCGGCGCTGGGCGCGGCGGCCGCGGCGGTCCCAAGGCAGGCCGGCAACACCAGCGCGATGCCGGCCAACAGGGGACGCAACCGAGGCATCTATCCTCCGAGCAAGGCGGGGGGATACGCCAGATCGGCGCCGCATGCGGCCTCTATCGTGAGCACAACGGATCGGGTCAAGCAAGCGCGCCAACCCGGACATCGCAGCGGGCCGACGGCGTGGCGCCGTGACCTGCCGCGATAGGGACGGCACGGCTAGGCTACGGCCATGGTCTCGTTGCCGATCCCCGGCCAGTCGCGCTGGCGGTTCCCCGACCCGGCCACCGCCGGCGAGGACGGGCTGGTCGGGATCGGGGCCGACCTGGCGCCGGCCACCCTGGTCGACGCCTACCGTCAGGGGATCTTCCCCTGGCCGCACCCGGGGGCGCCGCTGCCCTGGTTCTCGCCCGACCCGCGCGGGGTGATCCCGCTCGACGGGGTGGCCGTGTCCCGCTCGCTGCGGGCCCGGCTGCGCCGCTCGGGCTGGGAGACGACCGTCGACCGCGCCTTCGCCGCCGTCCTGGCCGGCTGCGCCGACCGCGGGGGGACCTGGATCACGCCGCCGATGCTGGCCGCCTACCAGCGGCTGCACGACCTCGGCCACGCCCACAGCCTCGAGGTGTGGGACGACGGCGAGCTGGCCGGCGGCCTGTACGGGATCGGGGTCGGCGGGGTGTTCACCGGCGAGTCCATGTTCCACCTGGCCACCGACGCCTCCAAGGTGGCCCTGGTCGACCTGGCGGCCCGCCTAACCGAGGCGGGCGGCTCCCTGATCGACGTCCAGATGGTCACCCCCCACCTGGCCAGCCTCGGCGCCCGCGACCTGGCCAGGGCCGAGTTCCTCGACCTGCTGGCCCGGGTCCGGGACGACCAGGTCCGCCTGGCCGGCGACCGCCTCCCCGTCGCCCGGCTCGGTTAGGATCGACCCATGCGCGGCACCATGACCGGCAAGATCCTCTCCGAGCACCTGGTCTCGGGCCGGCTGGAGGCCGGCCAGGAGATCGGGCTGCGGATCGACCAGACGCTGCTCCAGGACGCGACCGGGACGATGGCCTGCATGGAGTTCGAGGCCCTTGGGCTGGACCGGGTCCGGGTCGACCTGGCCCTGCAGTACGTCGACCACAACATGCTCGGCTTCGACCACCGCAACGCCGACGACCACCTGTTCCTCCAGGGCTGCGCGGCCCGCTACGGCCTCCACTACTCGCGGGCCGGCAACGGCATCTGCCACCAGGTCCACACCGAGCGGTTCGCCCGCCCGGGGGCGACCCTGCTCGGGGCCGACTCGCACACGCCGACCTCGGGGGCCTGCGGGTCGATCGCCATCGGCGCCGGCGGGCTCGAGGTCGCCCTGGCCATGGCCGGCTACCCGTTCGAGACCCCGACCCCGATCGTGGTCGGGGTGCACCTGGAGGGCGAGCTGGCGCCCTGGGTCGCCTCCAAGGACCTGATCCTGTGGCTGATCCGCGAGTACACGGTCAAGGGCGGCCTCAACCGCATCTTCGAGTTCACCGGCCCGGGCGTGGCCACCCTGCCCGTGACCCAGCGGGCCACCGTCTGCAACATGATCACCGAGCTCGGCGGGACCACCGCCATCTTCCCCTCCGACGCCCAGACCCGCCGGTTCCTGGCCCGCCAGCGGCGCGAGGACCAGTGGGTCGAGCTCGGGCCGGACGACGACGCCGCCTACGACGAGGAGGTCCACGTCGACCTGGGCACCCTGGAGCCGCTGATCGCCAAGCCCCACCAGCCCGACAACGTCGTGCCGGTCGCCGAGGTGGCCGGCACCCCGGTGTTCCAGGTCTGCTTCGGCTCCAGCGTCAACTCCTGGTACGAGGACCTGGCCATCCCGGCGGCCATGCTGTCCGGCCAGCACCTGCCGCCGACCACCGTCGGCACGGTGTCGCCGGGCAGCCGCCAGATCCTCACCACCATCACCACCTCGGGCGTGCTGGAGGACCTGGAGCGGGCCGGCCTGCGCATCCTGGAGCCGGCCTGCGGGCCGTGCGTCGGCATCGGCCAGGCCCCGCCGACCGGCAGGGCCAGCGTCCGCACCTTCAACCGCAACTTCAAGGGCCGCTCGGGCACCGTCGACGACCAGGTCTACCTGGCCTCCCCGGCGACCACGGCGGCCACCGGGCTGCGCGGCGAGATCACCGACCCCCGCACCCTCGGCGACCCGCCCAAGGTCGGCGACCCCGACCCGGTGGTCGACGACTTCATGGTGCTGGCGCCCCCGCCACCCACCGAGGCGGAGCGGATCGAGATCGTCCGCGGCCCCAACATCAAGCAGCCGCCGATCCCGCCGCCGCTGCCCGAGGAGTTCGGCGGCCGGGTGCTGATCGTCCTCGGCGACAACGTCTCCACCGGATCGATGGCTCCCGACGGGGCGATCGTCATGGCCGACCGCTCCAACGTGCTGGCGATCGCCGAGTACACCTTCATGAAGGAGGACGCCGGCTTTGTGCAGCGGGCCAAGGACTGGGACGGGGGCTTCATCGTCGGCGGCGACAACTACGGCCAGGGGTCCAGCCGCGAGCACGCCGCCCTGGCCCCGCTCGCCCTCGGCGTCCGCTGCGTCCTCGCCCAGGGGTTCGCCCGCATCCACCGCCGCAACCTGATCGCCCAGGGCCTGGTCCCGCTGCGCATCGACAAGGCGACCCACGACCGGCTCGAGGTCGGCGACGCGCTGTCCGTCCCCGGCATCAGGCAGGCCGTCGACGGCGGGTCGGACCGGGTCGAGGTGCGGGTCGAGGGCAAGGACGGGTTCGGCGCCGCTCTCGACCTGTCCCCCCGCGAGCGCAAGGTCGTCCTGGCCGGCGGTGTCCTCAACCAGCTCAGGGAGCGGGAGGAGCAGCGTGAGCGCTGACGTGTTCGCGGCCATGGAACAGGCCAGGCAGGGCGGGCGGACGGTGGTCATGGGGACCACCGTCCGGACCGAGGGCGACCCGCCGTCGGCCCCGGGGAACCGGGCCCTGTTCGCCCCCGACGGCGCCCTGCTGGCCGGCACCATCGGCTGCAACGGCCTGGACCGCAAGGCCGGCCGGGACGGGGCCGGGCTGCTGGCGGCCGGGGAGCGGTCGGGCCTGCGGGCCTACACCAGCTTCGAGGGCGAGCCGGGCGAGGGCGTGGTCGAGGTCTTCCTCGAGGCGTTCGCCGGCCCGCCGCGGCTGGTCGTGGGCGGCGCCGGGCCGGTGGCCGACGCCCTGGCGGCCATCGGCGGGATCGTCGGCCTGGCCGTCCGGGCCGAGCCACCCGGGTCGGCCGGCTTCGACGAGGCGACCAAGGGCCTTGGCCCGGGCGACGCGGTGGTATTCGTCGACCACGACGACCCCGCCCTGGTGACGGCCCTGACCGGCCTGCTCGGCGGCCAGGCGGGCTATCTCGGGGTGATGGGCAGCCGCCGGCACACCCCGGGGTTCGTGGCCCGGCTGCGCGAGGCCGGGGCCGACCTTGGCCGGCTGCACAGCCCGACCGGCCTTGACCTGGGCGCCCGCCGCCCACCCGAGATCGCCCTGTCGATCCTGGCCGAGGTGCTGGCCGTGACCCACGCCCGCCCGGGCGGCAGCCTCAGCATCGTCGGCGGGGCAGAGGAAAGCCCCGAGTAGGCCTCGGGCGCAGAGCCCGCGGCGCTCCTCGGGGCCTTCCATCCCCCGAACGGCACCTCCATCACCGAACCCGCCTCGGGAGGCTGGCCGGCTCACGTCCCAGTCACGGGAAGAGACCAGGACGCACGGCCCGGCGTGACCGCCAGGCCTACCGTTCAACCGCGACGGTGACATACAAGAGGCCACCGTGCCGTCGATCCGGACTCTGCCAGACCGTCCGGTTTCGGTCAATCCCCAGTTCGCCCGGTTTCGGCCGGTGTGGCCTGCACAGGACGCATCCGCAGTAGCCCGCGTACGTCGTCGAGATCCGTCGTTCGGGTCTTGATCGCCAAGCAGGGGAAGCAGGTAGGATCCGGCCGATCGCCGGTCCTGTCTGGGGTGGCCGGTGCATGCCCGAGGGGTCCGGTCTTGGCACAGTCCTCGAACGCGCGGCACCGGCTTCGCCGGACCGTGCTCGCGGCCCTGGTGGCCGTGCTGGCGGCGACCCTGTTCACGGTCCCCTCGGCCACGGCGTCCCCGCCGCCGGCGTCGGGCACCGGCTCGGCGGCCGTGCCCCAGCTGGACTGAGGGAGCTGCGCGCCCGAAGGTGAGGGCCTCGAGGCGTTCCAGTGCGCCACGGCGGTGGTGCCGCTGGACTACGACAAGCCCAAGGGCAGGCAGATCACCCTCGCCCTGGCCCGGCTCCCGGCCGCCGACCCCAGCCGCAAGATCGGGTCGCTGTTCCTCAACCCCGGCGGGCCGGGCGGCTCCGGGGTCGACTTCCTGTTCGGCGCCGGCCCGTTCCTCTACTCCGACGAGGTCAGGGCCCGCTTCGACCTGGTCGGCTTCGACCCCCGCGGCATCATCCGCAGCACCCCGCTGCGCTGCTTCGACACCTTCGAGGAGGCCGAGGCCACCCTGCCGCCGTTCCAGTTCCCGTACACCCGGGCCGAGGAGCGGACCTGGATCCAGTCCGACCGTGCCCTGGCCCGGGCCTGCGCCGAGCACGCCGGCCCGATCCTGGACCACATGTCCACGGCCAACGTGGCCCGGGACATGGACCTGCTGCGCCGGGCCGCCGGCGACGCCAAGCTGACCTACGCCGGCTACTCCTACGGCTCCTATCTGGGCGCGACCTACGCCAACCTGTTCCCCGGCAAGGTCAGGGCCCTGATCGTCGACGGCGTCCTCGACCCGGTCGCCTGGTCCACCGGCCGCGGCGACCAGGCCCGCACCCTGCCGTTCTCGACCCGCCTGCGCAGCGCCAAGGGCGCCTACGAGACCCTGCAGGAGTTCCTGCGCCTGTGTGACGCCGGCGATCCCAACTGCGCCTTCTCCCAGGGCAACCCCAGGCGCCGCTTCGACCGGCTGGCCAGGCGGCTGCTGCGCGAGCCGGCCGAGTTCACCGACCCCACCACCGGCGAGACGTTCGTGGTCACCTACAACGAGCTGATCGGCACCACCCTCGGCGTGCTGTACGACCCGGCCGGCTGGTCCGAGTGGGCCGTGGTCCTCCAGGCGCTGGACGAGCAGACCAGGCCGGCGGCGGCCGCGGCCGCCCTGCGGTCGCTGCGCGCCCGGCTCGGGGCGACGTTCCAGCAGGAGGAGTACCCCAACTTCGTCGAGGGCTTCCCCGGGGTCGCCTGCTCCGAGACCCACAACCCGTCCAACGTCGGCGCCTGGGCGAGGGCGGCCAGGGCCCAGGACCGCCAGTACTCCTACTTCAGCCGGCCCTGGACCTGGGTGTCCAGCATCTGCCAGCCCTGGCCGGGCTGGGACGACGACCACTTCGACGGCCCCTTCACCCACCTCACCGCCAACCCGGTGCTGGTCGTCGGCAACCGGTTCGACCCGGCCACCCCGTACCACG
>Ga0126308_10000599_pt1 | contig 12435 bp, 15 predicted proteins | sample Plot55_FD_92533 | JGI IMG/M metagenome (GOLD analysis project Ga0126308, IMG submission 92533) | Serpentine soil microbial communities from UC McLaughlin Reserve, CA, USA - Plot55 | ecosystem: Environmental > Terrestrial > Soil > Grasslands | place: USA: UC McLaughlin Reserve, Lake County... | reverse complement strand
GCAGTCATGTTAGTCGCGTACGCTGCGACCCTACGGTACCATTTCAAACTATTTGAGGCCGCAACTTCGTGGGAGGTCACGCACGCGCAGGCAGCCGCTCAACGAGTACGCCAGTTGGCCACTCAGTGTCCCTTGTGGTTCTTTGTAGCAGGGATGCCGTTAGTCCTGGTGGCCGGGCTGAACTTAATCTAGCTGAGAGCCGCCGTAACCAGGCAGAGTGGTCACGTCCGTGCGCGTCGGCGGTTCTATTCACCCAACGTCGTAGAAGAGGAATTCTCGGAAGTTCAAATCCAGCGGCGTGCATAGGTTGGGCTCGGCCCCAGTCTTAAGGCGCCAGACCGGCCCCACATGATGCCTACAAGTCACGTATCAAGCTGTTACGTACATGATCTTGCAGCGGTGGTGGATAGCACTTGTTGTGCACACACGCATTACAAGCCACGCGGTCGTACCCTGCGAAACGTTGTTTACGGCTGCGGGGAGTACCTATAGGCTGCCTCGCTACGCGCCCGTTGAACGCGAATCTCACCAATGGTGAAGACAGCGATGAAAGCAACAACTGCAAGTGCTATGTCCTAATAAGAACTAAGATTGTGGAACGCAATAAATACCATGCTGTTCGTCCGCCTGGAAGCCGACGAAAGATCGTACGGCGTAGGAGAGGTGACGTTAAACGGCGTCTCCAGGACCATGGAGGCGGCGATCCACGAGCTGTAGCACCTCTATATCGGCGTGAGCCCCTTCGACGTGGAGACCATAAAGACCATAGCCTTAAGAATGCTCCGGGGCGTCTACTCGGACGGGGGGCAGGTCCGGGGCTCAGCGATGGCGGCCATAGAGACGGTGTGCTGGGACGCCATAGGATAAGCAACGGGCCAGCCGCTGTACAACCTGATCGGGGGCCGCTGCTACGACTCTTTGCGCTGCTACGCAAACGGCTGGTACCGCAGCACTCGTACCCCCGAGGGCCGCCATGAGAAGGCGAGAGAGGTTATAAGGAGGGGCTACACCGCGCCCAAGTTCGACCCGTTCGGGGCGGCCTGACGGACGGTCGATAGGAGAAAGTTCGACCTTTCGGTGGAGATCATCGCTGCGGTACGCGACGCCGTCGGGCCGGGAGTGGGCATCATGGTCGAAGGGCACAACTGCTTCTCCGCTCACACCGCCCTCCAGCTCGCTGAGGACATGGCCCCCTACCAACCAGCATGGTTCGAGACGCCGGTCCCGCCGCACCTCATCTCCGCCACGGTCGAGATCGCGAAGCGGAGCCCTGTGTCCATCGCCTGCGGCGAGGACTGTTACCGTTTGGAACAATTCGCCGAGCTCCTCAGGCACGACGCGGTGCACATCGTCTAGCTCGAGCCGCAGTTCCTCGGCGTAACGGCCTCTAAGCGGGCGGCGAGATCATCCGTACCGGCAACGAGAAGGGCGGCATCCCGTTCTTCGATCGGAGGTAGGAGCCCTACCCGCTGCCGGTCTCGCGGGCCTTGCGGTACTCGGATACGACGAGCTCGGTCAGCTCTTCGACCGAGGTCTCGGCGACGGGCTTGTCGTATTCGATGCGGCCGTTACGCAGAAGGTTAACCCGGTCACAGACGTCGAAGACCTGGGCGTAGTTGTGGACGATGAGGATCATAGGTATGCCCCGCTCGTCCTTGAGGCGCTGGATCAGGTCCAGGATAAGGGCCCCCTCTTTGGCCCCCATCGCCGCGAGCGGCTCGTCCAGCAGAAGCATCTTGGCGTCCGAGTAGACTGCGCGTGCCACGGCTATCGCCTGGCGCTGTCCGCCCGAGAGCCGGGCGACCTCGGTGTCTATGGAGGGGATCCTGACGCCCATGTCCTGGAGGTAGCGCTGCGTATGCTCTTTCATCTTGCGGTTGTTTAGGAATGGCCCTACGGTCATCTCGCTGTTGAGGAACATATTGTGAAAGACCGAGAGCTCATTAACGAGCGCGAGGTCCTGGTAGACGGTCTCGATGCCAAGCGAGCGCGCCTGGGAGACTGAGCGGAGGTTGACCTCATCGCCCTCGATCAGGATCCTGCCTCCGTCCGGGCGATGGAAGCCGGTGATGGTCTTGAGCAGGGTCGATTTTCCCGCCCCGTTGTCGCCTATGAGGCCAAGCACCTCCCCCTTCTTGACGTACATGTCTACGCCCTTGAGGACCGAGATCGCGCCGAAGTTCTTGACGACGCCCTCGACGCGCAGGAACTCGGAGCCGTTGGTGTTCCCGTTCTCCATCATGTCCTCCCTGCGCCACGCAGCCTAGCGACGTAGACATTCAGGATCATAGCGATGAGGATGGCGACGCCGAGGATGATGTTGTAGGTGTAGGCGCTGATCCCCTGCAGCGTGAAGCCGTTACGCAAGATGGTGAGCACCAGCGCCCCAAGGAACGCGCCGGTAACAGTCCCGACCCCGCCGAGGAGCGCCGTCCCCCCGATTACCGCCGCAGCGATGCACAGGAGCACGATATCTGGGCCGCCCGCGAGGGGGTCTATGGAGCTTATGCGGAAGGACTCGATGATCCCGACGAACCCGCCAAGCACGCCGCAGAGCATGAAGTTGCCGATCTTGATGCGGGCGATGCTCACCCCCGCCTCCCTCGACCCGAGCGGGTTGCCACCTGTCGCGTACGTGTGGAGTCCCCACCGCGTGCGCGAGAGGACGAGCTGGAGCACGGCTACGATTACGAGGGCCCAGATTGTGCCGGACCACGCATACTCTCCCAGAATTTGGGTCACGTAGTTCGTGTCTGGCGTGGTCGCCGGGAAGCCGCCGGTGAGCGTTACGTTCAGCCCCGCGAGCAGGAAGAACATCCCGAGCGTCGTGATAAGAGAGGATACGCCGAGGTAGACGGTGATCAGGCCGTTGACGAGCCCGACGAGCGCGACAGCGAGCAAACCCACGAGGACCGCGAGCGGCAGATACAGGAAGAGCCGATCGTAGGCGAGGTACATCACGATGGGCGCGAACGCGAACGACTGGCCGACCGAGAGGTCTATCTCGCCGCAGATGAGCAGCATGCAGAGCGCCGCTGCGATGACCACGTACGGCACGGCGAATCGGGCGAGCGAGAGGATGTTCTGCTCCGAGAGGAAGGCGGAGTTGGCCGCCTGGAAGTAGAGCGCCAGCCCCACGAGGACGATGAAGACGCTCACCTCCCGCACCCGGACCAGGCTGTCCAATAGCCTGCCGCCGAGCCCCCGCTCCTGCGTCCCGGTCCCCGGCGTCTCCCGCGCGGTGGTCCCGCTCAAGTTGCCTCCTCTCGCTCCCCGCGAGGGTTCCGACCTATGAGGGCGCCTTGACGATCTTCTGCTGCTCCGAGTCCCCTTCGAAGCGCGACTCGGTCTGCAGGTACCGGTCCACGGTCTCGGGGGTGATGAAGATCAGACCCGTGTTCGTCTCCGCCGGCCCCGTGACCCCGCCGGAGATCTTGTACAGATACATTTGCATAACCGGGAAGAAGCCCTGCAAATAAGGCTGCTGGTCTATGGTGAAGTCTATATGCCCAGCCTTCATTAGCTTCAGTATCTCCGGCAAGAGGTCGTATCCACCGGCCTTGACCCCCTGCTCGTGCAGGCCGAACTGCTCCATAACCTGCGCCACACCCTGGGTGCTCCCCGCGTCCACGGCGAACATCCCAGCCACGTCCTTGTGTCCGTTGTACCAGGCCTCTATTCGACTACGCTCCTCCGGCAACTCGGCGCCCGTTGTGACCTGCTGGATCTCTATGCTCGCTCCCGAGTCCTCTATGGCCTGCTTGGCGCCGTCTATGCGCGGCTGGATGTTGAGCTGGCCCGGCGTCGCGATAAAGAGCGCTACTAGACCCTCCCCGACGAGGTCCACGATCCTATTGCCCATCTCAACGCCCGACTGGAAGAGGTCCTGCCCGACATAAGCTAGCGCGGGGTTGGTCCCAGGCCCCTTGCCGTTGGCGTTGTAGGCGATGACCGGGATGCCCTGATCCAGCGCGTTCTGGATCGGTTCGTTAAACGCCTCAGGGTCCACAACCGAGACGGCGATCCCGTCGGCGTCGCCCGAGATGGCCGAGTTCATCGCGTCCACCATCTCCCTTACGACCGAGGCCTCGGACCCCGTCCACTGCGACGTCGTGCCCAGCAGCGCCTGCGCGTCCTCGATGCCGTACTGCGTCGGCACGAAGAACGGATTGGTACTCACGTGGTTGACGAAGACGAAGTTGTACTCGGGCGTGGCCGGGAAGTTACCGCCCGACCCACCGGACCCTCCACCGCCCTGGCTCGCCTGCTGTGCCTCAGGCCTGCACCCGCTTAAGAGCAGCCCCGCCGACGCCAGCGCGCTCGCCGCCAGAAACTGACGGCGTCCCAGCCTGTAGCTCCGTATTCCGTTTTTCTGCATCCGCTTAACCCCTGTCTCCTCGGCCGTCATCCGACTCCTTTCCCGACGGGCATTGTCATACCAATTTCGTTTCGTGTCAAGCGGGGTTTAGGGCTAGTGCGGTCTCTCGACCTGATCCCACCACAGTCCCATCCTGGCGGTGGTGCCGCCGTCCACGTAGAGGGTCTGCCCGGTGACAAAGTCTGCGGCGTCGGAGGCGAGGAAGGCAACGGTCGGGGCTACGTCCTTCGGGTAGCCCATTCTGCCTGCGGGGACGAGGGTGTTGCCGAACTCGGTGGTATAGCCAGGAGTGTCGAAGTAGCGGGGGACCTCGATCAGGCCTGGTCCAACGGCGTTGACCCGGATCCCACGGTCGGCCAGCTCGACGGCCAGCTCCCGGGTGAAGGCGTTGATCGCGCCTTTCGTCGCCGCGTAGGCCGCGTGCTTCGGGAAGCCCGCGTGGCCGTGGATGGAGGTGATGTTCACGATCGCCCCCCCGCCAGCCTCCAACATAAAAGGCACAGCCCTGCGGGCGCAGAAGAAGTACCCCTTCATGTTGAGGTCGAACACCTCATCGTAGGTGGCCTCGTCGGTGTCGAGGAAGGCGAGCGCGCGGGTAACGCCTGCGTTGTTGACGAGGACGTCGAGCCCGCCCAAAGAAGCGGCCGCCTCGTCCACGACCCACTTGCACTTGTCCACCTTGCTCAGATCCCCCTGCACGAGCGCATGCCTCGCTCCGAGGCGTTCGATCTCCGCCACGGTCTCGTTGGCCGCCTTCTCGCTGTGGGCGTAGTGGACAGCGACGTCGGCCCCACCTCGCGCCAGCTCTATGGCGATGCCCTGTCCGATGCCCATGCCCGCGCCCGTGACCAGCGCCCTCTTGCCCGAGAGATCGCTCACCGACCCGCCTCCGGCGTTCGGGTGGTCTCGCGTTTCTCCCAGCCCTCGGCGAACAGGTTGAAGTGCACGTTCTTCTTCGGGTGCGCCTCGATGACGTCCTCGTCTAGCTCGACGCCGAGGCCCGGACCCTGGGGCAGGGCAAAGTAGCCGTCCACAACTTCGGGAAGGCCTGGCGCGGTCTCGCGGACCCAGGGGTCGGCGAAGTCGTTGAAGTACTCCTGGATCTTGAAGTTCGTCGTGCAGGCCGCTAGGTGGAGGGCGGCGGCGGTGTTGATCTGGCCTCCGACGTTGTGGGGTGCGATCGTGACGTAGTAGGCGTCGGCCCAGGCGGCGAGCTTCTTGGTCTCCAGCAGGCCGCCAATATGGCTTATGTCCGGCTGTATGACGTCGGCCGCCTGCAGCTCGAAGATCTCGCGGTACTCGAGCCTCTGGTGGATCCGCTCGCCCGTCGCGACGGGTATGCCCCCTGGTATACCCTCGGACGCCTTCTTGAGCGCCTTCAGATTCACCGGCGGCACCGGCTCCTCGACCCACCCGAGCCCGAAAGGTTCCATCATCTTCGCCATCTCGACAGCGGTCGCCGGCGAGAACCGGCCGTGCATCTCCAGCATGATCTCGGGCTCCGGCCCTATGGAGTCCCGCACCGCCTCGACGAGCGCTACGGCGCGGAGCTTCTCATCGCGCTCCAGCTCGTAGTGGCCCGGTCCGAACGGGTCTAGCTTGAGGGCCCTGTACCCCCTCTCTACCACCTTCTTCGCTGCGGCGTGGAACTCCTCAGGGGTGCGCTCGACGCGGTACCAGCCGTTGGCGTAGGCCTTGACGCGGTCTCGCACCGGGCCGCCGAGGAGGTTGTAGATCGGTTGATCCAGGGCCTTGCCGAGAATGTCCCAGCAGGCCGTCTCGAAGGCGGCGATCCCCGAGCTCATCACCTCCCCCGCCCGCGAGAAGTCGTCGCGGCCCATCTTCTTGATCAGGTCCTCGATCCTGAACGGGTCGTGGTCGACGACGTGCCTCGGGCCGGCCTCGGCCAGATACCCAACCAATGCGTCGGTGTGGTTGACCATCCGCGCCTCGCCGAGGCCTGTGAGTCCCTCGTCGGTGTGGAGCCTCACGATGGTGAGGTTGCGCCAGTCGGTGCCGACGACGAAGGTCTCTACGCCCGTGATCTTCATGCGCTTACCTCACACTTCGCCGCCGGGATGCCGGGGAAACACGCGCCTTTCTCGGTAGTCTTCGCCCCGGGGTAGTAGCGTTCGAGCATCGCCAGGCCGATCTCCACGCGCCGGACCCTCTCCCTTCCAAGCGCCACCGCGGTCGCCTCGAGGTGCGTACCGCTCGGGTAGATGTTGGGTGCGTTCCTGAGGCCGAACTTCACGTACACGGGGGAGGCCACCCGCACGAGCTCGGGGGTCTCGTAGTGTCTGACGAAGCCGCCGAAGTCGTCGGGGACCTCGACGTAGACGTCGAGCGGCAAGTCGCAGACCGCGCGCATCGCGGCGAGCTGGGCGAGGTTCAGATCCGTGGGCACGTTGTACGTGTTGGCCCCGAGATCCTCCATTGTCTTGAGGGCTGCGGCGTTGGCCGCCGTGAGCTGCACCGAGACTTTGACGACCAGGTCATCCGGCAGCTCGCCTTTCGCCTTGAGGTCTCTGAGAACCCACAACAGCCCCGCGTCGGCGACGAGCACGCCTCGCAAGCCCAGGCTCACGCCGCGCAGCACGTCTTCGAGGGCGTAGGCGAGCTGGTCCTGGCCGCGGTGCTGTGCCCCGAGCACCTTGCCCGCCCCCGATACGACGGTGGCCCCAGTATCCCACGAGGCGCGAGGCCCGACGAAGAGCGAGAGCTCGATGCTCGCCTCCTGCGCCATCGTACACATCTCGAGGATCTCGGCATCCGTGAGCAGCATGATACCCGACCCCTGCGACACCCGGTGAAGCTGCACCCCCCGCCTCAGGGCCTCCTCCAGCACGGTCTCAAGCACCCGCGGCCCCTCGACGCTGGGAATTTCGACGCGGTACTGGGCGCCGTCCGGGAAGCGCTTTTGCGAGTCAGGCAACTCCGCCGGGTCGCGGGCGGGCAGGTCCAGTTCAGAGAGCAGTTCTCTAGCCTTCATACGCCATCCATCTCCCTTGTTTCTTCGCCGAGCATGCCGTCCGCGAGGGCCGCTTCGATGTCCTTGGCGGTATTTATAAGGTGGACGCGCATCCCCTCCCGCGCGCCCCCTGCGTACCCGGCCTCCACACAGCGCAGGATTTCCTCGTGCTCCCGCAGTGCCCGCCGGGCACTGCCAGGCCGCGAGGCGCTCACCTGGCGGCTGGCCCTAAGCAGCTCTACCACGGGATCTAGCATGGTGAGAAGTACCCCGTTGCGCGTGCTGCGGGCCAGCAGCGCGTGAAACTCGACGTCCGCGTCGACGTACCCCTCCGACGCGTCGATGAGGGTCGCCATCCTGTCCAACTGGCCGCGCATCTCCCGAACATCATCCTCTTCGGCCCTCTCCGCGGCGAGGCCGGCGATCTCGACCTCAAGAATCTCACGTATCTCCAAGAGTTCCCACAACGCCTTCGGCCGTACCCGCAGCAAGAGCCCCAGAGTGTCCCGAACGGCATGCGTGCTCCCCCCACTGACCACCGCGCCCCTGCCGTGCTCGATGCTTATGAGGCCCCGCGCCTCCAGCAGGTTCAACGCCTCACGAACCACCGTGCGGCTTACCCTCAATCGCCCCACGAGCTCGCGCTCGGGCGGAAGCCGCTCCCCCGGCCTCAACCCACCGGAGATGACCATGTCTAGGAGCTGATCCGCCGCCCTATCCCTTAGCCTGGTGCGCCCACCGTGCTCACTCACCCCGCTACATTGTCATACCAATCGGAAGGCTTGTCAACCGCGTGGCTCTTGCTTTGTATACTGGCGGAGCGAACCGTCTGTCACTCGAGTAGAGAGGCGCCCATGATCACAGAAGCCAGCCTCACCGTCGCCGGCCTGCGGGCGAGGGCGGTGAATGTCAGACTGGATCGTCCGGTCCAGACCAGCGGCGGCGAGATCCCCACGGCGCCGCTGGTGCTCGTCGACCTGGAGACGCGGGAGGGGGTCACCGGAAGGAGTTACGTCTGGTCCTACACGCCGCTGGCTCTCGAGCCTTTAAGGCGGCTCGTCGAGAACCTCGGGGCGACCCTCGAGGGAGATGCTCTGGCGCCGCTCGAGATCGAGCGCAAGCTGCAGGCCACGTTCCGCCTGCTGGGGCCCCAGGGTCTAACCGGCATCGCCGCCTCGGGTATCGACATGGCCGCCTGGGACACCCTAGCGAGGGCCCACGAGTTGCCGCTCGCGGAGCTCCTCGGCGGCGAGAAGAAGCGGGTCCCCGCCTACGGCAGCCTCCGCACCATGCACCGCGAGAGGGTGACCGAGGAGGTACTGGAACTGGCCGAGCTCGGCTTCGATGCGTACAAGGTCAAGATCGGACATGGCGACGTAAAGGCCGATCTCGAGGCCATAAACACCTTGCGCGGCGTGATCGGGGACGACCCGTTGCTCGCCGTGGACTACAACCAGTCGCTCTCGGTAACGGAGGCTCTAGAGCGTGTGAGCGTCCTCGATGACCAAGGGTTGTACTGGATCGAGGAGCCTACCCGCGCCGACGACTTCGCTGGGCACGCCAGGATCGCCCGGGAGGCCAGAACCCCGATCCAGATCGGCGAGAATTGGTGGGGCCCGCACGACGTGCAGAAGAGTCTGAAGGCTGGGGCATGCGACTACGGGATGCCCGACGCCATGAAGATAGGCGGCGTCACAGGCTGGCTCAGGACTGCGGCCCTGGCAGAACCCGTCGGCCTGCCGCTCACGAGCCACATCTTCCCCGAGGTGAGCGTCCACCTTTTGGCCGTCAGCCCGACAGCGCATCGTCTGGAGTACCTGGATACTGCCAGCTCCATTTTGAAGGAACCGGTTAGGATCGAGGGCGGGTACGCCCTCGTGCCCGACGGTCCGGGCATAGGCTTAGAGTGGGACGAGGAGGCCGTCTCCCGCTTCCTGATCCGGTGAGCGGCGGGAGGACGCGGGGAGTGTTGTGAGCGCAGCCAATCTAGAATTCTGGTTCGAGTTCGGGAGCACGTATTCGTACCTCTCCGCTGCCCGGATCGAGGACGTGGCCGCGGCGGCAGGCGTGCCGGTCCTCTGGGAGCCGCTCCTTTTGGGCCCCATCTTCGTGGAGCAGGGCTGGGACGACTCGCCCTTCAACCTCTACCCGGCGAAGGGACGTTACATGTGGCGAGACATGGAGCGTCTGGCCGCCGGGTACCGCATCCCGTTCGTCAAGCCTTCGCGCTTCCCGCGCAACGGCCTCCTCGCCGCCCGGGTCGCTTGCCTCGCGAAAGGGGCGTCCGAGCGTTGGCTGCCCGAGTTCGTGCAGGCGGTCTTCCGGGTCAACTTCGCCGAGGACCGCGAGATCGAGGAGGCCGCGGAGGTCCGCTCGATACTCGACTCGCTCGGGCAGCCGGGTGGGCGGATCGTCGAGCAGGCCCAGGCGCCCGAAAACAAGCCGCGTCTGCGCCAACAGACGCGGCGGGCCGGGGAGCTCGGGATCTTCGGCGCCCCGAGCTTCGTGGTCGGCAGCGAACTTTTCTGGGGAAACGACCGTCTCGAGGACGCCGTGGAATGGGCCAGCTCCGGACCGAACATTCGACCCTGAGCACCAGACGCAGGCGTTTGTACGGGACGATGCGGGGGGTAGTTAGGGATGCGGGAAGGGTCCACGAAGCCGGTACAGAGAGGGTGATGAGCACGGCCCAGTGCGAGATCTGCGGCAACGACTACGACAAGGCGTTCCGAAAACCTGCAACGCCTCTTAGCTTCCTCCTCGCCATCACGGCGGCCGGCGAAACCACAGTACGCTTAAAATAGGTGACAACGTCTCCACGGGCCCCGCAACCAACTGCAGGGCCTAAGGAAGACGCTAGTCGACTCTAGCGGTTAATAAAGCGCGACGAGTCTCCCGAAGACCTTCAGGCGCGGTCCGCCACCCCGCTGGCACCTGCCATGCTGGCGCAGTGAGCGCAGCAGAAGAAGCGGCCGTCCGCCTCTACGCCGTGCCCGATCACCTTGCACCCGCAGTGCTCACACGTCGGGGCGAGCGCGTGGATCGCGCACTCGAAGCTGTCGAAGGTGCGCGCCTGGTCGCCCGACATCGTCACCTCGAAGGCCTTATCGTACTCATTTCCACAGACCTCACATCGGGCCATCTTTACCATCCTTTCCGGAGTCGGATTGATTCCGCCTTTCTACAGGTAACTACCCTGGCCTTTGTCTAGACAAACGCCTGACTCACACATACACCCTCACGCTCACCAGCGGCACGAGTGCTCTCTTGAACCCCGGGAGTTCAGTACACTAGCTATAACCGCGCTCACGCTTACCACCGTGGCTGTAAAAAGCGTAGAACGCCGCTGACCTTCAAGAGAGGAGGCGCAACGCGAGCCGCTCCCCTAGAGTCTCGAAGCCCGCGCCAAACCACTCATGGCCAAGAACCTCGGTGCCTACTCCGCCAAGCTTAGGGACGAGACGGACCTCGAAAGGCTCAGCGAGCACCTAACCGGGGTGCTCGCGCAAACCGTGCAGACTGCACACGTCTCTTTGTGGTTGCGCCCCGATAAGCGCTTCAAGGGCGAGCAGGCGAACTAGCAGTACCTTATTCACCCAAGTGCCTGGAAGAGGAATTCTCAGAAGGAGTAACGGATGGTGTTTAGCAACTGTGGAGCCGTGGTAGTTAGAGACACTAACGATTGCACTAAACGCCGGACGGACACCCCCCTCCAAGGAACCACCGTCCGGCGTTAGTGATTCTAGTACCTACTACTACTCTTGCTCACGACTTTTTAGGCGAGGCTGCTGCCTTATTCACCGAAGTACGTAGAAGGGTCTTCTACGAAGTTCGCTCCGTCTTGGGCATGCGCAGCACACAGAGGGCTATACCTTGTGGATCGGCAAATTAGTAGCGCAGAGCGCGTTTGGAGGTCAAGAGAGGTGGGTAAGTGCAGCTCCAATTATTGAGCCCGGCGGCCCGCGGAGGTAGCTAACCTTCGTGGGACCCCCTCCAAAAGTCGCCTGGCTCAATCCGCGTCCAGGGCCGGCCCTCTGCAGCCGGCCCTTTCTCTTGGCCTTATTCACCAACGTCGTGGAAAGGGAATTCTGCGAACTCCGCCCGTGTAGATTCTCGAATTTACGTAATTCTCTAGCCGTAATTCTGGGCCGCTTGCTCGATAGCTGGAGCAGCCTTCGCAAGGTCCTCCGGAGTCATCACGGCGTGTAACTCTATGGTCGCCCCTAGCCCCAGGAAGAGGGGTTCCGCCACAGCAGGGATCTGGGAGGCGTCGTCCATGTTGATGACGAGGTAGCCGCCTCGGGTGCCATCCATGTCTGTAAAGTAAGCTGCTTCAGGGTTGAGTTCCTCGACTATGGACTGGACGGTCTGGCCGAGCCTTCCCTCCTTGGCCAAGGCGTTCCCCTGATCTGGGGAGAAGCGGAACTTGAGCATGAATCGCATACTCTCTCTCCTCCTTCCTCCCGCTTTGAGCTAAAGCGGGTATTAACCCTTTCCCTCTTAGAGCATGGTAGCAGCAAACGTAGCGATCAGGCTCTGGGATTTATGTCCCACCAACTTCTGAGAACACCTCTTCTACGACGTTCGTGAATAAGGGTATGAGGAAGTGCCGAGGCTGCTACTAAGAGCCCCGGCCTTAGTCCTTAGCTGAGCTCCGTTACACGCTAAGAACCTTCCTCGACTTCCACTATCTCCTCGGCGACCAGACCATGCGCCTCACGGTGGACAGCCTCCGCCGCTTCTTTGTTCGGAGCTTCGGCAAGGCAGAACACCTCGCCGCTCTCCTCGTTAAACCAGTACCTATGGTATTTAACCCCGTACTCGTTCTGGATTTCGAGGTCCTTCTTGTGGGCCTCGGCTACCGCCTCTGCGGTCAACCCTTCCACGCTCCTGTGGTGGTCCATGAACAGTGCCATCGTACCAATCCTCCTTTCCCTCGGACCCTATGTAGAGGGCCGGGTCATCGGTGCTTGTTGTGCGGGAAAACCTAAGACCGCTCCCCAACGAAAGTTTCGGCCAGCTGTGGGAAGAAGGTCCCTAACTGCCCTTCGCTGAGTCCTCGCGGGCCGTTGGTCTCCAGCCAACT
>Ga0126308_10000598_pt1 | contig 12437 bp, 15 predicted proteins | sample Plot55_FD_92533 | JGI IMG/M metagenome (GOLD analysis project Ga0126308, IMG submission 92533) | Serpentine soil microbial communities from UC McLaughlin Reserve, CA, USA - Plot55 | ecosystem: Environmental > Terrestrial > Soil > Grasslands | place: USA: UC McLaughlin Reserve, Lake County... | reverse complement strand
GAGGCCATTCTGCTTTTTCCGTTCTAGTGAGTATGCAAGGGAGTTCTTGCAGCAGTGGGTACCGCTGCACGGCATAATGAACCCTTGGACGGGTGGTCGCATGCCGCGTGAGGTGTGGATTCTAGATGGTGACAACAATGCAGACCGGCTGCTTGCGAAATGCGACGAGGCCTCCCAGGAAGGCTACGAAGGTTTTCTTATTGACCCGCCCCTAACCACCTTGAAGGGACTCGGTTCCGTCCTGCCCCTGACCTTGTCAGATATAAAGAACGAGATCGAAGTACAGCCGACCCAGAAATAGGGCGCTCCGGCCTCTACTCATGCCCTCTGGTCCTCCGGATTTACGAGGATTAAAGCTCTCAGCAGTTCGGTGAATAGAGGCAACCTGCGCTCTATACCGGCGAGTGCCCAGGGCCTAGATTTTAGAAGGGGCAGTAAAGTGATGTTCACCCTCAGCAAGATCGCAAGTGGAGCATTAAGGCTCTACAAAGCAACGGACGGTATGGGAATCAAGGGTACTATAGATAGGACCATGCTGCCGGTGCTACTAGACTATTTGGGGTAGAGGCACTTTCCCCGGCCAGGGAACCAGTTCTGGCAACAACTCTTCTAGGTAGCCCGGTGAATAGAGACTACCCACATCCAACGCTTTTGAAATATGTGCTACAATAATGCAGCAGGTGTTACTGTACCTCAAATAGGAGGTAAAGTCCGATGCCCAGGAAGAATGACAACTTGCCATAGACCCCGATGGATCGTAACACCTATCGGATCATGGCACGGGCCAGTGATCGCCGAGTCCTTATAGGAGCGGCTTCGCTAGCCCGAAATCGTTTGGGCCGCTCAATCAAATCTCTCTCCTTTTTTATGCCTTTGGGGCGGAGGCCCATAGTAGAACCCCGGCTAGCAGTAGTAGGGGTAAAATACCCATAGTGGTGGGGGAAGAAATAGCCCCGGCGGAAAGGGAAGGCCATGGACAAAGAACAGACAGTGTCCGACATGGCAAACGAGGTCCTGACGCGCCAGGCAGAGCTCCGCGTTGAGCAGACCGGGGAACCGCTAGAGGAGGCGCTGGAGGCCGTCCTCAAGACCGAGGCCGGGAGCCAACTGCGAGACCTACGCAACAGGAGGCACCGCGGCGAGAGGGCGGACGAGTGGCAGGAAGACATCGCTCGGGAACGGGCTCAGGAGCGCCCCGACGCGCTTGGTTGACGTTCACCCCCTGGAGGCCCGGCATCCCACACTCTTTAGGCGCAAAGAAGGAGTACAAACGCACCGTGGAGAGTTGGAGAAAAGCTTGGAACGGCACCACCCCAGTTGAACCCTTTCAAGACACGGAGTGGGTAGAGAAGCGTAGAGACTTTTTGGCCGAGCTGTCGGATCCGTCTGCCGTATCGGATGACGTGGCCGCCCACGAATACCGCGCCATCCAAGCGCAGTGGATGATCGATCACGTAGAGGTTTTGGAGGGAGCAGGGGCGATAAGCCGAGAAAGAGCCGTGCAAATAAGGAGATTCCGCCCCTCAAAATAGAATCATCGGGCCCTTCGTTTATGCGTGTAGGCTCCGCGGGTAGGAGAAAGGCGCCCTTGTAATTTCGGGGCTGGGGCCGAGACCCCGGCTCTTCTTATACCTCCGAGTTTCCGAGAAACCATACCGGAAGCCCGGTTTCCGGAACAGGCTTTTAGTAGGAGATTCGTTTTCTCCCGTTTGCAGGTAAAAGAGGCAAGCGGTAGCTTTCCTTCCCCACCTTGCTACCCGAGGTGCCGATCAAGCGGGGTAACAAGCGCGTGGTAATTGCCTCTTGGCCCCAGTCCGGCGGGGTTAGGCCAGGCGGGTGAACTTTAGGCGCTTCTGTGGTTAGTGCGGCAAGGAGGCTCCGTCTTGTGAGGTTTGTTCGTCTTCTATTACTTCTTTTAGGGTCTCGATCATCTCGTAGGAGAAGCGCACCACGCCTTCGTCTTTACCCCTCAGCTCGAAGTAGATGGCCTCATCGTCGTGGTAGACGAGAGCCTCCTCGAAAAGCCCCTTGTTGTAGTAGAGCCCCTGGGCCCACTGCGGGATGGCTGCATTCTCTATCTTGCGCGCTTGTTCACTCATCTCTACACTTCTTCCTAGCGATACTACGTAGCAGCACGGACAGGGTGAACTTCCGAGAAGACTACCCTTCCACGAGGTTCGTGAATGCACTTCGCGCAAACCGTACGAAGATACAGGCCAAAAACCTACTTTCGTACGATGCTAGCAGCCCTTCTCTGTGCTACCTTGTGCATGACAAATAGCCACCCTCCAGTAGGAACCCCGGCACATGGACGGCTCTTTTCCGGGCTCAACGGCCTATGGCTGCCACCTTATCACACGAGGAGGAACCTGAAACGCACGACGAACTACTGACGAGAGTCGAGCGCGAGGTGCTCAGCTGGCCCGGCGTGACCTCGGAGCCCGGCAGGTTCGGCGCCACCTCGTTCCGCTACGGGAAGCGCGAGATCGGGCATATCCACCATGACCAGATAGCCGACCTCCCCGTCACGAGCGAGATGCGCGAAGACATCCTCGGACGAGTCCGGGCTCGTCCGCATCGTGCCGGGGTGAAAGGCTACATTAGCTACCCGCTGGAGGACCAGGAGGACGTCTCTGTGGTGCTCGAGATCCTCAGCCGCAACTACAACCGGGCGAAGGCTGCAGCTGAGCGGCGTGGTTCGCAGGACGCGAAGGAGTAACGTTCGGAGGCTCTTGGTGCGTCACGAGCGCTACCTTTCGAACTTCCGGGCCTTCTTCCTAGTCGCCTTCATCCTCGTGTCGCTGAGGCGACTCTGAAATGTCCTAAAGAACCCGCCTTTGCGGGAGTTTTAGGGGCGCGCTCGGCAGGACTCGAACCTGCGACCTTCGTAGTTACTTAATCTAGAGTTCTTCTAATATCGCGGTGTCCTTCAAGTCCTGATAGATGAGGCAAATTCCTTACTCGGAGCATTAACTTGGTACGCTGGATATCGCCTAGTACCACCCCGATTGGCATCAGCGTTGGCATCAAGGGCGGCTCCGCAAATGATAGAGAACCATCTTCCGGTCTGCTAAATAAGCTGTCAAAGCTCACTTTACGTACATGATAGCTAGCTGCGCCACCGGCTCCGTCGGTCCCTTAGGTACGCAAGAAGAATGCCTAGCCTCCGAGCCGGCTACCTAGTGCCGCAATAGCTCCAGTAGGTTACTCTTGAGCCTGCCTCTATCTCTCAGCTCACTGAGAGGCACATGCATCTCCTCCGCCCTAAGTATCCGGGATATGACCCAGCGTTCGCGACCAGGCGGTAAGTACGCCGGGACGTACGGAGTGTTCGAGGTTAACTATGTTCCGCTCCCACTTTCTCAGATCGCCAGAATCGCCTCTGGCCTTAGCTGCCCCTATAAGGGCTAACTCGCGCTGTATACCTCTCCGCTTCGCCACGGGCAGGTAGTCCAGCCGGTTCGCCATGTTTAGAGTATGCTGGGAATCTCCCGCGTAGAGACGCAGTTCTGGATAACGCTTCAGAGAAGACGCGTAATCCTGGGTAGCCGAGGTGAGATTCGAGGCTTCAGGGCTAACACTCAGAGCCTCCCCGTTAGCGCTCTTTATGGGCTGTTCCAGATCCGCTTAGCGCAAGAGGCCGTCGGTCTTTTCGTTTGTACTTTCGCTTGAGGCATGGACTCCTTCAGGAACACTCTGGTTCGCACTCCGGAGCATCTGTTTGCCGGCATCCTCGTCGGCGAACGCTGTATTGCGTAGCGGCAGCTCCTTGATGAACAGGGTTGCTACAAAAGCAACGGTCAGGATTGGAAGGGCCGCGACGAATACCGTGTGCATCGCCGCAGCAAGTCCTTCGCGGATACCGATTTCGATGGATGAGGGGAGCTGGGTAAGAGTGCTTGGGTCGAGTACCGCACCTACACCGTTTCCACTGGAGAACTGTTGGGCCTGCGAGCCGCTCAGGGCCTCGGGGGGCAGATACTTGGGAATCTCAGTTCTCATTCCACTGGCCATGATCGTGCCGAAGATGGCTGTGCCAAGTGTGGCGCCCATCGACCGGGAGAGCTGCGTGATAGACGTGGCAATGCCGAGGTCCGCGCGCGTGGTTGCGTTCTGAACGATGAGCGTGTATGTCTGAAGCACGGCGCCGAGGCCGACGCCCACAACAACCATGTCTAACGTGAGCTCGGTCTGCGTCGAGCCGTATCCGAGACGGGTGAGTAGGTAGTAGCCCGCGGCCATTATGATAGGCCCCGCCAACACGAAGCCCTTGTAGCGACCGGTCCGAGTTATTAGCCGCCCGACCAGGATGCTGACCAGAATCATAGAACCAGTAAGCGGGATCAGCACGGCTCCAGAGTTCGCCACGCTCACCCCGATAACACCCTGCGCGTAGATGGGGATGAAGAAGATGGCGCCGAACATCCCCATCGCTATGGCCATATTGGAGATGTTCGATAGGGTAAAGATGGGGTTCTTCCAGAGCCTCAAAGGCAGTACCGGCTCTTCGGCATAATGCTCATTGATGACGAACCCGGCCAGGATAGCCCCACCCGCGACGTACAGGGCAATAATCTGCCAAGATCCCCAAGGGTACCGTGCGCCACCCCACGAGGTTGCAAGCAGCACTGCCGAGAGGCCAAGCCCCAAAGTTACAAAACCCACGTAGTCTAGGGAGCGCTTCCTGGGAACGTGAGGCAAGTGAAAAAATGCGAATATAAACGAGAGCGCTACGACTCCTATAGGTAAGTTGATAAAAAACAGCCATCGCCAAGAGAAGGCGTCGGTGATCCAACCACCGATCAACGGACCAGCGATAGATGCAACACCGAACACTCCACCTAGATAACCCATATACTTACCACGCTCGCGGGGGCTTATGATGTCGCCGATTATGGTCTGGGAGAGCGGCATGATAGTGCCCATCCCTAAACCCTGAATTGCGCGGGCGCCGACGAGCCACCAGAACCCTTGCGCCACTCCGGCAAGGATCGAGCCGAGCATGAAGATGACGAGTCCCGCGATGTAGAACCCACGCCGCCCATAAATATCTGAGAGCTTCCCGACCATCGGAATGCTTACCGCCGAGACCAGGAGCGTCGAGGTCGCGATCCAGCTGTAGTGCTCGATCCCACCTAGCTCGGCCACGATCACCGGCATGGCTGGCGAGACTATAGTCTGGCTCACTGCAGCAACGAGCATACCGAGCATTAGCCCGATGAAGATTACCGTTTTGCGATTCGAACCGCTCTTCTTGCCCATCTCACCTCCCCCAGTCTTCTATGGCCTCGGCCAGCACGCCGAGCACCCGCTGCAACTCCTCAAGCTCTTCCGGGCTCAAAACCGTACTGATACGCTGGTCAAACCTCTCGCGGCGACCCGAGAGATCCTCGATCAAGTCTCGCCCCTTCTGGGTCAGGTACATGCGCACTACCCGGTTATCCTCCGGGTCGCGCTCCCTCCGGAGCAAGCCCTCCCTCTCAAGTCTCCTGGCCAGGCGCGTTACGCGGGAGGGATTGATCTCAAAGCTCTGACTTAGCTCTCCTTGGCTCATCCCATCCTTCTTGGCGAGCAGCGTCAGGGAGAACCATGTGCCTGCGCTCACGCCAATCTCACGCTCGAAGGCACCCTTCATCCTCCAAAAGGCAAGGCCCAGCGGGGCAAGCAACGGACTAGTTTGCTCTGTTGTCTCTATTGTGTGCTCTTTATCCACCGATTCTGACTTGGCGTTTCAGATTAGTTGACGCAGCAAGTATAAGAGCTACGTTTACCCTGTCAACAAATTTCTGCTGCTGATCCTTGAGTTGAGCTACTCACTCCTGGCCGAGTGAGATGTTGCGTCAGTCGTCCTGCAGGAACTCATGAAGATGGTGCTAACAACCCAAACTTATCCTCACGTCCTACCGACTAGGCAGGGCGGAGGCAGTGAGAGCTATCGTCCGCAACGCGCCCCCGTACCCCCAAGATGTTGTGAGTAGGGGTGATCGCCCTAGACCGGCGCTGGCGGCGTGCTCTAGGCTGTCGGTATGGCGCGCCCTAACGGTGACATACCGACCGATAACCTGACGTAGGTAACGACGCCGCCGGTGCTATGGACGACGCCTTGGGCTAGGCCCGTGGTGTCAGATGGGTGTCAAAAGGCCCCGGCGTTTTTGCCGGGGCTTCTCCCTGTTGGCCGTATTCGGCTTATATATGGGAAATTCTGAGGCGGGCTCGGCAGGACTCGAACCTGCGACCTTCTGATTCGTAGCTAGCGGCTCCTCAATGTCGTAGACCCTCATTGGGTCCCGTTTAGCCCCTGTCTACGGGCTTTTCGCTCCGGGACGACGTCGTTAGATCCCCACGAATCCCCGTAGATCCGCGCCCGTAAGTGGTAGTGGAGCAGTTTTGGCTGGGTTCGTAGTACGCTTGACTCTGGATCAGCTAGTCCTGGTTCGAATACAGGGCCGGCAGCTCCGCCAATTTATGGCGATTTTCAGTAAAATATGGGACGGGGAGTTCACGTCTCGCCCAGGCTAGACCAGCTCGCGCAGCGGCTCACTGGGTGACTGCCCGAACCGGTCGGCGAGGACCCGACCGAGATCGCATACGCTGAAGCGAGCGCCCGAAGGCTCGCTACGCGCCGGGTGGGCAAAACGCTCGAAGACCTCGCGCGGCTGCCGAGCATCGAGCGGTCGGTGGTCGAAGGAGCGAGGGAGGCCTTCGAGCGGCGAGAGCGGGAGGTGGATAGCGAGCTCGAACGCGAGTTGCACCGGCGACAGGCCGAGGCTTTAAGCCGGGTAGTCGCGACCGACGCACTGCGGGAGCTCGCCGAGGTCGACCTGCTGCCCAAGGTGACCGTGCAGCAGGCGGCTCAGGCGGTTGCTGCAGACGTCGGCAGAAGGCAGGGGGGACAGTGAGGACGAAACCGGGCGTGGTTGAAGGAGGCCGCCTCGCTGCAGCCAGCGGTCATTATTGTCACTGTAACTTGTCACTGTAACGGCGCCGGGTTCGGCCTTCGGCGTACTCGGCAGCACCCTGGGCGTGCCGGCTACCTTGGCAGCCGCGATTGTGATGCAGGAGCTGTGGTTCAAACGTCTTGAAGATGGGAATGAACATGTGGACGAGAATAGAAGAGGAGAAGGATCGTGATCGATCGCATAGCTAACCCTTGGGGCGAGCGTACACCCTTCGGGCAGAGCGAAGATTGGCCTATTAGGGTGGATCAGTTCCTTGAGGAGGGCGTCTCAGAGGAGGACGTGGACCGCTGGGTCCAGACCGCCTCCATACTGCACTCCAACGGCGACGGCCTCGACATAGCTGTCAAGGACGGACGCATCGTAGGGGTGCGCGGCAGGGGCGTAGATCGGGTAAACAAGGGCCGGGTGGATCCAAAGGACCTCTTTGGCTGGCAGGCCAACCTCTCAGAAGACCGACTCAAGCGGCCGCTCGTCAGGAAGAACGGCGAACTGGTCGAGGCGAGCTGGGACGAGGCGATGGACCTGATAGTCGAGCGCTCGAAGCAGTTGCTCGAAGAGAAGGGGCCGCTCGCCTTCGGTTTTTACACTACAGGTCAGCTCTTTTTAGAGGAGTATTACACCCAAGGCGTGATCGGCAAGGCTGGCTTGGGCACGCCGCATATGGATGGCAATACCCGTCTATGCACCGCCACCGCCGCCGCTGCCCTGAAAGAGAACTTTGGCACGGATGGGCAGCCCGGTTCTTATGCCGACGTGGACCACGCCGACACCATCTGCCTTTACGGACACAACGTCGCCGAGACCCAGACCGTACTCTGGATGCGGATGCTTGATAGGCTGGAGGGGCCGAACCCGCCAAGGCTTATCGTGGTAGATCCGAGGCCCACTCCGCCCGCGAGGAAGGCCGACGTGCACCTTAAGGTAAAGAACGGCACCAACCTGGCGCTCATGAACACGCTGCTCTACGAGCTGATTACGAACGGCTGGTACGACGAGGAGTACGTAAACACCAATACCATCGGCTTCGAGGGCCTCAAGCAGACGGTGATGGAGTACCCGCCCGAGACGGCGGCGGAGATCTGCGGGGTCGAGCCCGAAGAGATCCGGGAGGCCGCCCACCTCATCGGACACGCTAAGAGGCTGCTCTCCACGGCGCTTCAGGGCTTCTACCAGTCCCACCAGGCGACCGCCTCAGCATGCCAGATCAACCACATACACCTACTCCGCGGTATGATCGGCAAGCCCGGCTGCGGCCTCTTGCAGATGAACGGCCAGCCGACGGCCCAGAACACGCGCGAGACGGGAGCGAACGGCGACCTGCCGGCCTTTAGGAACTGGGACAACGTCGAGCACATCCAAGAGCTCGCCGACCTGTGGAACGTAGACCGGATGGTCATCCCACATTGGGCTCCTCCGACGCACTCAATGCAGATATGGCGCTATGCCGAGCAGGGCTCCATAAACTTCCTGTGGGTCAACTGCACGAATCCTGCGGTCTCGCTGCCCGACCTGCCCCGCATCCGCAACATCCTCCAACAAAAGGGCCTCTTCCTCGTCGTGCAGGATATCTTCCTGACCGAGACTGCACGGTACGCCGACGTCGTCCTGCCGGCGGCCACCTGGGGCGAGAAGACCGGCACCTTCACCAACACGGACCGCACGGTGCATATCTCCGAGAAGGCAGTGGATCCCCCGGGCGAGGCTAAACCCGACCTGGAGATCTTTCTGGAGTATGCGAGGCGCATGGACTTCCGGGACAAGGACGGTCAGCCCTTGATAAAGTGGGACGATCCCGAGTCTTGCTTTGAGGCGTGGAAGGAGTGCAGTCGCGGCAGGCCCTGCGACTATACAGGGATCACGTACGACAAGCTTAGGGGGGCTCCGGGATACAGTGGCCATGCAACGACGAGCACCCTGAGGGCACCGAACGGCTCTACCGCGACGCAGACTTCAACACCCAGACGGAGAACTGCGAGCGCTACGGAACAGATCTGATCACGGGCGGGACGAACTCGGAGATGGAGCACAAGGCGATGAACCCCGACGGGCGGGCCATCATCCTCCCCGCCGGCTACCTGCCGCCGCACGAGTTGCCGGGCGGCGAGTACCCGTTCGTTTACACGAACGGGCGCACGGTCTACCACTTCCACACCCGCACCAAGACTGCTCGCGCCTCGCAGCTTCAGAACGCCGCCCCCGACGCGTGGGTCGAGATCAACCCCTCAGACGCCGAGGGGCTGGGCGTCAAGGAGGGCGACACGGTGCGCGTCGAGACGCCGCGCGGGACCCTCGAGGCGAAGGCTCGCATCAGCGGCATCCGTGAGGGCGTCGTCTTCGTTCCGTTCCACTACGGCTACTTCGATGAGCCCGAGGGCGACAGTCCAAACGGTCATCCAAGGGCCGCTAATGAGCTGACGATTACTGACTGGGACCCGGTCTCCAAGCAGCCGATCTTCAAGGTCGCGGCGGCTAGAGTGTCGAAGGTCGCCGACGCTGGTGGTGAGCCTTCGCCCGCGCCAACGACTACGGCATCGGTGCCGGTCGTAGAGGGCGCAGTCGGCTCGGCGCCGACCGAGACCGCGGGGGGCGACGAGGCCGAGGTCAAAGAGACTGTAACAGAGGCGTAAAGATGCACCTGGCGAACTACCTAGGGTATCTGCACCAAACCGAGCTCGACCTGGCCGAGGGCTACCGCAAGGTCGGCGAGGCCCACGCACAGGAGGCTGACGTCTACCACCTCACGCACACTTTGGCCAAGCAGTGCGAGGCGCACGCCGAGAAGCTAAAGCCCTTCGTCGACCGCTACGGCGAGGAGAAGCCCGAGGAGCCCGAGAACCTCTACCACGAATTCTTCGACGAAAATAGGAGTGGCTCCTTAGGACTCTTGCGCGACATGCAGGACCTGTACCTGATGGCGAGCGCTAGTGACATCTCTTGGACCATGATCGGGCAGGCCGCCCAGGGGGTACGCGACCGCGAACTTCTGGAGGTCGTCGACTCTTGCGAGATGGAGACCTCCAACCAGCTCAAGTGGATCCGGACGCGCATGAAGCAGGCAGCCCCCCAAACGCTCATCGTGGCGTCCTGATGGCCGAGGGGTACCACGGCGTCCATGAGAAGCTCGTAGATCGCTTCGGCACGAAAGGAGACTCCCTCTACACCTTCGTTGCTTGCACCCTCGCCCTTGTGGTGAGCGGGCTCGCAGCGTGGCTCTTCAAGCAGCCTCTGCTCTTCCCGAACTTGGGGCCGACGGCGCTCCTCTCCTTCGAGCAACCCCTGGCTGCCCTTCGAGCCCGCGCAACACCCTGATCGGGCACCTCGTGGCGATCCTGGCCGGGGCTCTCTCTTTAGCCGTCTTCGGCCTGCTCGACCACCCGAGCATCCTCGCGGAGGGTGTGACGCTCGCACGGGTGGGAGCTGCGGCGCTCTCGCTGGCTTTGACGGGGCGGTCCAGTTGTTGCGCTCCTCACACCCGCCGACGGGGGCAACGACCTTGATCGTGAGCCTGGGGCTTATGCAGACGCCGCTGGAGATGACGATGCTGATGGCAGGTGTCGTGATCCTGACCGTCGCCGGCTGGTCCATAAACCGGGCACTCGGGGTGCCTATGCCTATATGGTCGGCTAAGGAGTGATAGACGGTAGGTTGGGGCCTCGTACCGAGCAGGAAAGGCGCTGGGGCATGATATGTCGGTTCTGCCGGGCTCTCTGAATGGCCGAGTCGCGCGTTTTGAGCACCTCGCGGGCGCTCGATCCCGAATCCCGGTACCCCTTCACGTAGCGATTAACTTCATAACAGTCCGGCTAGTCCCCCTCCACGGCGATGAAAGAGAAGCTCTTCTCCTGGATCAGCCGCTGGCTGATGCTGTCCCGCCACGTGTAGTACTCTGAGGTGCCGTGCGAAGCTTCCCCTAGAAGGACACAATAGGCGTCCCCTATCCTCTCCAGGAGAGGGTCCAAGTCTTCGGGCTCTCGAAGCGCGTATGCCCGCTCCCGGAGCGCATCGGCCAGTTTCAGGCTCTCTTGCACAACCGTAAGAAGGAGGGTCTCAATCTTCCTTCTCGACCCACTCCCCACTGTCCTCATCCTTCTCGTACTTTTGCTCTACAGCACTCCAGGCTACGCGGTGGCGCCTATCCTCCTCATCGTACTGCTCCTCGGCAGAGTTGTACGCCGCCCGGTAGATCTCCTGGGCGTGCTTGGGGAGGTTGTCCCTGACGCTGTCTGGTAGGTCGGTCAGCTTCTCGTAGGGCATCCATCCTCCTTCTCTAGGTAGGCTCGTTTACTCCTAGATCTCTCTGTACCCGACCTAGCGCGCCAAGTAACTCCTCCTGCTTCGGGAATCAAACGCGGGACCTCTGGCGTTTACAGCTCCGACGTAGGGGTAGGAACCCTTTCAGGGAAAGCGTAAGAAGAAAGGAGTGTTTATGACTGTAGCCCGAGTAACAGAGATAAGCGCTACCTCAGAGCAGAGCTTCGAAGATGCGATCAACCAGGGCGTCCAGCGCGCCACCAGCACCCTCAGGAACGTCGAGAGTGCCTGGGTGAAGGACATGAACGTACTGATTCAGGACGGCAATATCACTGGCTACAAGGTGAACCTGGCTATCACCTTCGTCTTGGACGACGCTCAGTCACCCGCTTAGAGAGCTACGGTAGTTGTCTCTACTGGAATATAGGAGAGGGCCGGGAAACTTCGAGACCCCGGCCTTCTAAGGCTAGTCGTCAGGAGGGATGGGCTAAACCAATTGGGCATCACGAGGCGATGGTGGTGGCTCGCCCTGCTGTTGTCGGTGGCCCCCGTGTTCGAGTCCCTCTTGCTAGTGGCTTTCCGCCGGTCCTATAGTGCTGGAGACACAAGGCCTAAATTTCCGAGAAATGAGTGGTGTCGGCAATTAGGTGAATAGAGGCAACGGGGCGGCCCCTCACCCTTACTACTGTAGCGTGCGCTGAGAACGTGTGACCGTGACATAACCCTCGCGCTGTGCTTCAGAGTAGAGGTCTAGGGCTTCTAGGGCAATGGGTAGTGCTTGAAGCAGATATTGCCGGGCTGGCACCTATTACCCCCCTCCTTCAAAGTCCAGCCCGGCTTCTTTATTGTTCCTAGCAAGCAAACGCTAGCCCTAGGCTTTACACCCCAAGGAGCTGGCTATAGGATGCACCAGACGGGCCGACGGCTAAAACTAGGAGGGGGAGTGGTCGGTCCGTTTTCTTTACTCCTTCCTTATAACGCTTGCCCCTATAGGGCTGGGGCCATGCGGGGTTCCGAGAATGGGTCTTGTCGGCAATTCCTGAATAAAGGTTGAGGCTTAGAGGCAATGGGGTAGCCCGCCACCCACTCGCTGTAGACTAGAATTACGTGCACAAAGAAACAGCGCTGGAAGGGGTACAGATAGGATGAGTGATCTTGCGGCACTGATACTGCGGGCGGTACAAGGAGCGCTGCTGGCGGGCCACGGTGCTCAGAAGCTTTTTGGAT
>Ga0126308_10000597_pt1 | contig 12438 bp, 17 predicted proteins | sample Plot55_FD_92533 | JGI IMG/M metagenome (GOLD analysis project Ga0126308, IMG submission 92533) | Serpentine soil microbial communities from UC McLaughlin Reserve, CA, USA - Plot55 | ecosystem: Environmental > Terrestrial > Soil > Grasslands | place: USA: UC McLaughlin Reserve, Lake County... | reverse complement strand
TGGCTTGGCGGACCAGCATGTCGTCCTTGCCCTGTTGTGCCATGCCGTTCTACCCTCCTGTCGCTGGTGTCTAGAGCGTCTTCGAAGGCCTTGGAGGCGCAATATACGACTTCCTCGGTGGTAACGGCTCCCCCCGGGAGCGTCTGACAACCGGTGCCGCCGCCCTCCCTCCGCTACTGCGGTGGCGCCGCGAGCCCGCTTATGAGCAGGGAAAACACGTTGAGGACCACCGCGACGATGCCGAGGATCTGGCCCGGCCGGTCTTGGCTCGTGAGCCCGAGGTAGTAGCCCAGCGCCCCGAGGATGATTCCCGGAAACTCGATCGAGACGCCCTCGAGGATGAAGATCCCGACCACGGCGCAGACCACGCCGAGCAGGCCCGATGCTCCTCCTACCATCGACCGCAGATCCATCGCTCTCCTCTCTCCCCCACGTGACGCGACCGCCTTCGACCGCCGCCTGCTGGGCATCGCGCACCCGCCGGATCAAGAGTACCAAGCTGACGAGCGCGATGAGCAAGCTCACGAGCTCCACGATCAAGAACCCGACGAAGGTGGCGTCCCTCAGGCCGGCGAACGTGTCCCACAGGACGAGCAAGACCACCGCCGTCAGGAATGCGCTGCCCACCCGCCAGTTCACGAGCCACTCGGCTAGACTAGCTAAGCCCTACGCGACGAGCAGAACCTTTCTTATCGGCCTTTCCACCGGGCAGATAAGCAGCTGAAATAACCCAGCGGGCCACACGAGGGGCCTTGCACGGTGAGAAAGAGAAGACCGCGGCGCTGCCTATTGCCGCCACGAAGGCGAGCCGTTTGCGCCTCCGGCACTCGGGCCGGACTTGTACCACGAGGTGCGCTACGAGGCGTTGGTCTCCGAGCCCGCCAAAGAGTGCGAGAGACTCCCGCCGCCCTCGAGAGCCTCACACCCGAGGAGTGCTACCGCGTAAACGGTATGCTCGGCCTACGGGTTATGATTACAATGGACGGTACTCTCGAGGGCGGCGGGACGTTAGGGGAAAGGAACGTTCTTTGCGGTTTAGAAACGCGGTCCTCGACGCCATAGAGGCCAAGAAGTACGGGGGCAGGCTCTCCGAGGAGGTCATCCGCGCCGTCGCCACGGGTTACACCGGGGGGGAGGTGCCGGACTACCAGATGGCCTCGCTCCTGATGGCAATCTTCATCCGGGGGATGGATTATGAGGAGACGCTCGCGCTCACGCGGGCGATGGCCGACTCGGGCGAGCGCTACTCGTTCCCCAAGTGCGTGGACAAGCACTCGACCGGCGGCGTCGGGGACAAGATCAGCCTGACGGCGCTTCCCGTCGCCGCTGCCTGCGGCGCTCCGGTGGCCAAGCTCTCGGGCAGGGGCCTGGGCCCTACCGGCGGCACGATAGACAAACTCGAGTCTATCCCCGGCTTCTCGGCAAGCCTCTCCGAGGAGGGCTTCAGGTGCCAGGTCGAGGAGATCGGACTGGCCATCGCCGAGGCTGGCGAGCTGGCCCCGGCGGACAAGGAGATCTACGCTTTACGTGACGCTACCGGCACCGTCGACTCCCTCCCGCTCATCGGCTCCTCCATAGTCTCCAAAAAAGCCGCCACAGGGGCGGGGTACCTGCTCTACGACGTCAAGCGCGGCTCGGGGGCTTTCATGAAGACCGTGGAGGACGCCCGAGTGCTTGCCGAACTACTGGTGCGCCTCAGCGAGGACCTCGGTATCAAATCCTCGGCCCTGATCACGGATATGGACAATCCCCTCGGGAGCGCCGTCGGCAACGCCCTTGAGGTGCGTGAGAGTGTGCGCTTCCTCTCCGGTGGCGAGGTGCCTGAAGACCTCGCGCACGAGGCCCGGTACGTCGCCGTCAGGCTCCTGGAGCTTAAAGGCATCCCCGACCCGGGGAGCAGGGTCGAAGACGCCCTCTCCTCCGGCGCCGCTTACGAGAAATTCAAGGAGTTCGTCCGGACCCAGGGCGGCGACCCGGACACTCTCGACAAGCTGCCGGTTTCAAGCGAGGTCCACGAGGTGCCGGCTCCAAGCGACGGGTACGTGGCCCGGTTCGGCGCCTTGGGTGTCGCGCGCGCGGCGCTCGCTTTAGGCGCCGGGCGCGAGAAGAAAGGCGGCGAAGTGGACCCTGGTGCCGGCGTCGAGGCCCTCGTAAAGAGGGGAGACGAGGTGGAAGAAGGAGAGCCGGTAGCCAGGCTCTACGGCGGACGGAACGTGGAGCGGGCGGAGGCGCTCGTGCGGGAGGCGTTGGAGATTTCGCCAGAGCCCGTCAAAGCCGCTCCTGGTATCCTGGACAGCCTGTAAAAGGGCTTCAGGCAGTAGGCAGCAACCTGATGCCTGGCTGATGCCTGGCACCTGAAGTCTGAAACCTTAGAGGACCGAAGGGAGCCAATATGAGTCCCGTTCACGTGCGGGCGGAGCCGGGTGATTTCGCCGAGAGCGTTCTTTTGCCGGGGGACCCTCGGCGGGCAAGGTACATCGCCAAGAACTTCTTCGACGGCGCCAAGCTGGTAGCAGAGGAGCGCGGGATGCTCGGCTACACCGGCACCTACAAGGGTATGCCGGTCTCGGTGCAGGCCACGGGGATGGGATGCCCGAGCGCGGCGATAGTGACGGAAGAGCTGATCCAGCTCGGCGCCAGGAACCTCCTCAGGGTAGGGACCTGCGGAGGCTACAGCCGCGACCTGCGCCTCGGGGACCTCGTCGTCGCGACCGCCGCGACCCCCAACGATGGGACGGTGGCTTCGATCACGCAAGGTCTCCCCTACGCCCCCGCGGCCCACTTCGACATCGTCCACGCCGCCCACCACGCCGCCGAGAACACCGGGAGACGCACGTTCGTCGGACCGATAGTGAGCTCGGATCTCTTCTACGATCCCGAGGACGAGCCCGCCCGCCTCTGGGGCGAGCTCGGGGTCCTAGCCGTCGAGATGGAGGCGGCAGCGATTTTCACACTCGCCGCGATGCGCGGCGTCCGGGCCGGGTGCCTTTTGACGGTCTCCGACACCATCGCAGAGGAGGTCGTGCGGATCAGTGACGAGGACCTGCGGGGCGCCGTGGACAACATGATGGCCCTAGCGCTAGACACCCTCCACGCCTTAAACTAGTAGCCCTCTTATAGGGACGTGGCGGCGCGGGAAAGGGACGCGTCCCGACGATAAGGCTCAGGAGGGCTTGTGACGATCCTCAACGAAGCGGGGCCACCGGACATTCTCTCCCCGCTACACGCCGTGAATGGCCTGGCGGAGAGGCTTCCGGGGGCACTCGTGGTCGTCGTCGGCACCAGGGCGGAGGCCCATATCGCCCAGTCCCTCCCCGCCGCGCCCGCCCCGGATCTCCCCCGCTCCCCGAGGAGCACGAGGGTGGCATTGGTCGTCCTCGACCCTGCCGAGGCGCCGCAGCAGGGGCGAGTGGCCACCAGCGTTATAGAGGCGGCCGCGGGCCTGCGCGGCACGGGTTTCGTGCTGCTCGTCGTGGGACGCTCGGCACAGCTGCTCGGGGTAGACGCCGACTTCGAAGCCCGCCTGACGAGCAGACGCCTGGACCTCCCGACCGCGGCCGTAAACCCCGACGCCCCCTACGACGCCCCTGGCACCCTCTCCACCGACCTCGAGGACCGGGCGCTGGCCGCGCTCGTGGGCGTCTGTCCCAAGAGGAGAACCTCCGACCTCCTGGAGACCGCCTCCCCCACCCAAAAACGCGCTCATCGCTTCGGCGGTTTCCTTGGCCGGGGCCGCAACGAGACCCGCTCGGGTCGCACCCGCCCCGTGGTGCTCCTGGGAGGTTTGGCCTCGCCGGGCGCCGCAGGCGAGCTGGCCGCGGAGCTCGAGCGGGCTGGCGTCGAGGTGGTCGGGCGCGTGCCGGCGACGACGATGCGGGAGCTGCCCTCTCTGGGCGAGGGGACCGTGGTGGCGGTGGTGGACCCCAACCTCACGGCGGCGGCGCGGGCGGCCGAGGAGCGCGGGGCGAGGGTGGTCAAGACGCTGACGCCTGTAGGGGTGGACGGCACGGCCCGCTTTATACACGACGTAACGGCGGAGGCCGGGGAGAGGGCGAACGAACTGGCTCGGGCCCGGTCGGTTTGGGAGAGCCTCGAGACTTTGAGAAACCGCGTAAGGGGAAAGAGGATCTTCTTCGCCGGCGACACCGGGCTCGAGGTGCCGCTCGCCCGCTTCCTGGCCGACGCAGGGGCGGTGGTCCTCGAGGTCGGCGCGCCGCGGCTGGACCGCCGCGCTTTGGCGGAAGAACTCCAGGCCCTTGGGCCCGACGTGGACGTGGTCCAGTCCCCGGACTGGCGGGGGCAGATGGCACGCATAGACGCGGCCAGGCCGGACGTGGTAGTGGTGAGCCCGGGCCTCCACGTGCCGCTCGTCGCTCGCGGGCATCTGTGCCGCTCTCCGCAAGACTTTCTCGGGGCGGGGGTCTACGGCTACGGGGGCGCCCGGCGCATCCTGGAGCTTCTCGTGCGTACCTTCGAGCGGGCCGAGGCCCTCGACTCAGTGAACCTGTGAGGCTCCTGCGCGGCGTCTACGAGGGACCCGGCAGCCACGGTATCTTGCGGGTGGCGGCAAGCATGCGGGGCGTGCACGCCGTGCTGCGGGCTCTTCCCGGTGAGGGCTACTTCCCGGCGCTCTACGGAGCACGGGAGCGGACCGGCCGGGCGGCTCCGGTCACTTTGAGCCCCGTATGGGAGAAGCCCCAAGACTCGTGGGGCCCAGGAGACCTCACCCGCGACCTCTCGAGCGTCGTCCGGCACCACCCGGAGATTGAGGCCGTCATCCTGGCCCGCTCGGAGGCTGCGCTCCTCTCCGGGGAGGAAGCTCCGGCGGTGGCTCTCCCCGAAGCGGGTGGGAGATCGCCCACGCTGGTCACGTGCGACTGGGAGGCCCCCGGCGTCGGGGAGGTCGAGGCCGCAAACTTGGCGCTGGAGGGCCTTGTTAGGGCGTACTCCCGCGGCAGGAGCGAGAGGAGTCCCTCACCCACCGTCAACCTGTTCGGGCCCCCGGTATTCGGCCCCGGGGCCGCGGCGGAGTACGCCGAGGCGGAGCGGCTCTTGGCCCTGGTCGGGGTCGAGATCAACGCCAGGGTGCCGCTGGGGGCAAGCGTAGGGGACCTCTCCCTTCTCTCCCAGGCGTGGGTCAACGTGCTCCTCTACAGGGAGGTCGGGGAGTCAGCGACGCTCTATCTCCAGGACGAGTTCGGGACCCAGCGCGTGACCACGCCGATGGTCGGGGCCGCAGGCACCGGGGCGGCGCTGCGCACCATCGGCGAGCTGTGCCACCTCGACCCCAAGAGGGTGCAGCGGGCAATCTGGGCTGAGCTGGCCCGAACTGCGAGGCTGCCGTGGTACGCCCGCCTCGGGAGGCCGGAGACGTTTCGGGAGCGGCGGGTTGCGATCTTCGGTGACTTCACATATCCCCTCGGGCTCGGCTACGCCCTCTCACGCGAGGTCGGGCTTGAGGTCGCCGCGTGCGGCACCTACCTGAGGCACCTCGAGCGCGACTTCCTCTTCCACGCACACACCTTCACCGACCAGGCGTTCGTCGAGGACGACCCGGAAGAGGTCGCTACCCGCATCGAGGCCTCGGACCCCGACCTCGTCGTCGGGACACACCTGGAAGAGGGCGTCGCCGACTCCCTAGATATCCCGTTCCTCCCGCTCTGCCCCCCGGCCTACCACAGCCCCTTCGTGGAGCAGCCCCTGATGGGCTACGCAGGCTCGAGCGTCCTCGCCGACGCCCTCGACAAAGCCCTGAGCCAACCGGAGGAGGAACCGGCGGCCGCGGAGCTTACGGCCATGCCGTGGACGGAGGAGGCGCGCGAGGAGCTCGCGGAGACACCCCCCTTCCTGAGGGGCCGGGCGAGGCGCGTCGCCGAGGAGCGGGCCCGCGAGCTGGGGTCGGGCGAGGTGACGCGTGAGATCTTCCTGAGATCCCGACGCTGATCTCTTTCTTGCGTCGGTGATCCGAGCGCCGGGCGTACCCGTAGAAGACCCGGATAACCACGAGCAGGGAGGAATGAGTAGGCGTAGGTGTCTCTATCTGGCCATGTTGGTCGCGTTGGTCGCGCTGCTCTTCGCACCGGCAGCGATGGCGCAGCAGATGGGCGATGACAAGATGATGGGCGAGGGCACCATGATGTCTAGCGCCTCGTCCTCTGCAAGCACCATGTCCAGTGCCTCGTCTTCCGCGAGCGCTATGAGCGAAGACCAGATGATGAGTCCCAGCGCGTCGGCCTCGGCTAGTGCGCTGCCCGGCACCGGCGGTCCGCCCGTGCTGCCCTTGATCTCGGCAGCCGCCCTGGTCCTGATAATGGGCTCCGGGCTCCTGGCAGCCACGGTGGTGCGCAGGAACTCTTAGGCCTGTCGTGTCGTTCGGGAGGACTAACCCCTATCTGTGCATACCGTAAGGCGGCGCGCTTGCGCGAATACGCCTAGCTTTGCGGGTCGGAGCCTAGTCAAGGGCTCCGGCCTTTTTCCGTCTACGCTCCTAAGCGCTCCACGGTGATGCGCACGCGGCCGAGCCGGTGATTGCTGTCGTCGAACGAGGTGGAGAAGCGCAGCAGCAAGTCTCCCACCCCCTCACCCCCAACGAACACTAGCGGCAACTCCTCATGTCCTATCTCCAGTCCCCTCCACCACGCACCCCTCTTTCCCTTTTTCTTTTTCCCGAACCTCGTTACCGCAGCAGAAGGACCGGAGCCGCTTACCGGGCTCCGGTCCTTGGCGTCCGGTGAGCGCTCGCACTTCGGGCGGGACGCGGCGGGTGCTAACCTCAGTCTCGCAGAGAGTTTCGGTCGACGGAGGACTTCGAGGGTAGAGTCTATAGCGTGATGGGTTGATTGGCCGCCGAACGGTCGGAGAGAAGGAGGAAGGTGAATCGGGACAGGCCCGAGAATAACCCCGGCGACGACGAGGAGCGCGAGGATCTGCTCGGGCTGGTGGGCGGCACGATCTCCTGCCTGGTCGGGATACTGCTCGGTCTGGGAGGCGTAGTCCTGGATCTCCTGGGCGGGAGCCCGAATATCTCCGCCTGGGCTGTGGGGGCCGGGCTGGGTGTGCTTGGATACTTACTCGGCGCCAGGCGGCTGGCGGTCGTGACCGTCGTCCTGTGCGTTGCCGCCTTGTTCTTCGGGCTGATGGCGAGCCAGGACCTCATCCCCGGTCTCGGGCCCTTCGACCACCGCTACCCCAGTGTCAGGTAGGCGAGGCTTCGCGGCCAGCGGCGGGTTCGAGCCGCTATAATCTGCCGCTATGGGAATAAGGGACTTCATCCGGCACCTCAAGGAGCATCAGGAGAGGCTGGAGAGGGGCCAGGAGCTCTCCGACGCCGAGCGCGAAGAGATTCTGCGTGAGGCCGAGACGATGGTCGGGATGGCCGACGCGGCCGTTAAGGAGCTCGAATCGGTCATAAAGAATCGGAGGATCAACCTCCCCGAGGAGCACGCCGTCCGCTTTGCCCAGGACGTCTTCCTCTACCTCTGCGACGAAGAGGAGAAGATCAAGGAGCGGGTCCGGGCCCTCGTCTCCTGACGCCCTTACCCGAGTAGCTTGACGAGAACGGCCTGGGTCGGGGTGATCTCGTAGTTATCTAGGAAGTGCTCAAGTATGCCCGAGAGATCGCTCATCCGACGCTCCGCTAGCTCGGGGTGCGTGATTCTCACCTCGAAGGTATCCCCCATGCACCCCGCCTCTATCCCGAGAACGCCCTCCCGCACGCAGAGGAGGACGTCGGTGAGGACGGCTTCTGCGGCGACGGCGAGGTCGTTGAGTCTCCCCCCGCCGAGGCCGGCCACGGCCGCCCTCCATGCTATAAAGTGGCGGATCTCCCCGGCGCGCGCGAGATCCGCCGGGACCTCCATTGCGCTCTTCTCCACGCCCTAAGGTTACACCGAGAACCGGTTGGACGGCCTTCGTATAGACTCTGTGGTGCAGGTCTGTGGTGGAGGAAACGCCCCGGCGCTGACAGGAGGTATCTGACGCATTGAATTCGACGTTCGCATCCCGCGCCGTTCTCTTGGTCGTTGTGCTGGCCGCGTTGGCCGGGTGCTCCGACAAGAGCGGGCTCAGGGAGCACAACGTGGCCCAGACGCCCGCCCAGGCTTCGCCGCGGGTGCCGGCGGACGAGCCGGTGGCGCGGGTCGCCTCGCAGGTTGGGCCGAGCGTGGTGCAGGTGAACGTCGCGCAGGCCTCGACGTTCGGAGCCCCGGGCGAGGAGGGGATCGGGAGCGGTGTTATCTACCGCAAGGACGGCTACATCGTCACAAACAACCACGTCGTAGAAGGCGCGAGCGATGTGAACGCGGCCTTCGCCGACGGCACGACGGAGCCTGCGCAGGTTGTGGGCAGGGACCCCGACACCGAGATCGCCGTGATCCGGGTTGACCGCAACGACCTGCCCGCCGCCAGCTTCAGGAACAGCGAGGACCTCGTAGTCGGCCAGCTCGCCGTGGCCATCGGCAGCCCCTCTGGCTTCGAGTCTACTGTAACCTCAGGCGTCATCAGCGGCATAGGCCGGGAGTTTCCCCCGGAGCTCACCGGCGGCTACGAGCGCTCGCTCGTCGACCTCATCCAGACCGACGCCGCCATCTCGCCCGGCAACTCAGGAGGCGCCCTCGCCGACCGCGCAGGCGAGATCATCGGGATCAACGTCGCCTACCTCCCGCCGAGCGAGACCGGGGCGGTGAACATCGGATTCGCCATCCCCTCGGAGACCGCGATCTCCGCCGCCGACCAGCTGATAGAGACTGGCGAGGTCTCCAGCGCCTATCTCGGCGTCGAGACGACGGACCTGAGCCCCGAAGACGCCGAGCGTTTCGACCTCCCCGTGCAGTCCGGCGCCATCGTCGAGTCGGTCGTGCCGGACAGTGGGGCAGACGGCGCGGGAGTGCGCCGCGGCGACATCATCGTGCAGCTTGGAGACGAGCCCGTGGAGAATACGGGAGACCTGCTCGGGTCGCTGCGGGATTACCAACCCGGCGATACGGTCGAGCTCACCGTCGTCCGCAACGGCGAAAAGCAGACACTGAACGCGACACTCGGCGAGCGTCCGAAGTAAGGAGGCGCGAGGCGTGCCACCTGGGGACGCAGGATCAAGGAGACCTTCGCAATCGGCGTCGGCGCGATCGAGCTCCTTGCGCCGAGGGAGCACTCGCTCCTGTGATAGGTCGGCCCCGAAAGCACCCGCAAGGTCGCCCGCTTTTTCGCCGAGAACCCCGGCTACATGTGTCTCCTCGGCGCATCCCAGACAGCTCTCGGCCTCTGGCTCGCGCTGCGCCAGTATAGCGACGGCTGACGTCCCCCGGACGCGTGGGAGCGGTCGCGCAACGGTACAATAGCGCCGTGGCGCACGAACATTCGCACGAGGATGCCCGCGACGCGAACAGACGGGCGCTCGCTATCACGCTCGCCCTGACGGCCAGCTTCACGGTCGCCGAGGTTATAGGCGGCCTCCTTACCGGCAGCCTCGCCCTGCTCGCCGACGCGGGGCACATGCTCTCGGACAACCTCTCGCTCGGGGCCGCGCTGTTCGCGGCCTGGCTTGCCGGACGCCCCGGGACGCCGGAGAAGAGCTTCGGCTACAAAAGGGCCGAGATACTCGCGGCTCTGGCCAACGGGGTGACGCTGGTGGCGATCTCAATCTGGATCTTCGTGGAGGCCCTCTGGCGCCTGCGGGAGCCGCCGGAGATCCTCGGCGGCCCCATGTTGGCCATCGCCGGGCTCGGGCTCTTCGTCAACGTGGCCGGCGCGATCATCCTCTCGCGCTCTGTGGGCGAGAGCTTGAACATGCAGGGCGCTCTCCGGCACGTGATCGCCGACGCCCTCGGCTCGCTCGGAACCATCACGGCGGCACTCATCATCGTCCTCACCGGCTGGCGCTTCGCTGACCCCATCGCCAGCGTCGCGATAGCGGCCCTGATCCTCGCCAGCTCCTGGTCGCTGCTGCGAGACTCGACGAACGTCCTCCTCGAAGCGGCCCCCCGCAGGATAGACTCCGAAGAGGTCGGCCGCAGGATGGTCTCCGCGGAGGGCATATCAGAGATCCACGACCTCCACATATGGGAGATCACATCCGGCTTCCCGGCCCTCTCCGCCCACATTCTCGTCAGCCAGAACGAGGACTGCCACGCCCGGCGCCGCGACCTCGAAACCCTCCTCGCCCGCGAGTACGGCATCTCCCACACCACCCTGCAGGTCGACCATGTTGGAGACCACGAGAGCGAGACTCACGGCCCGCGGTTCCTCCCGCTCGGCGAGAAGCCGCGCCGCTCGCACTAGCGCCCCCGGCACGGATTCCCCCCAACTACCCGACCTGCCACCCAAGCAGGATCTTGCGCAGCAGCGCGTTGAGCGTCCGCCGCTCGTCTTCGGAGAGCGGTTCGAGCAGCCGCCGGTCGTACTCGACGTGGTCGGTGTCGGCCGCGTAGACGACCCGCCTGCCGTCGGGGGGCAGGGCGACCAGCACGCCGCGCCGGTCACCGGGATCGGGATGGCGCTCGACCAGCCCCGCGGCCTCCAGCCGGTCCAGGCGGTTCGTCATTGCCGCCGACGAGAGCGTCATCCACCGCGCCAGAGCGGTCGGCGCGAGCGTGTACGGTTCCCCACTCCGACGCAGCATGCTCTGCGCCTACCTGTCCGCAGCTGTGCTCGTCGGCCTCGGGGCGAACGCCCTGTTCGGGCTCTGGAGTGCGGACCCGGTAATTGCCCTGCTCATAGCCGGCGTTGCCCTCAAAGAGGGCCACGAGTCCTGGCGCGGGGAGAGTTGCTGCACCGCGCCGGTCGTGGCCGGGGGCGTCGAATACGGCTGCTGCGACGGCGGTTGCTGCGACTTGGGTCCTGCGGGTAAACGAGCGGAACGAGCGCTTGAACGACGGCGCGGATCAATCTGTAAAGCGGCTACCGCTCGCCTGCAGCCTCTCCGGGCCGGAACAAGCCAGGCGCCGCGGTGAGCTAGAGGAAAACTGTGAGGGGTGCCTGAGGACTACCGATCTCGAGGACGGTTATGTGTTCCTCCCCGGAAGCGACGAGCGGGCGTTCAAGCTCACGGAGTTCATCGACTTCGAGCGCGCGTGCTGCCCGTTCTTCACCTTCGGGCTTGTCTTCGAGCTCGGGGGTGGCCTGACCCAGCTGCGGGTGCGGGGTCCGGCGGGCACTAAGGGTATCGTCGCAGAGATGTTCACGAGCCGAACCGGATGAGGGAACACGTCGAGAGCTTGAAGAGGCGGGCCGGGCGGCTCAAGGCGCAGCTCTATGGCTCTAGGCGCTGTACCTGGCGTACCGGGACCCGCGGGTGCCGCTCTATGCTCGTGCCTTCGCCGCGATCGTGGTCGGGTACGCCTTCAGCCCGATAGATCTGATCCCCGTCCCCATGCTGGTCTACCTCGACGACCTCCTCCTCCTCATCCCCCTGGGTGCCGCCCTCGCCATAAAGATGATCCCTGATCCGGTTCTCGCCGAGTGTCGCGAGAGAGGGCGCCGGGCTTTGAGAGAATCGAAGCCGGTGAACCGGGTGGCGGCCGCCGTCGTAGCGGTGGTGTGCCTCGCTTTAGCGGCGCTGGCAGTCTTTTTCACGGTCCGGCTCATGTGAGGCCCGAGCAGCGGTTGGCGTTTCGCGGGACAGGTGCTACGGTATGTGGCGTAGATCAGGCGAGCTGAGGGCGTAGAGCTTGGGGAGCAAAAGGAGCGCGCAGGGCCGGCGGGTAGGTTCGTCCGACGGGGGATCGAGGCGATCCTACATCATCATCGGCCTGATCGCCGCGGTCTTCATCGCCGGTTTCGCCGCGCTGGTCATTGTGGACGCCCGCCAGAAGACGGGAAGAACACCCCCCGACGGGGTCCAGACCTTCGACGTGGGCCCGGCCGGGCAGCACACCGAGGCGGATGTGACCTACAAGCAGACCCCGCCCGCGGGCGGTCAGCACAACCCCGTCTGGCAGAACTGCGGCTATTACGCAGAGCCCGTGCGCGACGAGAACGCCGTTCACTCTCTCGAGCACGGGGCGGTGTGGATCACCTACTCCCCCGACCTTCCCCAGGATGAGGTCGAACACCTGCGCGACCTGGCCCAGAACCAAACCTACGTCCTCGTCAGCCCCTACGAGGAGGGTCTACCGTCGCCGGTAGTAGCCTCCGCCTGGGGCAAACAGCTGAGGTTGGAGAGCGCCTCGGACCCCAACCTCGAACGCTTTATCGGGGCCTACCGCCAGGGCCCCCAGACCCCCGAGCAAGGGGCCTCCTGCACCGGTGGCATCGGACAACCTGGCTAGAACTAGCCCGCGCCGGCTTTTCTAGTCCGGCGAGAGAACCATGCTCCGCAACAGGCGCTCCATCTCCGCCTCAGGGTCGTCGGTCAGGCCCGTGTGCACCTCCGAAGGTTGCACCACGGTGCTGCGTGGCGCGACCAGCCACCCGAAGCGCTCCCTGAGCGGCAGACGGCCCACG
>Ga0126308_10000595_pt1 | contig 12449 bp, 13 predicted proteins | sample Plot55_FD_92533 | JGI IMG/M metagenome (GOLD analysis project Ga0126308, IMG submission 92533) | Serpentine soil microbial communities from UC McLaughlin Reserve, CA, USA - Plot55 | ecosystem: Environmental > Terrestrial > Soil > Grasslands | place: USA: UC McLaughlin Reserve, Lake County... | reverse complement strand
GCGCCGCGCCGTCCTCGTCGACCCGGGCGACGAGGGCGGCCGGATCGTGGAGGCGGTGCGGCGCAGCGGCGCGACGCTCGAGGCCATCTGGCTCACCCACGCCCACCTCGACCACGTCGGCGGCGTCGCCGAGGTGAAGCGCGCCTGGGACGTCCCGATCTTCCTGCACCCGGCCGACGAGCCGCTCTACGCGAACGCTTATCGTCAGGCGGCCGCCTACGGCGTGCCGTTCGAGCAGCCGCCGGCCTTCGACCAGCGGCTCGCCGACGGGCAGGTGATGCGCGTGGGCTCGCTCTCGTTCGAGGTCATGCACACGCCCGGGCACGCGCCCGGCCACGTGATCTACCACGGGCACGGGGTGATCCTTGGCGGCGACCTGCTGTTCGCGGGCTCGATCGGCCGGACGGACCTGCCGCTCTCCAACCCGGCGCAGATGTCGGCGTCGCTGGAGCGACTGATGACGCTTCCCGCCGACTGCGACGTCCATCCGGGCCACGGGCCGGCGACGACGCTCGCCGCCGAGCTGCGGAGCAACCCGTTCCTCACCGGCGCAGCGCGCGTCGTCAGGCGATGAGCGCGGTGGTGGCGCCGGCGGCGGTCGCGGCGCGGGCGGGCGAGGGCACGCTCGCCTCGGCGTGGCTGCTAGGCGCCATCGTCGCGCTCGCGGCGTGGCTCGGCGCGGCGCTGCTCGCCGCGGCGGTCGTCGCCCCCGCGGCGTTCGCCGCCCTGCCGTCGCGCGCGCTGGCCGGCGCGGTCGTGGGCAGGGTGCTGCCGGTCGTCTTCCTGTCGGGCGCGGCCGTTGGAGCGCTCGTCGCCGCGGGCGCGGTCTCCGCGGGCGGTGCCGGGGCAGCGCACGGCCGGTGGCGCGCCGCGGCGGCCGCGGTCCTCGCGCTCTCCTGCGCGCTGGCGCAGTTCGCGGTCGCGCCGCGCATCGAGCGCGCGCGTGCCGCGATCGGAGCGTCCATCGACTCGGTGCCCGCGGACGATCCGCGCCGCGCCACCTTCGGCCGGCTGCACGGCTTGAGCGTTCTCTGCCTGGGCGTCGGCATGCTCGCGGCGGGTACGGCGCTCGGGCTCTCCGCCGCGGCGGCGAGGTCGGTACCGGCGCGCGAGTGGCCGCGGTGACCGGCACGCTGCGGGGGCCGGACGAGCCGCGGGTCCGGCGCCTGGGCCCAGACGACGCAGGCAACCATGGCAACCATCCGGGGGGGCGCGGTGTATGCGAGGCGTTCGTGCGCTCGCGCGGAAAAGTCCCGAACCTGTTCCGCGTCGCGGCGCAGCGCCCACAGATCGTCGAGGCGCTGCGCGCGCACGTGCTGGCGGTGATGGGGCCGGGAGAGGTCGACGCCCGACTGAAAGAGCTGCTCGCCGTTCGCGTCTCCTGCACCAAAGTTGACGCTCGAGATTCCCGTCACCCGCTGATCGTTTGGTCCCCGGCGCACGCCGCGCCATCAACGTCGTTCTGGAAGGAGTCCATGCGCATCATTCGTCGACCCGCCGTTCCCGCCACGCTGCTCCTCGGCGTGCTCGCCGCCTGCAACACCGACGTGACGCCTCCCGAGGCGCGCACGTTCGCGTACGCCGAGGTGCAGGCGGTCGAAGATCCGGAGACGGGCGAGGTGAGCACGCGCCCGTTCATCGCGCTGTTCAAGGCGGCGAACGTCTCCTTCCCGGACAGCCGGGCGGCCGGCGACCAGTGCGGCCTCGCGCTCGTCCCGGACCCGGACGAGGTCCCCGATCCCAACATCCCGACCGCGTTCAGCTACCTGGAGGCCGGGTCCTCGGTGACGTTGAACGTCTCCGGCGGTGGCGGTCCGCGGTCGCTTTCGCGCACCGCGCAGTCGCGGCAGGACGGCAGCGTGCTGTTCTACGGCCTGCCGCTCACTTCCGGCGGCTTCGCCTCCAACGCGGACGTGGCCTTCACCGTCCCCGGCGCGACCGGCGGCTTCCCGGCCGCGACGATCGCCGGCAAGACGACCGTGCCGTTCACCCTGCAGACGGTTCCGAACACCGGCACCTCCGGACAGACGCTTCCGCTCCGCTGGACGCCGCCGCCCACCGGCCACGCGTCGGCCATGCTGGTCGAGCTGCGCTACACCGGGACCGTTAACAGCCAGCCGACGTCGGTCGGCATCTACTGCAGCCTGGTGGACGACGGCAGCTTCGACGTGCCTGCGGCGCTGGCCAACGAGTGGTTCGGCTCGAACGCGACCTCGCACCACGTCCTGTTCCAGCGTCTGCTCACGACGGCGAAGCAGGAGACCGAGTTCGGCTCGGTGGTGTCTTCGACCTACAGCGTCACGAAGCAGACCCCGCCCGCCGCGGCGAACTGACGCGCCGCGCAGCGGGCGCTTCTCGCGCAACGCGCTCACATCACTCGAACGACCCAGCACCACAATGGCCGACAGCTTCCGCGCCGAGAAGGACCCGCTCGGTGAATTGAACGTTCCTTCGGACGCGCTCTACGGCGTGCAGACCATGCGCGCCGTGCAGAACTTCCCGATCAGCGGACTGCGGCCGCTGGAGCCGTTCGTCACCGCGCAGGTGTGGATCAAGAAGGCGGCGGCGCTCACCCACAGGGAGACGGGCCGGCTCGACGCCCGGCTCGCGGACGCCATCGTGCAGGCGGCCGACGAGGTGCTCGCGGGGCAGCATCGCGAGCACTTCGTCGTCGACCCCTACCAGGCCGGCGCCGGCACGTCGCACAACATGAACGTGAACGAGGTGCTGGCGAACCGCGCCAACGAGCTGCTCGGCGGGCAGCGGGGCGAGTACAGGCCCGTGCACCCGAACGACCACGTCAACATGGCGCAGAGCACCAACGACACGATCCCGACCAACATCCGCCTGGCGGCGCTGTCGCAGCTCGACGGTCTCGTCGGCGCCTTCGAGCGGCTGCGCCATGCGCTCGCGGCCAAGGGCCGCGAATTCGATGGGATCGTGAAAGCCGGGCGCACGCACCTGCAGGACGCGATGCCGGTCCGGCTGGGCCAGGAGTTCGCGGCATACGCTGGGTCGATCGACCGCGGCGTGCGGCGCGTGCGCGAGGCCGCGGACTACCTTCGCGACCTGGGGATCGGCGGGAGCGCGGTGGGGACCGGCGTCACGGTCGAGCCGGAGTACCCGCGGCTCATGAACAAGCACCTGAAGAAGATCACCGGACTGGAGCTGCGCGAGGGCGAGGATCGCATCCAGCTGATGCAGAGCATGGGCGACGCCGCGGCGTTCAGCGCCTCCCTGCGCGTCCTGGCGATCGACCTGAGCAAGATCGCGAGCGACCTGCGGCTGATGGTCATGGGGCCGCGCACCGGAATCGACGAGATCACCCTGCCGGCCGTGCAGCCCGGCTCCTCCATCATGCCCGGGAAGATCAACCCGTCGATTCCCGAGATGGTGAACCAGGTCTGCTTCCAGGTCATGGGCTGCGACACGACGGTCGCGATCGCCGCCGAGCACGGACAGCTCGAGCTGAACGTGATGATGCCCGTCATCGCGTTCAACCTGCTGCTCTCGATGCGCATCCTGACCAACGCCGCGGCGGTGCTCACCGACCGCTGCGTGGTGGGGATCAAGGCGAACCGCGCAATGTGCGAGTACTGGGTGGAGCGCTCCGCCGCGCTGGCGACGGCGCTGATGCCGCACATCGGCTACGCGCGCGCCGCGGAGCTGAGCAAGCAGTCGGTGAAGGAGGGCGTGCTGATCCGCGAGCTCGTCGAGCGCGAGCGCGTCCTGCCGCCCGAGCAGATCGACGACGTGCTCGACCTGCGCAAGATGACCGAGATCGGCGTGCCCGGCGGCGGCAAGGGGCCGGTCAGCGCCGGCGGGTAAGGCACGGCGCGACTTGCCCCGCGCTCGTGGAACGCCTAGCGTTCATTCGTGCGCATCACGACGTGGGCCGAGTACGGCCTGATCTCCGCTCTACATCTCGCCCGCCGCGCGGCCGACGGGCCGGTGACGGGTCGTGACCTGGCGGCGCGCGAGCGTCTGCCGGCCGACTACGTGGAGCAGATCCTCCTGCGCCTCCGGCGTGCCGGGATCGTGCGCAGCACGCGCGGCGCGCGCGGCGGCTACTCGCTCGCGCGCCCTGCCGCGGAGATCACAGTGCGCGAGGTGATCGCCGCCTCGGAGCTGACGACCTTCGACCTGCACTGCGTCAGCCACCCGGTCGAGTCGGAGCGCTGCTCGGCGTCGCAGAGCTGCAGCATCCGCCCCGTCTGGCTGCTCCTCCAGCGCCGCATCGACGACGTGCTGGACAGCGTGCGCCTCTCCGACCTCCTGGAGGAGGAGAGTGTCGTCCGTGCGCGCGTCGGCGTGCCGCAGACGCTCGTCGCCGAGGACGAGGCGGCGGACATCGACGCCGGACCGGACGAGCTGCAGGAGCCCGGGAAGCACCGCCGCGCCTCGCTGCCGGTCCTCCAGGACTAGCCGCCGAGCGCGCAGGGGTCCTCGTGCCGGCATTCTGGCGCAGGTGGCAGGAGGAGCGCGCGCTGCGTCGGCGCGCCGCTGCCTACATCGCCGCCATTCAGCACGAGCCGGCGGACGACGAGGTGCGCTGGCTCGCCACGCACGCCACCGGCGGGGACGTGGACCACGCGCGCTGGGAGCTGCGCTACGCGCGCCGGGCGCTGGGGCTGCTGGCGGCGGAGCGCGACGCCCTCGACGACCGCACGGGCTCCCTCGTGGCGCGCGAGCTGGCGGCGGCCCTGGGCCGCGACGCCAACATCGCCGCCGGCAAGCTCGCGGTGGCGGAGAAGCAGTTCAACGCGCGGCTGCGCGCGTACGCGGACGCGCTGGCGCGCCGCGGGGGCGAGCCCACCGGTGCCCGACTCGGCCGGGCGCTGCTCGCGTTCGCGGGGCTCAAGGACGCGCCCGACGCCGCGGTCGCGCGCGCGGGCGAGGTGCTGGCGTCCTACCTGGACGGGGCGAACGAGGCGCTGCGCCGCGAGTTCGGCGTCGCGTCGCTCCCCGACAACCTTCCGCCGTCCGCGGCGCAGGGCTCCTCGGCGGCCACGCGCTGAACGGCGGGGGTTGGAAGCGAGAGCGGCGGCTCCCGTGAGGGGCCGCCGCTCTCGTTCGCTGTACGGAATTCTCTTCAGTGCTCGAGGGGGGACTCGAACCCCCACGACGTTGCCGTCACAGCGTCCTGAGCGCTGCGCGTCTACCAGTTCCGCCACCCGAGCGTAGAACACAAAAGTTAGTCGGCCTCGCTACCGGAGTCAACGCGGCGGCGCCGTTGCCGCCCCTCCGGGGCGCGTCTAACTTGCGCGGGGCGACGCGCCCGCCGGCGCGCCCGCGCCGGACCACCAGACAACCCGATGGCCAACGCCGACCGCAAGGACGAGACGCACCCCATCGCGCGGAACAAACGCGCACGCCACGACTACCACATTCTCGAGACGTGGGAGGCGGGACTCGTCCTCACCGGCACCGAGGTGAAGGCGCTCCGGGACGGCAAGGCGAACCTGGCCGACGCGTACGGCGTCGTGAAGGACGGCGAGGTGTTTCTGCTCAACATGCACGTGTCCCCGTACGAGAAGGGGAACCAGTTCAACCACGAGCCCACCCGCACGCGCAAGCTGCTGCTGCATCGGCGCGAGATCCGGCGCCTGATCGGCGCGGTGGAGCGCGAGGGGCTGACGCTCGTGCCGCTGGACCTGTACTTCAAGAACGGCGTGGCGAAGCTGAGCATCGCGCTGGCGAAGGGTAAGAAATTGCACGACAAGCGCGACGACGCGCGGCGCCGCGATGACGAGCGGGAGATGGCACGCGTTGCGCGCGCGCGCTGAACGCCTCTCGTTCGCGGTCGCGGTCGCGGCGGGGCTGTGCGCCGCGCCGTCCAGTGCGCAGGGCCCCGCGCCGTCGGGCGACCCGCTCCGGGTGCTCGTGGGCGCGCGCGAGACCAGCATCCCGGTCGTCCGCTCCCCGGCCGGAGGTCGAGCGCTCCGCGCCGACCTGCTCGCGGAGTCGCTCGGCGGGTCGCTGCGCCGGCTGCCGAACGGGCATCAGCTCCTGTCGCTCCCCGGCGTGAGCTTCGACCTGGCGCCGGACCTGCCGTTCGCGCGCACGGGCGCCGACTCGGTGGTGCCGCTGGCCGCGCCGCCCTTCGTCGCCGGCGGCAAGCTCTACGTGCCGCTGCAGCTCGCCAGCGACGCGCTGCCGAGGCTCGGCAGCGGCGTGCTCTTCGACGCGGCGCGCGGGGAGATCCGGACCTTCAGCGCCACCGCGTCGTCCGCCGGCCGGCCGGCCGCCACGCCCGGGCTGGCGGTGGAGTCCGGCGCACGCCGTTCCGGCGCGCGCGACGCGGACCCGCGTCAGGCGGACGACGCGATCCAGCGCGCGCCCGTGCGGCGCGCCGCCATCGCCGCGCCGACGCGGCTGGCGCGCCGGCACACGGTGGTGGTCGACGCCGGCCACGGCGGCCCGGACAACGGCATGACCGGCCCCATAAAAGGCAGTCCGAAGATCTACGAGAAGAACGTCACGCTCGAGGTGGCCGAAGAGCTCGAGAAGGCGCTCCGCGCCCGCGGGGTCGACGTCGTCATGACCCGCACGACGGACACGCTCATCGCGCTCGGCGACCGCGGGCGGATCGCCAACGCGAGTCACGCCGACCTGTTCCTCTCGGTCCACGTGAACGCCGCCAACATGAAGTGGAAGAACCCCGGCGGCGCGCGCGGCTTCGAGACGTACTTCCTGGCCGAGGCGAAGACCGAGGACGCGCGGCGCGTCGAGCGGATGGAGAACGAAGCGATCCGCTTCGAGACCAACGCCGACACCCGGCAGGGCGATCCGCTCAGCTTCATCATCAACGACATGGCGCAGAACGAGCACCTGCGCGAGTCGAGCGAGCTCGCCGAGATCGTCCAGCGCGAGCTGGCGGAGATGCACCCCGGCCCGGACCGCGGCGTCAAGCAGGCGGGATTTCGCGTGCTGGTGACCGCGTTCATGCCGGCGGTGCTGATCGAGATCGGCTTCGGCACCAACGCCGCCGAGGCGAAGTTCATCACCGGCCGCGCCGGCCAGCGGCGCCTCGCGGCCGCGATCGCCGACGCGGCGGTGGAGTACCTGGCGCATTACGAGCGTCGGGTCAGGGACGACTCGCGATGAGCGCGCGCCGACTCGCCCCACTCCTCGCGGTCGCGGCGCTCGCCGGGTGCGCCTACTTCAACGGCGTCTACAACGCGAAGGAAGCGCAGCGCAGCGCAGACAAGCAGGCGCGCTCCGGCGCCGACGGGCAGGCGCAGGGGCAGTACCGCATGGCCGCCGAGAAGGCCGAGACCGTGCTGGCGCGCTACCCCAGGAGTCGCTGGCGCGCCGACGCGCTCTACCTCGCCGGACGCGGGCACGCGTTCTCCGGGCAGTGCGACCAGGGCGTGCCCCGGCTCAGCGAGTTCCTGGCCATGCCGGGCCGCGACGCCGACCACCGCGAGCGCGCCACTCTCGCGCTCGGCTCCTGCCTGGTGCAGCAGAAGAAGTACTCGGACGCCCGCTCGGTGCTGGAGCCGCTCACCGAGTCGCGCGAGCGCGAGGTGAGCCTGGCCGCGGCGCTGTGGGCGGCCCGCGCCTCCATGGCACTCGGCGACAACGGCTCGGCGCAGCGATACCTGTCGCGCGTGGACGCGGCGGCGGCGCAGTGGGAGCTGGCCGCGTCGTCGATCGAGCGCGGCGAGTACGCGCGCGCCGAGTCGCTGCTGACGATCCGCGCCGCGCGCGGCGACTACCGGGACGAGCTGCTCGGCCACCTGGGGCAGCTCTGGGCGGCGGGGCGCCAGCGGTCGGTGGAGAAGCTGGTCGACGCGTACGCGGCGTCCCGGCAGCGCGCAACGGTGAAGGCGCGGCTGCACATGTACATCGCGGACCTGGACATGGCAGCCGACCGGGACTCGCTCGCCCGCGCGCATCTCGCCGCCGCGCGCCGCCTGTCGACCGACCCCGCGGTGGACCGCGAGGCGGTGGCACGCCTGGCGCTGATCGGTGCCCGCGACGCCGCGACGTCCGCCGAGCTGGGCGAGGTCCTGTCGCGCGCGGAGAAGGACGCGCGCGGCTCCGAGCTGCTGGCGCGGCTGCAGGACAGCTACCAGCTCATGCGCCGGCTCGAGACGCGGACCGACCCCACCGGCGCCTCGCTCTTTCTCGCGGCCGAGGTCGCGCGTGACAGTCTTCACGCGAAGCGCCTGGCGCACGCGCTGCTGCACTCGGTCGAAGGCGTCGCCCCGACCTCGGTGGTCACCCCGAAGGCGCTGCTGGCCGCGGCGCTGCTCCGGCCCGATTCCGCGCCGGCCTACACGCAGCGCGTGCGCGCCAACTTCCCCTACGTGTTCTCGGACGACATCCCCGGGGGCACCTCGCCGCTGCGGCAGGCGGACGAGATCCTGCGCGACGTCTGGGCGCTCGTGAGCTCCGAGCACGCGCAGGAGGTCGCCAGGCAGCGCGCCGCCGCCAGCGCGCAGAACGGGACGAGCAGCGCGCCGCCGCCGGGAGGGCCGTAGTGGCCGGCGCTCCCGCGAACGTGTCGGCCGACTCGCCGGCGCCGGTACTGCCTGACGACGGCCTGGCGGGCCCGCTCGCGGTGACCGCGGCGGGGATCCGCTTCCAGAACCCCCTCCTGCTCGCGGCGGGAACCGCCGGCTACGGACGGGAGCTGGCGGAGGTGATGGACCTCGAGCGGCTGGGCGGGATCGTCACCAAGGCGGTCAGCGTGGCTCCGCGACCCGGCGCGCCGGCGCCACGCGTGGCCGAGTTCGGCGGCGGGATGATCAACGCGATCGGACTGGCGAACCCCGGGCTGGAGGACGTCCGCCGCGAGCAGCTCCCGTGGATGCGTCGCCACCTCCGGCGCCCGCGCATCCTGGTCAACGTCGTCGGCAGCGCGACCGAGGACTTCGCCCGCGTCGTCGAAGGGCTCGAGGCGGGGGACGCGCCGGACGCGTACGAGCTGAACGTGAGCTGCCCTAACGTGAAGGCCGGCGGGTTGGAATTCGGCGCCGACCCGTGTGCCCTGGCCGACGTCGTGTCGGGGGCGCGCGCCGTGACGCGCCGGCCGCTGTTCGTGAAGCTCTCGCCGACGCTCCAGGACATCGGCGCGACGGCGCGGGCGGCGGTGGACTCGGGCGCGGACGGGATCACGGTCGTCAACACGATCCCCGGCCTCGTGATCGACGTCGAGCGCCGGCAGCCCGCGCTCGGCTTCGGCACCGGGGGCGTGAGCGGGCCGGGGCTCCTCCCGGTCGGCGTCCTGGCGACGTGGAAGGTCCGGAACGCGGTGACGGTCCCGATCATCGGCGTGGGTGGCGTGTCCCGAGCGACGGACGTGGTGCAGTACATGCTCGCCGGCGCCACGCTCGTGGGCGTGGGCACCGCGGCGATGCAGGACCCCCGCGTTCCCGAGCGAATCGTGCGCGACCTCGCGCGCTGGTGCGACAGCCACTCGGTTCGGAGTGCCGCCGAGCTCATCGGGGCGCTCGAGTGGTGCCCCTCCCGGTGACGGCGCTCGTGGGCGTCACGCCCATCGTCGCGCTGGACGTGCCGACCCGCGTGCAGGCTGACGCGCTCGCGGATCGGCTGCGTGGACTCTGCGGCTTCTACAAGGTCGGAAGCGAGCTGTTCACCGCCGAGGGCCCGCCGGTGGTGCGAGGTTTCCGCGAGCGGGGGGCGGAGGTCTTTCTGGACCTCAAGTTTCACGACATCCCGAACACCGTCCGAGGGGGGGCTCGGAGCGCCACGCGCATGGGCGCCAGGCTGTTGACGGTACACGCCGCTGGCGGACGGGCGATGGTCGAGGCCGCGGTGGAGGGCGCCGGCGATGGCTGCGGCATCCTGGCCGTCACGGTGCTCACCTCGATGGACGAGCGCGCACTGGCGGAGGCTTCCGGGCGCGATGGCGCGCGCGTGGAGGACGAGGTGCTGCGGCTCGCCGGCGTGGCCGCCGCCGCCGGCGCTTACGGCGTGGTCTGCAGCGGGCGGGAGGCGCCGGCGGTGCGGGCGCGCTTCGGCGATGCGTTGCGGATCCTGGTGCCCGGGGTTCGCTTCGCCGACGGCGCCAGCCACGACCAGGCCCGGGTGGTCACCCCCGCCGGGGCCGCCGAGGCTGGTGCCTCGTACGTGGTGCTGGGGCGGGTCGTGACTGCCCACGCCGACCCCGCCGCGGCGATGCGCCGGGCGTGCGCGGAGCTGGCGGGACCGGTCTGAGGGCCCGTTTTTAGCCCGTCAGAACCCGCCTTTCCGAGGAGAAGCTGCGCGTACGAGCACGATCCGGGCCGCGTCCCTTGCGTGTCCCGGCCTGGTCAGTTATTCTAAGAGTCTTGGCCGGAATCACTTACGTTCGACCGGAGCGCTACCGTGAAAGTTCGCAGCAGCGTGAAGCCGATCTGCGAGCACTGCAAGGTCGTCAAGCGGCAGGGCGTGACTCGCATCATCTGCAAGCGCAACCCGAAGCATAAGCAGCGTCAGGGCTGAGAGGACAATGGCTCGAATTTCTGGGGTCGATCTCCCTCGTGAAAAGAAGGTCGAGGTCGGTCTAACGTACATCTACGGGATCGGCCGCTTCAACGCGCGCACGATCCTCCAGGCGACCGGCGTCAATCCCGACCTTCGGATCCGGGATCTGACCGACGCCGACGTGAACAAGCTGCGCCAGGAGATCGAGCGCACCATTCGCGTCGAGGGTGCGCTGCGGACGGAGGTGGCGATGAACATCAAGCGTCTGATGGACATCGGCTCATACCGGGGCATCCGTCACCGCCGTGGCCTGCCGGTCCGCGGCCAGCGGACGCACACCAACGCCCGCACGAAGAAGGGGCCGCGCCGCGCGATCGCGGGCAAGAAGAAGGTGACCAAGTAACGCCACGCTTCGCGTCGCGTTACTGGTCATCCTGAGGCGCGCAGCGCCGACGGATCTCGAGAAATCAATCAGGACATATGGCCACTGCGAAGAAGTCCAAGCGCGTCGTCGAGGCGGAAGCGATCGCCCACGTCAACGCGACTTTCAACAACACGATCATCACGATCACCGACACGCGCGGGAACGCGATCGCGTGGGGCTCGTCGGGCAAGGCCCAGTTCAAGGGCTCCAAGAAGTCGACACCGTTCGCCGCGACCGTCGCCGCGGACCAGGCCGCCAAGGAGGCGCTGAGCCTCGGCGTGCGCCGGCTCCACGTGCGCGTGCAGGGGCCGGGAAGCGGGCGCGAGTCGGCGATCCAGGCGCTGGCTGCCGCCGGGCTCCAGGTCAAGTCCATCAAGGACGTGACCCCGATCCCGCACAACGGCTGCCGGCCGCCGAAGCGGCGGAGGGTCTGACCGATGCGCTACACCGGTCCAGTCTGCCGCCAGTGCCGCCGCGAGGGCACCAAGCTCTTCCTGAAGGGCACCAAGTGTTTCACCGAGAAGTGCCCGGTCGAGCGTCGCCCGTACGCCCCCGGCCAGCACGGCCAGAACATGGCGCGCCGCCGCAAGGCGTCCGAGTACTCGAAGCAGCTCCGTGAGAAGCAGAAGATCAAGCGCCTCTACGGGCTGAGCGAGCGCCAGTTCCGCAACACGTTCGAGCGCGTCACCACGCTCCCCGGCATCACCGGCCACAACCTGCTGGCCGCGCTGGAGAGCCGCCTCGACAACGTCGTCTACCGAATGGGCTTCGCGTCGAGCCGCGCGGCTGCGCGCCAGCTCATCCGTCACCGGCACGTCGAGGTGAACGCGAAGTCGGTGGACATTCCGAGCTACCAGGTCGCCCCGGGCGAGGAAGTGCGTGTGCGCGTCAAGTCGCGCGAGCAGGCCTCGGTGCTGGCGGCGATGGATCAGTCGTCCCGCGGCGCCCCGCTGTCGTGGATCGCGGTCGACCGCGAGTCCTTCAGCGGCCGCATGCTCGAGCGCCCGGCGCGCGCGAGCATCCCGATCGCGGCGCAGGAGCAGCTGGTGGTGGAGCTGTACTCGAAGTAAAGCCTATCGGGACTCGGCCATCGGGACTCGGCACTCGGCGACACAGCAGCCGAGTGCCGAGTCCCGATGGCCGAGTCCCGATGCACGGGTCGGAGCCCTAACCTCCGTACGAGCCTGCCGCGCGTTAGGGGCGGGGCAGGGCGTTGCCAGGGCCGTTTCGCCCGGCATGACCAACAGGGACGGATTCTTCTTTCATGGCACAGACGATCGATCTCAGAGGGCTCGTTCGGCCGCAGCTCGTCGAGGCGACGAAGCGCGACGACAACCCGAACGTGGCCGAGTTCCGCCTCCAGCCGCTGGAGCGGGGCTTCGGGCACACGCTCGGGAACAGCATGCGCCGGCTGCTCCTCTCCTCGCTCCGCGGCTCCGCCGTCTGGGGCTTCCGCATTGAAGGGGTGGTGCACGAGCACCAGACGATTCCCGGCGTGGTGGAGGACGTCCACCAGATCATCGGGAATCTGAAGACCCTCACCCTCGCCCTCGACGAGGGCGTCGAGGAGACGGTGCTGCGCATCGAG
>Ga0126308_10000594_pt1 | contig 12449 bp, 12 predicted proteins | sample Plot55_FD_92533 | JGI IMG/M metagenome (GOLD analysis project Ga0126308, IMG submission 92533) | Serpentine soil microbial communities from UC McLaughlin Reserve, CA, USA - Plot55 | ecosystem: Environmental > Terrestrial > Soil > Grasslands | place: USA: UC McLaughlin Reserve, Lake County... | reverse complement strand
CGCGAGCTCGACCACGCTGCGAGCGTCGCGGGCAGCTATTGCTCCCATGCTCACCTTGTCCTGGTTGTGCGCCTCGGTTGACCGCGAGTGGACGCTCGCAGGGCTCGCGAGCTTGAGCGCCTCAGCGGTCATCGCCGAGCAGCAGAGTTGCATCCCCTTGAAGCCATGGTGTAGGCCCGCCTCCGGGCTGTCCTCGTCAAAGAACGGGACGAGGTTCGGTGTGAGGCCCGCGTTGAACTTCTCGTCCACGATCAGTTCCAACTGCCGGTCCATCAGGTCGCAGACGTTGGCGACGGCGATCTTCAAAGCATCCATCGCCTGGCTGATGTGGCTGCCGTAGAAGTTGCCACCGCTCTGCACCCGACCGCTTGCGGCGTCGAAGAGGGGGTTGTCGTCTGAGGAGTTGATCTCGACCTCCACCCAGCGCCTCACCCACGCAAGCGTGTCATGCAATGCGCCGTTCACGTGCGGCGCGCAGCGGATGGAGTACTTGTCCTGCACCTGCCGCTCGAGCTCCAGGAAATCCCTCCCACCGAGGGTGCTGCCAGCGAAGATGTCTTCGCTGTCCAGCGAGAGCTCGGACTCCGCCAGCAACTCGCGGATGACGCGTGCGCTCTCGACTTGACCTGGATGTGGCTTCTGCTCGTGGATGAAGGCGTTGAAGTGTCCGCGGTTGCCGAGCAGCGCCTCCGAAGCCATCGCCGTGCACAGGTCCGAGGCGAACGCCAGCTCCTCCGCGTCCCACACCGCCAGAGTGGCGAACGCGCTCATGAACGAGGTCCCGTTGGTCAGCGCGAGGCCTTCCTTCGCTTCGAGCTTCATCGGCTCCAAACCCAGCTCGCCTAAGACCTCGCTCGAGTCCTTCACCTCTCCGTCATGCAGAACGTCTTCTTCCCCGACCAGCGCAGCGCCCAGGTACGAGAGCGGCACCAGGTCTCCGCTCGCGCCGCAGGAACCCCGCTCGGGGATAAGCGGGAGTATGTCGTTGTTCAGGTAGAAGAGTAGGCGCTCCACCAGTTCCAAGCGAACGCCGGAGTTGCCTTTGGCGAGGCAGTTAGTACGCAGGAGCATCGTGGTCTTCGTCACCTCCGGTGAGGCGAGCGGTCCAGTGCCGCTGCCCAGGAAGCGCAGCATGTTCTGCTGCAGGCGGGCGGTCTTGGACGGGGAGATCTGACGGTGCGCGCTGTCTCCGAAGCCGGTCGTGACGCCGTAGATCGGGATCTCGCGCCCGATCAGGCCTTGCTTCAACCTGCGCGTCGCCTCGATCTTCTCGGCACATTCCGCAGATAGGACGCACTCCGCGTCCCCGCTCCTGCGAACGAACGCCACTACTTCCTCGATCGTCAAGGACCGGCCATCGAGCTCCAACCGAAAGCCAGTCCTCGGTAAGACATCTTTCATCCCGTATCACCCCTTGTCCTTACGATGTTCCCCCACGTTGCAGTCCCCTACTGAACAGGAGGTCAGATCGTATTGTAACCGGGATAGTCTCAAGGAGCCGGCCAAAGCTCATTAGCTTTTGCAGCGAGTGCAAAAGGCTCTCAGGCTCCCTTTCCCTACAGCCCTCCGCATCCTCCGGCGGTATTGTGACGTCCTTTCCGAGCTTTTCGAGTCAACGCAATCGGGTATTCTGACCGCCACAAGCCTTCCTCCCGAGCACTTGGGCTTAAGGTGGGTGGTGCTGACGGACGACCCGAGCGCCATCTTCCCGGCGGGCAGTTTAGCCACGCCCCGACCGTGGCCACGGACTCCGCCATGGTCGCGCTCCCCCCACCGTGCAGGAACCCCAATGGCCGCAGATGGCGGTGGTCCACCGGCATCGAGGCCACCACGCGTATCGGTGACAGGTCTACAAACTCGACGCCCAAGTCTTTGGGCATGCCGCTCTCGTGCACCAACTGTTCGACATCGAGTTCATTGCCCATTTCACTCCTTGGGCGCGGTGCATCACTGGAAGATCCGACGTAACCGGCGTCCCGCGCGCTGCCCCTCCTCATTATCATAGAAAGCAGCCCGCGCCGCGCTACTGTTAGTCTGGTCTCCCCAGCCGCTCGACCGACGCCAGCGTCTTTGAGGATTTCACGTCCAGCAGACCCAGCGGCGTGAGGCGCAAGGCGGGCAGGAAGTCGCATGTCAGGAAAAGGAGCGTATAAAGGATGTCGTGGTGCTCGTATCCCGCTTCGGCCAGCGTGTCGGAGAGTCGTCGGTTCTGTTCGACGACCTCCGCGAACGTCAGGCCGGACATCATGCCGGTGATTGGTAGGGCGAGCTCGTAGACCACTTCTTCACCCTTTAGGACGACGATGCCACCGTCCAGTTCCCTGACCCGTAGGGCGGCCTGTGCCATGGCCTCCGGCCGGTGTCCCAGAACGAGGAGGTGCGTGGTGGTGTTGTAAGTGCTGGCGAGCCCTTCTAGGTTCGCCGCGAACCCGGAGACCAGAGCGCGGGAGATCCACTTCCCCTCCCTATCCACCAACGCGGCGTGTAGCGGTCCTCCCTGTTCGCTCGGCGCAACTAGCCCGTCCTCGACCCTCACCCGCGTGTCCCTGCGCTCGGTGATCACTGCGGACTTCAGGTGCATCACCGGCACCTCGGCCTCCGGCCCTGCTGGCGCCCTGAGCGGGTAGAGCGTGGGGTCGGCTAGCTCGAGATTGCCGTCGAAGCGCGGCCGGCTTCCGTAATTCTCCCAATCGAGATGTGGGAGCGGGACGCTGAGCCCTCCGTTCTCGGCCACCACGCGCCCGCGAGTGATGACCGTCTCCGGACGGAACGATGTGAGGTCGGGCAGGAGCAGGAGATCCGCCCGGCGGCCTATCCCTATGCCGCCAACCTGACCGTCGATCCGGAACAGCGTGGCGGGGTTGATGGTCACCATCTGTAGCGCCTGCATCGGCGGCACCCCGTTATCGACGGCGACGCGGAGCATCCCGTCCACGAGCCCGTGCTCGGCGGCGAACTCAGGGGCGGGGCCGTCGGTGGTCATGATAAGGCGATGCGTGCTCACCCCATCGTCCGTGATGGCGCGCAGGAGCTCCGGCAGGTCCGGGCGCAGGGAACTGTAGCGGAGCATCGTCCAGATCCCAAGCCGCAACCGGTTTAGGACCTCCTTTTTCGTTATGGCCTCATGGTCGGCGTCTATCCCCGCTGCCGCTACGGGTTGCAGGCGCGCCTCCGAAGCGCCGCCGGTGTGACCGTCGACGATCTTGCCGAGGGCCTTCGCTGCGTTGATGCCGGAGATCAGGGCCGGGTCTCCCGCGGCCAGGGCCGGCCACCGCGTGATCTCGGCCGTTCCGATCACGTCGTCGCGCCGGAGGAGGGGCTCGACCTTATCCAGCCCGAACATCTCCTCCTCTCCCGGGAACTTCGCTTGAGAGGTGAGTCGTGCCATCCACAGGTACAAGAGCGGCAGCTCCCGCAGGTCATTGACCATCGCCTGGAACCCGTCCGCACCCATCTGCATAAAGAAGAAGAGGTTGTCGGCGATGATCGTGGTCGTCCCCAGAGGAAGGATGCCATCGACGAGGCTCACGGGGTTGTAGAGCACCCACGGGTGGAAGTGAGCCTCTACGTACCCCGGACAGACTATCATGCCCCTTGCGTCGACGATTCGGGTGTCGGCACCGACGGCTCGCTCCTCCTCACCAACGTAGGCTATGCGACCTCCGGTGACGGCGACATTGCCCTCATGCAACTCACCGGAGTAGACGTTCGCTATCGTACCGTCGCGCACGAAGAGCTCGGCGGGTCGCTCGCCGCGCGCCGTTTCGATGAGTTTCAGGCGTTCCTCGTTGCCCGCTAGCACGGTCTAGACGGCCCGGTAGCTCACCACGTCGCCGTCCAGCCGCTCGACCTTCCCCTCACCTACGAGGTGCTCGAGATGGGCGAGCGTCTCGGCGAGCGCGAAACGGAGTTGGTGGTCACTGAGGTCCTCTGGGAAAACCCGAAGCGCAATCTCGAAAGGTGTTGCAGGCCTCCCATCGAAAGCAGAGTGCATCACCGAAAGCCGTTCCTCGTGGTGCCACAGAAGCTCATCGATGCGTCCGGCGAGGTCGTGGAATAGCGGTCCATGTCCCGGGAAGATGAAGTCTGCATCTAGGCCTCGCAGGCCTCTGAGGGAAGCCATGTAGCGCTCTAGAGGCCGCGGGGCCGTGTAGGTCCACAACCCGATGTTCGGCGTTATGTGCAGCAGCACGTGGTCGCCGGCGAACAGGAGGCGTCTCCGCTCGTCGTGCAAGACGAAGTGGAAGTCCGAGTGCCCGGGCGTATGTACGACCCGCGCCTCGCCGTCTCCCAGCTCGATCACCTCTTTAGGCTTAAGGGGGGTCAGGAGCTCCGGCAAGCGAACGCCGAGCCTCGTGGTGCCGGCCGTCGCCTCCGCCGTTCCCGCGTCCATGCCGTTGCGGATCAGGAATCTCACGAACCCTTCGGTGCCCCTCGTCGGATCCCAAACGTGGCGGGCGTTCTCGATCTCCCCCTCGAGCATCCAAACCGGCGCCCCGCTCCGCTCCTCGAGCCAGCGGGCGAGCCCGATATGGTCCGGGTGAAGATGGGTTACTACTATGCGCTCAACGTCGTGGTCCAAGCACAGTCCCACCTCTGTCGCTCCCGACTCCCAGGTCTCACGGGCCGGCGGGTAATCGAAGCCGGGATCAATGACCGTCCACCCGCCATGCCCTTCGATCAGGTACGACGCGATGAACTTGAGAGGAAACGGTACTGGAAGCTTGAGCTGGTAGATGCCTTCAAAAACACGGGCGATCTCTCCAATAGGTTGCGTGCCCAGGGAAGAAGCAGAGACGCTCACGCTCATATAGCTGCCGGTCGCGAGGTATCGTCGTCTTTAAGCATCGGCCCTCAGATAGGCCAGCACCGAGCGCTTGCACACTTCGCGGCACTCTGCGTGCGCTTTCTCCCAGTTTTTATTCTGTATCCACTGTGTGAACAGCCCGTCGACAAGAGCACGGACTACGGTCGCCCCTTCGCCAGCGTCTCTCTCGTGGAAGACTCCCTCTTCTTGCCCGGTCCGTATAACCTCGGCGTAGAGTCCGTTGCAGATGTCGTGGAAGGTGGCGCTCACGTCGGCGAACTTGTCGTTGCGAGCCGCATATCCCAAGAAGTCGAAGAAGACCAGGTAGAACCTGCGGTTAGATTCCGGGCTCACGAAGATGGCGTCTAACATGGCCGTAATCTTCGCCTCCGCAGTTTCGACCCCGTCGATAGCCTCGCGGATGCGCTGGGCAACGCGGGCGAGCACCCAGCGCATCGTAAGGAGGGTGAGGTTCTCTTTCGACTCGAAGTAGTAAGGGAGGATGGCCTTGCTCACACCGGCTTCGTCGGCTACGTCCTGTAAAGAGAGGTGGCTCACTCCCTTCTCACCCATCACTATGTAAGCACTCCTTATGAGATGCGCCTCCTTCGGCGTCAGAGCCTCGCCCTCGACGCTGGAAGCCTGGATCAGGGTGTCGGATTGCGGCACTCTTCTCTAACCTCTCATGGCTGGATCTCCGACAGAGAGTGATCCTGGACCCCTCCCCGCTGATCTGCTCCGACGCGAACTCCTGGTCCAGGCCTATCGCTCGAAGCGTGCTTCCATTTTACATGACAGCGCAAACTGTTACAGCCTACCTACTAAACTCCGGCTTCCTCTTCTCCATGAACGCCGTGATGCCCTCCTTGGATTCCTCGCTACTGAACAAGGGCTCCACCAGTTCGCGTTCGATCTCCAAGCCCTCCCGCAGAGGCCTGTCTATGCCCCTGTGGACAGCGAGCTTGATAGAGCCGATCGCCTCGGTCGCGCCGGCGGCAAGGCCTTCAGCGTACTTCAAGGTCTCCTCTTCCAGCTTGTCGGCGGGGAGCAGCCGGTCGAGGATGCCGAGCTCGTATGCTTCGGCGGGTGAGAGCCTGCGGCCGGTGATCATCAGGTCCAGGGCTTTTGTTACGCTGATGAGGCGCGGCAGGCGCTGGGTGCCGCCATTCCCCGGCAAGAGACCCAGAGTAGCCTCCGGCAGCCCAAGGTAGTACTCGCCTTCCGCGCCGAAGCGCAGGTCGCACGCCAGGGCCATCTCAAGCCCGCCGCCGAGGGCGGTGGCGTGTATCTGAGCAATGAAGATCTTGGGGATCTCGGCTATGCGTCCCAGGTTCTCGTGAGCGGTGCGGATCATGTCCATGTTCTTCTCGGGCGGGTTGGCGTTGAAGGCCTTGATGTCCGCCCCGGCGGAGAAGAAACGCTCGCTCGCGCTACGGAAGATGACCGCCCGCGCCCCGTCGTCCCCGGCCGCTGCGTCCACACTCTTCCCTAGCTCCTGCATGAAGGAGAGGTCGTAGCTGTTCGCCGGGGGGTTGTTCAGGGTGATGTACCCTATGCTACCTTCCCTGCTGTACTCTACCGCCATCTATCCTCCCTCTGCTCCCGGTTCGCTCTAGTCCAGTCCTCCCACGACGACGGATTTCTGCTCCAGGTAATGCTCGATGGCCTCCTTGCCGTGCTCGCGACCTATGCCGGACTCCTTAACGCCGCCGAAGGGAAGCTCGTCATAGCCGAAGTGGAGCTGGTTCACCCACGTCATGCCGGCCTCTATTTCCTGGGCAGCGCGGTGTATCCACTTCACGTTGTACGTGTACACCGAAGATCCAAGCCCGTACGGCGAGTCGTTGGCGAGCCTTATCGCCTCATCCACATCGTTCACCTTCCATACCGGCAGCAGCGGCCCGAAGGTCTCCTCCTTGCCAACGCGACTGTCGTGCGGGGCGTTCTCGATGACCGTCGGCTCGAAGAAGTAGCCCTTGCCGTTGCCTGTGCCCCCGCCGACGGCGACCTTTGCGCCCCCATCCACGGCGTCCTGTAGCTGGTCGGCGAGCTCGTCGCGGTGGCGGGCGGCGTTGAGAGGGCCCATCCTTATCTTCGGCTTCTCTGCCTTCTCCATGCCGTTGCCAAGCTCGTACCGGGCGACCCTCTTGGCGAGGCTATCCATGAACTCCTCATAGACCTCCTCGAAGACGTAGACCCGCTTGGCCGCGAGGCACGCCTGACCCGCGTTGAAGAACCGTCCGATGTTGATGCCCCGGACGGCGGCGTCCACGTCGGCGTCGGGGAAGACGATCACCGGGTCCGAGCCGCCGAGTTCGGCGGAGATGCGCTTGAACTTCGGTGCCGCGACCTCCATGAGCCTGCGGCCGACCTGCGTGCTACCGGTGAAGGCGACGCGGCGCACTTCCGGGTGGGTGGCGAGCGCCTCCCCGACCTCCCTGCCCGGTCCCGTAACGACGTTCACCACGCCGGGAGGAAGCTCTGCCTCCTGCATCAGTTCCGCGACCCGCAGCGTGGCGAGCGGAGTGGTGTTTGCCGGCTTCACCACGATAGTGTTGCCCGCGGCGAGCGCCGGAGCGAGCTTTGTCCCCATCAGCGTCAGCGGGAAATTGTAAGGCACGATAGCTGCACACACGCCTATCGGCTTCTTGATCACCATGCCGTAGGCCTTCCCGAGCGCTGAGGGCAAATTAGCGTACACGCCCTCGATCTTACTGGCGAGGTCGGCGTAGTAGTTCATGCCGTGCAGGAAGTGGTGAAGCTCCCCCATGGCCTCGGAGAACGGCTTGCCCTGCTCCTGGGTGAGGAGCTGCGCTATCTCCTTGCCGTTCTCCTGGATCTTTGAGATCGCAGCCCGCATCAACGCCGCCCGGTCGTCAGGATCCTTCTTCGACCACTCCTTGAACGCCTCTTTCGCCGCGGCAACTGCGGCGTCAACGTCCTCCGGCCCGGCCTTGGGGACGGTCTCGATCTCTTCCTCCGTCGCCGGGTTTACGATGGGCATCTCCTCGCCGGACCTGGCGGAAGTCCGTTCTCCGTCTATCAGTAGCTGCGCCATTCTTACGCGCCTCCCTTTCCGTCGTTTGTCAACTGCCCTACTCTACCCATGTACTTGAGCCTGAGTGACTGGTACTCGCGGGCGGCCATCTCGACCCACTCCGAAGAGCTTCCTTCGAGGGGCTTCTTGACCTGAGCCGGCATGCCAGCCGCCAGGACCCCCGATGGAACCTCGCCGCCTTCCTTCACCACGCTCCCCGCGGCCAGCATCGCCCTGCGGCCAACACGTGCCCGGTTGAGTACTATGCTCCCCATCCCGATCAGGGCTCCGTCCTCGATCTCGCACCCCTCCAACAGCGAGAGGTGTCCGACGGTCACATTGGAGCCGATAGTGGTCGGCAACTCCTCGTTGGTGTGTATCACGCAGTTATCCTGGACGCTGGTGCCCGCGCCGACGACGATCCTGTTGAAGTCGCCCCTGAGCACCGCCCCGAACCACACACTCGCCCCCTCCTCGACGACTACGTCCCCGATCAGGACGGCAGTCGGCGCGACGAAAGCGTCAGGGGCCACCTGCGGCACTTTGTCTTCGAAGGTAAGAATATGGGCCACGCGCTACCTCCCCGTGAACGACGGGCGGCGCCGCTCGCGGGCGGCCCGCACGCCTTCCTTGTGGTCTTCGGTTCCTACCAGCAGGCTCTGCGCCAGGCTCTCCGCGAAGAGGCCGCTTTCCAGGTCCACGCTGGCCGAGAGGTGCAAAAGCCGCTTACTGAGCCCGTAAGCCTGCGGCGCCCGCCTGAAGATGTGCCTGAGACGCTCCTTCGCCTCGTCCAGCAGCTTATCGTGCGGGACCACGCGCGTGACGAGGCCGTGCCGGAAGGCCTCGGAGGCGTCCAGGTCCTCGCCGCCTAGCAGGATGTCTCGCGCCCGCGCAAGCCCGACGAGCTTCACCAGGCGCACGCACCCGCCGTGGCTGGGGATAAACCCGATCATGCCTTCTCTGAACAGGAAGCGGGCGTTCTCCGAGGCGATCCGCAGGTCGCAAGAGAGGACGAGCTGGGTACCGGCCCCGGTCGTAAGGCCGTTGATCGCCGCGACTACGGGCTTCTCCAGCCGCTCGATGGAGGAGATGAGCCGCGTCAACTCGTGGCTATGCGCGCGGAACTCCGCCGGATTCCACTCTCGCTCGAACCGTGAGAGGTCGCCCCCAGCTGAGAACGCTTCGCCGCTGCCGGTCAGGAGGACCCCGCGCACCTCTTGGTCGCGCCCGGCCTCCAGAAACAGCTCTAGCAGCTCGTCTTGCAGCGATTCGTCTAAGGCGTTGCGCCGGTCTGGCCTGTCTAGCTCGATCAGCAGCACGCCCTCGTCGAGGGTCGTATGTACACCCGGACGCTCAGTCATTTACGGATGCGCTCGAACGGGCTGTGGCACGTGAGGCAGATGTACTGCGAGACCATCAGGTGCGAGCCATAGGCCCCCACGCGCTCCACGCTCTCTGAGTGGCACCAGGGGCAGCTTAGGCGCCGTTCTTCTTCACCGGTGTCTCCAGGCGGCGTTGTAGTTGGTTCCACTCGTTCCATGGCAGATCACCGTACTCCCATCTCTTTTCGCTCTCGTTCCACTGCACCGGGACCTCGAGGTTGACCTCCTGCAAGAGAGGCACAACACGTCCCAAGTAGATCTGGCGCATCTCCTCGCTGGTTGTGCTGATGAGCCCCTCTTCCTTCAGGACCTCCAATCCGGGTTCCCCTGGAGGCCCAAACCAGCAGAGCATCTCCGTGAAGAGTTCGTCCACCCTCTGCTGCAGCAGCTCTCGGCCCCGGTCGGAGAAGCCTAACTGGCGCACCAGGCCCGCGGCGTACGCCGAGGTTAGTCGTTCCTCCTCGAGGATGCGCCGCGCCCTCCTAGCGAGGGCTTCGTACCCGGAGTCGGTGACGGCCTCGAACACCGTGCTCAGGGCAGGGCTGACCAGAGCTAGCGCGGCCACCACATTCGACCAGCTCGGGAACGGATCGTCGAGGTAGCTTACCGAGTAGCGACGCGACCGGTCGCGCTCCCCTTGCAGGGCGGTGGGAGGATTGGGCCAGGGCAACTCCTCGAGCAGGGGATAGATGGCCCGGGAGCGACCCAGCGTGTCCTGCGATATGGCGGCGCAGGCGACGGCGGACTCCAGAAGGGGTCCGGCGTCGGCCCACTCGGAGACACGCCGGCCGAGGAAGTACTCGTTGTCGCCGAGAACGGCGATGAGGTTCACTAGCGCGGCGAGGGCGTCGTCGTTCTCCACCTTGAATTCCTGTACCGCGCTGCGAGGCGGCGCGACCTCCTCGGTTCCTTCTACGCTGTCACCACTGCTACCCTCGCTCATGCCGACGACTCTACCTCCGCTTCTTCTTTTCTCATCACCCAGTGGATATCGCGCTCGGGGACTAGCACAAGCTCGAGACACTGCTCGCCGAACCGCTCGACCGCCAGCTTCTTCGCCTCCTCGTCGTCCGCCGCCTGGATGTTCCCCTGGTGCTCCACGGGTTCGCTGTACTCGGTCCGTGCAAAAACCAAGTAGTCGTTCATGCGCTGACCTCCTACTCGGGGCGTATAACCTTGACGAGCGCCTTGCTGGGAACCACGAACATCTGCTGCCAGCGCCACTCGTCGTACATCAGGTCGGCATAGACCTCCGCGTCGTTCGGGTCGGCCGCCCGCACGCTGCCATTGTGCCTCAAAGGCTGGTTCGGACGTGCGGTAAAGACCTCATAATTCTCCACGGGTCGCATTACACCACCCCGACCTTCTGGAGCTGGATCAGGCCGTTCTTGCTGATGTTCTTGCGAGACCAGGAATCCCAGACCTCCTCGATCTCGACCTCCTCGATACCCTCCATCTGCAGCAACCGGTCCCTTATGTCGTCCTGGATCATGTCGGTCGCCGGACACCCCATGCAAGTATACGTGAGCTTGACCTTGGCCGTGCAACCGTCGACCTCGACGCCGCGGATCAACCCCAAGTCGACAAGGCTGATCGGATACTCAGGGTCAAGGACCTCTTTTAAGGCCTCCTGCACTTCTTCTGCCGTGCTCATCCCTCTCCCTTTACCTTTCGGAAGACCAGCGCTGGCGCCGGCCGGTCGCCTTGATATTGTGCAGCTAGTCCTTCGAGCCGTTGTAGAGCTCCTTGTAGCCACGCTGGATGTGCTCGACGAACTCCTCGTTGGAGGGGCCTCGCTCCCTCCAACGCTGTAGCACGTCGTCCCAGCTTATGGCCCCCTCCTCGAAGGCCCAGCGCTTCTCCTCGGCATCGAACCTCGTGGGGAACGGGCAGTCTATGACGTACTCGCCCTTCTCCTCGTCGTAGTGCGCCGGCACATCGAAGCCCAGCTTCTCGCACAGCGGCACGGTCGCCGACATCCACGTCTGCCTCAGCTGATCGTTCGTCGAGCCCTTGTAGCCGTACTCGATCTGCTCGTTATGCTTCTTGAGGTTGTCCGGGAGCCCGAACCACTCGAGCGTAAGCACAAACATCCAGTCGACCGCCCCCTGGACCTCGGCCTTCTTCTCCGGGTCTTGGCTTAAGACCCGCATCCACTTCTCCCCGTGTCGGAGGTGGAAGGTTTCCTCCCGGTCAACCTTGACCAGCGCCCGCTTCCACGGCCCGTAGCTGCAGTTCGAGTGGATGTCGCTCAGGAGTACGAACCCAGCTCGGTCGTAGAATCCGTTGGCGACGACGAGTTCCGTGAAGGTCTCGAGCGGCACGTCGAAAGCGTAGGGGTATTTGAACTGCCTCGGCTTCCGCTCGTAGACGAGCTCCTCCGTGTCGACGCCGAGGTCACGGAGCATCCGGTAGGCGATGTGCGCGTGCCCAAGCTCGTCTTGCACTATCCCCATGACCGTGATGTAGTTATTCACGCCGGGGAGGGTCGAGAAGTCCCGCGTTGCCCGCATGTACGCCGGCGCGCTGATCAACTCCGTGTCAGCCGACACGACCAGCGTCCGCTTTAACCCCTCGATGTACCTCTCCGTGGCCTGAGCAGAATCCTCGATAAGCTTGCCGCTCTTGATGCGCTCTAGGAGGATCTCTTCGGTCGTCGCCGTCATGTTCCCTCACTTTCCTGGTGTCTATCCACAAACATAACTGTACAGTCAGTCAAAATCAAGCGCTGTTGGTTCTCCCACTGCTTTGCTCGCCGACGCCTTCTGGATCCCCCCTTCATCTAGGCGGTAAACTCGCAGAGCGTTCTTGTAGAGGATCTTCTCCAGGGTTTCGTGTTCGAGCCCCAGATCGAAGAGGGCGAGAGCGTTGGCCTTGGAGCCGGGTACGCCGGGCCAGTCGGTGCCGAAGATCATCCTCTGAGCCAGCCGCTCGAAGTTGTAGTTACTGTAGTAATCGGGAAGTTTCTTCGGGGGGAGGCCGGAGATCTCGATCCAGACGTTCTCTCGCATCAAGGTTATGAAAGCCGCCGCATCGTACCACCAGCCACGCCCGCCGTGGGCGAGTACGATGGTGAGGTCAGGGAAGTCCCGCGCTACGTCCTCTACCAGCGCGGGGTCCGCGTAGCGATTAGTCGAGCCGGGGAAGACGCTCGTGCCACAGTGGAAGACGACGGAGAAGCTTTCCGCCTCGCAGAAGGCGTACACTGGGTAGAGCATCCGGT